>Ga0075426_10003087_pt1 | contig 11901 bp, 9 predicted proteins | sample SoiMethybrSBSTD5_FD_75304 | JGI IMG/M metagenome (GOLD analysis project Ga0075426, IMG submission 75304) | Bulk soil microbial communities from a Populus tree surrounding site in Tennessee, USA - Soil MetaG P. TD hybrid SBSTD5 | ecosystem: Environmental > Terrestrial > Soil > Tree plantation...
TGGAGCCGCGGGCTCGCGCCCGGTTCGTTCGACGCGGTCCTCAGCACGACGGCGCTCCACTGGCTCGAGGCGACGACCCTGGCCCGGCTCTACCGCGACCTCGGGGCCCTCGTCCGGCCGGGCGGCGTCGTGCTGAACGGCGACTACCTGCCCTCCGACGCCGAGCCGACCCCGCTCCGGGAGATCGGCAACCAGGTCTACGACCTCCGCGAGGCCCGACCGTTCGAGGGGGCGCCGAGGGAGAGCTGGGACGAGTGGTGGGCCCGGCTTCAGCAGGAACCGTCCCTGCACGCGCTCTTCGAGGAGCGACGTCGGCGGTTCCCCAAGGAGCACGGCGGGGAGGCCGAGGTGTCGTACGAGAGCCACGCGGAGTCCCTGCGGGCCGCGGGCTTCGACCCGGTCGGGGTCGTCTGGCAGGAGTTCAGCGACCGCATCCTGCTCGCCCTTCGGTGAGCGTCGGCGTTCCCTCGTCGGGGCCCGATCGGCCGGCTACGAACCCGGCGGTTCGTCCGGTTCCGCGGGGGGCCGACGCCAACGAGCGGCGACCGCGGCCCCGATCGCGAGGCCGCCGACGACGCCGACCGGACCCCAGAGGTACGGCGAGCTCGTCCACGGTGCGGCCGCCTCGGCGCTCGTGTTGTTCCCGTCGTTCGGCGGCGGGGCGACCGAGGGAGTGAACGTCGCCGTCAACGAACCGTTCCCCGAGACCGTGACCGAGTCGCTCGTGACGGCGAGGTCGCCGGCGACGGTCCAGGCGTGGAAGTCGAACGCGGGGCACGACCCGGCCGCGAGCTGGTGGATCCCCGACGTCAGGAGCGCGACGGTGCCGTTGCCGTAGGAAGCGTTGTCGAGCACGACCGCCCGCCCGCACGCGGCGGGCACGACGGTGACCTCGACGTCGTACGCGTTCGGCGTCCGCGGGGCGTAGATCGCGGTAAGGGTCCCGTCGGCCGTGACGCTGAGGTTCACGTTCGACGCCCCCGAACCGGGGCCGACGGCGGTCGTGACCCCGCCGCCGAACGTCCAGTCGACGAAATCGTGGGCCGAACACGACGGCGCCGTCGCGGCGTGGGCGCCGAGGGTGAGGTCGGCGAACGATCCGTTCGCGACGTACACGCCGTCGACCACGACCGGCCCGCACTCCGCCGGGGCGACGTAAACGTACACGCGCGCCGACCCCGGCGGTGGTGGGGGGAGCATGTAGACGGCCTCGACCGACCCGTTCCCGGAGACCGTCAGGACGGTGGACGTCGAGGCCGCGTCGGCGACGCGGACGCCGCCGGTGGTGGCCCAGGACGTGAACGCGAACGGCGGGCACGCACCGGCCTCGAGGGCGTAGCTGCCGCCCAACTCGTTCGCGACGGTCCCGTTCGGGAGGAGGCTACCGTTCAGCGAGACCGCGTCGCAGAGGACGCTCGCCGACGCCAGGACGTGGAAGATCGGGGGCGAGAAGGTGGCGACGACGGCACCGCTCGCGTTCACGACGAGGACGCCGGCGGGTCCGTCGTAGGCGACGCCCCCGCTCGTCCGGACCGCGGCGAGCGCCGTGCCGGGGCACGCGTCGAACGCGACGGAATGGTTCCCGAGGACGAGCTGGAGCGTGACGCCGTTCGGGTACGGCGTCCCGTCGACGACGATCGTGCCGCAGTTCGACGGCTCGGTGGCCAGGGTGACGAGGGGGACGGGGGGCGGGACCGCCCGCGGGTACGGGAACAGGCCGTAGTACGTCCCGGCGGGTGCCCCGCCGAGGAAGTACCGGAACAGGTCGGTCGCGTTGAGGAGGGCGTAGTCGTGGGGGCCGTTCGGCTCGAAGACGTACCGGTAGGTGAAGTTGGCCGGGTCCAGCGCGTGGAGGACCGCGAGGGGTCGCGTGCAGTTCGACGCTTCGTCGTACGCTGCGATCGTCAGGCACGTGGTCTGGAGGACCGAGTCGTTCCCCTGCTCGTACGGCCAGAAGTTCGGGTTGTTCGTGGCCGCTGAGTCGTCCCCGCCGCTCGCCAGGTAGACCCTCAACCCGCTCGTGCGCTCTGGGTGGAACCGAAGTTGGGAGAGGTCGTCGAACACATGGCGCGAGAACGCGGACCCGTTCGGGAGCTGCCCGCCCGCGACGTCGACCAACAGGTTCGGGAGCCCGCTCTGGTTGTGGGTGTACTGGAAGTAGGTCGTCTCGTACAGGTCGGAGAAGGTCGCGATCGCCCCGAGGCCCGCGAACATCGTCGGGTGGGCAAGGCCGATCGACATCGCCCCCATCGCCCCCATGCTGAACCCGTAGAGGTAGGTCGCCGAGATCAGCCGCCGCCCCTGCTCGTGAGCGATCGCGTCGAGGATGTCCTGGGCCTGCGGGCCGGTGTACGGGGAATCGGTGTAGAACCCGACGCCCGTACGAGTGTTCGGGAACAGGAGGATGAGCCCGGCCGCCGAGGCGGCGTCGAGCGTCGTGGTCGGCGTCGCCGTCGGGTAGCCGCCGGACATCGGGGTCGTCTCCGTCGACGAGATGCCGTGCAGCTCGACGGCCAACGGGTACGACTGGCTCGAGACGTACCCCGCGGGCAGCATCTCGCTGTAGCTCAGGCTGAACCCGTCGACCGAGCTCGAGTACGAGACGGTCGACAGCGCGTAGGACCGGGTGGGCGTGCCGGGGGGGAGCGAGAAGGGGTGGGGAGCTCCCGCCGGCGGGGCGGCGGGCGACGCGGTCCCGGCCCAGGGGACCAACCCGACCACGACGAAGAGGCCGAGGGCGAGGTAGAACGGCGCTCGCTGTCGGACGGCGATGCGGCGGCGCGGTTGCACGTCGGGACGAGCGGTCGGCGGGTTATATGGTCGCAGAGGGCGGCTGGGTCGCTCCCGAGCTCTCCCGGCGAGCGCCGTCAGATGATCAGCCGGGCGAGGCCGTAGGCGGCCGCCGCGGCGAGCCCGCCCACCAGGATCGTCGCGAGGGCGCTGCGGAGCCGGGGAGCGCCCGTGTAGTGGCCCTTCACGTAGCCGAAGACGGCGAGCGCGAGGACGGTCACGGCGATCGAGTACGGGAGCGCGACGTTGACCTCGTTGACGAGGATGTACGGCATCAGGGGGATGAACCCGCCCGCGGCATACGCGCCGCCGATCGTCAGCGGGCTCACGAGGAGCCGCTTCGGGTCCGGCGCCGCGAGGTCGAGCTCGTAGCGCATCATGAAGTCGACCCACTCTTTCGGGCGTTCCTTGAACGCCTCGGCGATCCGCAGCGACTCCGCTTCGGCGAGGCCATACCCCTCGAGGATCTCGGCGACCTCGCGGACCTCGACCTCGGGGAACTCGACGATCTCCCGCTCTTCGCGCCGACGCTCCGACGCGTAGTGGTCGGCGTCGCTCAGCGCGGCGAGGTAGCCGCCCAGCCCCATCGAGATCGAGCCGGCGACGATCTCGGCGAGGCCCGCGGTGACGACGATGTGCGAAGCCGAGCCCGCGAGCCCGGCGACGGCGCCGGTCAGGCTCGCCGCGATCGCGAACGGCACCGTGAGCCCGTCGGAGAGACCGATGACGATGTCGCGGATCGACGCGCTCGCTCGAAAGTGGCGCTCGATGTGGGGTACCTGGGGCACGATCGCACCTCCGCCGTTCGGACCCGACGGAGCGCCCCCACCGCGGGCCGGGTTGATACCGTTTGGCCCGGCCGGGCGCCGGGACGGTCACGTCGGCGGCCGACGCCGCCACCGCCACACGCCGCCGATGAACGCGACGGCCCCGGCAAGGAAGAGCCCGTAGGTGGCGACGCCCGCCCAGTTGATCGGGCTCGGGTTCGAGCAGCTGAGCGGGACGTTCCACTCGACCGTCAGCGTGGATTCGTTGGTCGCGCTCGCGCTGTCGAGTACCGTGACATGGGCGACGAAGGGGCCGAGACCCTCGTATGTGTGGACCGGGTTCGCGCTCGTCGCGTTCGGGGTCCCGTCGCCGTAGTTCCAGGAGTACGTGTAGGGGCCGGTCCCCCCCGAGGCGTCGCCGAAGAACGCCATCGTCTCGTGACCCTGCCCGCAGTTCCACGAACCTCCCTCGTCGAAGTAGGAGCTGTTGATCGACAGCGGACGGACGGAGGGTTGAACGAGCGGGGACGCGCCCCCGGGGTGGGTCGGTGCCGATGCGCTGGACGACCCGAGCCCGGCGACGACGAGGAGGAAGACGGTCAGCCCTGCGACGCCGGCCGACGCGAATCGCACGCCCTCCCATCCTCCGACCGACCCGCCGGTCGGGCCGACCGACGCAACCCCGCGCTCTTAATCCTCGGCCGGGGAAACACGCGGCCCCTGCGGCGGACCCAGAGGCGAGGGGTCGCGCTACCCACCTCGACCGTGCGCTACCGGGCGATCCCTTCGCGCCCGGCCGCCGGGTCAACCTCCGGCGGTGTCTCCGACCAGGCGGGTACGGCGTAGCAGAGGGGGCGCAGCGCGGCCTTCGCGGCCTCGCGCCGCCGCCCGGCGCGGTAGGTCATCACGCCGACGGCGCACGCGACCATGACCGCGAGAGCGATGTAGACGGACGTGAACAGACCGGAGATCCCGGACGCCGCGGCACCGGCCGACGGCGACCCGCCGCTCGACAGCCCGCCGGAGACCGAGGCGACCGACACCGTGATCGTCGACGACGCCGAATGGCCGGACCCGTCGGCGACGCTCACGCCCAGGACGAAGCTGCCGGGCGTGGCGTCGACGCACGTGAGGACCGCGCCGGTCGGGGTCGAGCAGCCCTGTACGTCGCCGGACCAGTGGTAGGAGTAGGGGGCCACCCCGCCCGTCGGGGTCGCCGTGAGCGTGACCGCCTGGCCGGCGTGCGGGTGCGAGGGGCTTGCGGTGATCGCGACGGCGAGCGGTGCGTTCTGGACGGCGATCGTGACCGCGGCGGAGGCGGTGACGCCGAGCGCGTCGGTCGCCGTGACGGTCACGGTGAACGTGCCGGGAGCGTTGAACGTGTGGCCGGCCGTCGGGCCGGTGACGATCGCCGTCCCGTCACCGAAGTTCCACGAGAGGTTGTAGCCGCCGAAGCCACCGCTCGCAGCGGCGAGGAACTGGTCCGCCTGCCCGGGGAGCACGCTCGCGAGCTGGGGGTGGAGGGTGACGGCCATCGGCGAGAGGAACGCCCACGTGCCGCCCTTCGGGGCGCCCGTCGTGTGGCCGCCGTAGAGCACGAGGTACCCGTCCGACGGGTCGAACGTGGCGCTCGCGTTCACGCGGGTCCCCGGGCTCACGCTCGTGTTCCCCGCGAGGTACGACCACCTACTGTGCGAGAAGCCCCAGGTGTCGCCGAGCGGCGCGGCCGACTGGCCGCCGTACAGGATCACGGTGCTCCGGCCGTCGTCGTACGCCATCGCGACGCTCGACCGCGGGCTCGGGGCCGCCCCGACCGACGCGGTCGCGTTGATCCAGTGGGCCCCCGAGTAGGTCCAGGTGTCCCCGCAGAACGCGCCGCAGAGACCGGTGCCTCCGAAGAGGACCGCGACCGAGTCGACGGCGTCGTAGCTGAAGCCGGCCGAGGAGCGCGCCGGCGGCGCGACCCCCGACGAGGTCGTCAGGTCGGTCCAGTGGCCGCTCGCGAAGCTCCACGTGTCGGCGAACGGCGCACCGTTGGCGCCGACGCCGCCGAACAGGACGATCGAGGAGACCGCCGTGTCGTAGGTCACGGAGGCGTAGGCCCGCGCCGACGGGCTCGGACCCGACGCGGTGAGCTGGGTCCACCGGCCGTAGGAGAACGTCCACGTGTCGTTGAGCGACCCCGAGGCGTTCTGGCCCCCGAAGAGCACGACGTAGCCGTCGCGCGCGTCGTAGACCATGGTCGCGCCCGTGCGGGGCGGCGGAACGACGGAGAGGCTCGAGGTAAGGTTCGTCCAAACGCCGCCCTGGAACTTCCAGGTCTCGAGCGACGGGCAGAGCTTGTGGTTGCATCCACCGAACATGAGGACGTAGCCGTCCCGAGCGTCGTAGACGAGCCCGGCGCTGTCGCGCTGAACGGGCAACGGGCCCTTCCCGGCGAGGTGGTACCACCCCTCGACGTACGCCTCCGACGGGGTCGACGACGCCGTCGTGGCGTGGCTTCGCGCGAGGGCGTGGGAGGGGTTGGCCGGCGGCGCGATCGCGGCGACGAGCACGCTCGCGACGAGGACGACGAGCAGGCCGAGGACCGCGCCCGCCGCCCAAGGCCGAAGCCGCGGAGCGGCCCCGGTGGGGGGTACAACAGTACGCATGCATGCGCATCCCTGCCCCGGGCATTTGAACGTTCCGGGTTATTTTGTACTTCAATTCGACGCGCCGGGCGGCCCCGGCGGCCCCCGCCCACGCCGGGGAAAGGGGGCCTACCGCTGATCGATCCGCTTCAGGAGCGCTCGGGGCCCGTCGGCGAGGGCCCGTTCGACGGCCCGGGCGTCGAGGCCGGCCCCGAGGGCCAATTGCCGGGCTCGACCGATCGAGAGCAGCTGGTCGGTGCCGTGAGCGTCGGAGTCGACGACGAGCGTCGCGCCCGCGGCGAGCCCGGTGCGGGCGACGTGCCCGTTCGCGAGGGAATGCCCCTTCCGCCCGCTGATCTCGAGCGCGACCCCGTGCGCGGCGGCGAGCTCGGCGACCCTCGCCTCGATGAGGCCCGGGTGCGCGAGCACGTCGACGTCGGGGCACGCGACGGCCGCCCGGTTCGTCCCTCCGGGCACGGCCTCCGCCAACGTCTCGCCGTGGACGATCACGATGTCGGCGTCCGCCTTCCGCGCGGCCCGCGCGGCCCCTGCGATGCGCCGCGGCGGGAGCATCGAGAGCTCGACGCCCACGAGGGTCCGCATCGGCCCGTCCTCGTACGCTCGGGCCTCCTGCCGGAGCCGGGCGATGAGCGGGGTCGGGTCGTCGAGCGCGACGTGATCGGTGATCGCGAGCACGCGGTGCTCGAGCCGGTCGGCGGCGAACCACATGTCCGTCGCCGAGTTCTGGCCGTCGGTGAGGAAGGTGTGGGCGTGGAAGTCGAAGCGCAACCGCGGCGCGGCCGCCGGCGTCACGGGCGACGCTCCGCAGCGGACGGTCGCATCCGGGCGATGAGGAACGGGGGGATCTCGGGGAACGCCGACCACGACATCGGCCGTGCGTCGGCCGATGGGGCCGGGGCCCCGAGTTCTTCGAGGGCGTCGAGGACGAGCCCGGCCCGGAACCCGACCGCCAGCAGCTCGCCGAGCGGGCGCTCGAAGTACCAGTGGCCCTCGGGCTGACCCACGATCCCGAGGCCGAGCCGCGGGCCGCCGCTCAGGTACCGGTCGATGCGGACGAACGATCGAACGCGGAGGTGCCCGCCGTCGTCGACCTCCTCGCTGCTGCGGACGACGCCCGTCTGGTTGAAGATCGGGTGGGTGACGGAGAAGACGAAGGGGCCCCCCGCGGCCACGCATCGAGCGACGCCGTCGAACAGTGGCTCGATCCGCTCCATGTCCATCAACGCCATCGTGCAGACCGCGGCGTCGAACGTCCGGGCGCCGAAGGCGTCGAACGTCTCGCCCCGCGCGAGGTCGGCCGCCCGGAACTCGATGCGGCCCTCGTACCCGGCGCTGCGACCCCGCGCGCGCTCCAGGAACGTCGGGCTGAAGTCGACGGCCGTGACGCGCGCCCCGAGGTCCGCCAGGCGACGGGCGAAGTGCCCGTTGCCGCATGCGAGGTCGAGGATCCTCTTCCCCCGGACGTCCCCGAGCAGTCGCTCGGTCGCGGGACCGAGGACCTCGCGCTGGGTCGCGTTGCCCTCGCCGACCCGCTCGTCCCACCAGCCCGCGTTCGCCTCCCACCGGCGGCGGACGTCGTCGGGGGGCGGAGCGCTCGGGGGACGGTTCGCGTCGGTCGCGCCTACCACATCGGACCCGTGACGACGGGGAGATTTACCCCCTCGCCCCGCGAATCATATACCCCATCCCCTACTCGTCGCGACCGAGGGGGCGCGACCGACCGGGTCAGGCCCGCGACGGCATGGGCAACCGCGGCAGGTGGTGGCGATGGCGCCCGCAGTGGCGTCCGCAGTGGCGTCTGCAGTGGCGCCCGCGACGGCCCCGATTCTCCTCCGACGAGCTCCACTTTCAGTCGGCGGTGATCGCGCTGGTCCTCGCCGGCGTCGCCGTCGTCGCGGCGCTGGTGGTCTTCGCGCCGCCGACACCGCCCCCCAACCCGCCGACCCCCGTGACCGTCTACGTTCCCGCCGGGGCGGTCCCGTTCGCGACCGCCGCGCCGTTCTGGGGCGCGAACTCGGGCCTCAACGACCCGCCGTCGCCGACGGTGGCGGAGGCGATCCAGGCGACCCCGGTCCGGTACGTCCGGTGGCCGGGCGGGGCCGCCGGGGACTCCATCAACTACACGAGCGGGATGCTGACGAACTCGAGCGGGGGCCAGTACCCGGCCGTCGAGAACCTCTCCGAGTTCGTGACGTGGTGCCGTTCGATCGCTTGCCACGCCCTCCTCGAACTGCCCGGTGAGATCGACGACCCGACGACCGCCGCCTACTACGTCGCCTTCACGGAGCGACGGCTCGGGTTCCAGCCCGACCTATGGGAGATCGGGAACGAGCCAGCGATCTGGACCCACTTCGGAATCCCCTGGTCGCAATGGAACGACTCGCAGGCGGTGAACGCCACGCCGGAGTCGTACGCCCAGCTCGTCGGGGCGTACATCACGGCGATCCACGCGGTCGACCCGGCGGCCCCGATCCTCGGGCTCCCCGGCCTCGGGACCGGCATGTACGGCGAGCCGTCCTGGATCACCGCGACGGTCCGGGCGAACGGCGCGAACCTGAGCGGGGTCGGGATCCACGTCTACCCGGCCGGGACGCCCCCCAACGGGACCGCGACCCTCGCCCAGTTCTACCTGAACCTGACGGGGTCCCGCTCGCTCGGGACGCGCATCGCCCTCGACCGCGCCGCGATCGCGGCCGCCCTACCGTCGAACCCGACGCTGCCCCTCTACGTGACCGAGTACAACGCCGGCGGGACGCCCGGGTCGTGGAACCCCTACCTCTACGACTTCCCCAACGTCCCGTTCATCGCGGGCCTCGTGATCACCGGGCTCAACCTCAACCTCACCCAGATGGACGTCTCGCAGGTCCAGACGCCGCACGCGGGAGCGTGGCTCGACGGGAACGGCACGTTCCACCCGCTCTACCAGTTCTTCCGCGTCTTCTGCCCCCAGCTCGGGCCGATCGTCGTGCCGACCCAGTCTGACCCGGTCGTCGACGGGGTCTTCCAGCTGCTCACCGAGAGCTCCCCCAGCGGCCCGACGACGCTGCTGGTGGACAACGCCAACCTGACGGCCTCGATCACGGTCAACGCCGGGCCCCTCGGGTTCGCGGGCGTGCCGGCCGACCTCTGGAGCTGGAACGGGACGACGGCCGGGCCCGTCGTAGAGGCCCTCGAATCGACCGGGGACGCTCGCTGGACCGTACCACCCCTCGGCCTGCTGATGGTCCGGATCCTCCCGGGTCCGCTCCTGAACGCGACCCTCCCCGCGCACGTCGGGTTCGGCGCCGCGACCGGGGGCGATCTCTCGAGGGCTCAGGAGGGGACGATGGGTGCGACCGGCTCGTCGACCGTCTGGGCGAACGCCTGGAGCATCTCCGCCGCCGAGGCGAGGTGGCGCTGGGAGATCTGCTCGACGTTGACCCCGATCGCGACGGTGAGCCCCGCCGACGCGGCGCCCGCCCGGACGGCGCGGTAGACCCCGAGCGCCCGATCAATCGACCTTGGGCTCGCCTGGCGTTCGTCGCCGTTGAGGATCGCGCGTTCCGCCGCTTCGGGGATGTCGGCCCCGAGCCACCGGACGAACTCGGCGTCCCCCTCGTCGGCGATCGGCGCGACGCTCAGGATGACGGCGGCCGGTGCGAGCCCCGCCTGGAGGCACAGCGGTTCGTACTCCCGGAGCATGCGCAGGACGCTCTCTCCGTCGAAGACGATCTGCGTCGTGAAGAACGCGGCGCCCGAACGGGTCTTCGCGAGCATCCGGTGGGCCTCGCCCATACGCTGCGGGATCGCGATGTTGCCGACCACGCCGCCGGCGCGCTCGAGCTCGGGGCGAACGATCCGGTTCGCCTCGAGGACCGACGGGCCCGGGTAGGGGATGTACCGGCTCGATCCGCCGACGAGGACCGCGTGCTTCACGCCCCGTCGGACGGTCTCGCGCCCCCACTCGGCGACACCTTCGGACGACTCCAGGTGGGCGACGACCTTGTTCACGATCACGTCCCGCCCGACCCGGTCCGCGAGCTTGCGGGCGAACCCCCGCGTGTCGCCCGATCGGTAGTACGGCCGGCCGTCGTGGTTCTCGTCGATGAGCTCCGGGACGTCGATCGCGTCGAGCCGCGGGACCGACGCGAGGAGCCGCGTGATCTCGTCGACGACGGTCTCCGACCGGCCGGGGCTCGCCCGCGCCGACGGCGGGACCGGTTCGAAGAGGAGCGGCCGCTCCGCGAGAGCTTCCACGAACGAGCGCGTCATCGGAACGTAGGGTCCGCCTCGCGACGCCGCGCGCGATAAAGGGTTGCCGAGAGCGCGGCCGCTTGCGGGAGGCGCAACCGCGCGGGCAGCCCGAGCAACCGTGGGTTCGGTCTAGAGCGCGACCTTGTTCTGGGGCGTCAGGAACTCGCGCCGACGGTGGCCGGTCTCCATGTAGATCGTCTTCTCCGCGATCTTGCAGGCGTTGTCGGCGATCCGCTCGAGGTGCCGCGAGACGAGGACGTAGACGACCAATTGCGGCGGCTCCGGCGGGTCCCCCTGGAGCCCGATCAGCGACTCCTTGAGCACCTGGCGGTTGAGCTCGTCGACGGCGTCGTCGGCGTCGTACACCGCCTTCGCCTTCTCGAGGTCGCCCTTGTCGAACGCGTCGAGCGCGGCCCGGATCATCGTCTGCGACTGCTCCGACATCATCCCGAGGAGCGCCCACGGCGGGTAGTGCTCCTTCGACTTCGTCTCGCGCACGTAGCTCGCGATGTCGAGCCCCAACCGACCGACGCGGTCGAGGTAGGTGATCACCTTGAGCACCGCGCCGAGGGTCCGCGCGTCGCGCGCCGCGGGCTGGCGCGTGACGAGGAGCCGGACGGCCTCGTGCTCGATGTCGACGTCGTGGGCGTCGAGCTGGTCGTCCATCGCGACGACCTGCTGGACCTTCGCGGGGTCCCAGTCGGCGAGCGCCTCCATCCCGCGCGCGACCATCTGGAGCGCCCAGTCGCCCATCGTCCGGACGTGGGCCTTGATGTCGGCGATCTCGCGGTCGAGGGGTCGCACGCTAGGGGTCGGCGTCGTCTCCATCATCCGAACCTTCCGGTCAAGTACTGCTCCGTGAGCGGCTCTTTCGGCGTCTCGAACATCTCGGCGGTCGGCCCGAACTCGATGAGCTTGCCGAGGTACATGAACGCGGTGTACTCCGCGACGCGCGCGGCCTGCTGCATGTTGTGCGTGACGATCACGAGCGTGAAGTGGCCTTTCAGCGCGGCGATGAGCTGCTCGATCTTCGCCGTCGCGATCGGGTCGAGCGCCGAGCACGGCTCGTCCATGAGGAGCACCTCGGGCTGGACCGCGAGGGCCCGTGCGATGCAGAGGCGTTGCTGCTGGCCGCCGGACAGCTGCGCCCCCGGTTCGTGGACCTTCTCCTTGACCTCGTCCCAGAGCGCGGCCTGCTTCAGGCTGCGGATCACCGCGGCGTCGAGGACGGACCGGTCGCGGACCCCGTTGAGCCGCAGCCCCGCGGCGACGTTCTGGTAGATCGTCATCGTCGGGAACGGGTTCGCCTTCTGGAAGACCATCCCGACGCGGCGCCGGACCGCGACGGCTTCGGAGCGGTAGATGTCCTCGTCGTCGAGTAGGACGTGCCCCTCGACGCGCGCGCCGGGGGTCACCTCGTGCATCCGGTTGAGGCAGCGGATGAGCGTCGACTTGCCGCA
>Ga0075426_10003090_pt1 | contig 11892 bp, 12 predicted proteins | sample SoiMethybrSBSTD5_FD_75304 | JGI IMG/M metagenome (GOLD analysis project Ga0075426, IMG submission 75304) | Bulk soil microbial communities from a Populus tree surrounding site in Tennessee, USA - Soil MetaG P. TD hybrid SBSTD5 | ecosystem: Environmental > Terrestrial > Soil > Tree plantation...
GCGACGACGGCACTCCACGTCACGAGCCGCCGAGGATGACGTTGTCGATGAGGCGTGTCATACCCACGCGCGCCGCGATCGCGACGATCGTGCCCTGCTCGGCGACCGCGACGGGCTCCAGCCGCGTCGGGTCGACGATGGCCAGGTAGTCCACTTGTACCTCCGGCTCGGTGGCCAGAATCTCCCAGCCTAACTGCTCGAGCTCGACGGCGTCGTACTGACCGCCGTCGAAGGCGTCGGCGATCCCGCGCAACGTCCGCGACAACACCAGCGCGCGCTTCCGCTCCTCTGGCGACAGATACGCGTTCCGGCTCGACATCGCCAGCCCATCCGGCTCGCGAACCGTAGGCGCCACGATGATCCGCACGCCGAAATCCAGCTCGCGAGTGAGCGAACGGATCAGCGTTGCCTGCTGAATGTCCTTCTGTCCAAACACCGCCACCGTTGGCTGGACGATGTTCAACAGTTTCGTCACGACCGTGAGCACGCCGGTGAAGTGGCCCGGCCGCGCCGCGCCTTCCCAGCGGTCGGCGAGACTGAGCGGCGTCACCACCACGGTTCGGTCGCCCGAATACATCTCCTCGACGGGCGGCGCGAACAACACATCCACGCCGCGTCGCTCGGCCTTCATCGCATCGCCCTCGAGATCGCGCGGATAGCGCGTGTAATCCTCGTGCGGACCGAACTGCATGGGATTCACGAACACGCTCATCACCACGACCGCGGCGTGGCGCCGGGCTTCCTCCGCCAGCCGCAGGTGGCCTTCGTGCAGGTAGCCCATCGTGGGAACGAGCGCCACACCCTGCCCGCGCCGCCGGGCCTCGGCGAGTGCGCTGCGGAGTGCAGCGATCCGATCTATGATCCGCATGCTAGAAGCTATGGTCGTCATCGGGATAGCGGCCGGCGCGCACGTCCTCGCCGAACCGACGCACGGCGGACCGCACGTCGTCGGCAAGCGTCGCGTAGCGCTTGAGGAATTTGGGTGCGAAGCGATCGTTGAGTCCCAACATGTCGTGCAGCACGAGCACCTGGCCGTCGCATCCGGCGCCGGCGCCGATGCCGATGGTTGGGACCGACACCGCGTCCGTCACCGCGCAGGCCAGTGACCTGGGAATGAGCTCGAGCACGATCGAGAACACGCCGGCGTCCTCGAGGCGTTTGGCTTGCTCGATCAACGCCTCGGCATCGCGCTCGTCGCGCCCCTGCACGCGGCTCCTGCCTAACGCATGCTCGGACTGCGGCGTGTAGCCCAGGTGACCCATCACCGGAATGCCGACGCCGGTCACCGCCTTCACGGCGCGCAGCACCTCGGCGCCGCCTCCCTCGAGCTTCACGCTGTCGGCACCCGACTCCTGCATCACGCGTCCGCAGTTCGTCACCGCTTGCTCTGCGCTCACCTGATAGGTGAGAAACGGCATGTCCACCGTGAGCAGCGCGCGCTTCACACCCCGCCGTGCTGCCGCCGCGTGGTGGATCATCTGATCGAGCGTCACTGGAATCGTCGTGTCGTAGCCCAACAACACGGTGCCGGCCGAGTCGCCCACGAGCACGATGTCGACGCCGCTCTCGTCCACGAGACGCGCGAACAACGCATCGTACGCGGTGAGTACGATCAGTTTTTCGGGACGGCCCTTCCGTGCGCGCACGTCGCGAATGCCGACGCGCTTCACGCTCGACTGGCTTGTTCCACCCTCGCTGCTCATCGCGTGTCCGCCCTGGCCTTGAGCTCCGCGACCTCCCGGTCCCAGAAATCGCGGTGGCCGAGGCCGGGATGGGGGACGGTGAGGTCCGGATCCGAAACGGTCTGCGCGTCGAACATGACGATATCCAAGTCCAGTGTCCGCGGTCCCCACCGGATCGTGCGCTCGCGCTTCGCTTCGTGCTCGATCGCGTGCAGAGCGTCGAGCAGCGCGTGCGGCGCCAGCGTCGTTTCGAGCGCGACCATTTGGTTGAGGTACGGTCCGCCGCCGTTCGGAATGTTACCCAGGGGGGCGGTTTCTTCTACGGAAGATGCGTCGAGGAGGCGGCTTCCCGGAAGCGCTGCCAGCCGCGCGCGGGCGAGCGCCAGGTAGCTGGCCCGGTCGCCCACGTTGGATCCGAGCGCGATATAGGCGATGTCACGCATCTGTTGACAGCGGCGGAACGTACGGGCATCGTCCGCGCGTGTCAAACCTCGCGTCGTGGACAGCCTGACCGCTCGGCATCTCGCGCGCGAGCTGGACGCGAGATGGCGCGGGAAACGCCTGGACGGGTGCGGATTCGATCGCGACGCGCGCGCCGTATCGCTCACCGTGGATGGTCACACGGTGCGCTTCGAGCTTGGCCGTGAGGACGTGCGCGTGGTCGAAGCCGCGCTTGCCGAGCGTGCGACCGGTGTCTTGCGCGGATGGACCGTTCGCGCCGTGCGCGCTCCAATTGACGACCGCCGAATCATCGTCGAGCTCGTGCGTCCGGGCCGATTCAAGGGATCGGTGGAACGCCGGGCCGATCTCGTCGTGAGCGCGCTGCCCCGTGCGCGAGGCGCGCTGTTGCGAGATGCGGGCGGTGCCAAGCTCGCTGCCGTTGGCGCCGATCTCCCCGCATCGGTCGAAGCGCGTCCCGTGCTGACCGATGACGTCTTAGCCGCCGCTGCTCGCGCCGGCGATGCGGCCGCGCTGCTCTGCGGCCGTTGGATGAGTCCGATCATCGCGTCGTGGATGATCGCCAATTCGGCCGACGCGGTGGACCGCTACCATCTGATGTGCTCCGATGCGCCCGCGCGTCCGGCGAGGTGCGGCGCGCAGGTCTTGCCGTTTCCGTTCTGCGAGCACGCCGAGCTCGTGGACTCGCTGATCGACGTGGGCAGTGTGCCTCGCGCGGAGATGGGCGATGACACGGTGCTCGATGCGCGGCACCGGCGCGCGATCGAGCGGATGCGCGTCGAGCTCGAGCGCGCGCGCGACGCGCCGCAGGTTCGCGCGGCCGCCGACGCCATCGTGGCGATGGGCGACGTGGCCGCGCCGGCGACGGTGCGGCTGGCGAGCGGCGTGGAGTGGCCGGTGGGCGCGCGGCCGGGCGAGCGCGCGCCGGACGCGGCGCAGCGGCTGTACGCGGACGCGCGGTCCAAGGAGCGGGCGCTGGCGTCGCTGCCGGCGCGGCTGGCGGCCGCGGCGGCCGCGCCGCCGGCGCCCCGCCCAACTCAGTTAGGCACGAGCGCCGGCCGTCCGGCCCGATCATCGGCGCCCCGCCTGCCCTACCGCACGTATCGGTCGTCGGGCGGGATCGCCATCTGGGTGGGCCGCGGCGCGGCGTCCAACGACGAGCTCACGTTCGGCGCGGCGGCGCCCGACGACGTGTGGCTCCACGCGCGCGACGCCGCCGGCGCGCACGTCGTGCTCCGGTGGCCCAACGCCGATGCGCCGCCCGCCCGCGACCTCCGGGAAGCTGCATCGCTCGCCGCCTGGCACAGCAAGGCGCGCGGCGCCGCGGTCGTGCCCGTCGACTGGACCCGCCGCAAGCACGTGCGCAAGCCGCGCGGCGCGAAGCCCGGCACCGTGATCCTGCGCGAGGAGCGCACGATCATGGCGCGGCCCGATGCCGCCCTCGAGCGGCGCCTTCGCGACCCGCGTTAGGCGCGAAGCGTCACTGCGCGCCGTTCCACGCCGTGAACGGCTTGCGCGCGATGAACGGAGGGCCCGCCTCGATCACGATGTCGGTGTGATCGCCCAACTTGATCGCGCGCGGGTTTCCTGCGTACACCGTGCCGTCTACCCAAATGCGCATCTCCTCGCCTTTTTTGACCTGCGCGCCCGCCGCCTCGGTACGGCTCAACGGCTCCACCCACACGTCGAAGAAATCGCCTAACGTGAACGAGCGATTCACCGGCGCCTCGATGTGGATGATCCCGTCCGGCGTGTGCGTGTGCAGCCAATACAAACACGGCGCGTCGGTCGGCCGCCCTACGTTGTACGGCACCTCGACGGGTCTGCCGTGATCGTAGATCGCGAGATGCTGGTGAATATGGATGCGCTGCCCCTCCAGCTCGTCGCACGAGATGCCGGCGATCGGCTGGCCGCGCGGACGTGCGTACTGTGCGGAAGCTGGTACGGCGAAGAGCAATGTCGATGCGGCGAACGCCAACGCGAACCAGATGCGGGCTGTCATGTCGGGTTGTGGATGGAGGAACGACCGGAATCGAGGAAGAGGCTCACCCGTGTGCGTGCTCGTCGAGCGCGGCGCGCAGCGATGCGATGAAGTCGGCGGCGGCAGCCACGCTTTCACCCGCGTGACGAACCAGCGCGCTGCCCACTGCGACGCCATCCGCCAGCCGCCCAACGGCAACGGCCTCCTCGGGCCGCGCAATCCCGAATCCCACGCAGATCGGGAGGGATGCGACCGAGCGCAGCCGCGCCACCGTGGCGGGAAGCTCGGCCGGAATGTCGTCGCGCGCACCGGTCACGCCTAACCGGCTGATGAGGTACACGAAACCGCTGCCGTGACGCGAAATCTCCGCCATGCGCGCTGCCGGCGTGGTGGGAGCCACCAGTCGCACGAACGCGAGCGGCCCGGACGCGATGCGCGCCTCGAGCGTTGGATCGGCGCCCACGGGCAGATCGGTGAGCAAGAGACCGCTCGCACCCGCTCGTGCCGCGCGATCGAGTGCGTCGTCGCCGGCCGCGAGCAGCGGGTTGAGGTACGTGAAGACGACGGTCGGCACGCCCACCGCCGCCTCGGCGATGAGGTCGAGCACGCCGTCGAACGTCATGCCGTTGGCCAGCGCCGCCTGCGAGCTCGCTTGAATCGTCGGACCGTCCGCCAACGGATCCGAAAACGGCACGCCGACTTCGATGATGTCGGCGCCGGCGCGCGCGATCGCGCGCATGACCGCGAGCGACCGTGCGCGGTCGGGGTGTCCAGCGGTAATGTAGGCGACGAGAGCTTTGCGCCGCTGCTCGGCCAGCGCGGCGAATGTGTGGGCGATCGGGTCAGATGTAGTAGTCGCTGACGCGGATACCATAACGGTCGGGATCTCCCACCTTGATGATCGTGCGCTTGAACACGCCGCTTGCATCCCGTTCGGTGAGATCCACGAGCGTGCCCGGGAAGAGCACGTTGCCGCGCTCGTCGCTGACGACCTTTACGATAGGCCGTGAGATGGCGTCGGGGGAGGGGTTGGCGCCGTGTACCAGCGCGAGCTCGAAGGTATCGAGCACCACCAGGGTGCCGACCGGATAGTGGCCGACGAGGCTCATGAACGCTTTCACCAGCACCTGGTCCATGCCGCGGCGCGGGTTCACGCGCATTTCCTGGAGCACGTCGGCGGGCGTCAGCGGAATGGTCTGGTAGGCGCGGCGCGACGTGGCCGCATCGAACGCGTCGGACACCGCGACGACTTTGCTGTAGATGCTCAGCTCGCGCGGCCTAACGTGCCGCGGATAGCCGCTCAGGTCCGTCTTCTTGTGGTGCTCGAAGGCGACCACCATGGCGCGGTAGGGGATGTCGTTCTGGCCGCGCATCTGGAACAACTGCAGCACGCCCATCCACGGATGATGGCACACCGTCCGCCATTCGTCCTCGGTGAGCGAACCGGGCTTGTTGAGGATCTCGAGCGGCACGCGCGCCTTGCCCACGTCGTGCATCAAGGCGCCCACCCCCAGGTCGTACAGCTGGAGCCTGGTGAGCCCCAGCTTCCTGCCTAACGCCACCGAGAAGATGCACACGTTGACGCTGTGCGTGAACGTGTACTCATCGTAGTCCCGCAGCGTCGTGAGCCCGATGAGCGACGTCTCCTCGTTCAGGATCTGGTCGACGATGCCCTGCACCACGCGTTTGATCTTCTTGATGTTCGGGCTCTTCCCCATGCGCACGGAGTTGATGACATCCTTGGTCACCGACACCGATTGCGCGTAGGTGCGCTTCGCCGCCTCCTTCGCCTGCATCTGGCTGGCCGCGTCGGCCGCATCGGCAGCCGAGACCGGCCCGAGCTCGAACACGGCCACGTTCGCCGCCTCGAGCTTACCGCCTAACGATTGCAGCCGCGCATCCGGATCGCCCTGCTCCGGTTGCTGCAACAACGTGAGGAACACGACCCAGTCGCGCGTGGTCGTCTCGCCGCGCAGCCGGCAAACGCCGGCACCCGACTCGCGGAACGCCGAGATGATGCGGCTGAACGTGGCGTAGTTGTCGAGGTCGAGGCGGAGCCGCGTGCCGTTGATGAAGATGAATTCGCCCGTGACGCGGATGTCCACCTCGCGTTCGCGCTTCCACACATCGTTGGCCAGGCGGACCAGCTCTTCGAGCGTTTTCTGCACCACCGGATTGTCCGGCGGATACATCTTCACGGTGCGCAGCGCGCCGTAGACGGCCAGCAGCAACTCGCGTCCGACTTTGCGGATGTACCCGTCGCTCCCCCGCTCGCCGATTTCCGGTTGGGCGGGCGGCGCGAACGCGCCGGTCGTCGCCGCGATGGGCTGCGTGCTCGTCACGACGCGCCTCCGCGCAGCGCCTTGTTGATCGCGCTGCGGACGCGCACATCCTTGTCGTCGGCCGCCTTCCGCAGCACCTCGAACGCCCGGTCCGAGCCGATCTTGCCTAACGCCATCGCGGCGCAGGCCCGCAGCTCCGGGTCGACGCGCAATCGGAGGAGCGCGCTGCGCCCGTTGAGCAGCGCGTCGAGCTGCGGAATGCCGTCGTCGCCGGCCAGCATGCCGTACGCCTCGAAGTACGTCATCTTCTCGGTGAGGTCGGCATCCTTCACGGCGTTGCCCTTCACCACCGCTTCCACCTTCGCGAGCGCGGCGCGATGGCCGCGCGTGCTCAGGGTGCGTACCGCCGTCAGCCGTACATCGCGATCCGCATCCTCGAGCGCCGACTCGAGCGCACGCAGCGCGCCCGGCGATCCGATTTCCGACAGCGCCTGCACCGCGCCTAACCGGCGGCCCACGCTGTGGTGCGACAGGCACTTGAGCAGGTGCCCGACCGCCGCCGGCGTCTTGAGGTCGGCCGCGCGCCGCATCGCTTCGACGGCCACCTGCTCGTCGTCCGCCGCGATCAGCTTGAGCAGCTCCGCCGTGTTGGACGACGCGAGCCGCGCGGCCGTCCGCTCGAGCATCGTCCGGAGCTCGGCGCGCTGCGTCTGCTTGAGGCCCGAGAGGATCGTGCCTAACGTTTCGCCCTGCAATTGATCGAACAGCGCGTCGAGGTCTTCCTGCGGCGGCATCGCCGCCGCGTCGTTGAGCGCGGAGACCAGCTGCGACAGCACGGTCGGGCTGCTGATCAAGGCTGGCAGCGCCATGAGCTTCTGCCGGTGCGCCGGTGACAAATCGGCCGCGCGCTTGACCACCACCGCCGCCTCGCGCAGCAACAACGCCACCGCACCATAGTCGCCGGCCGCGAGCAGGTGCGGCATGATCTGCTCGAGGATCGTGCAGACCTCTTCACGCACGTCGGGCTCCGGCTGCGTCTCGGCGATGTCGAACAGAATACCGATGACGTTGCGCCGCAGATTGAGCGCCTGCTCCTTGTGAACGGCCTCGCGCAGATAGTCGATCTCCTGCTCGTCCAGGAAGTAGAGCGAGCCGTCGAGATCTTCCATCTTGACGATGCCCTTCCGGTCCGTCTCCTTCGACACCTCGTCCTGGATGTCGGAAACCGAAATCACGGGCGGCGGCGCGGACGGATCGTTCGACGCCGCGGCGGCGGCTTCGGCGGCCTCGATGACATCGCCGCCCATCCCCTCGCTGATGTCGATGAACCGATATCGCAGGTACGCGAATTCCTGCTCCCACAGCAGCGTCAGCAGATCGTCTTCGTCGGGCGACGCTTTGCGCACGCGCTGCATGATGTCGAGCAGCGTCGCGACTTCCTCGTGCTCGAAGCCCTGCATGATCGTGAGTTCGCGCAGGCCGTCCTTGTAGAACACCCACGGCAGGCTCTCGGCACGTGAGCTCTCGTGGTGCACGCTGCGCCCCATCCACCGGAACTCGGACTCGGAGATCTGCAGCACCAGCTCCGTCGTCACCTCCCACATCGGCGCGAACGATGAGCGCAGACCGTCGATGGACCGCTGATAGATGGGATTGTTAGGCAGATACAACTGATGCGTCTTCACCGCGCGCACGAAATGGCGCACGAACTCCTCGACGAGCTGCGGCGAGAACGGCGGCTCGGGAAGCGTTTGCTCCGCGGCGGGCGGAGCTGCCGCGGAGGTGAGCGACGTGGCGGTCACGCGTCCGCGTCGGCGCTCAGAAGCTCGCTCACTTGCGTCACGTCCTTGTCGCCTCGACCACTCACGCAAATGAGCACCGGCGCGTCGGACCCCCAGCGGCCGCGCTGCGATGCGACCCACGACACGGCGTGCGCCGTTTCCAGCGCCGGAATGATGCCCTCGAGGCGGCTCAATGTTTGAAAGCCGTCCAGCGCCTGCGTGTCGGTCACCGATACGTACCGCGCGCGTCCGGACTGCTTGAGGTACGAGTGCTCAGGACCGACCCCGGGATAATCGAGGCCCGCGGAGATCGAATGGGCGGGATGCACCTGCCCGTGCTCGTCCTGCAAGAGATAGCTGAGCGATCCATGCAGAACGCCGGGCGTACCGCGCGAGAGCGACGCCGAGTGACGTGCGGTGTCCAGGCCCTCACCCGCGGCCTCGACACCTACCAGCTCGACGTCTCGATCCGGTACGAACGCGTGAAAGATTCCCATCGCGTTCGACCCGCCGCCGACGCACGCCACCACCGACGCGGGCAAACGGCCCGCACGCTCGAGCATCTGTGCGCGCGCTTCCGTGCCGATCACCGATTGCAAGTCGCGCACAATGCGTGGATAGGGGGCCGGCCCGACCACCGAGCCAATGATGTAGTGGCTATCAGTCACGTTCGTTACCCAGTCGCGAATTGCTTCGCTCGTGGCATCCTTCAACGTCTTCGTCCCCGACGTCACCGGACGCACTTCTGCACCCATGAGCCGCATCCGAAAGACATTGAGCGCCTGTCGCCTCATGTCTTCCTCGCCCATGTAGACCACACACTCGAAACCGAAGCGGGCGCAGACCGTGGCCGTTGCCACTCCATGCTGACCCGCGCCGGTTTCCGCGATGATCCGTCGCTTGCCCATCCGCCGGGCGAGCAATGCTTGGCCGACAGTGTTGTTGATCTTGTGGGCGCCCGTGTGGTTGAGATCCTCCCGCTTGAGGTACACGGGAGCTCCAACCAGCTCCGAGAAGCGCGGCGCATCGCTCAACGAGGATGGACGACCGACGTACGTACGGAGCAAACTGTCCAGCTCGGCACGGAACCCGGTGTCGGCCATAGCTCTATCGTACTCTTGCTCGAGCTCATCGAGCGCCGGAATCAGCGTCTCGGGAACGTATCGGCCGCCGAACACGCCAAACCGGTCCTGTCGTTCCGCTATCGTCATGCGCGTTGGGTCTCGAGAAGCACGGCGCGCGCGAAATCGCGCATCAGTTCGGGGTCTTTGACGCCGCGCGTGCGCTCGATGCCGGACGACACGTCGACGACATCGGGATGCAACGTGCGAATGGCCTGTGCCACGTTGTCGGGCGTTAGACCGCCCGCCAGGATGAAGGTACTGTGCTGCGGCCGCGCGTCGGCGGGAATGGCGCTCCACTCGAAAGCGGTGCCCGTTCCGCCGAGGCTTCCGCCTTGGGCGGCGTCGAGCAGAATGCCGTCGGCCACGCCATCGAGCTCGGCGATCGACCGTGCGGCCTCGCCTCCGTTAGTCACGCGCACCACCGCCCATACCGCCGTGGCCGACGCGAGCGCCTCGCGCAGGTCGCGCACCGTCTGCGGCGATGGATCGCCGTGCAGTTGGGCGACGTCCAGCCGCAAGCGCCGCACCAGGTCGATGATCTCGTCGACCGGTTGCGAGCCGAAGACGGCAGCACGTTTCACGCTGGGCGACAGCGCGTCCAGCACGAGCGCGGCGCGCGCGGCGTCCAGGCGGCGCGGCCCGCTCGCCAACACGACGCCCGCATACGCGCCGCCTTGTGGACCGACGAGCGCGGCGTCTGCGGGACGCGTTAGTCCGCAGAATTTGATGTCAACCGCCACGTTCCCTCCGCGGGACGTTCGTGAGCGCGCGTACCGCCGCCGTTGGGTCCGGGGACGCGGAAATGCTCGAGCCCACGAGCACGGCGTCGGCGCCCGAGCCGGCGGCGCGTTTGACGTCGGCCACACCGCGCACGCCACTTTCGGCAATGGCTACGCAGTCGGCTGGCACGAGACGCACGAGTGCCGCGCCCACTTCGGGCTCGATCTTGAGCGTTTCGAGATCGCGGTTGTTCACTCCGATCACGCGTGCGCCGGTAGCGACGGCACGTTCGAGCTCAGCAGTGGTTCGCACCTCGACCAGCGGCTCGAGGTCGATCGACATCGCGAACGCGACGAGCCTATGCAGCACCTCGGGAGACAACGCGCGCGCGATGAGCAACGTCGCCGCGGCGCCGGCGGCGCGCGCCTCCAGGAGCTGCAGCTCGTCTACGTGAAAATCCTTGCGGAGAAGCGGTGCGCTGTCCGCCACCGACGCGCGCGCCGAGCGCAGATCGTCGAGCGATCCGCCGAAGTGCGCCGGCTCCGTTAGGACGGATACCGCGGCGGCGCCGCCCTCGACGTACAACGATGCTTGTGCACCGGCCGACATCGACGGATTGATGGCGCCTTTCGATGGCGACCGACGCTTCACTTCGGCGACGATGGACACCATCGGCCGGCGTAGCGCCGACCGGAACGAAGGCGCAGGCGGCGCGCTCGCCGCCTCACGCTCGATGGTCGCGACGAGCGCGCGGTCGGCGCGGAGCCGTGCGACGCGCTCGTACGTTTCGGCCACGATTCCGCCCAACACACCGGTAGGCGGGCGCCAAATAATAGAGGATTGGGAGGCTTGCACTTCGGTCGATGTTCGGCTATTGTGCAATTCGGAGTCCATTCGGGAACCGGAGGCCAGCCGTGGCGAGCTCGATGGTTAGCCCGCCAGTGGCTATACGAAAGTCGGCGCGCTCTAGAGAGCGGACACCGGTGCCTCCATCAAACTGGTCTCTCACGCGGGGACAGCATGGCGCTCACGAAGCGGCAACGCGAGATCCTGAACTACCTCGGCACATACGCGGAGCAGAACGGATACGCGCCGAGTTTCGAGGAGATTGCGCGACAGTTCAACTATAACTCGCTGGCCACGGTCCACGAGCACCTCACGAATCTCGAGCGCAAGGGGTACATCAAGCGCGCGTACAACGAAAGCCGCGCGATCGAGATTCTACCATCGGATGCGTATCCGCGCGCGGTGGAGCTCCCGCTGTTGGGAAGCGTCGCCGCCGGTATGCCGATCGAAGCCATCGAAATGAACGAGACGGTGAGCGTTCCCGAGTCGTTCATTGGCCGCGCCGGAAATCACTTCGTGCTGCGCGTTCGTGGAAACTCGATGATCGACGAGCAGATCCGAGACGGCGATTTCGTCGTCATCAACGAGCGGCGTGCGGCGGACAACGGGGACACGGTCATCGCGCTCATCGACAACACGTCCGCCACGGTCAAGAAGTTCTATCGCGAGCGCGACGGGCGCATCCGGTTGCAGCCGGCAAACGAAACCATGTCGCCGATTTACGTGCACGAGGATGACGTGACCATTCAAGGCGTCGTGGTGGGCGTGCTGCGGCGGTACTAGTGGACGGTGTCTGAGATTACGACAGCATGCGGTGCAGTCTGCCACAGAACTGGATCTACGCGTATGAAGAAACGGACACGGCCGGACACACAGGACAAAGCACGGACCGCTCGGCTGCAGGAACGAACGCTCTGGCGCGAGGTCGCTTGAGCCGCGTGTTTTGTTCGTTAAAGACAACGCCTTTGGTTTCTCTCGCAGCAAGAGCCTTACCCTGCAGCCGAGCGGTCCGTGCTT
>Ga0075426_10003092_pt1 | contig 11890 bp, 13 predicted proteins | sample SoiMethybrSBSTD5_FD_75304 | JGI IMG/M metagenome (GOLD analysis project Ga0075426, IMG submission 75304) | Bulk soil microbial communities from a Populus tree surrounding site in Tennessee, USA - Soil MetaG P. TD hybrid SBSTD5 | ecosystem: Environmental > Terrestrial > Soil > Tree plantation...
CTCCACGGGCTCGGCATGACGGTCGTCGTCGCGCGGAAGGGCTGCGCGCGATTCTCGGGCGCAGGGTAATTGTAGGGAAAGTAATTCACCATCTCCTCGACGCGGACGGCGTCGCGCACGGGCAAGCGGCCGTTCGTCAGTATCCGCCGCACCAGCGCGTAGGACGCCGTGTCGACGTCGACGCTGAAAGTCGATACGGGATGCTCGGCGACGCTGACGACGCCGTTGGGCTCTTTATCGGGGAAGCGGTCGGTGCCGGGATAAGTGGAGAAAGTTCCCTGCATGCCGGGACGGGCCATCGGTGCATAGCCAGACATTGAGCCAGCCATTCCCGCGGCCGATGGATCCCGCTGCCGTTTAGCGAGGAGGTCGATTTCATATGCCGGGGAGGAGCTGGATTTGGCGGCTTCGCGCCTCATCGGCTCCTGCGCGCAGGAGCCGAGTAACAAAAGGACGAGAGCGAGCGAGAGAAGGCGACCGGTATTCAGCATGAGCCCTCCTGCGTGCTTGTTAGGGATTGGTAATTAACCCCTTAGACGACGGAAAATCGATTTAGCTTACACAGAACATTAAAAAATTTGTCTTTAATGCTTCACCCCAGCTTGGCCTTCAGCTTGACGAACCGCGCGCGCGCCTGCTCGACGCGCTTGAGGTAGTGCCGGAGGTTCTGCTCGCCGCACTTTTCGCCGGAGACGGCGCGAAACGCGCGGCGGATGAACGACTCGGCTTTGCCCGGCCCGCACAGGTGGATCGCCGCCGCGAGCTTCTGCCGCTGGCTAAAGGTCGTCTTCACCGCGGCTTTAGCAGCCACTGTTTTCTGCACGAGGTTTTGCAGGTACGCCGCGGTTAGCTCGATTGCGTGGCTCGGCACCGCTCGGTTGTAGAGGCTCTTAAGCCAGCAGGCACTGCCGCTAAGGACTTTATGGTCTTTGATGCAGTAGTTCCGCGCCTCGGCGAATGCGCCGTCGGTCATCTGATACAAGCCGACTGAGCTCGAGGCGGGCCGGTAAATCTCGAACGGATTCCACGACCACTGCCAGCGCCAGTAGGTGCGGGCGATGGGATTGCCCTCCGCCTCGACCTGCGCGATCGCGGCCAGCAATTCGGGTGAAATATCGGCCGTCGAATATTTGACGAACAACTCGCCGTAGCTCTTCCACGTCTCTTCGGGCGATTTGTAGAATGACTCGCTCACCGGCGCGAGGAGCTCGGCGGGCTTGCGGGAAACCTGGTAGAGCCAGTTGATGACGAAGAAAAACCCGAGCGCGAGAATGAAATAGCCGACGATAATGCCGCGGTCGCGAAGCCGCCAGCGCCTCGAATAACCCTTCAGCGCACCGACCGCTGCAAAAGACATCGGCGCATTCTAGCGCGAACGTGGTCCGGGGTGAAGAGGAAAAAATGACGATCGGGTTAAGGATTGGCGCGCCTTTTCGGCGCTTGACCGGCGCGCGCCAAGGGTGGCGTTATTTTGCGTTCCCAGTATTACGTTTCATCCGTCCTGGCGTAGGTGTTCGGGATTTGCCGTGACCGCCGGGTAAATCAAGGTCATGCAGGTCGTTCGGCCGTAGTTTTATGCGCAAGGTGCTTCCATCTTTAAGCCGTGTCACACTCTGCGACGTCAGAAGCGAAGGAAGGTCGACTTCTATTTCTTCGCTGAGAGCGAGTTTTTCGTGACCCACAATGGTGAAAACGATGAGGATGTTGTTTTCAGTTCGCGCTGAGTATGCGCCTTCTGCACGACGTAGAATAACGATGGCCTTCATCTACAGCTCCAACAAACCTTCCGGCGGGTCGATGATGACGCGGCCGGCGTCGAAGTCGATTTTGGCGATGATCTCTTTCACCACGGGGACGAGATATTCCTTCTCGCCGTCTTCGACGACATAGAGATCGCCGCCGGCCGTCGGCCAGAGCCGCGCGATCGTGCCGATGCGCGCCCCCTTGGTGTCGAAGACCTCCATGCCCACGACCTGATAGTAGTAATATTCGTTCTCGCCCAGCGGCGGCAGGTGAGTCTCGGCGACGCACACGACGGCGCCGATCCATTTCTCCGCCTGGTTGATACTGTCGACGCCGGCGAAATGGACGAGCAGCTGCTTCTTGTGCGGCTTGACGCGTTCGAGCCGTATCGGCGTGCGCACGCTGTCTTTTTCGAGGAAAACTTCTTTGGCGGAAAAAAGGGTAGGGCTGTCGGGGTTGTAAGGCGATAGTTTCAGCCAGCCCTCGATGCCGTGCGTGCCGACGATCTCGCCCAGGGAAACGACCCGCTCCGGCGCTTGAGAGGACGATGGCGTGGCTTATTTCTCTTCCACGATCTCGAGAACGACCTTGCGGTTCGCCTTGGAGGCGGCGGCGTTCAGGATCGTGCGAATGGATTTCGCGGTTCTGCCTTGCTTGCCGATAATGCGTCCGAGATCTTCTTTAGCAACTCTCAATTCCACAACCGAGGCGGTGTCGCCTTGCGTTTCTTTCACTTCCACAGCTTCAGGGTTGCTGACCAGGGCTTTCGCCAGATACTGCACCAGGTCTTTCACGGGAAATTACCCCCTTACGTTTGATTGCTCCGGGATTTTTTCATGAGCTCGGAAACGGTCTGCGAGGGCTTGGCGCCTTTCTTGATCCAGGTGTCGAGCTTCTCGTGATTAAGCTTGATGCCGGCCGCGGCCTTCGGATCGTAGCTCCCGACCTGCTCGATGAATTTGCCGTCGCGGGGCGAGCGGGAATCGCTCACGACGACGCGGTAGTACGGCTTCTTTCTGCCGCCGTGGCGGCTCAAACGGATCGTAACGCTCATGGGTCCCTTCCTTTTAGTTGATCGGCATGGGCATCCGATTGAATAGGCCGCGGATGCCGCCTCGGCTGAAACGCTGCATCATCTTTTTCATTTCCATGTACTGCTTGATCAAACGATTGACGTCGGTGACGGTCGTGCCGCTGCCCTGCGCGATGCGCTTGCGCCGGCTGCCGTTGAGAATCTCCGGCTTGCGGCGCTCTTCGCGCGTCATCGAGTTGATGATCGCGTCCACGCGCTTGAGATCCTTCTCCGCCTGGCCGAGGTCGACTTGCTGCGAGAGCTTGCGTGCGCCCGGCACCATGTCGAGCAGGTCGCCGATCGAGCCCATTTTTTTGAGCTGCCTGAGCTGCGCCTGGAAGTCCTCCAGTGTGAACTGGTTTTTGCGCGCCTGGTTGAGCAGCCGCTCGGCTTCCTTCTCGTCGTAGACTTCGCGCGTCTTCTCGATCAGCGACAGCACGTCGCCCATGCCGAGGATGCGCGTCGCGACGCGCTCGGGATAGAACGGCTCCAGCGCCTCGGGCTTCTCGCCCGTCCCGGAGAAGAGAATCGGCTTGCCGACGATCTCGCGCATCGAGAGCGCGGCGCCGCCGCGGGCGTCGCCGTCCATCTTGGTGAGAATGATGCCGGTCAAATCGATTTGCTTGCTGAAGCCCTCCGCCTGGTTGACGGCGTCCTGGCCGGTCATCGCGTCGGCGACGAGCAGCGTGTGATGCGGATGCACGGCGCCGGTGATGTTCTTGAGCTCGTCCATCAGCTCGTCGTCAATGTGCAGCCGGCCGGCGGTATCGATGATGACGAGATCGGCAAACTCGCGCTTCGCCTGCTCGACGGCTTCGCGCGCGATGTGGACGGCGCTTTGGTTCGCGCGGGAGTCGTGTACCGGAATCTCGAGATTTGCGCCGAGCGTCTTTAGCTGCTCGATTGCGGCGGGGCGGTAGATATCCGCCGGAACGAGATACGGCTTGCGCTTTTTTTCGCGCTTTAGATAGAGCGCGAGCTTCGCGACCGTGGTCGTTTTACCGGAGCCCTGGAGCCCCACCAGCATGAGGATCTGCGGCGGCGGGCCCTTCAGGTCGAGGTCGGCGTACTCGCCGCCTAGAAGCCGCGTCAGCTCCTCGTGGACGATCTTGATGAACTGCTGATCCGGGGAGAGGCTCTGGAGCACCTCCTGGCCGAGCGCCTTGGCTTTGACCGCGTCGAGAAAACTCTTGACGACCTTGAAGTGGACGTCGGCTTCGAGCAGCGCCAAGCGCACGTCGCGGAGCGCGTCGTCGATGTTGTTTTCGCGGATTTTCCCCTGGCCGCTGAGTTTCTTGAAAGTCAGCTCCAGCTTGTCGGCGAGGTTCTCGAACATGGACAGGGTTAGGCTAGGCGGTAATTGCTTCGGGATGTTCCTTAAGTATTAAGAATTAAAGAGAGTTGAATGCGTTGTCAAGGCGGGAAAAGAAACCCCGGCCCGCCTTTCGGCGGGCCGGGGAGAGTGCTTGCGTGCTCGAACTACATCATGCCGCCCATTCCGCCCATGCCGCCGCCGGGAGGCATCGGAGGCATTGCCGACTTCTCTTCCGGCTTCTCCGCCACCATCGCCTCGGTGGAGAGCATGAGGCCGGCGACGGACGAGGCGTTCTGCAGCGCCGTGCGCACGACCTTGGTCGGGTCGATGATGCCCGCCTTCATGAGGTCGGTGTATTCTTCGGTCGCCGCATCAAAGCCGAAAGAGCCCTTGCCCTCTTTCACTTTTTGCAGCACGATCGCGCCCTCGACGCCGGTGTTCGTGGCGATGCGGCGGATCGGCTCTTCGATCGCGCGGCGAATAATGTTGACGCCCCAGCGTTCTTCTTCGGGCACTTTGAGCTTCTCGAGGACGGTCGCCGCCCTGAGGAGCGCGACGCCGCCGCCGGGAACGATGCCTTCCTCGACCGCGGCGCGCGTGGCGTGAAGCGCGTCCTCGACGCGGGCTTTCTTCTCTTTCATCTCGACTTCGGTCGCCGCGCCGACGTTGATGACGGCGACGCCGCCGATCATCTTCGCCAGCCGCTCCTGGAGCTTTTCGCGGTCGTAGTCGCTGGTCGTCTCGTCGATCTGCGCGCGGATCTGCTTGATGCGCCCTTCGAGGTCGGCCTTCTTGCCGGCGCCGTCGACGATCGTGGTGTTGTCCTTGTCGATGACGATGCGCTTTGCGCGTCCGAGGTCCTGAAGCGTGATGTTTTCCATCTTGATGCCGAGCTCTTCGGCGATCACCTTGCCGCCAGTCAGGATCGCGATATCCTCCAGCATCGCCTTGCGGCGGTCGCCGAAGCCCGGCGCCTTCACCGAGCAGCACTGGAGCGTGCCGCGGATCTTGTTGACGACCAGCGTCGCGAGCGCCTCGCCCTCGATGTCCTCGGCGACGATGAGAAACGGTCTGCCGGTCTTGGCGATCTGCTCGAGGATCGGCAGCAGCTCTTTCATCGAGCTGATTTTCTTCTCGTTCAAGAGGAGATAGGCGTCCTGGAGGACGCATTCCATTCTCTCGGGATCGGTGACGAAATAGGGAGAGAGATAACCGCGGTCGAACTGCATGCCCTCGACGACTTCGAGCGTCGTCTCGAGGCCTTTGGCTTCCTCGACGGTGATAACGCCTTCCTTGCCGACTTTGTTCATCGCCTCGGCGATGACGTCGCCGATGGTCGAGTCGTTGTTCGCGGCGATCGTGCCGACCTGCGCGATCTCTTTCGGGTCCTTGGTCGGCTTGGAGATGCTCTTGAGCTCGTCGGTGATCGCGGCCACCGCCTTGTCCATGCCGCGCTTGAGGCTCATCGGGTCGTGGCCCGCGACGACCATCTTGACGCCTTCGGCGAAAATCGCGCGCGCGAGCACGGTGGCCGTGGTCGTGCCGTCGCCAGCGACGTCGGAGGTCTTGCTCGCGACCTCTTTCACCATCTGCGCGCCCATATTCTCGAACTTGTCCTCGAGCTCGATCTCCTTCGCGACGGTCACGCCGTCCTTGGTCACGTTGGGAGCGCCGAACGACTTGTCGAGCACGACGTTGCGGCCTTTGGGGCCGAGCGTTACGGTGACCGCGTCGGCGAGGATATTGACTCCCCTGAGGATCGCCTCGCGCGCCTCTTGTTCAAATTTTACGATCTTTGCTGCCATCTTGTGCCTCCTGAATTGGTGCGAATAGGTTTTACTTCTCGATCACGCCGAGGATGTCCTCCTCGCGCATGATCAGGTGCTCTTCGCCGTCGATGACGATCTCCGAGCCGGAGTATTTGCCGAAAAGAATCCGATCGTTGACTTTCACGTCGAGCGGCACGACCTTCCCGTTATCGTTCAGCTTGCCTTTGCCGACCGCGACCACCTTGCCTTCCTGGGGTTTTTCCTTGGCGGTGTCGGGAATGATGATGCCCCCCTTGGTTTTCTCTTCCTCCTCGATGCGCTTTACGATGACACGATCCTGCAAAGGTCTGATCTTCACTTGCCCTCCTCCTTTCAGAAAGGTCAGCCTAAAATAAATTTAAAAAATAACGGCCGTAGCGGCTGTTGTGCAGCGGCCTTTATTTAAGCACTCGTTTTAGAATGTCAAGAGAGCTGAAATGGCGCTCTGTGACGGGGCCGGATTCCCCAAGCTATTACATACGCAGGCTGTAAAAGCAAGCTAGCGTACTATCGGTGTTTTCTCAGCTCCTCCTCGTAATATTTTCGATACAGTACGTCCCATTCGCGGCTGCCGGGGGCGACGCGGCGGGAGAGCGACTGAATCTTCTGGCGCACGATGTCGTCGAGCCGGTCTTCCCCGCCGAAAAACTCGTCGAGAACGCGCTTGGTCTCGGCGAGCGCCCGCGCCTCGTTGGGAAAGTCCGCAAGGTCGTTCTTCCACACCCCATCGATGATCAGATGCGCGAGGTGGGATATCCGGCTCTCGGTCAGGCGCGTCATCGTTCGATTTCCCTCACGATGACCCTGACCCGTTCGATCATCTCAGGGTCACCCTGAACCCGTCGAAGGGTGAGCAAAGTCGAAGAGGTCATAGGACAAAGCCCTTCTTTTGCGCGATCTTCTGTTTGATCAAAAGGAACATCCTATGCTGATCCATCTCGCCCGCGCGACGCATATCGCCGGCGTGGCTCGCGAGCATTTCGCGCGCCTCCTCCTCGATGGCTTCTTCCTCGTGAAAGTTTCTCAAAATGGTGTCCCTGATTTTCGCCCGAACTTCGCCCTCTCCGGCTTTGAAGGCGATCAGCTCCTTGGTACGGTAGGCCTTGAGAATCTCATCGACCAGACGATCGGCCTGTTCAGGCTTGATTTTCATCCTGTGGAAAACCCTGTGGACAGCCTGCGAGCACCTTGTGACCCGAGCCGGTAATGAGAAAATGGGAGGCTCGTTTTCTACTTACTGTCGGCCGGTGTCTGTGTCAACCTGATGGGCGAAAAAAGCCTCTATTTTCCTGGGCTCGGCCAAAAATTACCTTGTGCCGACGGGAGATTTTTGTCAATATGCGAAAAACATGCGGTGTGACGGCCGCTCGCTTGCCATCACCGGGACTTATCCACAGCCCTCTCGCCGGTGGACAGTCCCACGACGCCAGCCGCTTGTGGAGAAGTTTGACCAAGTTGCAAAAACCCGCCGCTCTCAGACCGGGAGATAAGATCGCTGTCGTCGCGCCGTCGGGCAAAGTGGACGACGAAAAGCTCAAAGCCGGAATCGCGGCGCTCGAGCGCGCCGGATTCGCCGTCGAGGTCGCCGATAATATTCTTTCCCGCAAAGGCTATCTCGCCGGCGCGGCGGCGGGCCGCGCGGCGGCGCTGCGGAAATTCTTCGAGCGGCCGGATATCGCGGCGATCTTCGCCGCGCGCGGCGGCTTCGGTTCGATCCAGATGCTGCCCTATCTCGACGCCGACGTGATCCGCCGGCATCCGAAAATTTTCGTCGGCTACAGCGATTTGAGCATCGTGATCAACTGGCTCGTGCAGCGCTGCGGCGTGGTCGCGTTTCACGGCCCGATGGTGGCGATGGAGTTCGCGCGCGGCCTTGCCGGGCGCAACGCCGATTATTTTTGGGGAACGCTCACAGGAAAAAAGCAGCGCTGGGATATCGACCTGGGCGAGACCGTCCATGCGGGCAACGCCGAAGGCGCATTGGCGGGCGGATGTCTCTCCACGATCGTGACGACGATCGGCACGCCGTACGAGATCGATACCGCCGGCAAAATGCTTTTTCTCGAAGACGTCGCCGAGAAGCCTTACCGCATCGAGCGCATGCTGACGCACATGAAAATGGCGGGAAAGCTCGACCCCTTGGCCGGCCTCGTCTTCGGCAGCTTCAGCTACTGCGAGGGCGACGGCGAGCGCGAGGTGGCGGAAATTATCCGCGAGATGTTCCACGACGCGCCGTATCCCGTGGCGACCGGCGTGCCCGCCGGCCACGGCGACGACAACGTTATCCTGCCGCTCGGCGTAAGGATGAGGCTCGACAGCGCCGCGCGGCGCCTCAGTCTGATCGAGCCGCCGGTCGCCGCGCCGGGGCGCTGACGATGCCGCTTCACGCCGTCGAAGACGCTTTCAAGGAAGCTCTGGCTGAAGGCGTCTTTCCCGGCGCCGTCGTGCTCGCGGCGAAAGGCGAGGAGATTCTCTGCCACGCGGCTTTCGGCGCGCGCTCGCTCGTGCCGGAGAAGACGCCGATGCGGCCCGATATGATCTTCGATCTTGCCTCGCTCACCAAGCCGCTCGCGACCGCGCCGGCGATCATGCTGCTCGTCCGCGAAAAAAAAATCCGCCTCGACGACCGCGTGACGCGCTTCTTCCCCAATTTCGGCGTGCTCGGAAAAACGTACGTGACGTTTCGCCAGCTCTTGTCGCATTCCTCCGGGCTGCCGGCGTGGAAGCCGTACTTCGAGGAGATCGTCCGCGATCAGAAGGCGGGGAAGGTTAATTTCGTCGCGAGCCGCGCCGCCAAGCACTACGTCTTCGAGCAGATTCACCGCGAGAAGGCGTTGAGCGCGCCGGGCGCGCAGGCGCTTTACAGCGACCTCGGCTACATTCTCCTCGGCGAGACCGTCGAGGAAGTCACCGGCTGGACGCTCGACCGCTACTGCTACGACAAGATCTACAAGGCGAGCGGGCTGCGCTCGACGTCGTTCATCGATCTAACCCAGCTGCGCTCGCGGCGGCTCGAGCCGATCCACGAGATGATCGCGCCGACCGAGGACTGCCCGTGGCGCAAGCGCGTCGTCTGCGGCGAGGTCCACGACGACAACGCTTACGCGATGGGCGGCGTCGCCGGGCACGCGGGACTTTTCTCGAACGCCGAGGACATCCACCGTTTTCTGCTGCGGCTGCGGAAATCCCTCGCCGGCGGCGATCCGCTGTTTCCCGCGTCCGTCATCGAAGAATTCTTCGTCCGCGACGAATCCGTGCCGGGCTCGACCTTCGCGCTCGGATGGGACACGCCGTCGGCGGAGAACTCGAGCAGCGGCAGTTTTTTCTCGCCGCGCTCGGTGGGCCATCTCGGCTTCACCGGCACGTCGATCTGGTGGGACCTGGAGAAGGACTGCCACATCATCCTGCTTACGAATCGGGTGCATCCGTCGCGCAGCAACGACAAGATCAAGGGATTTCGCCCGCACATCCACAACGTCATCATGAGAAACGTATTACTATGAAAACTTTACAAAGAGGCGCGCATATCCATCTGATCGCGGTCTGCGGCGTCGGCATGGCGCCGCTCGCCGGTCTTTTACAGGCGCAGGGCTACCGCGTGACCGGCTCGGACCAGAACGTCTACCCGCCGATGAGCACCTACCTCGCGGAGCTGCGCATCGAGGTGATGACCGGCTACGCCGCGGAGCATCTGCGCGAGCGGCCGGACCTCGTCGTCGTCGGCAACGCGGTGTCGCGCAACAATCCCGAGGTCGAAGAGATGCTGCGCATCGGCGCGCCGTACATCTCGTTCCCGCAGGCGCTGGGACAATTTCTCATCGGCGCGAAGCGCTCGCTCGTCGTCTCCGGCACGCACGGCAAAACGACGACTTCGGCGCTGATGGCGTGGGTGTTGGCGAAAGCCGGCTGCGAGCCGAGCTTTTTCATCGGCGGCATGCCGCGGAATTTCTCCGGCGGATTTCAGCAGGGGAGCGGCGACTGGGTCGTCCTCGAAGGCGACGAGTACGACACGGCGTTCTTCGACAAGGGGCCGAAATTTCTCCACTACAAAGCCGAGAAGGTGATTCTCACGAGCGTCGAGTTCGACCACGCGGATATTTACCGCGACCTGGAGCATCTCAAGAGCTCGTTCCGCCGCTTGACGGAATCGCTTCCGCTCAACGGAAGTCTGCTCGTCTGCAACGAATACGAAGCGGCGCGCGAAGTCGCCGGCGCCGCGCGCTGCCCGGTCGTGTTTTACGGCGACGAGAAGCCGGAAGGCTGGAGCGCGCGCAACATCCGCCCCGACGGGCCGGCGACCTGGTTCGAGCCGGTCTGCAACGGCCGCGCCGACGAGCCGGTGAAGGTTGCGCTGATCGGGCGCCATAACGTCATGAACGCGCTCTCCGTCTACGCGACGGCGAAGGAGTTGGGCCTCGCGCCCGCGGCGATCCGCGAAGGCATGGCGACGTTCGCCGGCGTCCGCCGCCGGCAGGAGCTCAAGGGCGAGGCCGGCGGCGTTGCTGTCATCGACGATTTCGCACACCATCCCACGGCGATCGAGGAGACGATCGAAGCCGTCAAGCGCGCGTATCCGGGACGGCGCGTTTGGGGTATCTTCGAGCCGCGCAGCAACACGAGCCGGCGGCGCTTTTTTGCGCACGAGTTTCCGCGCGCGCTCGCGCTCGCCGACCGCGTCGTCGTCGCGGGCGTGTATCTGCCGGATAAAATTCCGATCGAGGACCGCCTGCCGGCGGAAGAGGTCGTCGCGGAGATCAATTGTCTCTCCCGCGCCGATAAGGCCGCGCTCATCCAAGAGCCCGACGCAATCGCCCGCTACATCGCGGACAACGCCGCGCGCGGCGACGTCGTGCTCGTCATGTCCAACGGCGGCTTTGGCGGCGTGCAGGAGAAGATTCTAGATTCGCTGCGGAAAAAGCACTCCGCGAGTTAAAGCTCGTTCCGCCATGCCCCGCTCCGACAACATCCACGAGCTTCCCGCCGATTTGCCGGTTCCGGTCGACGACGGCGCGTGCGATCATCTTGCGGGAATGAATGTTCCCTCGGTCCGGCTGGAATCCACCGCGGGGCGGGTGATCGACCTCTCCGCGCTTCCCGGCCGGACAGTCGTCTACTGCTATCCGCGGACCGGCCGTCCGGATGTCGAGCTGCCGACGGGATGGAACGCGATTCCCGGCGCGCGCGGCTGCACGCCGGAGTCGTGCGGCTTTCGCGATCACTTCCAGGAATTGCAGTCGCTCGGCGCGAATGTCTTCGGTCTCAGCACGCAGGAGAGTGACTACCAGCGCGAAGCGGCAAAACGGCTGCATCTGCCGTTCGAATTGCTGAGCGACGCCGATCTCCGCTTCGCGCGCGCGCTGCGCCTGCCGACGTTTCACGTCGACGGCATGACGCTGATCAAGCGTCTCACGCTCATCCTGAGCGGCGGACGCGTCGAAAAAGTTTTCTATCCCGTCTTTCCACCGGACACACACGCCGAACAAGTCGCCGCCTGGCTGGCGGCGAACCCGCGCTGACCCGCGCGGGTTTGCAGGCGCGGGCGCGTTCCGCTACTTTCGACACGGAGATTCGATTTGTCTTCCGACACCGCAGGAAATCTTTCACCCGCCGCGCCGCAAGCCCCAGCGGCACGCGCCAAACACGTCTCGTTCGCGGCGCTGCGCCACCGCGATTTCCGCCGCTATTTCGTTTTCAACCTCGCGTCGATGATGGCGGACAACATCGAGCACGTCATCAGCTACTGGCTGCTGTACCAGACGTTTAAGTCGCCCCTCCTCGGCGGCTTCGCGGTGATCAGCCACTGGACGCCGTTTCTCCTGTTCTCGGTCTACTTCGGCGCGATGGCGGATCGCTACGACTGCCGCAGGGTGATCCAGACCGCTCAGGTCATGTACATGGTCGTGTCGATCACCTGGGCGATACTTTTTTTCACCGGCGCGATTCAGCTCTGGC
>Ga0075426_10003094_pt1 | contig 11890 bp, 7 predicted proteins | sample SoiMethybrSBSTD5_FD_75304 | JGI IMG/M metagenome (GOLD analysis project Ga0075426, IMG submission 75304) | Bulk soil microbial communities from a Populus tree surrounding site in Tennessee, USA - Soil MetaG P. TD hybrid SBSTD5 | ecosystem: Environmental > Terrestrial > Soil > Tree plantation...
GAAGAGGCTCGCGCGGCGTGAGGCGGGAGCGCGTTCTGGCGCTGCTGCGCCAGGTCGCGTCCGGCGAGGTCGACGCCCAGGCGGCCCTCGGCGCGTTAGGCGCGCTCACGCTGCCCAGCACGGAGTCCCTCGGCTTCGCCACGGTAGACCATCACCGCGCGTTCCGGCAAGGCTATCCCGAGGTCATCTTCGCCGCGGGCAAGACCGCTCCGCAGGTCGTTGCGATCGCCGAACGCATCGCCGAACGCGGCGAAGGTGTGCTGGTGACGCGTCTCGCGACCGAAATGCACGGGCCGCTTCTCGACCGGTTTCCGACGATGGAGCTCAACGCGCTCGGTCGAACGGCGTTCCTTGCGCCCAACGTCGCGGCGCCGCTCGGGCGCGGCACGATCCTCGTCATCACGGCCGGTACGTCCGATCTGCCCGTCGCCGAAGAGGCGTCGGTCACCGCGCGCGCTCTGGGCAACACCGTCGAGCGCCTCACCGACGTAGGCGTGGCCGGCCTTCATCGACTCCTCTCGCAGAGCCGGGCGCTCGAGAATGCCGCGGTCGTGATCGTCGTGGCCGGTATGGATGGCGCGCTGCCATCTGTGGTGGGCGGTCTGGTGCCGGTGCCGGTGATCGCTGTCCCGACCAGCGTCGGCTACGGCGCCAGCTTCGGCGGCGTGGCGGCGCTCCTCTCCATGCTCAACAGTTGCGCCTCGGGCGTGACGGTCGTCAACATCGATAACGGGTTCGGAGCGGCCTTCGCGGCATCGCGAATCACGCACGCCTAACCCAACATCCTGTCGACATCGCCGAGTTTGACCCCCGAGAGCCACGTGCCTTCTCGCATCGGCGCGCTCGCTCTCTCGGTCGCGCTGACCATCCTCGCCACGAGCGCGGTGCATTCCCCGATCGCCGCGCTGCTCGCGTGTCTCATCGCCGTGCTCGCGTGGCGTGCCGGCGGTGTCTATGCGATCAGCGTGGCGCTCGCATCGATTCCCGTCCTCGCGCATTTCGATCCGTTCCTCGGCACGCTCTCCGAGGATGCGCGGTGGGTCCGCCTCGCGATGCTGTTCGCGGCGGGCACGCTGAGTGGTCTCGTCGCCCGCGCTGCCACGAGTCAAGAATCCGACGATGCCCGGGGCGATGTCCATCCCGACCTGCCGCCGTCGTCGCGCACTCCCTCGACCGAGCGACTGATGCGCGACCACGCGCTCGGCCGCGCGGTGGAGCGCGATGTGATCGAGCGCTTGCTCACCGATGCCCAACGATCGCTGGGCGCCGACGAGGTGACGCTCTGGATGCGCACGGACGAGGGCACGATGCGCTCGATGCTCACCATCCCGGCGGGCGCCCCGCGCGAGCGGAAGAGCAATCCAACGGCGACGGCTCTCGTGGACTGGTCGGTCGAGCAGGGCATGGTGGCGGCCAACCAGGACACCGACACGTGCGTGCTGATGGCCGCGCCGGTGGGCGCCGCGCACGACGCGCAGCCGGGCGGGGCGCTCACCCTCTATGCCGCCGACCGCCACCGCCTGGCGGGCAGCGTTAGGCAGGAGCTCGCCGCGCACGCCGCGCGCCTGGGAGCGCTGCTCGGCCTGTTGCGCGACGGCCGGGAGACGCGCCAGTATCGCGGGAAGGCCGAGCTCCTCGCGCGCGCCGCCGAGCGCGTGCAGAGCAGCCACGACGTGGCGGGCCTGGGACACGCGATCTGCGACGCGGCGCTCGAGGTGTCGGGTGGGACTCGCGCGGCGTTCATCGTCTGGGACGAGCGCGAGGAAAAGGGCAGCGTGACGAGCGTGTCGATGGGCCATGCGGTGCCGGCAGGCTTCCCGGTGACGACGTCGTCGTTCGTCGGCACGTCGTGCCGGGAGCGCCAGCGCTTCACGCTCAGCGAAGTGGACGCCGCGTCGCAGTATACCGTGTTCGGAGAAGACGAGCCCAACCGGCGGCTGGGCTCGCTGGCCGTGGTACCGCTGGTGCGCGACAGCCGTCCGTTAGGCGCAATCGCCGTCGAGGGCGAGGAAGCGGGGCAGCTCACGGCGGTCGAGTCGTCGCTGCTGCTGTTGCTGTCGTCGGTGTCGGCGGCGGCGTTCGTCAACGTGCGGCATCTCGAGCGCGCCACCGTCGAGTCGCGCACGGACCCGCTCACGCACCTCGCGAACCGCCGGGTGTTCGACGAACGCCTGCGCCAGCACCTCGCCGAGTGCGATCGCAACGGTCAGGTGTTGTCGCTCATTCTCGCGGACCTCGATCACTTCAAGCAGATCAACGACACGTACGGCCATACCGCCGGCGATCGCGTGCTCGCGGCCGTTGCCGCGAGCGCCAAGCGCGCGATCCGCGGCATCGACCTGTGCACGCGCTACGGTGGCGAAGAGCTGGCGATTTTGTTGCCCCAGACATCAATGGAGCCCGCGCGCGAGGTGGCCGAACGGCTTCGCCGGTCGTTCGAGTCGCTGCGCGTGGAGGTCGACGGACACGTGATCGCCGCAACGGCGTCGTTCGGCGTCGCATGCTTTCCGACGAGCACGGGCCGCCACGACTCGCTCTTCTCGGCGGCGGATCGCGCGCTGTACGATGCCAAGAAGGCCGGGAGAAACTGCGTGAGGTGTGCTGCCGAAAGCAATTTCGTCTTAAAGGCTTAGCAACAAATTAAATCGACCAACTCAGAACCTGGGTGCATTGACGTCGAGCGGCAACGCATCTAGATTTTGGGGAGAAGGGGGCGACTGGCTTCGACGGGGTAAGTGAAGCGGTGGCCGCGTGCCCAGGTCCTCGAGTCCTGGTAAATCCCTCGGGAAATTGTATAACTGCCAACAACAACTTGGCTCTGGCTGCGTAACTTCGGTTACAGCACCTGCCCGTCGGGAAGCCCGCCTGAGGCGGCCTGACGGGTAACGAAAACTCGGGCTAGCGCGCCATTGCGTCTTCCGTCGGCGCGCGAAATCATAGAAGACTTGTCCAGCAGTGGGCGGCCCATTGGCCAGCGGCTGGAGACCTCAATCGATGGGCTACGCACGTAGACGCTGCTTCGGATCTTGTCTCGGACCGGGGTTCAAATCCCCGCGCCTCCATCGTTTCCAAAGGCCGACTCGGTACTCGAGGCGGCCTTTGGCGTTTTCTACTTGTACCTTTGGCTGATGCCCCGGTCCCGCACACCTCCCGAGCGTGCACCGTCCGCGGCGCCGACCGCGCACGATCCGGGCGCGGACGACGCACGCGCACGCGCATCCCGGCTCGACGCGCCTGGTCCCGCGCCGCTGCGCACGCCTAACGGGTCGGTCATCCGATACGGCACGGCCTCCTGGACGGACCCGACGCTGGTACGCTCGGGCGTGTTCTACCCGAGCGACGCGACGTCGGCCGAGGCACGGCTCAAGTATTACGCGTCGCAGTTCTCGATGGTCGAGGTCGATTCGCCGTATTACGCGTTGCCGGCGCGCCAGACGGTCGAAGCGTGGGCAGACCGCACGCCCGAGACGTTTCGCTTCGACGTCAAGGCCCACGCGCTCATGACGGGCCAGCCGTCGGAAGTGGCACGGCTCCCGGCGGACATTCGCGAGGCGCTGCCCGCTCCGCTCGCGGCGAAGTCGCGACTCTACGCGAAGGACCTTCCGCCCGAGGTAGCCGACGCCGTGTGGGCGACCTTCATCGACGCGCTGCTGCCGCTCCGCGAGACGGACAAGTTAGGCGCAGTGCTCATGCAGTACCCGCGCTGGTTTCTGCCCGGCCACGCGAGCCGCGACCAGATTCTCGACGCGCACCATCGCTTCGGCGACGTGCCGTTCAGCGTCGAGCTGCGCAACGCGCTCTGGTTCAACGCGCGCAACGCCGAGCACACGCTGCGGTTCTTCGAGGACCACGGCATCCCGTTCGTGATGGTCGACGAACCCCAGGGACTCCAGAGCAGCGTGCCGCCCGTCGTCGCCGTGACGGCGCCGCGTCTGGCGGTGATCCGGTTTCACGGACGCCGGGCCGAGACGTGGGAGCGCACGGGCGTCACGACGACGGAGAAGTTCCGCTATCTGTACGACGCACGCGAGCTCGAGGCGTGGGCGCCGCGCGTGGGTGAGGTGGCCGGGCGCGCGCGCGAGGTGCACGTGGTGATGAACAACTGCTACGCGAATTACGGGACGACGAACGCGATCGAGCTGGCGGCAATGGTGCGCCGGATCTACCACGCGGAGTGACGCCGGCTCCGTTAGGCGACGTTACGCCGGCTTGCTCGTCGCCAGCGCGGCCTGGGCGGCGGCCAGCCGCGCGATCGGCACACGGAACGGTGAGCACGACACGTAATCGAGACCGGCCTCCTGACAGAACCGAATCGATTTCGGGTCGCCACCGTGCTCGCCGCAGATACCTGCTTTGAGTCCCGGCTTGGCGCGGCGTCCCTCGGTGACGGCGAACCGAATCAGCTTGCCCACGCCGACTGTGTCCAACACCTGGAACGGATCTTCTGGCAGAATCCCCTTGTCGACGTAGAACGGCAGGAAGCGGCCGGCGTCGTCGCGGCTCAAGCCGAACGTGGTCTGCGTGAGGTCGTTGGTGCCGAACGAGAAGAAATCGGCCTTGGCGGCGATTTCGTCGGCGGTGAGCGCCGCCCGCGGCAACTCGATCATCGTGCCGATCGTGTAGGGCACTTCCTCGCCCATCGCGCCCAGCACCTGCCGCGCGGCCTCTTCGAGAATGGCGCGCTGGTTCTCGAACTCTTTCACCGTGGAGACGAGCGGAATCATGATCTCCGGGTGGACGTCGATGCCGCGCCGCTTGCTGCGCACGGCGGCCTCGAAGATCGCGCGGCCCTGCATCTCGGTGATCTCGGGATAGGTGATGCCTAACCGGCAGCCGCGATGGCCGAGCATCGGATTCACTTCGCGCAGCGACTCGACGATGCGGCCCAGCTCGTCGCGGCGCATGCCTAACGTGTGGGCGAGGCGCTTGGCGTCCTCGCCGCCGTGCGGCAGGAACTCGTGCAGCGGCGGGTCGAGCAGCCGGATCGTGACCGGGAGGCCGGCCATGGCCTCGAAGATCCCGTCGAAGTCCTGCCTCTGCATGGGCAGCAGCTTGGCCAGCGCGCGGCGGCGGCCGCCCTCATCGCGGGCGACGATCATCTCGCGCATGGCCACGATGCGGTCGCCTTCGAAGAACATGTGCTCGGTGCGGCAGAGACCGATCCCCTCGGCGCCGAACCCGCGGGCAATGCGCGCATCCTGCGGTGTGTCGGCGTTGGCGCGCACGCGCAAGGTGCGCATGTCGTCGGCCCAGCCTAACAGACGGGCGAACGACTGGTACGTCGCGGAATCGGCGCCGCGCATCGTGCCGGAGAGCACGCGCACCACGTCGCTCGGCACGGTGGGCAAATCCCCCGCGAACACGCGGCCGCTCGCGCCGTCGAGTGTGACCCAGTCGCCCTCGTCCACCGTTTTGCCATCCACCGTGAAGCGGCGGTGCTCGAGATCGACGTGGATGTCCTTGCACCCGACGACCGCACACTTGCCCATGCCGCGTGCGACGACGGCCGCGTGGCTGGTCATGCCGCCGCGCGCCGTGAGCACGGCGCGCGCGGCCACGATTCCGTGGAAATCCTCGGGCGTGGTTTCTTCACGCACCAGAATCACGCGCTCGCCCTGCGCGGCGCGCTGCTCGGCGACATCGGGGTCGAACACCGCACGCCCGCTCGCCGCACCGGGACTCGCGGGCAGGCCCACGGCAATCGGTTTCGAGTGCGCGGATGGGTCGATGATCGGGTGCAGCAGTTGATCGAGCTGCGATGGGTCCACTCGCTGCACGGCCTCGCGCTTTTCGATCAACCCTTCGGTGACCATCTCGTCGGCAATGCGCACCGACGCCGCGGCGGTGCGTTTGCCGGTGCGCGTTTGCAGCAGGTACAGCTTGCCGCGCTCGACGGTGAACTCGATGTCCTGCATGTCGTGGTAGTGCTGCTCGAGCCGCTGCTGCGTGGCCATCAGCTCCGTGTACGCCCCCGGCAGGCGCTCGGCCATCTGATCGATGTGCAACGGCGTGCGGATCCCGGCCACGACGTCCTCGCCCTGCGCGTTCACGAGGAACTCGCCGAAGAACCGCTTCTCGCCGGTGGACGGGTCGCGCGTGAACGCGACGCCGGTGCCCGAGTCGTCGCCCATGTTGCCGAACACCATCGCGACCACGTTGACGGCGGTGCCTAACGTCTCCGGAATGCCGTTGACCTTGCGGTAGTCGACGGCTTTCTTGAGCGTCCACGACTTCCAAACGGCCTCGATGGCGCCCCAGAGCTGGACCTGCGGATCCATGGGGAAATCCGCGCCGAGGGTGCGCTGCACGAGCGACTTGTACTCTTCGACGAGGTTGCGCAGCGAATCTTCGTTGAGCTCGGCGTCGGTCTCGACGCCCTGGTCCTTGCGTTTGTCGGTGAGCAGCCGCTCGAACTCCTGCATCGGCACGCCCAAGACGACATCGCCGTACATCTGGATGAAGCGGCGGTACGAATCGTAGGCGAAGCGCGCGTTGCCGCTCTGGCGCGCGAGGCCTTCCACCGTGCGGTCGTTGAGGCCGAGGTTGAGGATCGTTTCCATCATGCCCGGCATGGAGACCGGCGCGCCGGAGCGAACGGACACGAGCAGCGGCGCCGCGGCGTCGCCTAACCGGCGGCCGGCCGCTTCCTCGAGATGCGCCAGCTGCGACGACACTTCGTCGCGCAGCCCCGGCGGTTCGTGCTTGGTGTGCAGGTACGAGACGCAGGCTTCGCAGGCGATCGTGAATCCGGCCGGCACGGGCACGCCGAGGTTGGTCATCTCGGCCAGGTTGGCGCCTTTGCCGCCGAGCACCGCTTTCATGTCGCGGGTGCCGTCGGCCTTACCGTTGCCGAAAAAGTAGACGAGCCTGGACACGACGATCGGATCTCCGCTAAGAATGTCGGCGGGCCGCCGACGGGCGGCCCGGATGCCTAACAGCCGCAGCCGAAGCGCAGCTTGTCGGGATCGGTGGGTGGCGGCGTCGGATAGTCGCCCGAGAAGCAGGCGTGGCAGAATCCGTCCGGTCCGCCCGGCACCGCGGCCAACATCCCGTCGAGCGACAGGTAGCCCAGGGAGTCGACGTCAATGTGTCGCGCGATGTCGTCCACCGACAGGTTGGCGGCGATCAGCTCTTCTCGCGAGGGCGTGTCGATACCGTAGTAGCACGGGCCGGTGACGGGCGGCGATGCGATGCGCATGTGCACCTCGCGCGCACCGGCCGCGCGCACGAGCGAGACGAGCCCGCGCGTCGTGGTGCCGCGCACGATGGAGTCATCGATCATCACGACCTTCTTGCCCTCGAGCACTTCGCGGACGGGATTGTACTTCACCTTCACTTTGTGGCTGCGACCGGCCTGCGACGGCTGGATGAAGGTGCGGCCCACATAGTGGTTGCGAATGAGCGCGAGCTCGAGCGGCAGGCCGGTCTCCTCCGCGTAGCCCAAGGCGGCGGCGTTGGCCGAGTCGGGGACGCCGAACACCAAGTCGGCTCCCGGCGCCGGGCATTCTCGGCCGAGCTGTCTGCCTAACGCGCGACGGGCGCGGTCGACGGAGCCGCCGTCGAAGATGCGGCTGTCCGGGCGCGCGAAGTAGACGTACTCGAACACGCAGCGCCTGGACTCGCGCGGCGGCAGCGCCTGGCGGCATCGCAGGCCGTCGCCGTCGACGATCACGATCTCGCCGGGCTGCACGTCGCGCACGTGCGCGGCGCCGACGATGTCGAGCGCGCAGGTTTCGGAGGCGAACACCACCGCGCCGCCTAACCGTCCAATGACCAACGGACGCCAGCCGCGCGGATCGCGCGCGGCCATGAGCGTGGACCCGCTCGCCACCACGAGCGAGAACGCGCCCTCGACGCCCGTCAGCGCTTCGGCCAGCTGGTCCTCGGGCCGCGCGGCCTTCGAGCGCGCGATCCGGTGCACGAGCACCTCCGAGTCCATCGTCGAGCTGAAGATCGAGCCATCATCCTCGAGCTCACGGCGCAGCTCGCTGGCGTTGACGATGTTGCCATTGTGCGCGAGCGCGATGTAGCCGCCGCGGAAGCGCACGAGCACCGGCTGCGCGTTGTCGATCGACGACGAACCCGCCGTACTGTAGCGCGTATGGCCGAGTGCGAGCGTGCCGGTGAGCTCGTCGAGGGCGTTGGTCATGAGCCCCTCGGACACGAGGCCCATCCGGCGTTGGGCGCGCGCGACGCCGTCAGCGTCGACGGCGACGATGCCTGCCGACTCCTGCCCGCGATGCTGCAGCGAATAGAGCCCCAGGTGCACGAGCCCCGCGGCGTCCTGGGCTCCGTGCACTCCGAATATTCCACACATGGATTACGATGCCGATGGTTGAGGGTGTTGCTCCAACACGGCTGTTTCGCCGGTCGCCCGGGACATGATGTTGGGAATCGCGTCGTGATACGCGGCCGCGAGCCGAGCGAGCGGGGCGCTGAACGACCGCGATCCGACGCGCATCACGAGAGCGCCCGACGTTGCACGCACCGTGCCGATGCGACGCGCCGGCACGCCGTGCTTCGCCGCGGTTGCGATCACGCCATCGGGATCGGCCGTGCTCACGACGACGCGGCCCTGCGCCTCGCCGAAGAGGAGCGCCCGCAACGGCAACGCGCTCCACGTCGACAGGTCGATCTCCGCGCCTAACGGAGCGTCCGCGTCGCCTATGGCGCACTCGGCGAGGGCGACGGCCAGCCCGCCGTCGCTGCAGTCGTGGGCCGAGTGGATGGCGCCGGCGGCGATCGCGTCGAGGAGTGCGTCGATGAGGGCGCGCTCGCGATCCAGGTCGCACGCCGGCGGGGCGCCGGCCACCACGCCGTGCACGCGGGCGAGATACTCGCTGGCGCCGATCTCGTCGGTGGGGTCGCCCAACAGCACGATCGCGTCGCCGTCCACGTGGAATGCCGAGCGCGTGACGTGGGCGAGCGACTCGACCACGCCCACCATGCCGATGATCGGCGTCGGATACACCGCGCCGGTCGGGCTCTCGTTGTACAGCGACACGTTGCCGCCCGTCACCGGGGTGCCTAACGCTCGGCATGCCTCGCCGATGCCGGCGACGGCTTCGCGGAACTGGTAGAACACCTCGGGCCGTCGCGGATTGCCGAAATTGAGGCAGTTCGTGATCGCCATCGGCCGCGCACCCACGCAGGCTACGTTGCGCGCCGATTCCGCCACGGCGATGCGTCCGCCGGTGCGCGGGTCGAGATACACGTAGCGACCGTTGCCGTCCGTCTTGGTCGCGATGGCCTTGTTCGTCCCGCGCACGCGCAACACCGCCGCGTCGCCGGCGCCCGGTCCGATCACCGTGTTGGTGCGCACCGTCGAGTCGTACTGGCGGTAGACCCACCGCTTGCTCGCGATCGTCGGCGACGACAGCAGCCGCTCGAGGGTCCACACCGGATCGCGTTCTTCGGGGAGCTCGCAAATCACGCGCACGTCGCGCTCGCGAAGCTCGCGCACATCTTCGCCCTCCGAGGCCGGTGGCGCATACACGGGACAATCGGTGACGAGACGCGATCCGGGAAACTCGGCGACTACGCGATCACCCTCGGTGACGCGATACACCGGCTCGGCGATCACTTCGCCGATCACCTCCGCGGAAAGATCCCACTTGGCGAGTATGTCGCGCACCGCGCGTTCGTGTCCCTGCCTGGCCACGACCAGCATCCGCTCCTGCGACTCGCTGAGCAGGATCTCATAGGGCGTCATGCCTTCCTCGCGCACCGGCACACGCGTGACATCGATGGTCACGCCCACGTCGCCGCGCGCCGCCATCTCGGCGGACGATGACGTTAGGCCGGCGGCGCCCATGTCCTGGATGGCCACGATGTGCCCGCTGCGGATGAGCTCCAGGCTCGCCTCGAGCAACAGCTTCTCGGTGAACGGATCACCCACCTGCACGCGCGGCCGCTTCGCATCGCTGGCCGCCGAGAGATCTTCGGACGCGAAGGACGCGCCGTGGATGCCATCGCGTCCCGTGCGCGCGCCGACCGCCATGATGGGATTGCCCACGCCTTCGGCCTTGGCACGAATGAGGTCGCGCTCGTGCATGAGCCCGACGCACATCGCGTTGACGAGCGGGTTGCCGTCGTAGGCGGCGTCGAACACGACGTCGCCGGCAACGGTCGGGATACCGACGCAATTGCCGTAATCGCCGATGCCTTTCACGACGCCGCCGAACAAGTAGCGTTGCCGCGGCGAGTCGAGTGAACCGAAGCGGAGCGAGTTGAGCATCGCAATGGGGCGGGCGCCCATCGTGAACACGTCGCGCAGAATGCCGCCCACGCCGGTTGCGGCTCCCTGATAGGGCTCGACCGCCGACGGGTGATTGTGCGACTCGATCTTGAACGCAACGGCGAGACCGTCGCCGATCGCAATCACGCCGGCATTTTCACCCGGCCCCTGGAGCACGTACGGCGCCTGCGTCGGCAGGGTCTTGAGCACGGGGCGCGAGTGTTTGTAGGAGCAGTGCTCGCTCCACAGCGCGCTCACGATGCCTAACTCCGTGAACGTCGGCTCGCGGCCCAGCATGGCGCGCAGCCGCGCCCATTCGTCGTTCGTTAGGCCGTGTTCGGCGACCAGCGCGGCGGTGATCGCCGGATCGCCGGGGCGCGGCTCCACGGCGCGCGTACTCCCGGAAGCGGGCGGAACGCGCCGGTCGACGTCGGTCACGCGGAGACTCGAGCGAGCATTGATTGAAATATACCCAGCCCGCCGCTCGATCCGAGGAGCGCCTCGGCCGCGCGTTCGGGATGCGGCATCAGTCCCAGCACGTTGCCTTCGGCGCTCACGATGCCGGCGATGGCGCGCATCGACCCGTTGGGGTTGGACTCGTCGTCCAGTCCGCCATGCGCATTGACATAGCGGAACGTCACGCGTCCCTCGTTTTCGAGGCGGTCCAGCGTGTCTTCATCGGCAGTGAAGCGGCCTTCGCCGTGCGCAATCGGCATCGTCAGCACCTGTCCCTGCGCATAGCGGTTCGTGAACATCGTGTCGGCATTCTCGACCCGGACGTGCACGGGCTGGCCGAGGAACGACAAGCTCGCGTTGCGCAGTAAGGCGCCGGGCAAAAGGCCGGCTTCGCAGGCGACTTGAAACCCGTTGCACACGGCGAGCACGGGTCCGCCGCGGCGCGCATGTGCGGCCACCTCCTGCATGATCGGGCTGAAGCGTGCGATCGCGCCGGCGCGCAGATAGTCGCCGTACGCGAAGCCGCCCGGCAGGATCACGACGTCGACGTTCTGGAGGTCGTGATCTTTGTGCCAGAGGTAGACCGCTTGCTCGCCCAACACATCGACCACCGTCCGAAAAGCATCGTAGTCGCAGTTGGAGCCCGGGAACGTGATGACGCCGAATTTCATGGGAGTCCCTCGACGCGCGCGATCTCGTAGTCTTCGGTCACGGGGTTGGCGAGCAGCCGGTCGCACATTTTGCGCACGGAATCGCCGGCCGCATCGGACGTGGTGGCGGCCACGTCGATCACGACGTGGCGGCCGATGCGCGCGTCCTGCACGTCGCGGAAGCCCAGCGTGTGCAGCGCATCGGCGACGGCCTTGCCCTGCGGGTCGAGGATGCCCTTCCGCGGTACGATGTGCACGGACACTCTATACCGGCTCATTCACGTTCCTCATCTGGACCGGGGGTGAACGGGTTGACCTGTTCGCCTAACGGAACGCCGCGGTGGCGGCGTCGCCGGCGTCGGTGCGGGTGCTCCGCGAGCTCGATGGGGCGCGCCGTCTCTTCCTCATCGTCGTCATCCATCAGCGGGTCGGCGCTGGGCACTCGATCGAGCAGCCCCAAGACGAACGTCCGCAACAAGCCGTAGGCGACGTACGCGACCATCACCGGGAACGCGTAGCGGCGATGATCGATCACGACCAGCGCGAT
>Ga0075426_10003095_pt1 | contig 11890 bp, 10 predicted proteins | sample SoiMethybrSBSTD5_FD_75304 | JGI IMG/M metagenome (GOLD analysis project Ga0075426, IMG submission 75304) | Bulk soil microbial communities from a Populus tree surrounding site in Tennessee, USA - Soil MetaG P. TD hybrid SBSTD5 | ecosystem: Environmental > Terrestrial > Soil > Tree plantation...
GGAATACTCGCGAGCGTGGTGCGGGCTTGTCACCGTTCTCGCCGATGAGGCGGCGCAGCCCGACGTCGCTAAGCTGACCGAAGGCCATGTCCACCGTGGCCAGCAAGGAGAGCAGTATCAGCAGCAGGAGCGTCAGCCCTATTTCAAGTTCCATCGATAGGTGGAGTGTAATTGGTAAGCTGCCTAATCGTAAATGCTCGTGGCTCGGCAGTGGTGTTCTACTCTGAATTCTTCTCTGTGTCCTCTGTGTCTCTGTGGTTAGATATTGGCCAGGAAAAGTTCACCACCGAGACACAGAGGACACAGAGAAACCCGAATTAAGATACCACCGACTAGATCCGCAGCTTCTTTCGGAGGCGCAGTTCCAACCTGTTCATCTCGCCCTTGTCTGTTTCATGATCGTAGCCTGAAAGGTGCAGCAGGCCGTGCAGGATTAACTGTGCTACTTCCTCATCGAACGTCAAGCCGTTCTCTTTTGCCTGCGCGGCCGCGGTATCGACGGAGATCGCGACGTCACCGAGATTCAACTCTTCATCGGCTGGAAACGACAAAACGTCCGTCGCCTTATCGACGCTGCGAAACTGCCGGTTGAGTTGACGAATGGTCCGGTCGGAAACAAAAGCAATCGTGGCTGAGGATTCCGCGTTGCCAATGGCCGCGACGGCTCGCGCCGCGAACGTCTCCCACGCTTTGGTGTCGATCTTTCTTTTCCGCTGACGATTGACCGCTTCGATCATCGTTCCGCTAGATCTGGCTCTTCCGAGTTTGCTCTTCGTAAGCGCGAATGATCATCTGCACCAGCTTGTGGCGCACGACGTCCTTATCAGTGAAGTAAACAAACTCGATGCCTTCGATGTCGGCGAGAATCCGTTGGGCCTCAATCAGGCCGCTGCGTTTGCCGGTGGGCAGATCGACCTGCGTCACGTCGCCGGTGATCACGGCTTTTGAGCCGAAGCCGATGCGCGTGAGAAACATCTTCATCTGTTCGCTGGTCGTGTTTTGTGCTTCGTCGAGAATGATGAACGCGTCAGACAGCGTGCGGCCGCGCATGAACGCGAGTGGCGCGACCTCGACGACTCGCTTTTCCAACAGGCGCGTAACGCGTTCGTAGTCGATGAGATCAAACAGCGCGTCGTAAAGCGGGCGCAAATACGGGTCGACCTTGTCTTGAAGGTCGCCGGGAAGAAAGCCGAGTTTTTCACCGGCCTCGACGGCGGGTCGCGCGAGCACGATGCGATTGACTTGTTTCTGCATTAAAGCCTGGACGGCCATCGCCACAGCGAGGTAGGTCTTGCCGGTGCCGGCGACGCCGATGCCAAACACGACGTCCTTTTCCTGAATCGCCTGAATGTACTTGCGCTGGTTCGCCGATTTCGGCGCGACCTGTTTCTTGCCGGCAGGGTTGAACCGGGCTTTCGTGAAATAGTCGCGCAGGCTGAAGGCGCGGTCTTCGGCGATCTGCGCAAACGCCTCGCGCAGCTCTTTATCGGTGAAGTGCTTTCCTTCTTTGAAGAGGTCGGAAAAGTCTTCGAGGATCCGTTGTGCTGTTTCGACGTCGGCAGGGTCGCCATCGATGGAGACGTCCTGGCCGCGGGCGTCGATTCTTACGTCAAGCAGGGATTCGAGGTACTTAATATTCTGGTCGTGAACGCCAAATAATGTCTCCAAACCCCTTGGCGGCAGCTCAATCTTTATCATTGAACAAAGATTAGCATGGTTTTGTGTCATCGGTGTTGAACGGCCCGGCACGACGGTTTGGGGCGTCGGTTCGCCTTGACACTATTGGGGTCGGTACCTATACTCCTCCACTTGCGCCTGAGGGCGTGGGAGAGGATTTAATGCCGAATCATAAATCAGCAGAGAAACGAGTGCGGCAGAACGAGAAGCGCCGCACCATCAACCGTGGTCATCGTACCAAGGTCAGGACCTATATCAAGAAAGTGCGGACCGCACTGGAGTCAGGATCGGCGCAGGAAGTGCAGAGCGTGCTGCCGGAAGCGATTTCCGTGATCGATAAGTCGGTGCAGAAGGGCGTGATGCATGCCAACGCCGCGGCGCGTTACAAGTCGAGGCTGACGTCGCAGGCGAATCAAGTCAAGTAAACATCTAAACAGATTTTGAGGAACCGCGAGGCGGGTCGAGAGTTCGGCCCGCCTCGCTTTTTATTTGGAGGAGAGTGATGAGCCGCCTTTACCAGTCGGACGAGGAGATCGAACAGGTTGTGCGCGGGTTTGAGACTTGCGCGACGCCTGCTCTCGAGTTTCATCACCGGGAGCATTTGACGGTTGCAGTGTGGTACCTACAGACGCTGAGTCGCGAAGAGGCGGTCGACAAGATGCGCGAAGCGTTGCACCGGTTTATTGACCATCACGGTGTCGACAAGAAGAAGTACAGCGAGGAAATCACTGTGTTCTGGATCGACGCGGTTGCGAATCGTTTGGAAGAGATGGGATTGGAAACGCCGTTGGTAGAAAAGTGCAATCAGATAATTTTTAGCTTCAACTCGCCAACTCGCAGACCAACAGCTCAAGTTGCAGACGCGGAGTAGCTTGCGAGGTCTTGATGGCGAGGTCGGCGGCGGCGGTTAGTTGCAACCCACGTGCGATCTTGGTGGCGTCGTTACGTTGCAGGTTCGCGATGTACGCATCGCGTTTGAACGGCGGCAAGGAGATGTTGCGAAAGACCTCTTCGCGGCCGCCTTTCGCCAGTAAGTGTTTCGCCAGCGCGAGGCGGTGATAGTTGCCGGCGATTAGTCCGATGAGCATCACCGGTTCAGCGCCGTCGTTGAGTAGTCGATGAAGCGTTTCGAGAGCCCGCTTGCGATTATTCGCGAGCAGGTGATCGCCGAGTTCAAAGTTTGATAACTCGCGTGAGCGGCCGATCAGCTCATCGACAGCCGCGGACGTGATGCGCCCTGTGTCCGCAACTGCGGAAGCAAGCTTGTCGATCTCGTTGAAAAGAGTCTGCACGTCAGTGCCGACGAGACTGATAATTTCATTCAACACCGCATCGTCCGCGGTGACTTTCAACTCCTTCAGACGTGACTTGGCCCAGGCTTTGGCTTCCGCATCTTTCAACGAGACGAAGTCGACGACGACGCAGTTGTCGAGTAACGCTTTCGTCGATCGCTTTCGCTTATCTAGATCGTCGGCGATGAAGATCATCACTGTTGTCGGCGCGGGGTTGTTCAAATAACGAACGAGAGTCTCTTCATCTGCTTCGCGCAATCGCGCGAAGTCGCGCACCCGAACGACGCGCCGGTCCGACATCATCGGCAACTGCTCAGCCGCCGCAACTGCCGAGTGGACCGAATCGCGCAACAAGTTAAAGCTCGCTTCGTTGAATTCGCGCAACAGCGTGCCGCTCAGTGCTGCCTCGGTAATCGATACGGCCGCGGCGTCGCGCAGATAGCGCTCAGTGCCGACCAGCAGATAAAGCGGCTTCGGCTCCTCGCGTAACGAACGTTCGAGTTCGATCCGCGTCAGTGTTTTCATTTCTTGAGCTCGACGGCGTTGATAAGCGTGGAGACGATGCTCTCGGCGAAGCTGCGCGACATCCTAAGCACCGCTGGATCTTCCTCGTTGAAGAAGCTGCGCGGATCGCTCGAGAACTCATACTCGCCGCGGAAAACGAAGTTCTGATTGTCGTAGAGGACCTTGTTTTCCGTCTGGTCGCGCACCGTGACGGCAGCGCCAATCGTCACTTCGAAAATGCGCGCGCGACCTTTGTCGTCGAGTAGCACACCACCGAAGTTGAAACTCTTGATGACGCCTTCGATGACGGCGTCGGCGCCTTCGCGTTGGCCTTGCACGCGCAGACCGCGCCCGCGGTGGACCAGTTCCTTCATCACGGCGTCAGTAAAGCGCGACTCGATCTTGTAGCGCAGCGCGCTACTCTCCATCTGAAACGCCGGCACGGCGACCGTCTTGATGCGTGCGGGTAGTTGGTTCTTAGTCACCGGCTTATAGCATTCGGCAAAGCCGGAAACGAACATGAACATGACGAGGAAGAGGGAAAAGCGGATCAGTTTGGGCATCGGCCGCCCATCATACGAAACGTTTGAGGGATTCGGAAACACGGATTGTGTCAAATGCGGCCTTGACGTCGTGAACGCGAACGATATTAGCGCCTTTGAGGACTGCGGCAGTGATCGTCGCCATCGTTCCATAAAGACGTTCGGATGCAGGGGCTGGTGCGCCGGAGTCGTCAGCGAGGATCTTTCCGATAAACGACTTGCGCGAGGTGCCGATCAGCAATGGGTAATCAGGAAACGCGGCCATCAACTCGTCAAGGCGCATGATCAGTTCCAAATTCTGTTCCTGACTCTTGCCAAACCCAATCCCGGGATCGATCACGATCGACTCCCGCTTTACGCCACGTCGTTCGGCCATGTGAATGCTCGCGCGCAGACTGCTGACGACTTCATGCATGATGTCCGCGACGGGCGGCAAACGATGCATCGTGGCCGGTGTGCCGCGCGAGTGCATCAACACGAGGCCCGCGCCGGCACGCGCGACCGCATCCGCCACGTAGAAATCAAACCGCAGTGCTGAGACGTCATTGACGATCGCGGCGCCCGCATCGAGCGCCGCGCGCGCAACTTCAGACTTCGTCGTATCCACTGAGATCGGTACCTGAAACCGCGGCGCCAGCGCTTCGATCACCGGCACGACGCGCTCGATCTCTTCTTCACCTGAAACTGGTTCGCCGCCCGGGCGAGTCGACTCGCCACCAACGTCGATGATGTCGGCGCCTTCGGAAATCATCTGCTCCACGTAGGCCAAAGCATCGTCAACGGTTAAGAACCGGCCGCCGTCGCTGAAACTGTCGGGGGTAATATTAAGAATGCCCATGATGAGCGTGCGCTCAGTCATGGGCATTGTGTGGTTTCGTATTTGCCAGACCTTGGCCACAGATGAAATCTGTGTTAGGCCGGGGCTGGATTGCCACCGGTAATCGGCGGCAGAATCGGCTTCAGCGGCTTCGCGGTCGGCTCCTTCAGCTGAGGACGATCCTGGTCGCCACCATCTGAAACCGGCGGATTTTCATCGAGCGGCAAGCCCGCGACGATGCGCCGAATCTCAACGCCGTCGAGCGACTCGCGTTCGAGCAAGCATTCCGCCAGACGAATCATCGTTTCGCGATTTTCTTCGATGATCGCTTTGGCCCGTTCAAACTGCGCCGTCACGATCTTCTTGACTTGCTCGTCGATCTTGATCGCCGTGTCTTCCGAGAAATCGCGATGCTGGGCAATCTCGCGGCCGAGGAAGATCTGCTCTTCCTTCTTGCCAAACGTGATCGGGCCCATCTCTGACATGCCGTACTCGCAGACCATCGCGCGTGCGAGTTCAGTCGCGCGTTCGATGTCATTCGAAGCGCCGGTGGTGATGCTGCCGAGGAAAGTGTCTTCGGCGATGCGGCCACCCATCAGAATCGCGATCTGGCCCAACAGGTATTCCTGGCTGTAGTTGTGACGGTCACCTTCGGGAAGCTGTTGCGTCACACCGAGGGCCATGCCGCGCGGAATGATCGTGACCTTGTGAACCGGATCAGCGTTCGGCACTTTCAAACCAACCAGCGTATGGCCCGCTTCGTGGTAAGCAGTGACGCGCTTCTCTTCGTTCGAGATCACCATGCTCTTGCGTTCGGCGCCCATCAGCACCTTGTCCTTAGCCAACTCGAAGTCGCCCATGGCCACGAGCTTCTTGTTGTAACGAGCAGCATTCAATGCCGCTTCGTTAACGAGGTTCGCGAGATCGGCTCCGGTGAAACCCGGTGTACCGCGCGCGATCACGGAGATGTCGACGTCTTCGCCAAGCGGAATCTTCCGCGTGTGAACTTTCAAAATGCCTTCGCGTCCGCGCACGTCAGGGCGCGAAACCACGACGCGACGATCGAAACGACCCGGTCTCAACAATGCGGGATCGAGTACGTCCGGACGGTTCGTTGAGGCGATCAGGATCACACCATCGTTCGACTCGAACCCGTCCATCTCGACGAGCAACTGGTTCAACGTCTGTTCGCGTTCGTCGTGACCACCACCAAGACCAGCTCCGCGATGACGACCAACTGCATCGATCTCGTCGATGAAGATGATGCACGGCGCGTTTTTCTTGCCTTGCTCAAACAGGTCGCGAACGCGTGAAGCGCCAACGCCGACAAACATCTCAACGAAATCCGAACCCGAAATCGAGAAGAAGGGAACGTTTGCTTCACCGGCAATCGCGCGGGCCAACAAGGTCTTGCCTGTTCCCGGCGGTCCCATCATCAACACGCCCTTGGGAATTCGACCGCCGAGCTTCTGAAACTTCTGCGGCTCCTTGAGAAACTCGATGATCTCCTGGAGTTCTTCTTTCGCTTCTTCAACGCCGGCGACGTCCTTAAAGGTCACCCGCTTCTGTTGATTATTGAGCAGTTTTGCCCGCGATTTTCCAAACGAGAGCGCTTTGTTCCCCCCGGACTGCATCTGCCGCAACATGAAAATCCAGATGGCGATAATGAACAACAGGGGCGCCCACGTAATCAGCATGGGCCAAACAAAACTCGCGCTTCCTTCTTCTTCGACTTTCACTACGCGTGGCTTGCCGTTGACCGCTTCGCGCGCGTATTTGAGCACGTCGGCCTTCGCGGTTTCGTTAGCTAAGGTCGCGCGGTATTCCTGGTTGTTGTTATCGGTAGCTACCGTCTCGCCCGCTTTGACAGTCACCTGCTTCAGATTGCCGCTGTCCATCAGCCGATAAAGCTGCACCAGGTCCACGGGTTGATAGCTGGTGCCTCGCGGGTTCACGAGCTTGTAGAGTAAAAGAGCCCCCGCGATGATCAGGAGCCAAAAAACGATCTGTCTAGCTGTAGAACTCAAATTCATTAACGCCTCCGACCCCCGATAATAACTTATCGGGCGTCATTTGTCGCTGTCCTTGCCTAAACCCCAAAATCCAAAAATAACCGTGATTTCGATGCGCCTTTGCCGCTTTTCGTTCGCGCGCCCCGTCTCGCCACCAGCACAACACCGCCGCGACGGGCCTTTTGACTATAAAGTTTGAATCCGGCTTTTTCAATTGTTTTCGGACTCAAACTCCAGCCGGTTTCGGCTCCGTCTGACCCGCCCGCCGCCCGGCAATTCCACCGTTCGGCCGCCTGCGTTGCCTTCGAGCAGTTTCTCGACCGCCAGCAGGTGAACCATCTCCAACCTGCGCGTGCCGCCCCGGGCTTTCGAGATCCACTCCCGCAAGGCGCGGCGCCGCAGCGCCGGCGGCTCGCCCGCCAGCAACTTTACGTTTAAGGCCGGCACTGCGGATTCGTCGTCGTCGCCACCAGCCGCAAACTGTGCTCGTTCCAACAATTCGTCCGAATCACTGCCCAAAACGGCGCGGTCCTCACGTAACTGAGCTGCAGTGCGTGAGATGGCCTCCACAATCCGGTTATTGAACGACTGCATCAACGGCAGGAGCTGTTGCCGCACGCGTACGCGTGAGAATCCGGCGTCATTATTCATCTCGTCGACCAAAAAAGCGGTCTTGCGCAAACGACAATAGTTTTCGGTGTCCGTGCGTCGCGCCCAGAGCAGCGGCCGCACTAATTTGATCGAGCTGCCGGCGCCGAGCGGTCGCACTGCATCCATGCCGCCAAGCCCGCTGCCCGCGCTGCCACGCATGAGACGCAGCAGCACAGTTTCGGCCTGATCGTCCATAGTGTGCGCAGTCAATACATACTGGGCTGACTTTCTTTTGGCCGTTCGCTCGAGAAAGGCGTAGCGGGCCTGGCGCGCGGCCTGTTCGAGGTTGTCGTTCTTTGCTTTAGCGAGTTCGGCGACTTTCACACGGCCGATGACGCACTCGCAGCCGAGTTTCGCGGCGAGTTCGGCGACCCAGCGCGCGTCCTGTGCACTTGTCTTTCGCAGCTTGTGATCGAGGTGAGCGACACAGAGATTTACCGAGAGCTTGCTCGCCGCTTTGAGCTCGTGCAATGCAAGCAGCAGAGCCGTCGAATCGGCGCCGCCGGAGACAGCCACGACGATCGTTTCCGCCGACAGCGGCAGCTTGAGCTTGCGCCATTCGACGAGCAACAAACGCGAAAACTGACTGACTCGAGGCACTCTGCGCATGACGGCGATTGTGAGGCGCAGCGACGCGTCGGGTCAACCGAGGGGCAACCGAGTTTTGTCTGGCTACCGAGCAAAAGTTCCGCGACGAAGCCAACACATTTTGATGAAACTAACGCGTAGTTTCTCCTTTAAAAGACCTGACGCTCTTATTCCATACCGCGCGAACTTTGGGGGAAGTTTATGAGGGTAGAAAATCAGATCCGTTTTAATGAGTGGCTGTTGGGCTCGACGATTCTTTGCCAATCGTGCGGTTGTCTTTGGCTGGTGCCGGCTGCGCAAAACGAAGACCGGTACGTTTGCCGGCAGTGCGGCAGCGAGGTGACGAGCAAGCCGATCGCCCGTCACGATCCGAAAAACAAAACGGCAAATACACGCTAATAACGAATAATCCTCCGCACCTTCATTGAAGGTTGACTAATCATCCTCTGCGGTTTACGTTTCCTCTGCGTCTTCTGCGCGGCTCTTGTGCGTTTAGGCATCCAATTCGCCTGTTTGACGCTCAAAGATTTTCTCCCGCAAACACCACACTTGAGGATTAGTTGATGAAATTAAGAACCTTCTTTATTGCGCTGCTACTGGCGCTCTTCAGTTTTCAAACGCTCAATATCACCGCTCTCGCCGACGAAGGCATGTGGCCGTTGAACAACGTGCCCCGAGCCGAAATCAAAAAGAAGTATGGCTTCGACGTCACTGACGAATGGCTTAACAAAGTTCGTCTCGCTTCGGTGCGCTTCAACAACGGCGGCTCCGGTTCGTTCGTATCGCCGACTGGTTTAGTGCTGACCAACTATCACATCGTCGAAGACATCGTCGGTGAAGTGAGTACGCCGGAAAAGGATCTCGCAAAGGAAGGTTTTCTCGCGCGCACGCAAGCTGAAGAGATCAAGGCGCCGAGCCTCGAGTTGAATCAGTTGATAAGCATTGAAGACGTCAGTGCACGCGTCAACGGCGCCGTGAAGCCTGGAGTTAGCGACGCGGAAGCGTTTGCCGCGCGTCGCGCTGAGATCTCGGCGATCGAAGCGGAGTCGACGAAGGCGACCGGGCTGCGTTCTGACGTCATTACCCTTTATCAGGGTGGTCAATACAACTTGTATCGCTACAAGAAGTACACCGACGTGCGTCTGGTGTTTGTGCCCGAGTTTCAGGCTGCGTTCTTCGGTGGCGATCCAGACAACTTCAACTTCCCGCGTTTCAATATCGACATGGCGCTGGTACGCGTTTACGAAAACAATCAACCCGTCCATCCTGAGAATTACTTTAAGTGGTCCACCGCCGGTGCGAAAGAGGGAAGTTTGGTTTTTGTCTCCGGCAATCCGGGTTCGACTTCGCGTCTGTACACTGTTGCGCACCTCGAACAACTCCGCGACAACAGCATCCCGATCATCCTGCGGTTGCTTGAGCGACGCGAAGCCGTGCTCAAGAAATACATGGCCATGGGCGACGAACAAACTCGTCAGGGGCAAAACGAACTGAACAGTGTGCAGAACAGTTTAAAGGTCTATCGAGGCCAGCTCGCGGGCTTGAAGGATTCCGCGTTGATGTCGCGCAAGATGAAAGAGGAGGCTGCGTTGCGCAAGTCGATCGCGGCGAATCCGGAACGTGAAAAAATGTATGGCGAGGCGTGGGAGTCGATCGCGAAAGCGGAGAAAGCGTACCCGACTTACATCCGCGAGCGCCGGATCTTCGATCAAGCAGCCGGATTCAATAGTGTGCTTTTCGGATTCGCACGTGGTTTGGTTCGTCTCGCCGAGGAGAACGCCAAACCAAACGCGGAGCGCTTGCCTGAATACACTGATGCGCGACGCGCTTCACTGGAGCTCGCGCTTTATTCGCCGGCGCCGATTCATGAAGACTTTGAAAAACTGAAGATGGCCGACTCGCTGGGTTTCATGGTCGAACTGCTCGGCGCAGATCATCCGCTCGTGAAGCAAGTGCTCGACGGCAAGACACCGGAAGCGCGCGCCGAAGAGTTGATCAGCGGAACGAAGTTAAACGATCCCGCTTTCCGGAAAGAGCTCGCCGCCGGTGGCAAGGCAGCGATCGACAGTTCAACTGATCCGATGATCGTCGTGGCACGATTGATCGATCCGAAGGCGCGCGAACTGCGCAAACGTTATGAAAGCGAAGTGACGGGTGTCGAGCGTGCGAACTACGCGAAGATTGCCCGCGCATTGTTCGAGACTGAAGGCACGAAGCTGTATCCCGATGCGACGTTCACGCTGCGTCTGTCTTATGGCAACGTTGCCGGTTACATGGAGAACGGCAAGAAGGTTACGCCGTTCACCACGCTCGGCGGACTCTTCGCCCGTTCCGATTCGTTCAAGCGTCAGTTCCCGTACAACCTGCCGCAGCGTTGGTACGAGAAGAAGTCGGCGCTCGATTTGAGCACGCCGTTCAACTTCGTTTCGACCAACGACATCATCGGCGGTAACTCTGGTTCACCGACGATCAATCAGAACGGCGAACTGGTCGGATTGATCTTCGACGGCAACATTCAGTCGCTGGTCGGCGACTTTATGTACGACGGCTCAGTGAATCGTGCGATTTCGGTTGACTCGCGAGGAATGCTGGAAGTGCTGCGGAAGGTCTTCAACGCCAACGATCTCGTAGGGGAACTCACCGGCCAGGCAGCGACAACCCGCGCTGGCGGACGGTAATAGGTTTACCTCAAAACTCGGCGTCAGTGTGGCATGAGGTCAGTACCACCACGCGGTAGCGGGTGGGTAAGCCGTTGATGAGCGCACTCTCGTGGCACCGCGACCCACCCGCTACCGCGTGGTGGTACTGACCTCATGCCACTTGGACGACGCACTCTGAGGCAAAGCACTGCTAAGCCTTTTCGAGGCCCGCGTACTTTTCGACGAGCTTCTTCTGGCCGTAACCGGGGAAGCTCACCGTTAACTTGGTCGATTCTCCGGCGCCCTCCCGCCGGAGAACCAGACCGCGACCGTACTTCGAATGCCTCACGTAAGATCCCGGGACAAACTCACCAGCATTCGCAGCAGTCACAGGTTTTGAGGCAGGCGCAGGCTTTGATACTAACCCCTCATCCTTTGACTTCGGTTTGATTTCACCCAACTGCCGGCTGCGTTGCTTGAAAAACTCCGCGATTGAATCGGCGCTGTCGTAAGTCTTGCCCATGTATTTCTTCTTCTCTTTGCGATACTCACCCTGCTCGTAATCGATCTCCGACGAGCCGCGCGCAAACGACAACCACGACTTACCAAGACTCAAATCTTCCAGTAGGTCGATCGGCATCTCGTTCAAGAACTGCGACGGCTCGGAAGCGAGCTCTTCACCATAAACACGACGCTTCATCGCGTGCGTGACGTAAAGAAAACGCTCCGCGCGCGTCATCGCGACGTACGCGAGCCGGCGTTCTTCTTCGAGTTCGGCAGGATCAGTCGCCGAGCGTGAGTGCGGAAACAGACCGTCTTCGAGTCCGACAATGAAGACGAGCGGAAACTCCAGTCCTTTCGCCGAGTGAACAGTCATCAGCGTAACCGGCGCGTCGCGTTTGTACTGGTCCTGATCCGAAACGAGCGCCGAATGATCGATAAAGTCACGCAAGCCTTCGAGACCTTGCTCATCGTAATCGACGGCGGCGTTGACGAGCTCCTGCAAGTTCTCGAGCCGGCCTTCGGCTTCGTCGGTCTTTTCCGCACGCAACCACGTTTCGTAACCCGTATCGAGAATCGCGGCGCGCACGACGTCGGAGACAGGCGAGCTGCTCGAAACGATCTCGAGCGGCGGCGCGTCAGAATCTACTGTGCCCGCCATTTCCGC
>Ga0075426_10003097_pt1 | contig 11886 bp, 5 predicted proteins | sample SoiMethybrSBSTD5_FD_75304 | JGI IMG/M metagenome (GOLD analysis project Ga0075426, IMG submission 75304) | Bulk soil microbial communities from a Populus tree surrounding site in Tennessee, USA - Soil MetaG P. TD hybrid SBSTD5 | ecosystem: Environmental > Terrestrial > Soil > Tree plantation...
ACGCTACTACGCCTACTATGCCTAACCCACTCGACCTGACGCCGTTCGGCTTCACGCCAACGGAGTCGCACGTGTACAGGACGCTTCTGCGGCTCGGGCCGGCGACCGGTTATGCGGTCGCGCACGCCGCCCGGATCGCGCGGGCGAACGCGTACGGTGCCTTGGAGGGCTTGGTGGGTCGTACGGCAGCGCTCCGCCTGGCGGGGCGTCCCACCCGATTCCGAGCGACGGACCCACGGGCGCTGATCGCGCAGCTTGCCGCGCAGCAGGGCGAGGCGCTCGACCGTCTGAGCGCCGCGCTCACCGCCGCGTCCGCCTCGGTCGAGCCCGACACCCGCAGCGTCCTCGGTGCGCGGGCCGTCGCCAATCTCATCCTCCAGCTCGTTGCCCGCGCGGAGCGCCGGGCGGAGGGGGTCCTCGCGGCAGAGCTCCTGCGGCCCACACTGCCAGCATGGCGGCGGGCCAAGGAGCGCGCGGCGATCGACCTGCGCGTCGCGGGCGACGTGCCCGCCGACATGGAAGCCCTCGTCAGTGGCTCCGTGGGCGCCGACGCCCCCACCGCCCTTTTGATCGACGATGCTCAGGCGGTGGCCGTCAGCGGCACCGGCGAGCTCGCGATCGGACTGTGGAGCTCGCACCCGGCCATCCTCGCGCTCGTGCGGGCGGCTTTGAGGAGCCGACCATGAGGTGGCTCGGACTGCTGCTCGTTGCCGGCTTCGCCTGTCGTGCCCCCGCGATCCCTGAGAGTCGACGATTTCCCGCTGGGACCGCTTTCGCCGCACGCGAGATCCCGGTCGAGCGGACTCGGATTCGGTACGTCGAGACGGGTCAGGGACTACCTGTCGTACTGGTTCACGGACTGGGCGCGTCGCTGTACACGTGGCGCAAGAACCTGGCTCCGATCGCGGCCGCGGGGTACCGCGTGATCGCTCTCGACCTCCCGGGGTTCGGCTTCTCCGACAAGCCCGCCTCCGGCTACCACAACGAGAGCTACGCGCGGGTGATTCTGGCGCTCCTCGACTCCCTGCGGATCGCCGATGCGGTGTTCGTCGGTCACTCCATGGGCGGAGCGGTTGCGGCTCAGGTCGCGATCGAGCACCCCGACCGCGTGCGAGGGCTCGTCCTGATCGGCTCCGCGGGCCTGGGCATTCGCCAGCCGCTCGTGCTCCGCGTCGCCCGCTGGCCGTTCGTGGGGCCCCTGGCGCTCGCACTGCGAGGACGTGGCCTCACCGCCAGAATCCTCAAGGCAACCTATGCCGACCCCACCAAGGTGACCGAAGCCGACGTGGACCAGTACTACGCGCCTACCGTCGAACCAGGCTACGCGCATGCCCTGCGCAGTGTGCTGCGCGAGTTTCGATTCGACGGGCTGCAGGGACAACTCGAGCACGTCGCCGCTCCCACACTGGTCCTTTGGGGAGAAGAAGACCGAGTTGTGCCGATGGGGCTGGGCCGCGAGTTCGCCCTGGGTATTCCCAAAGCGGCGTTCCTCTCGATCGCCCACGCAGGGCACTCGGTGCAGGAAGAGGCGCCCGACGAGGTGAACCGCCTGATCATCAAGTTCCTCCGCGAAGGGCTCCCGCTCGTCCCCCGCGACCTGGCGGTGTGGCCAGACTAGGCGTATATTTCGTCAACCATCCGGTTGAAGAAATTGCAACGTGAAGCCTAAACTAAGTAATTCCAGAGCGTTACGCATCATTGCCGCGGCACGAGAGGAGTTTTCCCGGCGCGGCTTTGAGGGCGCCCGCGTCGATCAGATCGTGCGGAAAGCGGGCGTGAACAAGCAGCTGGTCTTCTACTACTTCCACTCGAAGCGCGGCCTGTTCAACGCCGTGTTAGCAAATGGCGCTTCTCAGCTGGAGCAAGCCTTGACCGCCCTGCCGGTCGCGGCCGAGCCGCATCCCCTCGACCGCATCAGGACGGCCCTGGCCACGCAGTTCGATTTCCTGGCCGAAAACCCCGAGCTCGTGGCGCTTCTCACGCAGGCTGGCCGATCCGAGGCGCGACCCTTCGCGCCGGCAATCAAGCGGCTCGTGGTGCTGCTTGCTGAGGGGCAGGGGCGCGGCCTCGTGCGTGACGATCTCGACCCTCACTTGGCGGCCGCGCAGGCATTGGTCCTGATGGTCGCCTACCTGGGGTTGGAGTCGCTGATCGCCGTGAGCGCGCCACCGCTCGGCGCCGACGAGCCAGCGCTCCGCGAGCGGTGGAAGGACGCAGCCGTACGACTCGTGTTGGAGGGCGTGGCAGCTCGGTAGCGCTACCAGCTGATCCAGTACGACGCCTTCACGAGAAAGGTGTTGTTCGGATGCAGGCGGAAGAGGTCTTGAAAATTGCCCGACAGCGAGCGTGGTCCCTCGAGCCCCACGAAGTCGGACCGGCCTTGCGTCCACACGACGAACAATGTGGAGCCCGGCCGGTATTCCCAGCGCAGCACCGCGGTCGAGTTGAATTCCTTGTCGTTGAACCCCCCTGGCGTGAACGAGTAGGGCTTGTAGCGAGCGTCGTAGCTGGCGGCGTTCGGGTCGGCAAGCTCGCGGGGGTTCGAGTACGTGCCCTTGCTGACGAAGGGTTGAGCGTAGAGCTGCAGCGTGAGCGTGGTCGTGAGCGTGTAGTCCACCCGACCCGTGAGGGAAACGGTTTTCTGATCGAGATGGGCGAACTGGTAGTGGGTGCCGGTCGAGTCCGGCCCGAGCGCCTGCACGTCCTTGACGTTATGCGTGGCGCTCAGCGTCAACGACGTGTTGAGCTGGGATGCCACGCGGAACGTGACCTGCGTATTGCCATTGAAGCTCTGGGACCGGCCGACGTCGCCGCGCCAGAAGTTGAACCACACGTATGGCACGAACGCGGGGCGCGAGTCGCCGTCGATCTCCCCCCAAGCGGAGATGTACGGATCGACCCGCACCGCCGGTCCGCCGCGGGAACAGTTGCGGTCGCAGAACGTGGTGCCGAGCTGGCCCAACGTCACGCCGCCCATCACGAAGTATCTGTTGTGCAACTGCACGTGACCGTTCGTGTTGGCGGCACGTTCGACCGGCGTACCGGCGGCGGTCCAATACTGCCACCAGTTGAAGTTCCACCACGCCTGCTGGTAGAGCGACGTGGGATGAAGGGCCATGACGCCAAACCAGGTGTTCCAGCTCTGCTGGTCCGCCTGCAGGAGGAAGCCGAGGTCGTTGGCTTCGAAACCCTGGGAGCGGCGCTGGTAACTGGTCTCGAATCGAGTGATCCCGCCTCCCAGCTTCGAGAAGAACAGCTCCTGGGCGTTGCCCGAGAGGCTCGTGCGCGTCGGATCGTACGACACGCCCGCATCCGGCCTCTGGTAGTAATGGACCGGGTCGCGCTGCGTGAGCGCGATCGCTGAGTCCGTCCCCGCGACGCGACTGAAATCGAGCGACCCGGAGATCTGATAGTGCCCTTGAAGGAAGCGGTGTCGGAAGTCGATGGCGCCCACGTAGGCATTCCGACGCAGGGAGTCCTGCGACCACAGATCGAGGCTACGGTTGACGCCGGTGAACATCAGCCCGATGCCGCTCTCGCCATTGCGGAAGTCCTGCTGGGCCCGCATCACCGCGTAGTTGGTTGTAGGCTCTATCGTGCGGTCCAGGGTCCCGGTGGCTCGCTGGGTAACCGCGTCGAGCACGCCGATGGTCTGCCCACCGGGGAGGCGACCGGTGAGCTTGGCCGCGCCGAAGATCGTAGTTGCCGAGGGCGAGGCGGCGTCGCCGTAGAGGTCCAGGAGCTGGGGAGACCGCCCGATGCGCCGCGAGTAAAACAGGCCCTCGTTGTTGCAGTTCACCTGGTTGCAGTTCACATCGAAGCGAAAGATCCCGGCCCCCTGCACGAAGAACGGCCGCCGCTCTTGGAAGAAGGTCTCGAACACGGTGAGGTTCAGCACGGCCGGATCCGCTTCCACCTGGCCGAAATCGGGGTTCACCGTGGCGTCGAGCGTAAGGTTGGATGTGATGCCGTACTTCAGGTCCGCGCCCGCGGTTACCTTCTGGGAGCGATCGAACTCGGTTCCGGTCGGGACGGAAAGATTTTTCGTCACGACGTACGGTGAGATCTCGGGCCGCCGGGGCGATGGCAGACCTACCAAACCCCTCAGCTCCCCCAGCTGGGACGATATGCCGATCTGGGAATTGCGATACAGCGGCCAGCTCACCCGCTCGGTATAGCGCTGGATGTCACGCCAAATCCCGAACCCAAACGTGTTCGAGTCCCGCGGCACATATCGCAGCTGCGAGAGCGGAATGCGGAACTCGGCGGTCCATCCCAACGAATCCACACGTGTCGCCACGTCCCACACCGCGTCCCAGGCGTCGTCCTCCTGGGTGTCGTTGTAGACCGCGTAGTCACGCTTCACACCGGCCGGGTTCACGGCGAACTCGAAGCCCGACCGGCGGTCGTGATAGGAGTCGATCATGATCTTCAGCTGATCGGTCGCAGCCCGGACGTCGCGCCGGGCGAGCAGCTTGAGAATGCTGTCCGGATGCGGGTCGAACGCGCGGATGAAGACGTACAGGTTGCGGTCGTCGTAGGCGACCTTCGCTTCGGTCGCGAACCGTGGATCGCCGTTCTCCCGGGGCTGAAACTCGCGAAACTGCGTGATGGCCGGGGCCGTGCGCCACACGTCGTCATCGTCACGACCGTCGATTACCACGCCGTGCGCCGCGCGGACGGCCGTGGCAGTGGTGGCTGTTGCAGGAGGAACGCCCCCGCCGCCTAGCGGCGGGGTGATGGCTTGGACGGCGAGAGCGACGAAGGCAGCAATCGGCACTATGGCAGCCCCGAGACGGGTCGGCTGATTAGACAGGCCGTACGCGAAAAGGGTTGGACGGGTTCCGGACCAGAAAACCAAGAGCCCCCGGGGATATCCCCCGGGGGCTCGGGACGCGCGACGTCGACCTTCAGTTGTGCTTCGCGACGAGGCTCGGCTCCACCGGCACATCGCCGTCGAAGACCAGGTGGCCGGCCTCGAAGCGGGCGCCGCGAAGGGCCAGTGTCAGGACTTCGTCAAGGTCCTCCACCAGGTGCACCTCGAGCGACCGCCGCACTTCTTCGGGGAGGTCCTCCAAGTCCGCGCCATTTTCCTTCGGCAGGACGATGGTCCGGATCCCCGCTCGGACGGCACCGAGCACCTTCTCCTTCACACCACCGATGGGCAGCACGCGACCCCGAAGCGTGATCTCCCCGGTCATCGCGAGATCGTGCCGTGCGGGCCGCCGCGACAAAGCGGAAACGAGCGCGGTCGCCATGGTTACACCCGCCGACGGGCCGTCTTTCGGGATCGCGCCCGCCGGAACGTGAACGTGGACATCGGTGGCGCCGAACGCCGTCTCCGGAATGCCAAGCTGGTCGGCATGTGACTTGGCATAGGTGAGCGCCGCACGGGCGGATTCCTTCATGACGTCACCCAGCTGGCCCGTCAGGACCAGCTCGCCCTTGCCGCGCATCACACTCGCTTCCACGAACATGATGTCACCGCCGACCGGCGTGTAGTACATGCCGGTGGCCACGCCCACCTGATCCTCGCCCGCCTTGCGCTCGGGATGGACCTTCGGCCGGCCCAGCAGATCGTCGACATCCGGTGCGTCGACCGTCACCCTCTCCACGTCGCCGCCGGCGATGCGTCGAGCGACCTTGCGACCGAGCTTGCCGATCTCCCGCTCCAGCTGGCGGACACCCGCCTCGCGCGTATAGCTCGAGACGATCTGGCTCAGTGCCGCGTCGCTCACGGCGAACTGCTCGGTGGTGAGGCCGTTCTCCCGCACCTGGCGGGGCACGAGATACCGCTTAGCGATCTCGAGCTTTTCGCGCTCGGTGTACCCGGCGAAGTTCACGGTCTCGAGTCGATCGAGCAGCGGCCCAGGGATACTCTGCAGGAAGTTCGCGGTCGCGACGAACAACACTTCCGACAGGTCGAACGGCACGCCGAGATAGTGGTCCGTGAACGAGTCGTTCTGCGCCGGATCGAGCACCTCGAGCAAGGCGGCCGCCGGGTCGCCCTGGAAGGACACGCCGAGCTTGTCGACCTCATCGAGCAAGAACACGGGGTTCTTGGCCCCCGCCTGCTTCATGCCCTGGATGATCCGGCCGGGCATCGCTCCGACGTAGGTCCGCCGGTGGCCGCGAATGTCCGCCTCATCGCGAGCACCGCCGAGGGAGATCCGGACGTACGGCCTTCCCATGGCGCGCGCGATCGACTTGGCAATCGACGTCTTGCCGACGCCGGGCGGACCCACGAACAGCAGGATCGACCCCCGTGTCTGCTCCTCGTCGGGCTTGCTTTGCGGCACGCTCCCGGGCGACCGCTGCCGCAGCTGTCGCACCGCCAGGAACTCGAGCACCTGATCCTTCACATCCTGGAGCCCGTAGTGATCCTGCTCCAGGATTTCCGCCGCGCGCTTCAGGTCGAGGGATTCCTCAGCGCGCTTGTTCCACGGCAGCTCGGCCACGGTCTCGAGGTACGTGCGGATGACCTGCGCCTCCATGGAGTCGCGGTTCGCCCGCTCCAACCGCTCCAGCTCTCGAGCGACCTCCTTTTTGGCCGCCTCGGGCAGCTCGAGCGCCTCGAGCCGCTTGCGCAGCTGCTCGCCTTCCGTGGTCTCGTCCTCTTCGCCGAGCTCTTTGCGGATGGCCTTCATCTGCTCGCGCAGAAACATCTCGCGCTGACGCTCGCCCAGCTCTTCCTGGACCTGGGACTTGATGTGCTCCTGCGCGTCGAGCACGCCGATCTGGCGTTGCACGTGCACCAGCACGCGGCGGAGGCGATCCTCCACGGACAGCGTCTCGAGCAGTCCCTGCCGATCCGTCGGCTTGATCTCGAGGTAGCCCGCCACCAGGTCCGCCAACCGCCCTGGGTCCGTCACGCCCTCGAGCACCTGACGGACGACCTCTTCAGGGAGTCCCGACTTTTCGCCCAGCTCCGCGGCCCGCTCCCGGGCCTCCCGATGGAGCGCGACGAACGCGGGATCCTCCAGACTCAGAGGCGGGAGATCCTCGACATCCCGGACCACCGCCTCGAGGTAGCGTCCGTTGTCGTTGTAATGCAGGGCCATACCGCGGTGCTCGCCGTGCAGCAGGAGCTGCACCCCGCCGAGCCCGCGCTGGATCTGGCTGATCTTGGCGAGCGTCCCGGTCGTGTACAGGATCCCTGGCGTGACGGTATCGACGTTCTCGCGCTGCGCGACGGCGAAGATCAGTCGCGAGTCGCTCTTCAGCGCGGCTTCGACCGCACGCAACGTGGCGGGACGTCCCGCGCCGATCGGCATCGAGACGCCCGGAAACAGCACGACCTCCCGGAGCGGGAGCACCGGAAGCGTCAGTCGTTCAGACATGGGTGTTCAACTCGTGTGAGAGTGTTGTCAGCATCGATCGGCAGCCACCAAGCATCGTCCGTGCCACGCAAAAACACCGCGCTGAGCACGCCCGTTCCACCCGCCAGCGGCCAATAAGGCAGGGGCTGCCTATTAGCCACCGTCGGGGACGCCATCGCGGCGGCGAAGCGTAAGTCGAAAGCCGCTAGCCGGTTGCAGGCTCGGCTTCGCCCGGCTAATCTATCCCCGCGGCCTTCACGCGAACCCGGATGAACGACGCAGACAAGTCACTCATCACCCGCCTGACCCAGGCGCTCGGCAGCGCCTACACGCTCGAAGGGGAAATCGGCCGGGGCGGCATGGGCGTGGTATTCACCGCCCGCGACGAGCGCTTGAAGCGTCAGGTCGCCGTCAAAGTCCTGCCCCCAGAGCTCGCGTTCCGGGAAGAGATCCGGCTGCGCTTCCTGCGCGAGGCCGAGACCGCTGCGAGCCTTTCGCACCCGCACATCGTTCCCATCCACTCCGTCGGCGAGGGACCCGACGGCCTAGTGTACTTCGTCATGGCCTACGTAGACGGAGAGTCACTCGGGGCCAAGCTCAAACGCCGCGGTCGCCTTCCGCCCGACGAGGCCCGCCGCATCATGATAGAGACGGCCGACGCGCTGGGAGCCGCGCACTCGCTCGGAATCATCCATCGCGACGTGAAGCCGGACAACATCCTGCTCGAGGGCAGCCGTGGGCGGGTCGTCGTGACGGACTTCGGGATCGCGAAGGCGCTCTCGTCCACCGGCGTCGGCGCTACGCTCACGGGCACGGGCGTGGCGATCGGGACTCCGCATTACATGAGCCCGGAGCAGGCGGCGGGCGATCGCGAGATCGACGGTCGCTCGGACATCTACAGCCTCGGCGTGGTCTCCTATCAAATGCTGACGGGTGAGCTACCGTTCCACGCGCCGACGGTCCCCGGCATCCTATTGAAGCACATCACTGAGCAGGCACCGCTGATCACGGACAAGCGCCGGGACGTGCCCGACGAGCTCTCAGCCTGCGTGATGCGGTCGCTCGAAAAGGACCCCGAAGACCGCTGGCCCACCGCCGACGCCCTGCGGCGAGCTCTCGAGGCACGGAGCGCGACCGCATATCAGTCGCGACGCCCGAGTGCTCCCCCTGCCTCACGCGAGCTTCGCCCGGCACCGAAGTCGCCGCCGCGCTCCAGTCCCGCGCGTTCCTTGGACCGCGCGGCGCGGCGCATCGACCGCGCTGGAGCACGCGATCGGCCGATGCTGGCACCGAGCGGGGAGCCGGAAATCGTTCGCGAGTTTCGGAGCCGGTTCGTGACCTGGGCGGCGGTGTGCGGCTCGCTGTTCGTGATCGACGTCGCCACGGGGAGCCACGCGCCAACCTGGTCGGTGTTCGTCGCCGCGATCTGGGGAGGGACCGCGCTCCTGCCTCGCTACGTCCGGCTATGGCACGCGGGATATTCCTGGCGAGACGTATTCGCGCGACCGCCCGCGCCGGACGCCATCGAGGCCCGACTGGCAGCGGCCGGGAGTCGCCCCATCGATCTGCCGCGCCCGACCACCGACGAGTTCGGCCGCCAGGTGGAGCCGATCCAACAGGCCCGCGGTGATCGCAAGGCGATCCTGCGGATCGTCGACCGTCTCCCCAAGTCGGAGCGGAAGCTACTCCCCGACGTCGTGGCGACGGCAGACGGGCTACTTGGTCGCGCCGAGGAGCTCGCCCGGACGCTGCACGCCATGAGCGGGACGGTGGACGCGGGCGCGCTCGCCCGCCTCGAGGAGAAAATCGAGGCGACCAAGCGACAGAGCGAAAGCGCGGAGCGGGAGCGGCAAGTCGGGCTGCTCGCGCGCCAGCGCCAGGCGCTCACGGATCTCCTGACGCGCCGCCAACTCGTGGCCGACCAGCTCGAATCGTGCGTGCTGGCGATGCAGAACGTCCGGTTCGATCTGCTCCGGCTCCGTTCCGCGGGGGTCGCCGTGGCACTCGACGATCTCACGCGCGCCACGCAGCAGGCGCGCGCGCTGTCACGCGACGTGGACCACGCGATCGCGGCGGCGAGCGAAGTGAAGGCGGTCTTAGGCGAGCAAACGGGCGCCTAGCGCCGCAGCGCCTGGCGGCAACGCTCCACCCACAGCGGCGCGTCCACCAGCTCGATTCCGAAGTCTACCAGCGAAATGAACTCGTCGGCCGCAGTATCGCAGTGACCGGCGCGCAACGCCGCTACCGCGTGGAGCTCGTGCAGCTTGTACCACCCGGGTCGCGCGGCCACCGCCACGGCGAGAAGACTATCGGCCGTGCCGGTCGGCCCGCTCAGCACGAACGGCGTCAAGGCGTCCGAGAGCCAGTCGCGCGGAAACGGGTGTCGCAGAGTTCCCCGAGCGGTGAGGAGCACCGCTCGCGCCTCGGCGGCCGCCTGAGCCCAGCGCTGATGGCGCGCGTCCAGCGCCGCCAGCGCGGCACCGGCTTCCGCACTGTCCGCCCCGGCGGCGAGCGCGCCGGCGAGCAAGGCTCGCGCAGCAACTTCCTGGTTTCGTTTCGCGGCCACCAGGCCGCTCAACAGCCAGGCCTGGGGGTTCCGCCCCGCCACGTGTAACCGCGTGAGCGCCGAATCGGCAAAACTCGTGTCGCCCACGGCGAGGAACACCGGCGCTGTATAGGCGGTCCACAGAGGATCCTTCCGCGTCCTGCGCAATGCATCGAGATACCGGAGGCTGAGGGGGTCGCCGCGCCGGACCGTCAGCACGCGCCCGAATGACACGGGCGACAGGCTGTCGCGCGACTCGGTGGCCGCACGAATGTTCGCCAGGGAATCGAACACGCCCGCCGTCCCCCGGCCGTCGATGAAGCGGCGGGCGGCCACGAATTCGAGCCCGGGCCGGTCGTCCCGGTGAACGATTCCGGTGTGCTCGAGCACGCGCCCCACGCCCGTGTCGCCGAGGAGCCAGTGGCCGAAATAGTCGTCCGGCTGGTCCACCCCAAGGTACTCTCTGCTCAGCGCCGCAAAGGGGGCACCGGGCCCGATGAGCCGCGCGAGCCAGTCCCGGTCATACCTGAGCGGCCGCCCCGACCCGAGGACGATCACGTCTCCGGGGGCACCGAACCAAATGTGCACGTAGGGAAAGACCGCGTGCACGTTCTGCACGATGCCCGTCACCACGGGAAGTGGGAGCTGGTAGAGCTGCACCCACTGGCAGAACACGCCGTCGTCCGCGAGCCGGTCGCGCACCACTTGAAAGAATTCGGTGGTGTAGAGTGTGGCCACGCCCGCGAGCCACGGGTTGCTGGGCTCGGAGACGATGACTTCATACCGGGTCGAGTCGAGCTGAAGCGCGCTCCGCGCGTCGTCCACCACGACGGAAACGTTCGACCGGGTACGGGCGTGGTCGTTCACGTGGACAAAGAATCGGCTGGCGTCGAGGACGGCCGGCTCGATCTCCGCCACGCGAACGCGTTGCATCCCCGGGACGTCCGATAGCACCCGCGCGGTGACACCACTGCCGTATCCCACCACGAACGCGGAGCGCGTGTTCGGGTGCGCGGCGACGGGCGCCACCCCGAGCATGATCTGCGTGTCCATGTCGCCGTAGTCCGAGGCGTCCGCCTTGCCATTCACCTTGAGCACGCGACCCGTGATGCCCTCCCACACAGAGACGGTGGCATTCCAGCCTTCCTCGTACATCAGCTGGCGGGACCCGCGGTGCTTCAGGAACTCCGTCACCATGTGCGCATTCATCGGTCCGCGGGCGTAGATGCTCGGCCCCAGGTCGATGAGCCGCGTGCTCCAGCGCGGAGTCGCGAGCGCGGTGACGAAGGCGAGCGTCGCCAGCCCACCCGCCGTCAGGACGCGGAATCGCAGGGCGGCGTGCTCAGGGGATCCTTCCGCCACGCCCCGCGCCGCCAGCCAGGCGAGTGCCAGCGCCGCGCAGACGTTCAAGCCCACGCCGACTCGTAGGGTGACGTCCGTCCCGAGGGTCACCACCAGGACGAACCCGGTGAACACCGCGCCGGCGATGCTGCCCAGCGTGTTGAGCGCGTATGCCCGGCCGACGGCCGCGCCGCCCGCCGCATCCGGGGGCGCGACGAGCTCGGTGAGAAGGGGAAAGGTCATGCCCATGCCGACCGCGGGAACCAGCACCACGCCGCCCACGAGCAGCCCCATGGCCAGGAGGCGCTCGGTGGCGCCGAAGCTGGTCACTTGGAAGACCGCGATGATGTAGCGAGGCAGCCCGGAGAACACGACAAAGAGGAGGCTCGCACCGGCCGCGGTGATGGCCTGCGCGAGGGCGGCGTAAGCGGCCGTTCGAGCCGGAGGGAGGCTCGCGCGGGCCACGATACGGCTGCCGATGCCGATGCCGAGCAGGAAGACGAGCAGCACGAGCGTGAATGCGTAGGTCGACCCCCCGACGATCATGACCAGGACCCGGGTCCACGCGATCTCGTCGAGCAGGGACGCGAATGCCGTCGCGGCGAGCAGGACCAGCGCCACCGCGCGCAGCAGCGGCGCGGGTCCGGCCAGGCGTTCCTTGAAAGGGGACGGGGGGGACGG
>Ga0075426_10003099_pt1 | contig 11882 bp, 9 predicted proteins | sample SoiMethybrSBSTD5_FD_75304 | JGI IMG/M metagenome (GOLD analysis project Ga0075426, IMG submission 75304) | Bulk soil microbial communities from a Populus tree surrounding site in Tennessee, USA - Soil MetaG P. TD hybrid SBSTD5 | ecosystem: Environmental > Terrestrial > Soil > Tree plantation...
CGTCTTTCAATTCTTCGTGTCCATCTACGGCGGATATTTCGGGGCCGGCATCGGAATCCTGATGCTCGCAGCGCTGGCGTTGATGGGTTTAGCGGACATTCACCGAATGAACGGGCTGAAAAATTTCTTCGCCGTTTGCATCAATTTAGTCGCCGCCGGCTACTTTGTCGCATTCGGCAGAGTCGAATGGCCTCACGCGATAGTGATGGCAGCGGGAGCGATCGCCGGAGGTTACGGCGGCGCGGGGCTCGCTCGCAGGCTTGGACGTACGTTCGTTAAGCGAGCCGTGATTGGCATCGGTCTTTTGATGGCGTTGTCACTGTTGATTCGTCGTTGATCGAATCGCCATTGCAACTTTTCCAAACTCAGGCATTCCAACTTTAGTCGAACCCAGCAAGCTTCCTTCTCGAGCGGCGCTCGTTTGTCCAAGTCGCTTCCCAGTCCTAACGCGAGCGCAATGGTTAGCCCACCAGTGGATATTCACCAGCACATTGGAGTCCCGCCATGAATAGCTCTCACGAGCTCGCGTGTCCCTCGTCTTTTTCGCGGATTGAAAAGCGTAACGCTTGCCTCAAGCACAGTTTGTTTACGCTCTTCGGCTTCTTCGCGGCATGGTCGATCCTCTTTATCACGTCAGCGAATGGCGCCGAGTTGACGAACGGTTCATTTCGAATCGAGTTGGGAACGAGCCCCTCCGGTTTGCCGATTGTCACTCAAGGCAACTGGGTCGGAAGCGATGTTCCTGCCTTTACAGATTCAGGCGACTCACTGGATCTCGCGTCGTGGCTGCCTGAGACGTTGATCCCCGATGGCAGTGCGAAGATCAAGTCGGATCCATGGAAATTGTCCGAGAATGACAGCTTCGTGTTGGGTCAAGCTTGTGCGAATTTGTCGACCGGAATCAAAATCACATGGGTTGTCGAGCTATCGAAGGTCAGCTCTCTGTTTCGACTTCACGTGCGATTAACCAACCGCAGTGTAGCGACGCAAACAATAGATTGGTTTCCGGCGTGGGCAGCCGCATGGCAGATTCCCGATGGAGCCGATTGGGTCAGATCGTGGCCGGCGCTCAGTTACAACCGAGTGGAGAAGGAGCTATCCGACGGCGCGCGAGTCAGACTCGGGAGCGAACTGCAAAGCTCGGACGTGAGCAGCGACGGAGAAGGCGCGACGCCTTACTGGACCGTTGGCGGAAAGCGCGCGCGGCTCTACTTCGGGCTCGAGTGGTGTGGAGGATGGTCCGCGAAACTGCAGGGCGAAGATAACGGGTTTTCGTTTGTGGTTCGTCTACCGTCCCGTGACACCCAGCTTGTTTTGAATTCCGGTGAAGCCGTAGATGGCCCTTCAGTGATTGTACTGCCCGCTACCGGATCGGATGACTCCGAAAGCCGCCGGGCGTGGATCGGTCAGACAAGAGTGCTTGCGAATTCCGTCTATCACGCCGAGCGCCCATCTTTCCCGCTTACTTACAATCACTGGTATTCGGTCGGGTTCGATGTAAACGCGGATTTCCTCAGAAGACAGGTCGATTCGATGGGGGCTTACGGCTTCGACGCGTTCATAGTCGATGCGGGCTGGTACGATGCGGTTGGAAGCTGGCAGCCTGACCCCTCGAAGTTTCAACCTGGTGAGTTCGAATCCATCCTCAAGTCGATCTCCGACAACGGAGTCAAGGTGGGCATCTGGTCATGCCCACAATTCACAACCGCAAAGCGGAAACGGCTTCCGCCCGAAGTAGATGATCCGCCGTATTACGAAGACTTCGTCGGCGGTTATCTTTTGGATCTCGCCGACAGTGGTTTCACTGACCGGCTCACTTCTCACGTGGCAATGCTTCGTGATCGCTACTTAGCCGACTGGTGGAAGTACGATCAAACTTTTTTCAGCGCAACGACACGCGCGGGCGCGATGCGGAACGTTATCGCTTTTCAAAATGCGCTGCTCGCTGTCCGGCAGGCAAATCCGGATCTGGCAATCGAGAACTGTCAATCCGGAGGGCGGATGATAAATGCACTGACGACCATGGCCACTCAGGCTACCTGGCTTTCCGATGGAGGACTGACCGGGCTACGCCACGCGCAACAAAACATTCAGCTCGCATTGGGCGCTTTGGATTTTCTATCGCCATGGGCAGTCTACAGATGGACAAACAACCTGGATCAAATGGATCCGCAAAACGACGAGCTCACCCGTTTGTATTGCCGGAGCGCGATGGCCGGAACCTGGGGTATATCCGCGGACCTTTCAAAGATACCCGAACATCAACAAAGCGTCATTGTGCAGGAGATTCAAAACTACCGCCGGATGAACCCAATCAAACTCGCTAGCCTCTACGAGCTTCTTGAACCAACAGACGGCGCACCCGCGGCCGGCGTAACGTTCTACGACGGGCGTCGAAAGAGGGCAGCGGTATTACTCTACCGGTGGGACAGCAAGCAAGCCTTCGCACAACAGGTTCCGATCGACAAGCTGCGCACGACGTCGTCCTGTCTTGTAACCGATGTCGACACCGGCGCGAGCACAACTGTAACGGGGGACGACTTGTTGCGTGATGGAGTGGCCATTCAATTCGGAGCGAATAGGATGTCGGCGTTGTTGTTCATCGAAGCTGCCAACTGACTTTACAAGTTCAAGTCTTCACCGCTTGGTTTTGTTCGCTGAAGTCATTATATTGACACCTCCGGGCGGACATTAGCTCGCTCGTCAAAGATGAACGATGCGCGAGCCGCACCCTCATCAGGAGAATCTTGCATGAACAAATCTCGCTGGCGATCAGCTTGCCTCGCGTTGATCGGCGCCGCTTTGACTTTGTTGGGAAGTACGGGAACGATGAGATCGGCCGCCGATGTGGCTGCACAAGGTGAGTTCGGATCAGAAGGCCGGCCCATAACTCCGGCGGGCAATTTGGTAGTTGATATCACCACACGACAACCCGCAGTCGGCGCGTTGCCGGTTGCCTTCGTTCGGAGTCCAGACAAGACCGGGCCGGACGGATTGGGCCGCTACTTGATCGCAGTCAATAGCGGCTACGGGATTCAGTTCAACGCGGCCACCAACAAAGCTCAACAGTCGCTCGCGGTAGTTGACTTGAACGTTCATCCACTCCCGGTCGTGATTCAGAACGTTTATTTTCCAACGCCTCAGAGCGTCAATGTTGGACTGGTCTTTTCGCCGCGTCCGGAACAAGACGGAACTTTTCTTCTTTATGCGTCAGGTGGATTCGAGAACAAGATCTGGATCTTTCACTTTCGAGTTGGCGCGAGTACTCCAATAAGTCCGACTTCGCGCGGACCAAATACAACCGTCGAAGCTCCGTTCATTGATGTGAGCGGGTTCACCGCCGTCGGCAATTCACAGCGATATAACGACAATCGCGTGCCGGTTTATCCAACCGGACTGGCCATCAGCCCCGATGGAGACACGCTTTACGTCGCAAATAACCTGGCCGACAGCCTCGGCATCATCACCAACGTTCGCAACTTGCGTAACTTGATTCGCGTCGACCTCCGGCGAGCCGGCTCGTCCCAGTTTTTATATCCCTACGGCGTTGTAGCCTTGCCTTCGAAAGCTTCCGACGAGACTTCCAGGTTGTACGTTTCGTGTTGGGGAGATGCATCAATCGCGGTGATCGATCCGCAAAAGCCCGCTCAACCAGTCGCGAGCATTCCGGTCGAGCGTCATCCGAGCGCGATGATCTTAAACTCGAGTGCTACTCGTTTGTACGTAGTGAACTCCGACGCCGACAGCGTCTCAGTTATCGATACCACGACTGATCGTGAAGTCGAACGAATCAATGTGAGGCTTGCCGAAGAGGCATTGATCGGCGGCAGCCCTGAAAGCCTGGCGCTCAACCGTGATGAATCGAGCTTGTATGTCGCGAATTCACACGCGAACGCGATCGCGGTCGTCTCTCTTTCCACAAAAGCGAGAGGCGTTTCCGGTCCATGGGTTGAAAACGAAAAGCCTGAAAAGCATGGCGACGAGATGAATCGAAGCAAGATTCGGGGTTTCATTCCGACCGGTCAGTATCCATCGGCGGTAGCCATCGCAGCAGGCACGATCTTCGTCGGCAACGGCAAGGGCACTGGCTTTCAGAATTCGTCTCTGGTCGTCGACAACTCCGGTATGGATCCGAACCTGCCCAACGATCGTTTTCCAGTGGGTACCGGTCGCGAGAATCGCGGCGGCCAATATTCTCTCTCGATCATATCGGGCAATATCAGCGCCATCGGCGAGCCCGATGAGCGCGCGCTTGCAGCTTACACTCAGCAGGTTATGCGCAACGACGGTTTGCTCGCTCAACAGCGCACAAAACTCTTCCAGGGTCCTTCGCCCATAAAACATGTGATCTACATCATCAAAGAGAATCGCACCTACGATCAAATGTTTGGCGACCTCGAGCGATCGGGCGACGGCCACGCTGCTGACGGCGATCCATCGTTGGCGATATTCGGAGCAGGTGAGGCAGCGCGGCTTCCGGGCGGTGCGGCTCAAAACATCGATCCAAATCAGAGAGCGCTTGCGGTGCGCTTCGGCTTGTTCGATCGCTTCTTCGTCAATGCGGCTTCAAGCCCCGAAGGTCACAACTGGTCGACCGCAGCTTTTTCGAGCGACTACACAGACAAAGCTTACAGATTGAGCTCTTCAAGCCGGGGCCGGCCTTACGATTTCGAAGGCTTCAATCGCCTGCCGGAGTTCAGACCCGAGAGAAGCAACTCTCTGCCGATGTTCAACGCTCCGGTGACCGCGGTTGAAATGTCGAACTTCCTGCGGCATTACATTCCTTACCTGAATGGTGGACGCGACATCGCTGAGCCGGAGACGCTTTATCTTTGGGATGCGGTCGCGCGAGCCGGGCTGACTTATCGCAACTACGGAGAATTCGTCGGCACGCTTTCAGAGGCCAATGTAGCGGCGGTGAACGCAAATAAGCAGCGGTCTTACCCGGACATCACACCGACAGTAATAGCGATTCCGACTAAGAAGTCGCTCGAGGGACACTGCAGCACGACTTTTCGAAATTTCGACTTGCGCACGCCGGATGCGATGACGCCCGATACCTATCGAGCCGCAAAAGAAGCTTCGCGTTGGACGGACACCGTAATCACTCGCAACAACGAAGACCCGCGATTTCGCGGCACGTCCCGGCTTGGCGAATGGCTCGAGGAGTTTCGGAGCTACGTTGCCGATCTTGAAGCCGGAAAGCCGGATCGCCTGCCTAACTTTTCGATGGTTCGCCTTCCCAACGATCATACCGAAGGGCTCGCTCCCGAATTCGCAACGCCGCAGTTCTTTGTAGCCGAAAACGATTACGCGGTTGGTTATTTGGTTGAAGCGGTTTCAAACAGCCCTTACTGGAAAGACACCGCGATCTTCGTTGTCGAAGATGATGCGCAGGACGGTCCCGATCATGTCGATTGTCATCGTTCGCTCGCGCTTGTGATCAGCGCTTACAATCGGCCGGGCGCGCTCATCCATGAATTCCACACGACGGTAAGCTTGATTCGAACGATGGAGATTTTGTTGGGCATGCGACCGATGAATCAACTCGACGCATCGGCCGCTCCGATCGACATCTTTCAGGACAAGCTCGATCTTCGATCTTACAAAGCGATCCTGCCCGATGTAGGGCTCAACAACTTAATGATACCGGCGCGCGCTGGCCGCGATTCGACGGAAGCTTACTGGATGAAGCGCACTGCGGAACAAGATTTTGAGCACGCCGACATGGCGGACGCCCGGATTGTGAATGAGATCATCTGGTATTCAGTCCGCGGGCGCGGTTCTCACTTGCCTGAGATCGCGAGTCTACCGGCTGTGGACGCATTGCGCGAAGGCCTCGCTGAAGATCGGGAAGAGCAGGAAGAGGGGCTGAAGCGCGCGAAGTCGGCTCTGGCTCGAAGTAGGACCCGCCCAGTTAATCACGAGTAGGAATGAATCGAGTCCAAGTAACCAACTTGGGATGTTGAGCTGGATGAGTCGATCAAACACAATAGTGACGGCAGCAAGAAGTGCTCGCGCGGTTCGGAGTGTCGCGGCTTAGGCCACCTTTAGCGGCTTGAGCTTTTCGTACTCCGACCGCTTAGCCTCCAACGAGTCCCAAAGATCCACCGCTTGTTGCATGTTGAGCCAGAACTCAGGCGAGTTTCCGAATATGCGCGAGAGCCGCTGCGCTATGTCAACGCTCAACGGGCGGCGTTCCTGCACAACTTCATGCACCGTGCGTCTTGACACGCCGATCAAGTCCGCAAGCTGAGTCTGGTTAATGCCGGCTGCGGGCAGGATATCTTCTCGTAAGATCGCGCCGGGATGGGTTGGCCGGCGCTTTCTATTTCTGATCACCTGGCTCATTAATGATAATCCTCCAAATTAACCTCGAAGGCATCCCCAGCTTTGAACCGAAACGTTATTCGCCAGTTGCCGGTCAAACAAATACTCCACGTTCCTTTCCGGTCACCCTTCAACTCGTGCAGATCGAACCCCGGCAAGTGCAGATCGAGAAGATGAACCGCCGCGTCTAAAGCGTCGAGTCTTCTCGTTATCTTGTCCGCCAGTTTCGCCGGCACACCTTTCTTGCTCCCAGCTTCGAAGAGCAGTCTTAGTCCTTTGTGGCGAAAGCCCTTGATCATACATGGGAGATGACATCGCTAATGCGAAGTTGAATGTAACGCCCTGTGTTACAGAAAGCAAGAATCGGCGCGACGAACAGAGTACAAAGCTTCGGATCACAGTTTGGCAAACGCCGAATGCTACTTCACCAGTCTGCGCCGTCTGTAAAGCGCGCCTTCACGCAACTCCGCAACCATGAACACCTTATCCGCCACATCGTATTCTGATCGAAGTCCTTTCAAACCGCAGTCACAAAACCAAAGCGCGGGTAGTAGTTCGGATGTCCCAGCACGACAACGATGTCTTCGCCGATATGCCTGCACTCGCTCACACATTCACTAACAAGCTTTGAGCCTATTCCCTGATTTTGTTGTTCAGGCAAAACCGCCATCGGCGCAAGCCCCATTGCGGTGTCCGAATCATCGCCGGATTCAATCGAGACAGGAGTGAAGAAGATGTGCCCGACTATTTCACAATCAACTATGGCGACGAGTGAAATGTATGGGCGAGCACTCTCTCGCAACGCGTCGACTAAGTCCGCTTCATTCTTGCGGCCGAAGGCGAGTTCATTGACGCGGCGGATTGCCGCGTGATCGTCTCCTGTTTCAGCGCGGATGAGAACCGTTTCTTTCACTTGTTATGCTGAGCGTTGCCGCCCCACGCGTACCAACCGTCGGCGTCTCGGTCACTCGTCTTCAAGCATATCAAAAGTCCGTTCGCGGTCCCGACATAGACGTTGCCCTCGGCAAGCGCGGGCTGAAACGTGATCGGTTGCTTCAGCAAATACAGGAAGCCGACTTTGCCGTCTCGCTGGCGAACCGAGAGCACGTGCCCTTGAGCGCTGCACAGATAAATATTCAGATTGCCGACCGCAGGAGGTGAAAACACTTGCGAATCGGCTGTAATGCCGGTTCCTTTCACTTCAGCGCGCCACGCGAATTTACCGTCGATCGCACGCATGCAATTCAGGAATCTGCCCTGAGCATTCATCATCTGCCCCTTGCTGTAGGCTGCTCGCGAACCTTGATAGGCCCAACCGCCGGCGACAGTGTTGACCCCCACCTGTTTGTTTGCCGCATCGATTTTCGCGGCCGGCGGCGCACTGCTGAATCCAACCGAGGTGTCGAGCGTCACCGTCGCCTGCTCGCTTAAGCCGACGCCGCCGCCGTTGTTCTCTTTGAGATATTCCGCCTCTGTTTTCGCCAGCAGATGTTCGTCTTTCGCGTTGCCTTGCTTCGGGTCTACTCGCATCAACCCCTCGTAACTCTTGCCGCCCTCCTGCACCTTCTGGGTCATCACGAGCTGACCGTCTGCGACGAGCGGGGCACTGGTGCCGGAGTTCTCTTTCTTCCACACAAGGCTTCCACGGGCGGCGTCGAAGCAAAAAGATGTCCCGTCAAAACACGTAAAGTAAACTCGATTGTCGTTGACTACCGGCGCTGAAATCACGTCGGCGGGAATCGGTTGATCCCAGATGTGCTTGCCGGTTCTCAGATCAGCGCATAACAAGTAGTGTCCAGCGCGACCTGACGTGGCGACGTGCGCAACGTTATGTTGATTGGCCGGGTTTGCAAGCTTCCCGGTCCGCTGACCCGCGGGATGCGCGATGTACAGGCGGCCTTTGTAGATTGCCGGCTGGCTCATCAGCGGATCCCCGAGCCATTCTTGCCACAGAAGCTTGCCGGTCCTGGCGTCGCACACCTCTACCGTGCAGCTTTCGGTGTTGAAGGCTACGCATCCGTCTTCGACTACCGCCGCCGTGGGTCCGTCATCAGAAGTCTTGATCTGCCAGACAACCGCGCCCGTCTGCGCATTGATCGCGTAGAACTCGTGCGAGCCATAGCCGCCTCCGACGAACACCATACCATCCCAATAAGCGGGCGTTGCTATCGGTCTGTTGCCCGGTATCCTTACGGCCCATCCGCTCTTACCATCGGCGGTCGTGAACCGCGCAGGTTTCAGGTCCGCGCTCAAGTTTGGGAGCGCGACTTCAATTGCTTTACTCAGGTCGATTTGAACTTGTTTGAACTCGGACGGTGCAGGTTTTTCAGCCGAAGCTCCGTCGCTCGCTTTCGAGAGCACAGACTGCGAGCGCCAAAGCAGCGTCAAACCGAATAGCAGCGTCGCCATGCCGACAGCCGACAGAATTCTCTTCACCGAATTTCTAGTTCTCATACCACACCTCAACGATTGGGATTGAGCGTCGTTCAATTTGTTGAACCGAATCAGGGAACGGGCTTAGTTATGGAATGCAGGCAGAGCTGGAATTTGCGAGGGATTGGCCGGTGGTCCGTGGAAAAAGAGAACGAGGGCGAAGCGGAGAGTGCTTCGCCCTCAAGCTGCAGGAAGGTCTCTTCTACTGATCTTGCTTTTCCTTTGCAGGCTGACGGCTCTCGATTTTGTAACTGTATCCGTGCATTGATTCCTTTACCGTGTAGTCGGACGGAATCTCGAACAACGAGTGCGCGGGTTCGCTGCGATTGATGTTAGTCAGTCGATAAGTAAGCTCGCCCGTGCGTGGATCGCTGTGTTTGCTCATCACCACGGTTTGAAGATCGGGTGAATACCACGTCTCGGAGACAATGCTGATGGGCGCATCGTTTCCGATTTCACCCGCCCCTATCGTGACCGTCGTTCGAGTACCTTCTGCTTCGACACCCTCTATAGTTTGCTTTCCAAGCGATTCCTTCTTGACGTCTTTTGAATTGAGCGTGGACTTCTTCATCGAATGAGCCATGCCCATTTCGCCCGGTCCGCCTGTGTTCACCTCGACGACAACTGGGCCCGGCTCAGACTCTGATGACTTAGTGATCTCGGTTTTGAACTTCGATTCCGCGATCACTTTATTCCTGGCGGCCATAGTCTTGACCTTCAAATCCATTTTTTGTGCGCTGTGGTTCTTCGAGTCAAGTATGTAGTTCACGCCCGCTACAGGATCATTAATGAAGGTCATTTGCGGAGCATCGCCTGAAACCGGATACGCGCCCAGCGAACCGAGCGTTTGTTCGCGTCGAGTCCGGCCCTCGCTGTCTCGATAGATTGCCGATGAATCGCGGCGCACGATGCGATTGCCATCTGCGAGAGTCTGAACGCTCTCGCTCACGGACTGAGCTGAATACGGAGCGCCCTTCACGATTTTTTCGTCGAAGCTCATCTCCGAACGCACAAAGACAAAAGTGTTATCTCCCTGACCGGCAATCACCGATGTTCCCGCTCGCGCTTCGATGCCTGCTACTTGCACAACGACGGGCGTGGAGGCCGTTGTCTTCTCTTTGGTCGCCTGTGCGCTTACGCCGATGACGCTCAGCAGCATGGCGAATCCGCAAATGATCGCTACAAGAATTCTTCTTTGAAAAGTCATGGTGGTCCTCTCTTTGAAATTGAAGTAACTGCTACGCATCGTTCCGTCGATGCCCCTCCTCGCACAATCTGCGAGCATTGTCCTTTCAAGAAGGTGGCCACGGAGGGCCGCCCTTACAAGCTTTATCTTACGAACCGAATCGCGCGAGCCAATCCATCGTTGCCGACGACTACATCAGCCTTGATGCGTTCGTTCGCCCGATCCATATTCATCGGCAATCCAAAAGACATCAGCGCGGAACGGGGCAGCTCGACTCGCACAACCTGTCCGCTTTCCAACTGAGTGAGTTCTCGGTTCATCAGAGGAAAAAAGTCCGTGGCGATTTCGGGCTCTGAAGCAGATTGATCAGCTTTCACTAAACGCGTTCCGCCCTTCGTTTTGTTGCTTGCCAATGATGGTTTAGGCGGGTTGGTCTTTTCCGGAGTCGTACCGGACGTGAGTGGCTGAACTACCGCCTCATGTTTTCTTTCTGTCGAGTTCGGACCTGCAGCGCTGTGGTTTTCAGGGGCCTGAACATTATGCTGCCTTTCTGTAGCTCGAAACACTGTCAACGAAAGCAGCACAACGATGGCAATGAGCGCAGCGACGCCCGCGCCGACGTAAATCCATCGGCTCACTCCTATCGAGCGCGCAAGCGCCGATGATGCGACGCGTTGCTCACTAAACCTCGTGAGCAGATTCGCTTCGACACCAGAGGAAGCTTGCTCGTCGAGTGTGACTGCAGCCACCTGCTTGAGCCCGGCCGAAAGTGTTCGTTGATCCTCGAGCTGCATCGAACAGCGTGCACACGATGCTGTGTGCAACAGCGCCTCATCGCGCAATGCCGCGTCCGTTATCTGCCCGCGAGCAAGTTCAATGATAGTGGTTTGTAAATCCTGGCAGCTCATGCGAAACACCTCTCGGATTTCACCTCTTCTGTATTTTCACGGTCGCGAGCGGCTCGTAGCTTCTCGACTAACAATGCTCTCGCCCGATGAAGCCTCGATCGCACCGTGCCCACCGCGCAGCCGATTACGGCGGCCGCATCAACGTAGCTAAGCTCATGCAGATCGCACAGCACTACGACTTCCCTGTATCGGGGCGGCATCGACAAAATCGATTGTCGAAGCTCCTCGACCATCTCATTGCGAGTCAAATCGGCGAGCGGGTCGCTTCGATCAATCATTGCGCCGTTCGTTTGTTCTTCTTCCTCAGGCGAATCCGAGAATTGAATAAACATCCGGTCGCGCTCGAGACTTCGCAAGACATAATTGCGCGCGATGCCGTACAGGTACGCGGCCAGCGAACCTCTGTTCGGATCGTATCGGCCAGCTTCGCGGATCAGCACGATGAACACTTCCTGAGTCACGTCTTCGGCGATCGCGCGCGACCCGCTCATCTGAAGCGCGAATCTAAACACATTTCCCTGTCGTCTTCTGTAGAGCACTGTAAACGCGTCGGCGTCCCCGGCCATCATCAGCCGCAGCAGGTCCGCATCGCTGGGAGTCGTCGGCAAAGTCATCGTGTCTGTGAACCGCCAGCCGCCTGCTGACATGTTTGATTCACGCGAGGCGTCGTGAAAGTTCCAAAACGTGGGAAGAGAATTCGTATGGACTCCTGGTCAGAGGGTGAAACCAGACCGTTTTGAAGTCTTGATGCCGCTGCCTAGAGGCAAACTGGAAGTATACCTAATGGTGGCATATCGCCACGCTCTAAAGTAAGGATTTTCATTGCAGTTTTCTTGACCGTATGATATACAACACCGATCTGTAGTAGTTTGTATTCCAGCCAGCTTGGGTAACCGACTTCAAAGTCCTTTGAACCAACAGGAGGCTTAAGATGGATTCCCAAACGAGCTTATCCACGAAGCAACGCTTGTTTGTTATATCGAGTATGGTTTTAGGGACTGTGCTTCTAAGTTCAGCCATACTTT
>Ga0075426_10003101_pt1 | contig 11875 bp, 9 predicted proteins | sample SoiMethybrSBSTD5_FD_75304 | JGI IMG/M metagenome (GOLD analysis project Ga0075426, IMG submission 75304) | Bulk soil microbial communities from a Populus tree surrounding site in Tennessee, USA - Soil MetaG P. TD hybrid SBSTD5 | ecosystem: Environmental > Terrestrial > Soil > Tree plantation...
CCACGGCGCCGCGCGGATCGCCGAGCACGTCGAGATAGAACGCGTATTCCCACGGCCGCCCCATGATGGGGCGCGACTCGATCTTCGCCAGGTCGAGGCCGCGGTTGGCGAAGGCCCCCATCGCCCGGTACAGCGAGCCGGGGACGTTGGGCAAATGGAAGACGAGCGACGTCTTGGTGGCGCCGCCCGTCGGACCCGGCTCGCGCGCCACGACGAGAAAGCGCGTGTAGTTCTCCGGGTGGTCCTCGATGCCTTCCAGCAGGATTTCACCACCGTAGAGCTGCGCCGCGAGCGCCGAGCCGATCGCCGCGTCGGCCTCGAGACAGCCGGCGAGGAGGTCGCGCACGCTGCCCGCGGTGTCGTACGCCGGCACGGGAGTGATCGCCGGATGATCGACAAAGAGGCGTCGGCACTGCGCCAGCGCGACCGGGTGCGACGCGACCCGTCGTACGCCCTCGAACTCAGTTCCGGGGCGGACGACGAGGCAGTGCCGGACGCGCACCTGCGTTTCTCCCACGACATGCAGCGCGTGCGCACCCAACGCGTCGTACGCCTCGTAGACCGACCCGGCGAGGGAGTTTTCGATCGGCACCACACCGCGTGTGGCTTCGCCGGTTTCTACGGTGCGGAACAGCTCATCGAAGGTCGGACACGGCACGAGCCGCACGTCCGGCCCGAGCGCCTCCCGCGCGGCGGCGTGGCTGAACGATCCCGCTTCTCCCTGAATGGCGACGGCGACATCGGTCATAATCCGACCCTCAAAAAAAGAGCGGCCCGCTTTCGGCGGGCCGCTCGTGACTCTGGTGCGTACTTCTCCAGTCACGGCCCGCAGGGGGACGCCAGAAAGAAGAAGAACGCGAAAGCAGTGCGACGGAGCATTGTGTCGGGATTGTAGGGTGGCCGGTGCCGGGCGTCAAGCCGGGGCGGGGAGCGTAAACGAGAAAGTGGCGCCGGTGTTCGGCGCGCTCTCCGCCCAGATGCGGCCGCCGTGCCGAACCACGATACGGTGCACGAGCGCGAGGCCGATCCCGGTTCCCGCGAACTCCGCGCCGTGTAAGCGCTGGAATACAGAGAACAACTTTTCAGCATAGCGCATATCGAAGCCGACGCCGTTGTCCCGCACGAAGTACACGGTCTCGCGGCCATCCCGGCTACTGCCGATGTGCACCTCCGCGGCCGGCCGCGCGGGGGCGGGGGCGGGGAGGGGGGCGCTGAACTTGAAAGCGTTGGCGATGAGGTTGGCGAATACCTGGCGCACCAGCGTGGCGTCGCCATTCGCCGCTGGCAGCGGGGCGATCGTGACCTCGGGCGTCGGCCCCTTCTCCCCCAGCCGCAGCTCCTCGACGACACTGCGCGCGATGCTGCTCATATCGAGCGTCGTTCGCTGCAGTGCCTGGCGACCCAAACGTGCGAACGACAGCAGGCCGTCGATGAGCTGGCCCATCCGGGTCGCGCTGTCTCGCACGACATGCAGCATCCGCTGCCCCTCGGCGTCGAGTCCTGCGCGGTGGTCCTCGAGCAGGGCCTGTGCGTACCCGCTGATCGCGCGCAGCGGGGCACGGAGGTCGTGCGACACCGAGTAGCTGAAGCTTTCGAGCTCGGCGTGCGCGCGTGCCAGCTCGTCCGCCGCTCGTTTCCGCTCCGTCAGGTCGCGCGTGACCTTGGTGAAACCCACCAGCCGACCTTCTTCGTCGCGCAGGGCCGTGACGACGACGTTGGCCCAGAACTGCGAACCGTCCTTCCGCACTCGCCACCCTTCATGCTCGACACGTCCGTCCCGGACCGCCACGGCGAGATGGGCCGTTGGGTCGCCGCGCGCCGCGACGTCGGGCGGATAGAAGCGTGAGAAGTGCTCACCGAGGATTTCTTCCGGCCGGTAGCCCTTGATGCGCTCCGCGCCCGCGTTCCAGGTGATCACGTGTCCTTCGGGGTCGAGCATGAAGATCGCGTAGTCCTGCACGCTCTCGACCAGCAGCCGAAAGGTCTCTTCAGTGGCGAGCGGGGTCCTGCGGGGGTTCACGACGTCGCGGGAAACGGCACCAGTTTTCGCGCCCGCTCGTCCCACAACGTGAGGCTCACGCAGCGCAGGCTGTCGATGAGCGTCAGTGTCGGAACCTGGCGCAGCTCGGGATGCTCGTCGAGCACCCGCTGCAGCCGGTAGTTGGGGATGCGGGGGAGGAGATGGTGCACGTGGTGCAGGCCGATATTCCCCGTCGCCCACTGCAGCACCTTGGGCAGGCGGTAGTACGAGCTGCCCTGCAGCGCCGCGGCATCGTACGCCCAGCGCTCGTCGTGCTCCCAGTACGTCGGCTCGAATTGGTGCTGCACGTAGAACAGCCACACGCCGATCGACGTCGAGAGCAGCGTGACGGGTAGCTGGATCAACAGGAACGCGCGGAACCCGACCAGCAATCCCATCAGGACGATGGCCGCGACGAGGCCCACGTCGGTCCACAGGATGCTGCGCCGCTCGCGCGTCCACTCACGCGGCACGATCGTCGGCAGGCGGTGCCGGACGAAGAAGTGCAGCACGGCGCCGACCCCGAAGAGCACGACCGGGTGGCGGTAGAGACGGTACTTGAAACGCTCCCAGCGCGACCGCGACAGGTATTCGTCCACCGTCAGCGTGTCGATGTCGCCGAAGCCGCGATGCTCGAGGTTGCCGGAAGTGGCGTGGTGCAGCGCGTGGGTCTTCTTCCAATAATGGTACGGCGTCAGCGTGAGAACGCCGAGGATCGAGCCGACGATGTCCGCGACGCGGTTCGAGCGAAAGAACGAGCCGTGGCCGCAGTCGTGCTGGATGATGAACAGGCGAATGAGGAAGAACGCCGCGGGCACGGCGAGCAGCAGCGTGAGCCAGTACGAGACGGAGAGGGTCAGGTACATCAGCGCCCAGGCGCCGGCGAATAACGCCGCGGCGCTCGTGAGCTGCCAGACACTGCGCTTCGAATCGGGTCCCTTGTAGGGTGCGAGGCGCGCCGCCCAGACCGCCGCGGCCGTCTGCTCCATCGCGTGCGTACTCACTGCGCCTTTTCGCCCTCCACGTCGCTCAGCCGCTTGCGGACGAAGCCATGATATCCGCATTCGCACGATTCCGTGGTGCGGCCTTGCCGGTCGGTGCCGAACTGGAGCAAGCGGCCGCACGCCGGACAACTGGGCCGGCCGCCGTCGGACTGCAGGCCGGTTCTGGCGAGCGCCGCCCGGGAGCGGTTCACTTGTGGCGGTACGTGATGCGGCCGCGGGTCAAGTCGTACGGGGAGACCGCCAGAGTGACGCGGTCGCCCGCGAGCACGCGGATCCGAAAGCGCCGCATCTTGCCGGCGATGGTCGCGAGCACGTGGTGGCCGTTCACCAAGAGGACGCGGAACGTGGTGTTGGGCAGGACCTCGGAGACCGTTCCCTCGATCTCGATTGCTTCTTCTTTGGCCATGGACCCCAACTCCTCGCCTCTATGAAAAAGGCGGGACCGGCGCAATGCCAAGCCCCGCCTTGACGTTTGCTCCTCGACACTGGAAACAACGCTAATAGGATGGACGCACGAAGTCAAACTTTCAGCGGCGCCGCGCCTTGTTCCAGCGTGCCAGCAGCGTGGTGAGCTTCGCTTCGAGCGTCGCGACAGCGCGGGTCGCTTGCGTCGTCGGCGCGGCGTCGACGCCATCGATCAAGTCGAGCAACCCGGCGAGCTGGCCATTCAGCCTCGCGAGGCCCTGGTCGAGCGAATCGCTCGCGGCGGTCTTGGTGCGCAACGCGCGCACGGCTTGCAGCGCGTCGTAGTCCCGCCCCATCGCCGTGGCGAGGCGCGTCGCGGCCGCGAATTGCTGCGCCAGCGCCGCCGCTGTCGCCCGCACTCGCGGATCCATTCTGATCGTGAGCGGCTGCGTGAAGACGTGTCCTTCGACGGTGAGGCGCAGCACGTAGCGCCCCGGTAGCGCGACGGGCCCGCGCGGCTCGCGCCATGTGTCCCGGTAGATCGCCGAGATCGGATAGTTGTGCGACAGCGCGGCGGGCGGCGCGTAGTGCAGATTCCATATGAAGCGATGCGTCCCCGCCGCGGTGGAGAGCTGCTGCGGCGGCCGGATCCAATAGTCGGGGATGTTCAAGCCGGAATCGACCGGGACGGTATCAGCGCTCGAGAAGCGGCGCACCAACCTGCCGCGCCCGTCGCGGATTTCGAGCGTCACCGCGCCTGTGGCCGCGGTGGCCAGGTGGTAGTCGATCACGGCTCCGTCAGGTGGATTCTGACCGGCCGGCTCGTCGGGGGGGAGCGGCGTGTCGGTGTTCGCGTTCCAACGGACCCGATAAGCAGGAGCGGGTTGGAAGAGATAGGCGGACGTCGCCCGCGACGCGGCGGCGAGCTGCCGCAGCGGCGTCACGTCGTCGAGAATCCAGATCGAGCGTCCGTGCGTACCGGCGACCAGGTCGTTGTCGTGGACTTGGAGGTCGCGCATCGAGCTTGGAGGCAGGTTCTGGCGCAACGATTGCCAATGGTCACCGTCGTCGAACGACACATAGACACTGCGCTCACTCCCCGCGAACAGGAGTCCGCGCCGCATCGGGTCCTCGCGTACGACGTTCACGACTTCATTCGACGGTATTCCCTGTACGATTTCGGTCCACGTCTTCCCACCATCCTTGGTCCGGTAGACATGTGGCGCGACGTCGTCGAGCCTGAACCGGTTGATCGCCGCGTAGGCGGAAAGCGTATCGAAATGCGAGGCCTCCATGATCGAGACCTTACTCCAGGGCGTCAGTGCGGGCGGTGTGACGTTCTTCCAGGTCCTGCCGCCGGTGTGCGTGACCCAGATCAAACCGTCGTCGGTGCCGACCCAAAGCAGGTTGAGCCGTCGGAAGGACGGGGCGATGGTGTAGATCACGCCGCGGTGCTTGCCCTGCTCGGGATCGAGTGACGTGAAGGCGCCGAGGCTCGCGGGAACGTCGGACGCAGCGCGCGTCAGGTCGGGACTGATCGTCGTCCAGCTCTCGCCTCCGTTCAGCGTCTTGAACAGCACGCTGCCGGCGTAATAGAGGATGTGCGGATCGACGGGCGAGAAGATCACCGGCGCCGTGCGGACGAAACGCACGGGATCGCCGGGAGCCCGGACCGCGACGGGCGAGACGTTTTTCACCTCGCCGGTGTTCCAGTCGAACCGTGTGAGCTTGCCGCCGTAGACGAGGTTCGGGTGCAGGGGATCGGGCGCGGCGTAACCGTACTCCTCGAGCCCGACCGGGCGCCAATCACGGAACGTGATCTGGCCGTCTGGCCCGCGACTCGGTACACCCGCGGAGCCCGACTCCTGCTGGCCGCCGTAGACCCAGTAGGGAAAGCGATTGTCGGTCGTGACGTGAAACAGCTGCGCCGTCGGCTGGTTGTACCACGAGCTCCACGTCTCGCCGCCGTTCACCGTGACGATCGCACCCTGATCCGAGGCGTTGAGGATGATCTGCGGGTTGTCGGGGTTGATCCACAGGCGGTGATAGTCGTCCCCGCCGGGCGCGCCCCGCCAGCCCGTGAACGTCTTGCCGCCGTCGGTTGACTTCCACGTCACCACGTTCGCGATGTAGACGACGTCAGGATTCTTCGGATCGACCTTGACCTCGTTGAAGTCGCCGTCACGGCCCCAGATGCGACCGTCGCTGTTGACCAGGCGCCAGCTCTCCCCGGCGTCATCGGAACGGTAGAGGCCGCCCTTCCCCTGATTCGCTCCCACGATTGCGTACAGCCGTGCCGGCTCGGAGAGACTCGTCGCGAGCCCGATCCGGCCGAATCCGTCATCGGCGCTCGGTAACCCGGCGGTGATCTGGCGCCAGGTCGTGCCGCCGTCGGAGGACTTGTAGAGCCCGTTGTTCTTCGAGAGCACCCATCCGGCTTCCCACGGTGCCTGCCGAGCCGACCAGAGGACCGCGAACACGACCTGAGGATTCGTCGGATCGAACGCGAGGTCCATGCCGCCGGTGTTCTCGTCGCGGTACAACACCTTCTGCCACGTCTCGCCGCCGTCGGTAGAGCGGAAGATGCCGCGCTCCTCGTTCGCGCCGTAGGGATGCCCCAGCACGGCCGCGAACACGCGGTTCGGATCGCGTGGGTCCACGATGATCGCCGGGATCTGCTGGCCGTCGCGCAGTCCCAAGTGCCGCCACGTCGCGCCGCCGTCCGCGGACTTGTAGATCCCGTCGCCGACCGACAGGTCGGGCCGTTGCAGCCCCTCGCCGCTGCCGACGTACAGCGTACGCGGATCCGACGGGGCAACGGCGATGGCGCCGATCGATCCCGTCGACTCGGCGTCGAAGATCGGCGTCCAGATACGCCCGTAGTCCGTCGTCTTCCACACGCCACCGTCGTTGACGCCGATGTAAAACAGATTCGGTTGGCCGGAGACGCCGACGGCGGCGACGGTGCGGCCACCGCGGAACGGCCCGATCAGCCGCCAACGCAGCCCCGCGAACAAGGAGGGGTCGTAACCCTGGGGTGCGGCGCGGGATGGGACCAGGAGCGCGAGCGCGCTCATCCAGACGAGACGTTTCATGCACACCAAACTATCCCGGCATTCGGCTTGACGCATCCTTGACGGGGGCACCGTTTCATGGTGTGTCCCGCATCGGAGTCGCTATGGACCGTCGCGTCGTTTTGCCCCTCGTGCTCACGCTCTCCGCCTGCGTTATCTACCGCAACGTGCAGGTCGAGTCCGTCGCGCGTCCCGCCGCGCCCGGCGATTCGGTGACGGTGATGACGGCCGTCAAGGCTCACTTGATCGACGGATCGACCGTGGTCTTTCCTGCCGGTGTGTATGTCGAAGGAGGCCGAGTGGAGGGGGAGGGAACGCGGTACAGTCTCACGTTAAGCGACTCCACCGCCGTGACCGGCGTGTCGCTCGACAGCGTGGTGGGCATGGAGTCGTTCATCGACCACGTGGACATGGCGTCGACTGTCGTGGTCTCGACGGTTGCGACGGGCCTCTCGATGATCGCCGTGGGCGCCCTGGCCGTCGCGATCTTCGGATCGTGTCCGACATACTACACCGACAGCGCCGGCACCCCCGTGCTCGAAGGAGAGGGCTTCTCCTACAGCATCGCGCCCTTGTTCGAGGCGCGCGACGTGGATCGGCTGCGGGTCCACGCCGCCGACGGGGCGGTGCGGATCGAGGTGCGCAACGAAGCGCTCGAGACCCACTACATCAATCATCTCGAGCTGCTCGAGGTCCGGCACGCCGCCGGGGAAGTGGCCGTGGGGGACGAGGCGAATCGCCTGTTGGTCCTCGGCGACGTCACCGCGCCGACGCGCGTCGTCGATCGCAGCGGCCGGGACGTGCGCCGCTCCGTCGTCGCCGCCGACAGTCAGGCGTACCACAGCGATCCCCGTTTGGTCGCGCGCGCCGTCGCAGCAGATCTTGACGATTGGATCGATGTCGCGTTCCCTGCGCCCGCCGGCACCGATAGCGTCGCGATCGTGCTGCGGCTCCGCAATAGCCTGCTCAACACGGTCCTGTTGTACGACGTGATGCTGGGCGATCCGGGCGCCCGCTCGCTCGATTGGGTGGGTCGGGATCTGCAACAGGTGGGCCCAGCGGTCCAGCTGGCGCAGTGGTACCAGAAGCGCATGGGTCTCGACATCGCCGTCGCGGGTGCGGGCGGGTACCGCGCCGTGGCGCACGTCAAGGATACGGGGCCGATCGCGTGGAAGGATGTCGCCGTAGTGGTGCCGGTGCTCGAGCGCGGCACCGTTCGCCTCCGGTTGCGCTTCCCCGTCGACAACTGGCGCATCGACCGCATTGCGGTGGCGGGGCGCTTCCGCCGCGCGCTGCCGGTGGTCCTTCCGCTGGCCGCGATCCGCGATGCCGCGGGCCGGAGCGATACGACCGCGCTCGCCAGCCTGGGCGCGGCGGACGCCCATTACCTCGAAACGTCGCCCGGGCAGCGGTTCAGCGCCGAGTTCCGCCCTGGTCCGGCCCCGGCGACGGAGCAGCAGACTTTCTTCCTGGCGTCCCAGGGCTACTACACGGAATGGATCCGGCGCTCCTGGCTCGAGGCTCCGCGAGCGGCGCGGCCGTTCGTCCCCTCTGATACGGCGCTCGCCGAAGCCGTCGCGCGCTGGCGAGTCGTGCGCGACTCCCTGGAGGCTCGCTTCATGGCCAGCCGCATTCCCGTTCGGTGAGGTCTCTTATGCGTCGTGCATCGGCCGTGTTCATCGTGTGTTGGGGTGCCGTGGCGTGTTACGTGGGCCCGAACGTGGCGCGCTTCGCGCCGGCCACCGGACCGCGCGGCATCGCGGTCGATCTGCGGCTCGACAGCGCGCAGGTCCAGGGTGAGCTCCTCGAAGTGCAGGACTCCGCACTGCTGGTGCTCCGCGCTGACCGCGTCGTGCTGGTGCGGCTCGCGGCGATCCACGTCGGGAATTTCGCGCAGCGCGGCACGCTTGTGGTGAACGGCGGCTTCGTCATCGGGAGCAAAGAGGCCGCTAAGGCCCGGCTGCTCAGCCGGTACCCCGCTGGCTTGACCCCGGCGATCAAGACGCGGCTCCTCGCCGCCTACGGCCAGACAGAGCCGGACCGAGCGCCGTGACTCTCCTCCTGTTGCTCCTCGCACAGAACCCGGACTTCATCGCCGCGGCACGCGGCGGCACGGCCGCCTATCGCGACGTCCAAGTCGCGCGCGCGGCCGGGTATCGTCCCGTTGGCCCTGACTTCCCCGGGATGGGGCGCCATTGGATCCACCCGGCGCTGATTCTGCGCGACGCCCTCGACCCCGCGGCGCCGCCGATCCTCGAGTACGCCGAGATCGGCGGGCGGACGACGCTGGTCGGGGTCGCGTACGCGAAGCTGGTGCGTGATACCGTGCCGCCCGCAGGGTTGCCGGTGCCGGCGTCCGCCTGGCACTTCCACCAGGGGACCGTCGAGGAAGAAAGCTTCCTGCGGAGCCACGCCGGAATGCACGTCGCACCCGGCCACGAGACGGAGCCGCGTATCGCCGTGCTGCACGCCTGGATCTGGCTCGAGAACCCCGACGGGCTACTCGCCACCGACAACTGGGCGTTGCCCTACGCGCGCCTCGGGTACCGCATGCCGCCAGGTGCGTCACACGAGGCCGCACGTGCACTGGCGCTCGCAGCGGGCGACGGGGGCCGGCACTACGTCGAGGCGCTGCTGCGGGCGGTCGGGCGTCCGAGCGCGGCGGAAGATCAGGCGCTCGTGCTGCTAGTGGAGCGACATCAAGCGGCGATTCTCGCCTTGCTGCCGAGCGATCCCAAGACATTGGCGCAATGCTGGTCGGAGCTGCTTGGGGATGTGCGTGCGGCGGTGCGGCCGGAGGTGTGGGAGCGGTTAGCGGTGCTGCACTAAACTCCGCCTACTCTGTTGCCATCCGCTCGACGGCGAAGCGTAAGCGCAGCATCGCCGTGTCCAGCAAGCGCCGCTCGTCGTCGTTCAGGGACGCCGAGTCGGAGAGCTGCAGCAGGAGCCCCATCGCCGTTTGCAGTTGCCCCGCCGCCGACTGCAGCGCGAGCCGTCGCTCGATCTCGGCGCGGCGGTCGCTCTTGCGGCGCTCGATCGCGACGGGAACGAGGTCGGCGCGTCGATCCGCGCCACTCCGGCGATCCGAATCGCGACGGTCGATCTTTTCGAATTTGGGAGCGGTCATCTAGCCCTCCACCACCCAGGTGCGCTCCTTGCGCAGCAAGACGTCGAGGTCGGCTGAGCCCTGCGCACCGGCCTGAGCGTACACCTCCCGCTCGTACGACTGCGTCGGGTTACAGTACAGCACGCCCATCGCCGTGGGGAAGGGCGGCTCGAGCGCGGCGAGGTGCTGCGCCAGCGCGCGATTGGTCTCGTCGTGCACGAGGATGTCGGCCTCGGCCACTCCCTTTTCCCCGAGCGTCACCACTTCCAGCTCGAGCTTCCCGGGGACGAGCCGCAGCCCCTTCTCCTTGTTCTTGCCGAACAGCAGCGGCCGGCCATGCTCCACGAGGATCTGGGCATCGGGGGCCACGGTCTTGCCGGTGATGTGCTCGAACACCGCATCGTTAAACACGACGCAGTTCTGCAGGATCTCGACGAACGACGCGCCCTGATTGGCGTGCGCCCGTTTCAGCACTCCGACGAGATGCGGCTGGAGGGTGTCCACGGAACGGGCCACGAACCGCGCGCCCGCGCCGAGCGCGAACCCGCACGCCGACACGGGATACTCGAGCGATCCCAGCGGCGTGGAGGGCGAACGCGTGCCGCGGCGCGATGTCGGCGAATACTGGCCCTTGGTGAGCCCGTAGATCTCGTTGTTGAAGAGGATGATGTTCAGATCCACGTTGCGGCGCAGCACGTGCAGCATGTGGTTGCCGCCGATCGACAGGCCGTCGCCGTCTCCCGTCATCACCCACACGTCGAGCTCGGGATTCGCCAGCTTGATGCCGGTCGCGATCGCCGGCGCCCGGCCGTGCACGGTGTGGAATCCGTACGTCGACATGTAATACGGGAATCGCGCCGCACAGCCGATGCCGCTCACGAACACCGTGCGCGCCCGATCGAGCTGGAGCTCGGCGCACGCCTTCTGCACCGCCTTGAGGATGGCGTAGTCGCCGCAGCCGGGACACCAGCGGACCTCCTGGTCGGAGGCATAGTCCTTCGGGGCCAGTTGGGCGTCAGTAATAGTCGTTACGGTCACTTCTCCCCCCGAATCGCATCCAGGACTTCCGTCACCTTGAACGGCTTGCCCGTCACCTTGCTCAACCTTTCGGCCGGAATCAAATACTCCGCCCGCAGTAAGCGCACCAATTGTCCGTGGTTCATCTCCGGAACGAGGATCCGGTCGTAGCGCTTGAGCAGCTCACCCAGGTTGCGCGGGAACGGGCTCATGTAGCGGACGTGGATGTGCGACACGTCGCGCCCTTCCTCGCGCGCGATCCGCACCGCTTGATGGATCGGCCCGAACGTCGATCCCCATCCGACGACGGCGAGCGCGCCGTGCTCCTCGCCGAGGGTGGCCGTCTGCACCGGAATGTCCCGCGCGATCCCCGCGATCTTGTCCGCGCGCGCCTCGGTCATGCGGGCGTGGTTGTCGGGATCGTAGGAGATGTGTCCCGAGTCGTAGTCTTTCTCCAACCCGCCGATGCGATGCTCGAGCCCCGGCGTTCCCGGCCGCACCCACGGACGGGCCAGGGTCTTCGCGTCGCGCAGGAACGGATGGAAGCCCTCCGGGTCCGTCCGATACGCGATCGGGAAACGGGGCAGGTCGGCTTCCACCGGAATGCGCCACGGCTCGGCGGCATGCGCCAGGTAGCCGTCAGACAGGACGATCACCGGAGTCATGTACTTGGTGGCGATGCGCACCGCTTCGATCGCGACGTCGAAGCAATCGGTCGCCGTGGCCGCGGCGAGCACCGCGAGCGGGGCGTCGGCGTTGCGGCCGTGGACCGCCTGGAAGAGATCCGACTGCTCGGTCTTCGTCGGCATTCCGGTCGACGGGCCGGCGCGTTGGGAGTCGATCACGATGAGCGGCAGCTCCGTGGCGATTGCCAAACCGAGCATCTCGGTCTTCAGGGCGATGCCCGGTCCCGAGCTCGACGTGACCCCGAGGGCGCCGGCGTACGCGGCGCCGAGTGCCGCGCCGCTCGCGGCGATCTCGTCTTCAGCCTGGAACGTGACGACGCCGTACTGTCGCATGGTCGCCAGTGTATGCAACAGCGCGGACGCAGGCGTGATCGGATACCCGGCGAACACCAGCTTGTCCATTCCGGCGGCGCGCATCCCCGCGACGAGCCCCCAGGCGAGTGCCTCGGTCCCACTGACGGTGCGGTAGAGCCCGGGCCGGACGTGGGCTTTGGGGACGACGTACCCGACCAGGTGCTCCGGCATCTCGGCCGTTTCGCCGAACGCATGTCCCGCGTTCAGCG
>Ga0075426_10003103_pt1 | contig 11872 bp, 7 predicted proteins | sample SoiMethybrSBSTD5_FD_75304 | JGI IMG/M metagenome (GOLD analysis project Ga0075426, IMG submission 75304) | Bulk soil microbial communities from a Populus tree surrounding site in Tennessee, USA - Soil MetaG P. TD hybrid SBSTD5 | ecosystem: Environmental > Terrestrial > Soil > Tree plantation...
CGAACCTCCAGGCAAAAATCGACGCGACCGAAAGTTTTCTCCAGAAATATCCGCAGAGCCGCTATCGCACGATGGCGTATGGATTCCTCACGATCAGTTACGCTCAGGTCGGAAAATCCGACAGAGCGATGGAGTATGGCGAGAAGGAACTGGAACTGAATCCGAATGACGTCGCAACGATGGCGATCATGAGCCAGACGATTCCCCGCGTCGTCAATATGACCGCGCCGGACGGTACAAAAAAACTCGACCGTGCGGAAGTGCTCGGCAAACGCGCCGTGGAAGTCGTGGCGACGCTTTCCAAGCCCGAAGGCATGACCGATGAAATTTTCGCAAGCACGAAAAATCAAACTCTGGCGATGGCGCACGGAGGGCTTGGACTCGTGGATTGGCGCCGTGGCAAATTCGCGGAAGCAATTCCGGAGCTGGAAGAATCGGTGAAGCTGGATACGGTTGCAGACCCGGTCAACTGGTTCATTCTCGGCGTCGTAAATCAGAATACGTCGCACTTTGACGCGGCAGCGGCGGCTTACACGCACTGCGCCTCGATCGCTGGGTCGCTGCAAAACACGTGCAAAACCAAATCGGACGAAGCAAAGAAGCTCGCGGCAACCAAGCTAAGTGCCCCTAAGTGAAGCCTTCGCCCGGGAAGTCGGCGCGAATTTCATGAACCAAAGTGACGATGAGCGGCTCGAAGAGAAGCTGGGTATCCGCTTCAAGAACCGCGCGCTTCTGAATCTTGCTTTGACGCACAGCTCCGCCGTTCCCGATTTGCGCGCCGTCCATGGCGAGAGAGCCGGCATCGCGGCAGGGATTGGAAACAACGAACGGTTGGAGTTTCTGGGCGACGCCGTTCTTGATTTGTTGGCGAGCGAATATCTACTAGAGAATTTTCCCGATTGGACAGAAGGCCAGCTTTCGAAGAGTCGCGCGCGGTTGGTCAATGCTCGCTCGCTTGAGCGCGCGGCACGTCGCCTTGGACTCGGTGAGCATTTACGCCTCGGCCGTGGCGAAGAGAAAACGGGCGGCCGCGACAAGCCCGCGCTTCTTGCCGACGGTTTTGAAGCGATTGTGGCTGCCGTATTCCTCGACGCGGGACTGCAAACGGCCGGCAATTTCCTGAAGCGCGTTCTTTTCGACGACGCTTTAAAGGAGCGAGGCGATCGCATCGCGGACTCGGACCGGAAATCCGCGCTCCAGGAAATGTTGCAGCAAAACGGACGCCCGCCTGCCGAATACCGTCTCGCAGGCGAAAGTGGCCCCGACCACCGCAAAATCTTTGTTGTCGAAGTTTGGGCGGATGGGAGCTGCCTCGGTAGCGGCGAAGGCAAAACAAAAAAGGAAGCCGAGCAGCAAGCGGCGCGCACCGCGCTGCTACAATGGGAAGCGACGCATCCCAAGGACTGAAGCTCCATGACGGAAGAAGTTTCGCAAACAGAAATGCCCGCCGCGCCGGCTGAATTGCACCGCGAAAAAACCACCGTTTCCGAATATCTCGAGTCGCTGCTCGTCACCGTGATTCTCGCGCTGTTCGGAACGAGCTTTATCGTCCAGGCTTTCAAGATTCCTTCACCCTCGATGGAAAAAACTCTTCTTGTGGGCGATCACTTGCTGGTGAACAAGTTCGTTTTCGGCGGGCGTGGCGATGCGTGGTACGAAAAACTCTTGCCCTATCGCGCTCTCGAGCGCGGCGACATCATCGTTTTTAAATATCCCTACGACGATCACCAGCATTTCGTGAAGCGCGTAATCGGATTGCCGGGAGATCATCTGAAATTGGTCGACCAGGACGTTTACATCAACGGCAAGATTTTGAAGGAACCGTACGTTGTTCACGATCCTTCTGCCGGCTACGACCCGTTGAACTACCGTTTTCCGCCTGCCAACAATCAATTCCTCGGCGCACACGCGCGGCCGGAATGGATTGCCGAAATAAAACGCTACGTGCAGGGCGACGAAATCGTTGTCCCACCGGATAAGTTTTTTGCGATGGGTGACAATCGCGACCAGAGTTCTGACAGCCGCTACTGGGGTTTTGTGGATCGCGACGCCATCATGGGCCGCCCTTTTCTGATTTATTGGTCCGTGGACGCGACCTCTGACGATTACGCGCAAAACAGCACCTTCGTGCAACGTCTTTCCGGTGTTCTCGATACGTTGCGCCACCTACCCGCACGAACGCGCTGGAACCGAATGCTGCACACGGTCCACTAGCCGTTTGCCGCGCGGCGAATTGGCCCAACGCCCCTACCTTTTTGCTCCAGAGTCTGCGAAACTTTTGACGGCGTTTCCCGCGAAAGCGACGGCATAGCGTTTGGTCAGACTCCGAAAACATTGGAAGTGGGGCGTAGCCCTCGTTCTGTTGGTGTTCGCGCTTCAATTGGGCGTGAATCTCGTTTTGCGCACGCATCGCGTCCGCGCCGCGATGATTGCCCGTCTCGAGCGTACGTTTGGCAGGCGTGTGGACGTGCGAGGTTTTAGTGTGTCGCTTCTGCCGCTGCCGAGCCTCGATGCCGAGGGGATCACTGTTGGTGAAGACCCGGCGTTCGGAAACGAATATTTCTTGCGCGCGGACCGGTTGTCGGCGCGCCTTCGTCTGCTCGCACTTTTCCTGGGACGTTTCGAATTTGGCACGTTGTCGCTCGATCGCCCCAGCTTGATCCTCGTCAAAAATGCGGAAGGCCGCTGGAATCTTGAGCGCTGGCTTCCGCCGTCGCTGCCTGCGGTTGGGAGTATTCCCGGCAAGCCGTATGCCACCGCTTCGCCTGACGCCGCCACGAACCGCCTCGCAAAAATCGACGTGAGTGACGGTCGCGTCAACTTCAAACTTGGCGACGATAAGAAACCGTTTGCTTTCACCAGTGTCACCGGCAGCGTCGAACAAACCGCGTTCGGTCGCTGGCAAATCAATCTGGAAGCCCAGCCGTGGCGCAGCGGCGTACAACTGCAAACGACCGGCACTATTCAAGTTCGCGGAGAAGTTGCGGGAACGTCCGTACGTTTGCGCCCGGCCCGCTTGCAGATTCGATGGACGCAGGCTTCGCTCGCCGATCTGGTGCGTCTCGCGCGCGGAGAGGACGAAGGTGTGCGCGGCCTTTTTGATCTCGACGCGACGGCCGAGAGCCGTACGAAAGAAATTGCGCCTGATGCGCGCCCGGGCGAATGGACTTTTTCCCTAAATGCCCGCGCATCGGAAATTCACCGATGGGATTTAACGCAGCGGCCCGACAATCCCAAGCTCGCGTTGCAGTGCAAGGGACGCTGGTTTCCCGTGGACGGCAGCATCAATCTGGATGAAATGATTATCGCGATGCCGAAGTCGAACTTGCGCGGCACGGCGTCTTTCACGACGGTTCCACAAACAAACTTCGCCATTCACGTGGATTCCGCCGGCATTCAGGCCTCCGATTCCCTCGTGTGGTACCGCGCGTTTGCACCGGGCGTAGCCGAAGGCGTCTCGCTCGATCAATATTTCACCGGCGCAGCGACATTTCGTGGATGGCCCATCCGTTTGGAAACGGCGGCCTTCTCAAGTCAAGGTGGAAACATTTCGCTCGGCGCGGCTGGAGCTCAAACGATTCGCGTTGGCGCGGTGCGCGGTGGCATGGAAAAAAATACGTTTGTGATCGATCCCATCACGCTCCTTTGGATGGGAGGTTCCCCCGAAAAGGGTATCGCGACGAGTCAGACCGATTCACCCAAGGGAAAATCTTCGAGCGTTGCGACGACAACGATGTCTTTCGGTCTGCGCTACGATTTCGACTCGAAAGAAGGAAGCGTGTCCGTCGCGGGGAAATCGGAAAAAACGGACGACGTTCTGAAAGCCGCCGCCACCTTTGGCAAGCAATTGAACCGTGGATGGGAATGGACTGGCCAGACAAACGCCAATCTGCAGAGAAATTGGGGCAATCCCGCGACGTATGGTTGGAACGGACAGGTGGAATTTCTCAAAGGCGAATTGCAAATTGCGGGTTTGAATCAACCGGTGAAAGTTAAAGCGGCTACTCTGCGATGGCGGCAGAACGCGAAAGCTGTCGGTCTGCAAAGCGTCGAGGCCTTCGGGGGAGAATGGGACGGCGATATTTCTGAGAACGCTCATTCGGTGTCCGCCGCGGACGCGGCTCCGCGCTGGCGATTCAAGTTGCACGGCGATACGCTGAGCGCGGTGGATATGGATCGGTGGATGGGTCCGCGCGCTCGCCCTGGCTGGCTGCAGCGACTTTTGCCCGCTGTGCTCGGTGGTAGCACCGGACAGCCTGCCGACGCGAGCGAACTGTTGCGGCGCCTCGACGCGGAAGGTGACCTGAGCATCGATGAATTTGCACTCGAAAAACTTAAGTTGAAGCAGTTGCGCGGCCACGCTTCTTTGCGCGGGTTGCGCCTCGAAATGGACAAGTGCCAGGCGCAATGGGCAGGCGGAGCGCTGCAGGGGAGCGTTACAGCTTTCTTTGACCCGAAACCTTCATACACATTGAAGCTGCGCGCGACCGGCATCGCGCTTGCGCAAGTGCAGCTCGCGGGAAAACTTGCCGACCGCGTGGTAGGAGCGCTCGACGGGACTTTGGAGTTGAAGACCGAAGGTGTGGGACGCGAAGCGTTGCTCGAAAAACTCACTGGCGAAGGCCACCTCCAACTCAAGAAGATCGAGTTTCACGGTTGGGATGTGCCGGCAAGTTTCGCGGCCGGCGCACCGCACGCGGGCGTCAGCAGGTGGACCGACGGCGAGGGCGTATTCCATGTAAGCGCGCGCAGCGTCGAAGTCAACCACTTGCAACTGCGCGCGCCGCAAGAAGAAATTAGCCTGAAAGGAAGCGTCAGCTTTGGCAGGGAAGCGGATTTAACGCTCGATAGCGTTGCGTCCACCAAAGCGAAAACGCCGCGGCCGGAACGCGTCATGCAAATCAACGGACCGCTCGAAGGGCCGAGAGTCGCGATTCAAACCGTCGCCCCGCAGCAACCCGGCGACTGAAACGGATTTTCACGAATTTGTTTTCGTGCGGAGGACCGCCAAATGAAACGTTCGATTGCGGCAATTGCAGTTTTGATTCTGTTCGCCGTCTGTTGCGCCGAGGCCCAGGCGCAGCAGAGCTTTACGCTCGAGCAAATCCTGAGCGCGCCGTTTCCCGATTGGCTCGTCGCCTCGAAAACCGGCAATCGCATCGCGTGGGCGCTCGACGAACAAGGCAAGCGCAACATTTGGGTCGCCGAAAGTCCGGATTTTAAAGCGCGCCGCTTAACGTCTTATCTGGAAGACGACGGGCAGGAGCTCTATTCCTTGAGCTTTTCCGAGGACGGCAACACGCTTGTCTACTCTCGCGGTGGCGACAAGAATGCCGCCGGGCAATTTCCCAATCCCACCAGCGATCCCGCCGGCGCCGAACAAGCCGTGTGGTCTATCGCGTGGAGCGGCGGCGATCCCAAAAAGATAGACGTCGGCCACCTGCCCGTGATCTCTTCCGCCGGAACGATTGCCTTTTCCCGCGACGGCCAGCTTTACCTCGCGCCCGCCGATGGCAGCGCCAAGCCCGCGCAAATCGTCGTGCGCGGCCATAACGGCGAACAGCGATGGTCGCCCGACGGAAAGCTCCTCGCCTTCACCTCGAGCCGCGGCGATCACAGCTTCATTGCCGTCTACGACGTGCAGCGAAAATCGATAAGGTTTCTCTCTCCCAGCGTCGACAGTGACTCTTCGCCGCGTTGGTCCCTCGACGGAAAACGCATCGCTTTCGTCCGTCGTCCCGCCGAACCGCGCGACACGCCACAAGGCTTTTTCATCGAACCCGATCGGCCGCACCCGTGGTCCATCCTGGTCGGCGACATTTCGTCCGGCAAAGCCCAAGAAATTTGGCATAGTGAAAGAAATTTCAACGATTCGTTTCCCTACATGGCCGAAGACACTGGCGGCGGCGTCATCAACTGGGCCGCGAACGACACCATCGTTCTGGCCAGCGAGGCAGACGGCTGGCAACATCTTTACGCCCTCTCCGCCAACGGCGGCACGCCAAAACTTCTCACACCGGGAAATTGCGAAGTCGAACAGTGGTCCTTCACTCCCGACAAGAAACAAATTCTCTACAACTCAAATTGCAATGATATTGATCACCGGCATATCTGGATCGCCGACTTATCGAGCGCAAGTAATCGGCAGCTAACCTACGGTTGGTTGCAGCGTGTGGGCGGGTTCGCCTCGGGCATCGAGTGGAGTCCCGTCGCGCTTAGCAACGGTGAAGAGTTCTTTGCTTTCGGATCTAACGGCACTCATCCAGCCGAGCTTCGTCGCTATTTCGTCAATCCACCAGATCGGCCCGGGAATTCACCGCAATGGCAGGCAGGTTTTCCAGGCGAAGCCCTTGTTGAACCGCAACAAGCCATCTTCCACTCCGCCGACAACTACGAAATCCACGGTCAGCTCTTCCTCCCCAAAAATCTCAAGCCCGGCGAAAAGCGCCCCGCGCTCATCTTCATTCATGGCGGCTCCATGCGTCAGATGCTTCTCGGCTGGCACTACATGTACTACTACTCGAATTCCTATTCCATGAATCAGTATCTGGCCAATCGCGGCTACGTTGTTCTCGCCGTCAACTATCGCAGCGGCATCGGTTACGGCCGCGCCTTTCGCGAAGCGCCCAATCGCGCTGGCCGCGGCGCCAGCGAATATCAGGACATCGTCGCCGCCGGAAAATATCTGCAATCCCGGCCTGATGTCGATGGAAAACGCATCGGCCTTTGGGGTGGAAGCTACGGCGGCTATCTCACGGCCATGGGCCTCGGCCGCAATTCCGATCTCTTCGCTGCCGGAGTCGACATGCACGGCGTCCACGATTGGCCCACCGACAACTGGGACGGCAAAAACATTCCGGCCGAACTAACAAAACTCGCGCACGACTGTTCGCCTGTCTCTGCCGTCGACACTTGGAAATCGCCCGTTCTCTTCATTCACGGTGATGACGATCGCAACGTCTACTTTGCGCAGACCGTCGATCTCGTCGCTCGCCTCCGCGCGCGCAACGTCGCAATCGAACAACTCATCTTCCCCGACGAAATTCACGATTTCCTTCTGCACAAAGACTGGCTCGCCGCTTATCACGCCACCGCCGATTTCTTCGACCGCAAACTCAACGGCGGAAAACCTCCTGCCGAAACCGCACCCCACTGAAGCCATTGACAATGCGCCAGCGCTCCATTGCCCGCGTCGTTCTTTCCTTGACGCTGAGCGTTTGCGCATCGCATACTGCCGCGGCTCAACAAAAACCTCTCACACGCACGTTCATCACTGGCGCCGAAGAACGCTATCAGGTTACCGTTGCGATTCGCGTCGAAACTCATGGCATCTCCACCGAAAAAATCGGCGACAAAACATACGCGGACGTCTTCACCCGCGAAGCGAAAGGCCAGGTTAATTGGCGCTCCACCCGGAAAATCTCCGCCGTCAACGCAGATGGCGCCGCATCACTCGTCGAAAAGCTCGATCGATTTCAGCCGAGTTGCGATGGTGATCCCGCAGCAGAAACATTTGACTCCGCTCTCCAACAATCCGTTCAACGCGCATGTGCGGCGTGGCAGAATCTTGCCGAATTGAATTACCAGGAAGAAACTCAGGGTCTTGTCCGCGGCCTCCCCGAATCGGCCGATAATCTGATTGACTCCGGCTCGTCGCTACTTTCGCTCTGGGCGCGGCATGCATTTCGTCCCAATGTCGTCTTCCCCAAATCTCCGTTTCACTTTGACGACCGCGCCGCCCACCGTATCGAAAATTTCTCGCCCGACCGCGCCAAGCCGGAGGGCGAAGAATCCATGGAGTGGCTCGAAGCGTCCGGCGAAATTCCTGCCGCTACATTGCACGTCTCGCAAAATCTCACGTGGATTGACTCCGGCGGCAGAGGCCTAACAAAGAATGTGACAACGCGCCCCGATCCCCGCCAACTGTTCTACGCCGACTCTTTAAACACAATCTCATTGCTGGACGGCAGTCTCCTCAAAGCCTCTCGTTCCGCCACGCATGAGACGAAATCCACACTCGACCCAGTTCCCGGTCTTCCGGACGTTCCAATTTTCGGTTCGAAGCTCACCATTACCGTTACAATACTCCGCCTGCCATGAAAGCCGGCTCCCTCGCTTTCGCCGCAATTTGTTTTCTCTTCCTCTTCCAGCCGGTGCTCGCGCAAAAAAATCTTCCCGCTCCAGTCTGGAAATCCGGGGAAAACCTCTTCTACCGCGTGCATTTCAAAATTAATCGCGACATCAAAACGAAAAGTGCCCTCGCGCTTCCGCAATCGCCGACCGACGCAGATCTTTACGTCCTGGGTATCCTTCAGGTCGCGTCGATTTCGTCCACAGCTCCAGCACGCGCTGGCGCCGTCCACTTGCGTACTTGGTTTCTTTCTCTCGTCAGCGATGCCAGCATTCTTCCGCGCGGCCAAGAGTCCCAACAGCCTGCCGAAAGCCGCGCCTCGGCCGACGACAAACCCATAGACTGCACGCTCGAACCCAACGGTGAAATCGATCAAATTACCGGCCTGGACGCCCTCGCGCCCGAACAGCAACAAGCTTGGCGCGAATGGGCCGCGCGATTCGCTGCTCCTTTCACGCTTCAAAACGAAAAGCGCAAACGCGGCGACAAATGGGCCGGTGAAGAACTCGAAACGCTCCCTTCCCCTATCGCCGATCTTCGCTGGCAAAAAAAATCTCAGTACGTTCGCGATGAACCGTGTGCGCCGCTCAAATTCATGCCCGCTGGCGATTTCGAGCGGTCCACCGCTTCCGAATCCTGCGCCGTCATTCTCACGACTTCCTCACTGCTGCAAAAGTCTTCGCCGCAAGATTCCACTCCCGCCGAGTACAAACAGCGCGGTCTTCGCACCCGCGGCACCGCCAAAGGCGGCAACGAAATCATTCTGTACATTTCCCGAAAGACCGGCCAACTCATTCGCTCCACACAAAAAGCATCACAGCAAATGGACGTTCTCATCGCGCTCGCCGACGGTACGACGCGCGTCCACTACGACATCAATGCAAGAGCTGACTCCACCGTCGAACTCATCTCCGATCTTCCGCTCATCCTCCAACCCAATCCCCGACACTAGACGTCGCGCAACGTTTGCCGCGTTGGCGTTATAATCTAAGTTTCGTCGCAAGCCGCCGGACCCGCAGGAGACGCTCCCAGTGAACTTCAAACTCAAAAGCAGCTACGAGCCTCGCGGCGATCAGCCTGCCGCCATCGATCATCTCGCCCGCGGTCTCGACGCCGGCGACAAGCATCAAGTTCTTCTCGGCGTCACCGGTTCCGGCAAAACGTTTACCATGGCCCGCGTCATCGCCGACGCCAATCGGCCCGCGCTCGTTCTCGCTCACAACAAAACCCTCGCAGCCCAGCTCTATCACGAGTTCAAAAACTTTTTTCCGGAAAACGCCGTCGAGTATTTCGTCAGCTACTACGACTTTTATCAGCCGGAAGCCTACGTTCCCGCCGCCGATGTCTACATCGAAAAAGAATCCACTATCAACGACGAGCTCGACAAACTCCGCATGAGCGCCACGCGCTCTCTCTTCGAACGCCGCGACGTCATCATCGTTGCCTCCGTCAGCTGCATTTACGGCATCGGTTCGCCCGACGCCTACTACGGCATGCTCGTCATGCTCGAAAAAGGCCAGCAGACCACTCGCGAAGCGCTCCTCCGCCGCTTCGTCGACAGCCTCTACGAGCGCAGCGAGGATCTGCGTCGCGGAACTTTCCGCGTCCGTGGCGACATCATCGAAATCTATCCCACGTACGAAGACCAGGCCTACCGCATCGAAATGTTCGGCGATCAGATCGACGTCATTCGCCAATTCGACCCGCTCACCGGCACGATCCGCACCGGCCAGGAAGACATGAAGCGCGTGCCGATTTATCCGCGAAATCACTACGTCATGCCGCAGGATCAGCGCGAGCGCGCCATCGTCACCATTCAAGAAGAACTCGGATGGTGGAAAAAGGAATTGGAAAAACAGGGAAAATTCGTCGAAGCTCAACGCATCGTCCAGCGCACCATGTTCGATATCGAAATGATGCGCACCATCGGCTACTGCCACGGTATCGAAAATTACTCGCGCCACTTAAGCGGCCGCTTGCCCGGTGAAGCGCCGCCGACTCTGCTCGACTACGTCCCCAACGACTTTCTCCTCTTCGTCGACGAAGCGCACCAAACCATTCCTCAGGTCCGCGCCATGTACCACGGCGATCGTTCGCGCAAACAGACTCTGGTCGACTACGGTTTCCGCATGCCCAGTGCGCTCGACAATCGCCCGCTCACCTTCGAAGAATTCGAACACCGCCTCAATCAGGTCGTCTACGTTTCCGCCACGCCCGGCCCCTACGAATTGACGCGTTCCGGCGGCACATACGTTGAACAAGTCATTCGCCCCACGGGCCTCGTCGACCCGCAAATCGAAATCCGTCCCGTCAAAGGTCAAGTTGACGATCTGCTCGAAGAAATCCGCGTCCGCGCCGAGAAGAACGAGCGCGTCCTCGTCACCACCCTTACCAAACGCATGGCCGAAGACCTAAGCGAATATTTCACCGAAATCGGCGTTCGTTGCCGTTACTTGCATTCGGAAGTCGAAACGCTCGACCGCATCAAGATTCTGCGTGATCTCCGTCGCGGCGAATTCGACGTCCTCATCGGCATCAATCTTCTCCGCGAAGGTCTCGACCTTCCCGAAGTTTCCCTCGTCGCCATTCTCGACGCCGACAAGGAAGGTTATCTCCGCAGCACCACGTCGCTCATTCAAACCATCGGCCGCTGCGCCCGCCACGTCGAAGGCCGCGCCATTCTCTACGCCGACCGCCGCACCAACTCGATGAATGAGGCCATCGACGAAACCAATCGCCGCCGCGCCAAGCAACTTGCTTACAACACGGAAAATAACATCACCCCGATGTCCATCATCAAGGGCGTCGACATGGAGCTCGCCCACATCGTCGAAGCCGACTACGTCACCGTCGCACTCAATGAGCCTGAGCTCGACGCTGCTGCGGCAAACGTCCGCAACGAAGAGCAGCTCGCTGAACTCCTTAAGAAACTCGAAACCCAAATGCGCGACGCCGCCAAGAATTTCGAATTCGAAAAAGCCGCCCAACTTCGCGACCGTATCCGCGGCCTAAAACAGCGCGACCTCTCTGGTGTCTTCTCCAAAGAGTCTCCTTCGGCAGACGTCGCTCCTTAAACCGTCATTTTCGAGCAGTTAACCAGTTCACAGAAATTCTGTGTCCGCTTACTACTTCCGCGTTCCGCTTGTCTTAATATGGGAATAGCCATTGTGTCCCGGAGTCGCCCTTTGCTTTGGCACTTACTATTCCTCACGCCTGATGATTTCGCCGCGATCTCTTCAGGTCTTGTTGGCGCGGTTGTCGTCCTCGTTCTTTCGCTCACCCAGCGTTACCGCGGCAGGAAACGCATTCTCATCACCGACTATCGCTGCGGCCTTCGCTTCATCAACGGTGAATTTGCCTCCATCCTCCCTCCCGGTAGCTACCGTTACAATCCGCAAAGCGAACAGATCACTGTCATCGATATGCGACCGCAGCCTATGCTGCTCGAACGGCAGGTTTTTCAGGACGTTGTCGGCGCACAAGCCGTCATTAGTATCGGCACGGAATTGGTCGTGAACGATCCCCGTCTCGTCGCCACAGCGCTTCGCGATCAAATCAAAGATTCTTTCGTCATCGTCCGCGATACCGTCCGGTCCGCCGCCTCGCGCCAGGTCGTCGCCGGCCTGGGCGACAACCGCAAATCCATCGCAGTGTCTCTTCTCCAGGCAGTCAACGCGGAACTTGCCAAAGTCGGCATGCGCGTTCCCGAGGTCGAAATCACCGAACTCTGGGCTTCCACTC
>Ga0075426_10003104_pt1 | contig 11872 bp, 10 predicted proteins | sample SoiMethybrSBSTD5_FD_75304 | JGI IMG/M metagenome (GOLD analysis project Ga0075426, IMG submission 75304) | Bulk soil microbial communities from a Populus tree surrounding site in Tennessee, USA - Soil MetaG P. TD hybrid SBSTD5 | ecosystem: Environmental > Terrestrial > Soil > Tree plantation...
AGCAGGTCGAGAGCCTTTCCCTGCGGCACGCCCTCGATCACGTCCACCAGAACGACGTCGGCAAGCTCCTTATCCGCGATGCGCAGGGCGCAATTTGCGCCGACATTGCCGGCGCCCACCACAGTCACTTTTTTTCGCAACGGAATCCACTCCTTGGAAATGGGGTTGAAGCCAACTGAAATTATAACGGGATCGACGGCTCGCTATTTCGCCATCAAAGCTTTAACGTCGGCCGGCACGTCGAACCGGTCCTTGGGTATGTCGACGTTGTACTCCGCGTGGTCTATCGTAAATAGAAACTCCTGGCCGAGCACCTTCGAGCGCACTTTGTGCGGCTGCAGCAACCCGAACTCTCCCCTGTAGTCGCTCAGCGCGTTTTCGACGGGAATCTCGCCGTTGGGAGTGGTCATCGTCATACTCACTTTCACCAGAAGGGCGGTTTTTTTGTCGTAGTAGTGCGTTTCCGGCTTGCCTTCATTGGGCGTCAGCACGACCTTGTAGCAGGCCTGGTCGCCGACATTCTCGACCCCCACTGTCTCGGCCTGCTTGTACAGCTTGCGCCAGTGCAGCGGAGCCTGCAGCATCGCCTCCCGCAGGAAGTGCGCCCGCTCGTCGCCCTGCTTGATGCGCGGGCCTTGCAGCACGGAACGCTCCCACACGGTGTCGCCGTCGGTGCCGTCTTCCATCGAGCCGATGCCTTCCAGTTCCACGATAATCACGGTTTTGTTTGGCTCCGCGCTGTAAGAGGTGGCGGTTCCTTTGATGCCCTTGCCCACGAACTCAAAACTGCCGGTCCACTTCTCGTTGTGAACCTTCTCATAAGCGGCCTTCCCGCCGGTGGCCTCGACGAACTTGTCGAGAATCCGATCCGCCTTGGGGAGCTGTTCGTCGGCCGCAATGACGTGCGGGGACCATGCCAGCGCCATGAAAACAGCCAGCGGACCCAGAGGATAACGCAGATACATGAAACTCCTTGCATGCGCGGACTTCATTTCCGCGCGTGAATCCATTCTATCGCGGCATCGAGAGCCGGATCGCGGCCGGCGGCGAGCGCCTCGCGTGTGAGCTTCACTTCCACGTCCGGAATTACGCCCTCGCCTTCGAGCGAACGCCCGCCTTCGGAAATGTAATCCGCAAGAGCGTGCTGGAAGGCGTCGCCGTTGGGAAGGCGGTCGATGGCCGACGGCAGCGCGGCGCCCGCGGTGCGCGTCCCGAACACGCGCGCGCGGCCCAGGTCTTTCATCCCGCCGGCGAAGATCTCCGACGTGGATGCCGAGCACCCGTCCACCAGGATGGCGAGCCGCCCTCGATACACCGGAGGCCGCGGGTTTACGGTGAACTTGAGCGGCGCCTGGCGCGTGTGCATGGTGCCAAGTCGCTGGTCGGGGGTATCAATGAACCAGCCTGCCATGCCGATGGCCATGATTCCCAGGCCGCCAGGATTGCCGCGCAAATCGACGATGATCCCGGGGCAATCGGCGCAGGAGTGTACGGCGTCGCCGAATTCCGGCATCAGCCGCGCCGGATCGAGGAACAAATTGAAAGTGATGTATTCGATGTCGCCCCGGAGCTTGCGGGATTTGAACCAGACGTGCATCGGCGGCAGGTAGCCGAACTTCGCCAGTGGGCCCGGTGGCTCGATGCGCTCGATCTGTTTGGCGGTGCTCGTTCCCGCCGCATCGAGAAACTCCACCCGCACCTTGCTGCCCGCGGCGCCGCTGAGTTTTGTCAGCACGGAGCGCGCCAGAAATAGTTCCCGCGTGGTCGACTGAGCGTACTGCCCGGCAACACGGCGCAGGCCGGGCGCGAGACTTACGCCCTCAATGCCCAGAATCTCCCAGCCCGGACGGACGCCCTGGGCGGCTGCTGGCGAGCCGTCGTCAACAGTGGAGACGATCGCGTGCCCATCGAGGACACGCACGTCGAGGCCCGCGGTCGCCGAGCCGCCCGCTTCCCCGGGATTATCCAGATCGCCGTAGACATCGGCGGGGATGATGGCGAAATGAGATTTGCCCAGCCGGTCGAGCATTTCACGCATGATGGCGCGAGCCTGCGGCATGGTGGAGGCGCGCTCCATCTTGGGCCGCAGCTCCTCGCGCACCGCGGTCCATCGGACGGTGTCAAATCCCGGGTCCCAGGACTGGTCGCGGATGGTGGACCAGATGAACTCGAAGGATTCGATATTGAGCCGCTTCTGCCCGGCCGTAAGCGGCGGCTGAGCATGCGCGGCTGCAATCGACACGCACGCAAGCGCGCAGGCAATGATAAGTGGACGGCTCAATCTCCGATTCTACCCGTCTGGCAGCCGCAGAAGGGCGGAATGTTAAGTTTTTGAGAGAAAGCGGGTCGCGCGCGGACGGATTTGTTTGGAGTTACTTAAGAGCTCAGGAGTATCTTGCTTGAACATTCATCGATCATTGCCCCTGCTGGCTTTTCTCGCCGGCCTGGCAGGATTCAGCCAGACGCACCCGGCCGCCAAACCGGCTCCGGCGACAAAAAAGACCACAGGGACCGCGGGTCCGCCGATCGCCTCGCCCCGAACGACGCCGAACTCGAGCAGGCGATTCGCACGCGCTTCGCGGCATCCAAAATAGGCGCCGACAAGTTCGAAGTCCATGTCCAAGGCGGCCGGGCCACTCTAACGGGCAACACCGGCGTGCTGCAGCACAAGGGCACCGCAACCCGTCTGGCGCGCGCCGCTGGCGCGATGGACGTCGAAAACAAGATCGAGCCGAGCGAAGCAGCCAAGGCGAAGGCCGGAGCGAATCTCGCCAAGGGTCGCCGCCGCGCCCAGATCAAGCGCAGCGAAACGGTGCCGCGCTCGGAGCGGTAATGCACGGCCTTTTCGGATCGCGCGAATGAGCCGGCCCGGGACGGCCATGCCGGGTACGATATCATGACTGAATGAGATGGGCCTGATCGCCATTTCCGGACAACCCGGCTGCCGGTTCGAGGAAGTGGCGCGCGTCACCGCCAACCGCCTGGCGTTTGAGCTGGTCACGGCGTCGCGTGTCGCAACCCTCGTGGAGAAGGAGTTTGCGCCGCTCGATCATGTGCCCGAAAAGGCCTACCCGGATCTGATCGCCTCGATTGTCGCGCGCCTTGCCAGGACCCATCATTTAGTTCTGTGCGGCGACGGGCTGGAGATGCTCTCCAAGCTGTTGCCGGGCCTGTTGCGCATCCACATAGTTGCGCCGGATTCGGTTCGCGTGGGCAACATCATGCTCGATGAGCGCCTGGAGCGCCCCGCCGCCCGCCAGCTGATCCGCACGATGGAAGAGCAGCAGCGTGCCGGCCGTAAGCAGCGTTTCGGGCAAGCCGGACTGCCGGCCCAGCTGTTCGATCTTATCCTCAACGCCGAACAGCTGGATTCCGACCACCTGGCCGAACTCATCGTGAACGCCGCCAAGTCCACGGGATTGATCGAGCGTGGTTTTCTCTCGGCTGCCGCAGAAGCGCAGCTTCAGTTCCGCTGCCGCCTGCGCCTCTCCAAACACGGCATCGTGCCGCCCGATAAAGTCGCGCTGCCGCGCAAGTCTTTCGCCCATCCGAGCGAAGAAATCTTCGCCAACCTGCTGGATTTCTATCGCATCCCCTGGGAGTACGAGCCGCGCAGTTTTCCGATTCAGTGGGACCGTGAGGGCAAGGTCTCGGAAGCCTTCACCCCGGATTTCTATCTGACCGAATTCGACATGTATGTCGAGCTCACCACCATGAAGCAATCTCTTGTAACCAAGAAGAACCGCAAAGTGAAGCTACTGCGCGAACTTTACCCCCACGTGAACATCCAGGTGTTCTACCAGAAGGACTTCGAGAATCTGATCTTCAAGTACGGACTCGCGGAGCGAACCGTTAAGGTATGACGCCGGAACTGCCTGCGGGCGTCGAACGAATCCTGTTCACCGAGGAGCAGATCGAACACCGGATCAGAGAACTCGCCGCGCAAATCTCGGAGCGCTACAAAGATAAGCACCTAAAACTAATCGGCGTGTTGAAGGGCTCCGTATTTTTCATGTCTGAGCTCGCCCGGCGCATTCGCGTTCCCGTCAAGATCGATTTTCTTGCCATCTCCAGCTTTTCCAACAAGTCCGGCGCTCCTGGGCTGGTACGCATCGCCAAGGATCTCGACGACACTATCGAAGGCGAGGACGTTCTGCTGATTGAGGACATCGTTGATACTGGATTTACACTACGCTATCTCCTGCAAACGCTTTCCAGCCGTGGACCTAACTCCCTCGCTGTTTGCACGTTTCTCGATCGCACTTCGCGCCGCATCGTGCAAGTGCCCGTGGAATACCGATGTTTCGAAATTCCGGATCATTTCGTGATTGGTTTCGGTCTCGATTACAACCAGCTCTATCGAAATCTGAACTATGTTGCGGTGCTGAAAACGGAGCGTGTGGGATAACACCACATAACCCGCTTGCAACCGAGTTGTAGGGGAAAATTATCTTGAAACAAAATTGGCCCGGATTTACTCTTAGTGGTGAGGGACATCCGAGCCATGAAAACAGGAGTGCTCTTCGTCTCCCCGCATCGCGAAGACGCGACCGCGCTCTCGCGCATGATCGGCGCGCTTTCTGTTCCTTTCGAACACGTTGCAAACCTGGCACGTGCGCGGAAGGAAATCCAGAACGGCTTATACGCCGTCATCCTAACCGAAGCGAATCTCCCGGATGGGACTTGGCTCGATGTACTGGATCTCGCCCGTCAGGTTGCCTCCGGCGCTGAAGTAATCGTCACCGACGCCGGCGCGGACGCGCGCTTCTGGGCCGAGGTGCTGAACCTGGGCGCCTATGATGTGATTGCTCAACCTTTCGCTGCCGGCGAGGTGCAGCGCATCCTTTGTAATGCGTGTTCGCGTTTCGCGACGGAGCCCAAGGTAATTCGCGCCGCCGGATGACCTACCAGCCTCATGCCTTGGGGTGCGCGCGGTCGTAAACCGCCATTAAATCCGTCAGCGTAACCTGAGTATATTTCTGCGTCGTCGATAACCGCGCGTGTCCCAGCAATTCCTGGATGGACCGGAGGTCCGCGCCGTCGCCCAGCAGGTGCGTGGCGAAGGCGTGGCGAAAACTGTGCGGATGGACGGAGGAATCGCCGGCGATCAGCGTGGCGTAGAGTTTCACGATTCCGCGCACGCCGCGGTCGGTAAGCCGCCCGCCGCGATGATTGAGGAACAGGGCCATTTCGCGGCTGGAGCGCTCCGCAAGATAACGTTCAAGCGCCTCGGCGGCCTTCCCGCCGAAGGGCACTTGGCGCTCCTTGCGGCCCTTCCCGCGGACGCGCAGCCAGCGCTCGGAGCGGTCGAGATCGTCGAGGTTGAGCCCCACTAGTTCGCTCACTCGCAGCCCGCAACCGTAAAGCAGCTCGAGAATCGCGAGGTCGCGCGCCGGGTGGGGCCGTTCGAGTTTTCCGGCGGCGACGCCATCGAGCAAAGTGTTGGCCTGTTCGGCGGTCATCACGTCGGGCAATTTCTTGGGAGCGCGCGGCGTGCGTAACAGGCGCGCCGCATTCATGGGCGCCAGCCCCTCGCGCACCAGGAAACGGAAGAACACGCGAAGGGCCGCCAGCTTCCGGCGCATGGAGACGGCACTGAGCTTCTGGCCGTAGAGCCCGGCCAGCCATTCGCGGACTTTCAGCACATCGAATTCCGCCGGGCCGGGCGGCTCGACGCCGGGAGGCGAGAAGTAATCCAGAAACTGTCGCAAGTCGGATTCGTAGGCCGCGATGGTGTGGGGCGACGCGTTATTCCGCTGCAACTCTTCGAGAAAACGTCCGATCTGCCGCTCGACTTCAGACATGGGCATGCAAGTACTCGTCAATCGATCCGAGCGCCCGGCCGCAAATCTCGGCGTGGCGCGCTTTTTTATCACGCCGGAGGCGGAGCGCCGCGGCTTCATCGAGCGGCGGAAAAAGGTCGAAGGCGATGTTGGCCGGCTGATAGTTGGCGGGATCGGCGGCTGAGATGTAGTGGCACAGCGAGCCCAGCGCCGTCTCGCGGGGGAGCAGTTGTGGCTCTTCGCGCGAGGCTAGCGCCGCCGCGTTTCTCCCGGCGATCAGGCCGGTGGCGATGGATTCCACGTAACCTTCCACGCCCGAGATCTGGCCCGCGAACAAAATCGAGGGCCGCGCGCGCAATTGCAGCGTAGCGGCCAGCAGCGCCGGCGCGTTGATGTAGGTGTTGCGATGGATCTGGCCGAAGCGCAGGAACTCGGCGTGTTCGAGGCCGGGAATCATGCGCAGGATGCGTGCCTGCTCGCCAAACTTCAAATGATTCTGAAAGCCGACCAGGTTGTAACTCTCGGCGCGCAGGTTCTCCTGCCGCAACTGCACCACGGCGTACGGACGGCGCCCCGTCCGCGGATCCGTCAGCCCCATGGGCTTCATGGGCCCGAAGCGCAGCGTATCCCGCCCGCGCCGTGCGATTTCCTCGATGGGCAGGCAGGCTTCGAAGTACGGCGTATCATCCGGGATATGTGACTCGACGGCATTGGCCGCGAGCAACGCATCGACGAACCGCTCGTACTGGTCGCGATCCATCGGGCAGTTCAGGTAATCATCCGTGCCGTCGAGCGATTTCCCGTAGCGCGAGGCGCGGAAAGCGATGGTCGTGTCGATGGTGCCGGCATCGACGATGGGGCTGATGCTGTCGTAAAAATAGAGCCGGTCCGAGCCCGTGAGCCGTGCGATCTCCGCCGCCAGCGCGTCGCTGGTGAGAGGCCCGGTGGCGATGATCGTGATGGCGTCATCCGGGATCGCCGTCATCTCTTCCCGGCGAAGCTCGATGAGCGGCTCGGATTCGATGGTGCGCGTAACTTCGGCCGCAAATGCCTCGCGATCGACCGTGAGCGCATGCCCGCCGGGAACGCGCGCGCCGTCCGCAATCCGGATCAGCAGGGAATCGAGCCGCCGCAGTTCTTCCTTTAGGAGCCACGATGCCGACGGCCCCTGATCGGATTTCAGCGAGTTGCTGCACACCAGTTCGGCCAGCCGGTCGGTGTGATGCGCGGGCGTTCGGCGAACGGGCCTCATTTCATGCAGAATGACGTGCCATCCCGCGCGCGCCACCTGCCACGCGGCCTCCGACCCGGCGAGCCCGCCGCCGATGATGTGAATGGATGCCAAAACACATTCTAAGCCGCCAGCCCAACTCCGTCGCGCGATCCGTGTGTTACACTAGCGATCAATGGGTAACACACTTACCATCCGGCTTCCGGAGGATCTCGACGAATGGCTCGCCCAAACCGCCCGCAGGACCGGATTGCCTCGCGGCCGCATCATCCGCCAGGAACTCGAGAGAGCCAGGAGTTCTGACAAGCGGCCCTTCCTCCGACTAGCCGGCGCCGTAGCGGGGCCCGTTGACCTCTCGACCCGCAAGGGATTTTCCCGCCGATGAAGGCGATCGCGGACGCCGGATTTCTGGTGGCATTCGGCAACCGCAACGACCGCTATCACGCCTGGGCCCTGGCCATCGCGAAGCGGGTAACCGAACCCCTGTTGAGCTGCGAAGCCGTGCTCGCCGAGACGGCATTTCATCTGGGTAGCAGTGCTTTGGTATTGGCGTTCGTCCGTGAAGGGCTAGTGCGGTCTGCGTTCGCGCTGGATGAGCATGTTTCCCGGCTGGCGGAGTTGGCGGCACGCTACGCCGACCGAAAGCCGGACCTCGCGGACCTTTGCCTGATCCGCATGAGCGAGATGCACCCACGGCATGCCGTCATCACCACCGATTTGGCCGATTTCCGCGTATACCGGCGAGGCCGTCGCGAAGCCATCCCGTTGATTCATCCGCCCGACCGGTAACTGTCCGGCCGTTTGCCGCTACCTCTGATTCGCCTTCAGCACTTTCTTCCGGAGCCGGATGGATTGCGGCGTCACCTCCACGAACTCGTCGTCGCGGATGAATTCGATGGCCTGCTCCAGGTTCAGGATGCGCGGCGGAACAAGCCGGATGGCCTCATCCGCCGTCGAGGCGCGCATGTTGGTGAGCTTCTTTTCTTTGACGATGTTGACGTCCAGATCCCGCTCGCGCGCGTTCTCGCCCACGATCATGCCCTCGTAAACTTCCGTCCCCGGCATGACGAACATCTCCCCGCGCTCCTGCAGATTGAAAATGGCGTGGCCCGTGGCCTTGCCGGCGCGGTCGGCGACCAGCGAGCCCGTTGGCCGCATCGGAATATCGCCCTGCCACTCGATATAGCCCTGGAACAGGCTGTTCATGATGGCAGTGCCGCGCGTGTCCGTCAGGATCTCGCTGCGCAAGCCGATCAAGCCGCGCGACGGCACGTGAAACTCCAGGCGCACACGCCCCGAGCCGTGGTTCACCATCTTCGCCATCTTGCCTTTGCGCGATCCCAACTTTTCGATCACCACCCCGATATATGACTCCGGACAGTCGATCACCAGCAGCTCGAGCGGCTCCTGCATCTTGCCGTTTACCGTCCGCGTCAGGATTTCCGGCTTGCCCACCATCAGCTCGTAGCTTTCTCGCCGCATCATCTCGATCAGGATAGCCAGCTGCAGCTCACCCCGGCCCATCACCTTGAAAGCGTCCGGACCGCCGGCCTCCTCCACCCGGATCGAGACATTGGTCTGCAGCTCTTTATCCAGGCGGTCGCGGAGATTGCGCGAGGTCACGTAAGTTCCTTCGCGTCCCGCAAATGGCGAGGTATTGATCGTGAACATCATCGCGATCGTCGGCTCATCAATCTGAATGTTCGCCAGAGGCTTGGGCTCCTCGGCGCTGGTGATCGTTTCTCCGATGGTGATTCCCTCGACGCCGGCGATCGCCAGCAGCTCGCCCGGCCGGCCCTCGGTCTCATCCACGCGCTTCAACCCCTCGAACGAATAGAGCTTTGTGATGCGCGTCTTCTGCAGCGTGCCGTCGAGCTTCGCGATGCCCACCTCGTCGCCGTACTTCAGCGTGCCCTCGAAGACGCGGCCGATCGCCAGCCGGCCCAGGTAATCGCTGTAATCGAGATTCGCCACCAGCATCTGTAACGTGGCATCGGGATCGCCGGGCGCCGCCGGAATGTGCTTCACAATGGCTTCGAACAGCGGCCGCAGGTCTTCGGAGGCGTCTTCCATCGAAGCTTTGGCGATGCCCGCCCTGGCGTTTGCGTATAGCACCGGGAAATCGAGCTGGTCCTCGGTAGCATCCAGATCGATGAACAGGTCGTAGATTTCGTTGAGCACTTCCTGCACGCGGGCGTCCGGCCGGTCTATTTTGTTGATCACGACGATCTGCGGCAGCTTGGCTTCGAGAGCCTTCATGAGCACGTAGCGCGTCTGCGGCAGCGGACCTTCGCTCGCGTCCACCAGCAGCATCACGCCGTCCACCATCTTGAGCGCGCGCTCCACCTCACCGCCGAAATCGCTGTGGCCGGGAGTATCCACGATGTTGATCTTGACGCCGTGATAGCGCACGCCGGTGATCTTGGCGAGGATCGTGATGCCGCGCTCCCGCTCCAGATCGTTCGAATCCATGACGCGCTCCATCACGGCCTCGTTTGCGCGAAAAATGCCGCTCTGTTTCAGCATGGCGTCCACCAGCGTGGTCTTGCCGTGGTCTACGTGCGCGATGATCGCGATATTGCGGATGTTTTGGTTGTTATTCTTCATGAATCACTTCGATGGGATTGAGCCGCGCTGCGGCCCGCGCGGGAAAAATGCCGGCAACAACTGTGGTCACAAGCACAAGCAGCGACGCGCCGGCCAGCAATGCGAGCGGCGGGTGAAATTGGATGGTCCACCCGAAGCTCTGTTTGTTGATCACGTAAATCAGGACCAGCGAAAGCACGAAGCCCAGCGCCAGGCCGAGCACATTCGCCGCCACGCCGAGGAAGCCTGCTTCGAGCAGGATCATGCGTCGGACCTGCGCCGGCGCCGCCCCCAGGTAGCGCAGCAAGGCGAACTCGCGGCGGCGGTCCAGCACCATCGCGAGCAGCGAATTCGCCGCGCCTAGCATGGCCACCGCGATGGCGACGCCCTCGAGCGCGTAAGTGATGGCGAAGGTGCGGTCGAAGACCACCACGGCGTTCTGCCGCAGCGCGCGGTTAGGCGCCACCACCACGCGATACTTGGCCAGTCGCGCTTCGACAGCTCGCCGCACCTGGGCCGCGTCGGCCTCTTTGCGGACATAGATCGCTAGGTTGGTCGGGGGTTGATGCGGCAGATATTTCGCCAGCGTCGAGTTGTCGAAAATCACCCAGCCGCGCTCTGTCGAATAGTCGTAATAGATGCCGGCCACCGTCACTTTCACAACGCGATCCCCGAGCGGCAGCGCCAAGACAGCTCCCGCGCGCATTCCGTGCTTGTTGGCAAACGGCTCGCTCACGATGACGCGGTCCTGGCCCGGGAGCGAGCGCAGGATTGTTTCCCGATCCTCGCCCGGCAGAAATCGCAGCCGCCCGTAGCGCCGCACGATCTCCGAATCGCCGGCCCCGAGAGAAGCGCGCTGGCCGCCATATTCGAACTCGAGCGCATGAAAAACGTCCACGGCCTCGACGCCCGGGAGGGACGAAACGACGGCGGGCACGTCCGCCGAAAGCGCGGGATGTTCGCCCGCTCCAGCCCTGGCGGCCGGCGCCACATACAGGTCGGCGCGCAATTGCGTATTGAGCCATACGATGACGGTCTCGCGAAAACTTCCCACCATGATGCCCACGCTGGCCATCATCGCAATTGCCGTCGCGAGGGCCGCCACGATCACAGACGTTCGTGCCAGTGAGGCCGCCAGTCCGCGCACGGCTAGCATGCCTTCCGGCCCGAACAGTGACCGCGCGGCGGTTCGCGTCACGCCTGCGAGGCCTGTAATCACTGCCGGTGCGGCGCAGGCCATGGCCGCGATGGCGAGCAGCGTAGCCGCGTATCCCGCGATAGGTTTGCCGCCTACCGGTCCGACCTGCGAAACCGGGAGCGCGATACTCGCGATCGCTACGGCCCACGCCAGATTCCGCGCCGCATGCGTCCGCGCATGATGTTCGTGCACGCCGCGCGACATGGCCTCCACTGGAACCACCTGCATCGCTTCGCGCGCGGGCGCCAGCGCCGAGGCCAGCGCAACCGCTGTGCCCGCGATCAGCGCGGTCGCCACGGCGGGCCATCCGAGCGCTATCGCCGCCGGCCGGCTGCTGACATAGAGTGAGTTGACCGTTCCCGCGATCAGGCTCACGGCACCCTCCGCCATCAACCTTCCCAGCGCGATCCCGGCGAGCGAACCCGCGAGCCCGAACATCAACGCCTCGCACAGGAACAGCCAGAACACCCAGCGCCGGCTGGTTCCCAACGCGCGCAGCACCCCGATCTCCGGACGCCGCCGCACCACGCTCACCGCGATCGTGTTGTAGATCAGAAACGCGCCCACCACCAGCGAAATATAGCTGAGCACGCGCAGGTTCCAGCGAAATGCGCGCAGCATGCGCTGGTTCTCCTCGCTTCGCGTCCCGGGTTTTTCGACGCGGTAGCCGGCCGGCAGTGCCGCACGGATCTCCCGCTCCACGCGAGCGAAATCTTCTCGCGGCGAGACAAACACGTCGATCCGCTCCAGCTTCCCATATTCGTTTAGCGCCTGTTGCGCGGTCGCGATGTCCAGCAGCACGAATTCCGCGTCCTTGGCCTCCGCAATACCGGCCACGTGAAACGTCCGGGCCGCGTCATTCAACGTCACCGTAATCGCGCCGCCTTCCCGAAGTCCGGCCCGCCGGGCCAGCCCGCTTGAAATGACGGCGCCCGCATCGGCATTTTGTGGAAGCGGTTTTCCCGCCTCTCTCCCAGCCGTCCGCGCCACGAAATCCACTCCATAAACCGTAACCGCCCCCACTCCCGCGATCATCCCGCGTGTCTCTATCACCGGCTCAAACCGCGCATTGGC
>Ga0075426_10003105_pt1 | contig 11869 bp, 9 predicted proteins | sample SoiMethybrSBSTD5_FD_75304 | JGI IMG/M metagenome (GOLD analysis project Ga0075426, IMG submission 75304) | Bulk soil microbial communities from a Populus tree surrounding site in Tennessee, USA - Soil MetaG P. TD hybrid SBSTD5 | ecosystem: Environmental > Terrestrial > Soil > Tree plantation...
ACTCGTTCCAGCACAGCGTAAAACAGAAGATGAAGGCCGAGATGAGGCCCGGCACGGCGAGTGGCAGCACGATGCGGGTGAGGATCTGCCAGCGGCTCGCGCCGTCGATCAGCGCGCATTCCTCGAGCTCGAACGGGATGGTCTTGAAATAGCCCATCATCAGCCAAGTCGAGAACGGGATCAGGATGGTCGGGTACGTCAAGATCAGCGCGAAGGGCGTATCGAACAGGCCGTACTGGAACACGACTGTCGAGAGCGGGATGAACAGGATCGAGGGCGGGATCAGGTAGGCGAGGAAGATCGCGCCGCCCACCCACTGCGCGCCCTTGTAGCGCAGCCGCACGATCGCATAGGCGGCGAGCACGCTGGCGATGATCGAGATCACGGTGGCGGCGACCGCGACCAGCATCGTGTTCCACAGCCATTCCGGATAGTAGCTCTCGAACAGAAGCTTGTGGATGTGCTTGAAGGTCGGCGACCAGGTCCAGAACGGGCTCACCCGATCCATGTCGAGCAGCTGGTCGTCGGGTTTGATGGCGGTCAGCGCCATCCAGTAGAACGGAAACAGCAGCACCAGCATGATCAAGCCGAGCGGCAGATAGAGTGCGACGAGCCGCTTCGGCAGCGTCTCCAGATAGCTCATGCCCTCGCTGTGGTCGGCAACCGCGGACGAGCCGGTGAGCACCGTGTGCGGATCAGCGACCTTGCCGGCGAGCTCAGTCATCGGTCTCTCCCTGCTGCCATTTGCGGCGCTGCAGGCCGAACCAGGAGATGAGGATCGCGGCGAGCAGGAACGGGATCATCGCGGTCGAAATCGCGGCGCCTTCGCCGAGATAGCCGGACAGGATGGCCCGCTGGTAGGAGAGCGTCGCCATCAGATGCGTGGCATTGACGGGACCGCCGCGCGTGATCGCCCAGATGAGCTGGAAATCGGTGAAGGTGAACAGCACCGAGAAGGTCATCACCACCGCGATGATGGGCGTGAGCAGCGGATAGGTGATGTGGCGAAACATCTGCCAGCGACTCGCGCCGTCGATGGTCGCGGCCTCGTAGAGCGAGGGCGGCACCGTCTGCAGGCCGGCCAGCAGCGTGATGGCGACGAACGGCACGCCGCGCCAGATGTTGGCGAAGATCACCGACCAGCGCGCATTCCATGGGCTGCCGAGGAAGTCGATGTTGCCCGAGATCAGGTGGAGCTGGCGCAGCGACCACGAGATGATCGAGAACTGGGCGTCGAACAGCCACCAGAACGCGATCGCCGACAGCACGGTCGGCACGATGAAGGGGATGAGCACGACCGCGCGGATCATCGCCTTGAACGGCAGGTTCTGGTTGAGCAGCAGCGCCAGATAGAGCCCGACCGCAAACTTTATGGTGGATGCGACGCCCGTATAGAGCAGCGTGTTGAAGACCGAGAGCCAGAAGACCGAATCGCCCGGCATCACCGGGTTACGGCCGGCGAAGAGGTCGCGCAGCCAGTCGAGCCAGTCGGCGGGCGAGCCCATCATCCATTCGTAGTTCTCCAGCCCGACGAAAGCACCGGACTGACCGATGCGCGCGTCGGTGAAGGAGAGCCATACGCCCAGCCCGAGCGGATAGGCGAGGAACAGGATCAGGAATGCCGCCGCCGGCAGCATGAACCAGAAGCCGAGCCAGTTGCGGTTCGCCTGGAGCCGCGCCCACGCGGAGGCCTCGCCCGGAGCGGGCTTGGCGGATGGCGTGCGGATCGCGAGTTCGGCCATGTGTTTCAGTCCGATGCGGCTGCCTCACCTCCCCCGCTTGCGGGGGAGGTCGACCGCCGGAGCGCAGCGACGGCGGGCGGGAAGGGGCGCACCAAAGCGCGTAGCGCCTGGCTTCCCCCTCCCCGCCCTCCCCCGCAAGCGGGGGAGGGAGAAGAAGGACCGTGCCCTTCCGCGGTCACCGATAGATCCGCTTCGCCTGCCGCTCGGCGATGGCGATCGCGCCCTTCACGTCCTCGCGGCCCGTGCAGTAGTTCGCGAACATGTCGAGCACCAGGAAGTCGGCGATCGCGGTTGCCGCCTTCTCGCCGACCGAGCCGAGCCCGCCGGCAGTGAGCGTGCGCTTGCCGGCATCGCCGAAGATTTTGCGCTTCGGGTCGGAGGTCCACACCGGGTTGGCGTCATAGGCATTGAGACAGTGCGTGAGATAGCCCTGCGACGCCTCCAGCCATTTGTTGAACTGGTCCGCCTCCAGCATGTAGGCCATCAGCGCCTTGGAGGCCTGCGGATACTTGGTGTAGGTCATGGCGAGCAGCGGATACATCAGGTGGAATTCGGTCGGATGACCGACCGGCCCGACCGGCCAGACCGCGTGATCCATGTCGTCGGCGATCGCCTTGAGCTTCGGATCCTTCTGTGCCGCGACGTAGATCGAGATGCCGTTGTCGGTCCAGTTGATCTCGCCGGCGAGGAACGCCTTGTTGTTGGATGCGTCGTTCCACGACGCCGTACCGGGGATCATGTTCTCGTAGAGCTGCTTCGCGTACTCGAGCGCCTTGGCGGTCTCGGGCGAGTTCAGGATGACCTTGTCGTTCTTGTCGACCAGGTTGCCGCCGTGCGCCCACAGGCACCAATGCACCCAGGCATTGCCATCGCCCGAGGCGTGACCGAGCGCGAAGCCGCCCGGCGTGTTGTTCTTCTTGGATGCCTTGGCGTAGTCGAGGAACTCGGCGGTGGTCGTCGGGAACTTGGAGAAGCCCGCCTTCTTCATCGCCTCGATGCGATAGTTGAGCATGTTGCCGCTGTAACAGATCGGAATTGCGATCCACTTGTTGCCGCTGCGGCCGTAGGTGACAGCGCTCGGCACCCAGCCGCCGTATTTCTTGCCGAGGTAGTCCGCGACATCGGTGACATCGAGGCATTTCTGCGGGAAGAGATGCGGCAGCGAATAGAGGCCCCAGAACAGGTCGGGCCCGGCGCCCGTGTTCGCGGCGACCGAAGCCTTGGGCTGCACGTCCTCGTAGGACTCGCGCGAGATCGCGACCTTGACGCCGGTCGCCTGCGTGAAGGCGTCGATCAGCTTGACGAAGGCATCGTCCTCCGACTGCACGAAATACTTCCAGCGCAGCATCGAGAGCTGCGCGCCCTTCTCGGGCTTCCACGGCGCGCTCTGTGCCCAGGCCTTGGCCCAGTCGAGCAGCGCCGGTCCGGTGAGCGCGCCGGCGGCGGCCAGTGCGGTGCCGCCCTTCACCAGGGTGCGGCGGGTGAACATGGTCATGACGTTTTCCTCCTTGGTGCGCGGGCACGATCCCGAAAAGCGGCTAGCGGCTTTCGAAGCGATCATGCTCCATTAGTTGACATTCAATCGCTTGCCCGTCTCGGCATCGAACAGATGCACGAGGCCTGGATCGGGCCTGAGCCGGATCTTGTCGCCCGGCTTGAACTGATGGCGCTCGCGGAACACCGCGATCACCTCCTCGCCCCCCAGCCGGGCGACGACCTGGATCTCCGAGCCGGTGGGCTCGATCACCTGGATCTGCGCTTCGATCCCCGCGCCCATGCCGTCGCCGGCGAGCGCGAAGTGTTCGGGGCGGATGCCGCAGATCACGGCGCGGCCGGCCCACGAGGCCGGCGCCGCGAGCGGCACCTGCAGGCCGCCCGGTCCTTCGAACTGCGCCGCGCCGTTGCTGCGCACTGCGCCGCGCAGGAAATTCATCGCCGGTGAGCCGATGAAGCCGGCGACGAACAGGTTCTCGGGCTTGTCGTAGAGGTCGAGCGGCGCGCCGATCTGCTCGACCAGGCCGTCATGCATGACCACGATCTTGTCCGCCATCGTCATCGCCTCGATCTGATCGTGGGTGACGTAGACGGTGGTGGTCTTCAGCCGCTGATGCAGCTCCTTGATTTCGGTGCGCATCTGCACCCGCAGCTTGGCGTCGAGGTTCGACAGCGGCTCGTCGAACAGAAACACCTGCGGGTCGCGCACGATCGCGCGGCCCATGGCGACGCGCTGGCGCTGCCCGCCGGAGAGCTGGCGCGGGAAGCGCCCGAGCAGATCAACGAGCCCCAGGATCGCCGCGGCGCGCTTGACGCGGGCGTCGATCTCGGCCGCCGGCGCACCGCGCAGGCGCAGCGAGAAGCTCATGTTGTCAGCGACAGTCATGTGCGGATAGAGCGCGTAGTTCTGAAACACCATCGCGACGTCGCGCTCCTTCGGCGGCACGTTGTTGACCACGCGCTCGCCGATGCGGATCTCGCCGCCGGTGATGTTCTCGAGGCCGGCAATCATGCGCAGCAGGGTCGACTTGCCGCATCCGGACGGCCCGACCAGGACCACGAACTGGCCGTCGTCGATCGTGATGTCGACCCCGTGGATGATCTGCATGGCCCCGAAGGCCTTGCGGACATCGCGGATTGCCACCGAGGCCATGAACGCTCCCACTCCTTGCCGCGGGCTTTGCGCAGCCCGCTTGCTCCCGGGGAGGAACCCCGGAAGGCGGCCTATTGTCCATATTCGGAGCCGGAGGGCGAGTCTTCTTCCGCGCCCCGCCGCAGCGGCAACAAGCCGCCGCATGGCTGGACCGGCCTGCCGCTCCGCGCCGGCCCTTGGATATCCGGCGCACGATCCCCGCATGCGGTGAGCGCGTGCGCCTATTTTCAGCGCCACTGTGAACCGGCTCACACGCCCGGGGCGACACGGCGTGGTACCCCATCGTCACGGGTGAAATCGACCCCTGAGGGAGGACGTAATGACCGTTGAAATCCTGCGTGATCAGTCTGCAGTTCGGATCGACCACAACTTGCAGGTCGTCGTCCTCGTGTCGCTGCTCGGCTTGATGCTCGGGCTTGCCGTGCTCCCGTTCCTCGGCAGTGACCTCGCGACCTTGGCGATGCTGGCGGACTGAACCGGTCGTCGGTCTCCTCTTCTGCACGTCCCGCGCTCCCTACCGTGATGTGCATCGGCCGGCGTGCCCCTGCGCCGGCCGGGCGAGCGGCGAAACGCCGCGCGCCGCACGGCCCATCCGTCGTCCGCGGTGCTATGCTGACCGCCTCGCGAGCCTGGCCTCGGTTTCGCGAGCGTAGTCCGCTTCGCCGCAACGACGATGGGTCGTGCCAATGTCAGCAACGCAGATGCACCGCCGCCGCTTTGTCGCCGCCGCGCTCGGCGCCGCCGGGGCCGGACTGGTCGCGGGAGCGGCGCGCGGCGAGGAGTACCCCGCGCCGGGCCGGGTCATCCGCTTGATCGTCCCGTTCGCGCCGGGCGGCGGCGTCGATGTGCTGGCGCGGCTCTATGCGGAAGCGCTCAAGCAACAGCACGGGCTCACGGTCGTGGTCGAGAACCGCGGCGGAGCGAGCGGGACCATCGGCGGCCAGGTCGTCCATCAGGCAGCGCCCGACGGCTATACGCTGCTGTTCTCGGCTTCGACCCACACCACTGCGCGGCTGGTGATGCGCGAGGTACCCTACGATCCGGTCACTGATTTCACGCCGATCGCCCGGGTCGGCGAGGCGCCCATGCTGCTCATCATGACGGCCGACCGGCCGCAGCAGACCATCCGCGAGGTCGTCGCCGCCGCCAAGCAGGCGCCCGGCGACTGGGTGTTCGCCGCCTCCTCGCTCGGCTCCATGGGGTATCTGGCGACGGTCGCCTTCAACCAGAACGCCGGGCTCGACCTCACGATCACGTCCTACCGCGGGACCGCGCCGGCGCTCACCGATGTCGCCGGCGGCCATGTCCAGCTCATGATCGACCCGCTGCTGGTGCTCCTCCCGCAGGCGCGCGCCGGCAAGGTGAGGGCCCTCGCCACCACCACGGCCAAGCGGAGCCCGCTCGCCCCCGAGATCCCGACTGCGGCCGAGAGCGGGATGACGGGCCTCGAATTCGCCTCCTGGTACGGGGTGTGGGGTCCGAAGGGGCTGCCGCCCGGCACCGTGAGCTGGCTCAACGGCGCCATCAATGCGGCGACCGCCGAGATCGCCAAGGCCGGCCGTTTCGCGCAGCTCGGCCAGGAGCCCGTCACCGGTAGCGCCGAGGATTTCGCCCGCTATATCGCGGCCGACTTCCAGCGCAGCGAGGCCCTGCTCAAGGCGGCGAAGTTTCAGCCGATCTGAGGGGATACGGCCGCCTGGCCGCGCCTTGCACGCGCCGCCGATCCGCCTATAGTCCGCGCCGATTTTCCCGGGGATTTGGCCGGTCATTGCCCGTAGGGTGGGTTGAGCGCAGCGAAACCCACCGCTTGCGCGGCAGATGGTGGGTTACGGCGCTTCGCGCCTGACCCACCCTACGATGCTGGCGCCGGGCATGACGCACAAGAACGCGGAGACCGAGGTGCCCAAAGGCGACGTCAAGAAGGTGGTCCTGGCCTATTCGGGCGGGCTCGACACCTCGATCATCCTGAAATGGCTGCAGACCACCTATGGGTGCGAGGTCGTGACCTTCACGGCCGATCTCGGCCAGGGCGAGGAGCTCGAGCCCGCGCGCAAGAAGGCGCAGCTTCTGGGCATCAAGGACCAGAACATCTTCATCGAGGACCTGCGCGAAGAGTTCGTGCGCGACTACGTGTTTCCCATGTTCCGGGCCAACGCCCTCTACGAGGGCCAGTACCTGCTCGGCACCTCGATTGCGCGGCCGCTGATCGCCAAGAAGCAGATCGAGATCGCCGAGAAGGTCGGCGCCGACGCGGTGGCGCATGGCGCCACCGGCAAGGGCAACGACCAGGTGCGGTTCGAGCTTGCCTATTATGCGCTCAAGCCGGACGTGAAGGTGATCGCGCCGTGGCGCGAATGGGACCTGACCTCGCGCACCAAGCTCATCGAGTTCGCCGAGAAGCACCAGATTCCGATCGCCAAGGACAAGCGGGGCGAGGCGCCGTTCTCGGTCGATGCCAACCTGCTGCACGCCTCGTCGGAGGGCAAGGTGCTGGAGGATCCGGCGCACGAGGTGCCGGACTACGTCTATTCGCGCACCATCAATCCGGAAGACGCGCCCGACAAGCCCACCATCATCACGGTCGACTTCGAGCGCGGCGACCCGGTCGCGATCGACGGCAAGGCGTTGTCGCCGGCCGCGCTGCTGGCGCGCCTCAACGAGCTCGGACGCGCCAACGGCATCGGCCGCCTCGATCTGGTCGAGAACCGCTTCGTCGGCATGAAGTCGCGCGGCATGTACGAGACGCCGGGCGGGACCATTCTGCTGGCGGCGCATCGCGGCATCGAGTCGATCACCCTCGACCGCGGCGCCATGCATCTCAAGGACGAGCTGATGCCGAAATACGCCGAGCTCGTCTATTACGGCTTCTGGTTCTCGCCCGAGCGCGAGATGCTGCAGGCCGCAATCGACCGGAGCCAGGAGCTCGTCACGGGCCTGGTGCGGCTCAAGCTCTACAAGGGCAGCGTCGGCGTCATCGGCCGGGAGAGCCCGTACTCGCTCTACGACCAGGACCTCGTCACGTTCGAGGAGGGCGCGGTCGCCTACGACCACCGCGATGCCGCCGGGTTCATCCGGCTCAATGCGCTGCGGCTGCGCACGCTCGGTCAGAGGAAGAAGAAGCTGAAGCTGTGAATTCACCTCCCCCTGGAGGGGGGAGGTCGATCCGCGCCGCGGGCGCGGATCGGGCCACCCCACCCCGGCGCGCTGCGCGCGCCGACCCTCCCCCTGCAGGGGAGGGTGAAGGAGCCGCCTTACTGCACCTTCACCTTTCGGCTCTCGCCTTCCGGCGCGCGGCCTGTCAGGCGGGCGGCCATCACCTTCAACGCGACCACGATCGAATTGCCCCGCGTGTCCCAGTATTCGGCCTGCTCCGGGATGACGCGCAGCACCCGGACGGATGGATCGCGCGGCCCGCGCGGCCACCAGGCCTGCGCCTCGGCGCTCCACAGTTCGTCGGCCTTGTCGGGGTCGCGGACCATTTCGGCCGTGCCGGTGATGCTCAGATAGGTGTTGTCGCCGATATCGGCGAAGGCGAGGCAGACGTCGGGAGCAGCCGCGATCTCCTCGTCCTTGGCGCCGCGCGTGTCGGTGATGAAGAAGATGCAGCCCTCGTCCCGATCGGGGATCGCGTGCATCGGCCGCGACCGCATGCGCCCGCCCGCATGGGTCGTCACCATGCAGATCGCGATGTCCTCCATGATCTCCCACACTCGTTCGATGTCGTTCTCGCGCATGGTGATGGCCTCTGGCTCCCGCACGATGAACCCGGCAAGGCCCACGCGGGTTCCCGTCCCGCCGGATGAGCTGCCGGGTCGGGCATGGCCGGCACCGGCGCGAGCCTCTATGATCGGCCGGAGATCGTCAGGGAGGGCAGCCATGACCCGCGATCGGCTCAGGCGCGCGGCCGCGGCGCTCGCCGCCGTGCTTCTCCTCGCCATACCCGCGCGGGCTGCGGATCCGATCAAGGTCGGCTTCACCATGGCGCTGACCGGCGGCGTCGCGCCGAACGGCAAGCAGAGCCTCGCGGCCTTCGAGATCTGGCGCGACGACGTCAATGCGCGGGGCGGCCTGCTCGGGCGCCCAGTCGAGCTCGTCTATTACGACGACCAGAGCAATCCCGCGAATGTGCCGGCGCTCTACACCAAGCTCATTACCGTCGACAAGGTCGACCTCGTGATCGGCCCCTACGCCACCAACATGGTGGCGCCCGCGATGCCGGTGCTGATGCAGAACAACAAGATGACGATCAGCATCCTGGCGCTCGGGGTGAACAAGCAGTTCAACTATCCGCGGTACTTCTCGACCGTGCCGCTCGGCCCGGAGGGTCCGCCGGCCTTCTCCAAGGGCTTCTTCGAGCTCGCCACGGCGCAGAGCCCGCGGCCGCAGACCGTCGCGATCGTCGCCGCCGACGCGGAATTCGCCAAGACCGCTTCGGACGGCGCGCGCCAGAACGCATCCGCGGCGGGCTTCAAGATTGTCTACGACGGCAAGTATCCGCCGAGCACGACGGAATTCTCGCCGATGATGCGCGCCGTGCAGGCCGCCAACGCCGACATCGTGTTTGTGGCGGCCTATCCGCCCGACACGGTCGGCATCGTTCGCGCCGCGCACGAGATCGGAATGTCGCCCAGGATGTTCGGCGGCACGATGATTGGGCTGCTCGCGACGCCGATCAAGATGCAGCTCGGGCCGCTCATCAACGGCATCGTGATCAACGAAAGCTTCATGCCTGCGCTCGACTACCCCGGCACCGCGGAGCTGATCCGCAAGTACCAGGCACTGGCGCCGGAGCGCAAAATCGATCCGCTCGGCTACGGGTTCGCGCCGTTCGCCTATGCGGCCGGCCAGCTCATCGCCAAGGCGGTCGAGGACACCCGGAGCCTCGACGACGACAAGCTCGCAAAATACCTGCATAGCCACACGGTCGAAACCGTTGTCGGCCCGCTCGCCTTCGGGGCCGACGGCGAATGGGTGAAGTCGCGCATGCTGTTCACCCAATTCCAGGGCATCGACGGCAACGACCTCGGCCAGTTCCGTGACCGCGCCAAGGAAGTGATCCTGTGGCCAGCGGAATACCGCAACGGCACCATGATCTATCCGTACGCGAAGGCGAGGAAGTAGAGCGCACGATCGCGGCGCATCGGCTCTTGCGTCCTCTCCCCCGCTTGCGGGGGAGAGACACAGAGGGGGAAGCCACGAGCAACGAGCAAGTGGCTTCCCCCTCCCCGGCCCTCCCCCGCAGGCGGGGGAGGGAGAAAACTACACCTGCCGCTCGACCATCAGCTGCTTGATCTCGGCGATCGCCTTGGCGGGGTTGAGTCCCTTCGGGCAGGTGTTGGAGCAATTCATGATCTGGTGGCAGCGGTAGAGCCGGAACGGATCCTCGAGATCGTCGAGCCGCTCGCCGGTCGCCTCGTCGCGCGAGTCGCTGATCCAACGGTGGGCCTGCAGCAGAACGGCCGGGCCGAGATACCGCTCCGGATTCCACCAGTAGCTCGGGCAGGACGCCGAGCAGCAGGCGCACAGGATGCATTCGTAGAGGCCGTCGAGCTTCGCCCGGTCCTCGTGGCTCTGCTTCCATTCCTTCTCGGGGGTCGGGCTCACCGTCTGCAGCCACGGCTTGATCGAGGCGTGCTGGGCGTAGAAGTTGGTCAGATCGGGCACGAGATCCTTGACCACCGACATGTGGGGCAGCGGATAGATCTTCACCGTGCCCTTGATGTCCTCCATGTGCTTGGTGCAGGCGAGCGTGTTCGTGCCGTCGATGTTCATCGCGCAGGAGCCGCACACGCCCTCGCGGCAGGAGCGCCGGAAGGTAAGCGTCGGATCGATCTTGTTCTTGATCCAGATCAGCGCGTCGAGGACCATCGGGCCGCAATCGTCGAGGTCAACCGTGTAGGTGTCCATGCGCGGGTTGAGGCCGTCCTCTGGACTCCAGCGGTAGACGCGGTACTCGCGCGTGCCCTTCTCGCGCTCGACATGCCGCTTACCCGGCAAGGGCCAGACTTTTCCGTCGGTGACCCGGGAATTCTTCGGCAGCGTGAATTCGACCATCGTGTTTCGCGCCTCTGCTAGTCTCGTCATGCGCGGGCTTGACCCGCGCATCCACGTCTTGCGGCAAAGAACGACGTGGATGGCCGGGACAAGCCCGGCCATGACGCCTTATGGCTTAATACACTCTCGCCTTCGGCTCGATGTACTGGACGTCGTTCGTCATCGTGTAGGTGTGCACCGGCCGGTAGTCGATCGTCACCTTGTGGGTGGCGGGGTCGAGCCATGCCAGCGTGTGCTTCATCCAGTTCTTGTCGTCGCGGTCGGGGAAATCCTCGCGCGCGTGCGCGCCCCGGCTTTCCTGGCGGTTGAGCGCCGAATCCATCGTCACCACCGCCTGGGCGATCAGGTTTTCGAACTCGAGCGTCTCGATCAGATCGGAGTTCCAGATCAGCGACCGGTCGAACACCTTGACGTCGGCGGCGCCCGCCATCACGTCGTGAATGAGCTTCGAGCCCTGCTCCAGCACCTCGCCGGTGCGGAAGACGGCGCAGTTGCTCTGCATCACCGACTGCATCTTGTCGCGCATCGCCGCGGTCGGGGTGCCGCCGTTCGCGTGGCGCAGCCGGTCGAGCCGGGTCAGCGCGAGCTCGGCCGAGTCCGACGGCAGCTCCGGCTGCTCCTCGCCCGCCCTGATCAGCTCGGCGCAGCGCAGCCCGGCGGCACGGCCGAACACCACGAGATCGATCAGCGAGTTCGAGCCGAGGCGGTTCGCGCCGTGCACCGACACGCAGCCGGCTTCGCCCAGCGCCATCAGGCCCGGCACGATGTGATCGTCGCTGCCGTTCTTCTTGGTCAGCACTTCGCCGTGATAATTCGTCGGGATGCCGCCCATGTTGTAGTGCACGGTCGGCAGCACCGGGATCGGCTCGCGCGTTACATCGACGCCGGCGAAGATGCGCGCCGATTCCGAGATGCCGGGCAGCCGCTCGGCCAGCACCTTGGGATCGAGATGATCGAGGTGCAGCAGGATGTGGTCCTTCTTCGGCCCGACGCCGCGGCCCTCGCGGATCTCGATCGTCATCGCCCGCGAGACCACGTCGCGCGACGCAAGATCCTTGGCGGAGGGGGCATAGCGCTCCATGAAGCGCTCGCCTTCCGAATTGGTGAGGTAGCCCCCCTCGCCGCGCGAGCCCTCGGTGATCAACACGCCGGCGCCGTACACCCCGGTCGGGTGGAACTGGACGAACTCCATGTCCTGCAGCGGCAGGCCGGCGCGCAGCAGCATGGCGTTGCCGTCGCCGGTGCAGATGTGGGCGGAGGTGCAGGAGAAATACGCCCGCCCGTAGCCGCCGGTGGCCAGGATGGTCATGCGGGCGCGGAAGCGGTGGATGGTGCCGTCGTCGAGCTTGAGCGCGACCACGCCGCGGCAGGCGCCCTCGTCGTCCATGATCAGATCGATGACGAAATACTCGACGAAGAACTCGGC
>Ga0075426_10003107_pt1 | contig 11865 bp, 13 predicted proteins | sample SoiMethybrSBSTD5_FD_75304 | JGI IMG/M metagenome (GOLD analysis project Ga0075426, IMG submission 75304) | Bulk soil microbial communities from a Populus tree surrounding site in Tennessee, USA - Soil MetaG P. TD hybrid SBSTD5 | ecosystem: Environmental > Terrestrial > Soil > Tree plantation...
TAGCGCTCCGGGCTCGTGTCCGAGCGCACGCTCGCGTGGCCGTAGGCGTCGATCACGCCGTGCTCGGCGAGCGTGCGCGAGGCGACGACGAGGTCGAGGATGAGGCTCATCGATTCAGTCTCCGGTGATCTTCGCGCTCGCCACCACGCGGTTCCAGCGCTCGAGCTCCTGCGCAAGGAGGGTGCCGAGGCGCTCCGGCTTGTCGATCACGACGGCCTGGCCCTGCTTCGCCATCGCCTCGCGCACCTCCGGAGCCTGCAGCGCTTCGTTGATTGCCGCGTTGAGCCGCGACACCGCGTCGGGCGGCGTCCCGGCGGGCGCGAAGACGCCGTACCAGGTCTCGACGACGAGGTTCGGATGCCCGAGCTCCTTCATCGTCGGCACGTCGGGAAAGGCGGGCGAACGCGCTTCGCTCATCACCGCGAGCATGCGCATGCGGCCCGACGTCACGAAGGGAGCCGCGGTCTGGAGCGCCGCGATCGTCGCCTGCACGTGGCCGCCGACGAGATCGGTCATGGCGCCGGCCGAGCCCTTGTACGGCACGTGCTCGACGTCGATGCCGGTTTCGAGCTTGACCAGCTCCATCGTGAGGTGCTGCGGCGTGCCGTTGCCCGGGGACGAGTAGTGCAATTGCCCCGGCTGCTTCTTCGCCATCGCCACGAAATCGGCGAAGCGCGTGACGCCGATCCGCGGGGACACGACGAGCGCCATGGCGCTGGTGGCCGCGAGGGCGACGGGCGTGAAGCTCTTCGCGGCGTCGTAGGGAAGGTTGTGGCGCAGCGCCGGGAGCGTCCCGTGCGCGGTCGCGGCGAAGAGCAGCGTGTGGCCGTCGGGCGCGCTCTTCGCGACCGCCTCGGCGCCGATGGCGCCGCTCGCGCCCGCCTTGTTCTCGACCACGACCGGCGTGCCGAGCTTGTCCGAGAGCTTCGGCCCGATCAGCCGCGCGATCTGGTCGGCGCCGGTCGCGGGCGTGTACGGCACGACGATGGTGATCGGCCGCGATGGAAAGGACGTCTGCGCCTGGGCGCCGGCCGCCAGCGCGAAAAGCAGGAGCGCGATCTTCAGGATTCGCATGGTCGTATCATAACGTCGTGAACGACCTCCTCCTCGTCCTCAACGATCCGGACCGCTTCGATTTCCGCGTGCGCAGGTCGGCGATGGTCGATCCGGCCGTGCTGGAGCGCGAGAGGCGCGGCATCTTCGACCGCTGCTGGATCTACGCCGGGCATGAGAGCGAGGCGCGGGCGCCGGGCGACTTCGTGACGCGCACGATCTGCGGGCGGCCCATCCTGCTCGCGCGCGACAGCGCCGGCGCGATCCGCGTCTTCCTCAATGTCTGCCGCCATCGCGGCGCGGTCGTCTGCCGCGAGAGGAGCGGCAACGCGCGCGGCTACACCTGCTTCTACCACGGCTGGAGCTACGACCGCGACGGGCGCCTGGACGGCGTGCCCGGCGAGACGAGCTATCCGCCGGGATTCGACCGCTCGCAGTTCGGTCTCATGTCGCCGCCGCGCGTCGACGTTTACCGCGGTTTCGTCTTCGTCAACTTCGACGCGAACGCGATGCCGCTCGCCGATTACCTCGCGGGCGCGAAGGAATACATCGACCTCGTCGTCGACCAGTCGCCCACCGGCGAGATGGAGATCATCCGCGGCACGCAGGAATACGCCATCCGCGCCAACTGGAAGCTGCTGGTCGAGAACAGCTTCGACGATTACCACCTGATGAGCACGCACTCGACGTGGCTCGACTACATGAAGCGCGCGGGTGTGGCGATCCCGAAGCCCGCGAAGGGGCACCTGATGCCCTCGCACGGCGTGGGCAAGGCGCTCGGCAACGGCCACGCGGTGATCGACAACGAGAACTTCCGCGGCCGGCCCGTGGCGAAGTGGATTCCGCCGTACGGAGAAGAGGCGAAGGCCGAGATCGAGCGGCTGCGCGCCGAGCTCGTGCAGCGCCTCGGTGAGGCGAGGGCGCGGCGCATCGCCGATACGAACCGCAACCTCCTCGTTTTCCCAAACCTCATGCTGAACGACGGCTCGTCGGTGACGGTACGCACGTTCCATCCGGCGGGCCCCGATCGCATGGAAGTGACCGCCTGGGCGCTGGGACCGAAAGGCGAATCGGCGAAGGCGCGCGCGATCCGCCTCGACAGCTTCCTCACGTTCTACGGACCCGGAGGGCTCGCCACGCCCGACGACATCGAAGCGCTCGAGTCCGTGCAGCAAGGGCTCGCGACCTGGCGCGAGGTGCCGTGGTCGGTGATGACGCGCGGCATGGCGAAAGAGGGCGAGCAGCTCAACACCGACGAGCTGCACCTGCGCGAATTCTGGATCTGGTGGGATCGCTACCTCAAGGCCCAATGACGCGGCAAGACGTCGAGGACTTCCTCTACCGCGAAGCGGCGCTGCTGGACGCGTGGCAGCTCGACGACTGGCTCGAGCTCCTCACCGACGACGCGCAATACCGCGTGCCGTCGAACGACGCGCAGGGCGGCGATCCGAAGGCGACGCTCTATCTCATCGCCGACGACATCCAGCGGCTGCGCGGGCGGGTCACGCGGCTCAAGGATCCGCAGGCGCACGCGGAGTTCCCGCACTCGCGCACGCGCCGGCTCATCACCAACGTGCGCATCGTGAGCGCCGACGAGCGCGCGGTCCACGTCGAGTGCAACTTCGCCGTGCACCGCTTCCGCCGCGACGAGCGCGTCGGGCAGTACGTCGGCCGCTACCGCTACACGCTGCGGCTTACCGGCGGCGAGCCCAGGATCGCGCTGCGCGAGGCGATCCTAGACGCCCACGAGCTCGCGTCGCTGGGAGCGGTCAGCTTTATCCTCTAGCCTGAGGAGCTTCTCGGCGTTGCCGTGGAAGATCTTCGCGCGCTCGGCTTCCGTGATGTCGAGCGACTCGATCACCTTGATGGTCTCGCGGATGTACATCGGCCCCTTCTCGGGATCGAACGGCGCGTCGGAAGCGAACACGACCTGGTCCGCGCCGAAGAACGCCATTGCGCACTCGATCGCCGAGCGCGAGCCGAAGGTCGCGGTATCCGCGATGAACATCTTGAAGTAGTCGAACGGCCGGCGCTTGATCCTGATCGACGACTTGTCGAAGCCGGTGGTGCGCGCGCCGAGCTGGTCGAGACCGGGGCCGATGCGGCCCTCGAAGAACGGGATCATCGCGCCGCCGTGGTGGCAGACGATCTTCAGCTTCGGATGCTTGTCGAAGATGCCCGCGAAGGCGATGCGCGCCATCGCCACGCTCGTCTCGTACGGCCAGCCGAACGTCCACCACATCTCGTACTTGGACTTCTGCTCCGTCAGGTAGTCCGGGAAGTTGGCGCCGCGCTGGGGATGGAGGAAGAGCGGCAGGTCGAGCTCGGCCATGGCGTCGAAGATCGGCGCGAACTCCGGCAGGTCGAGCGGCTTGCCGCCGACGTTGGTGAAGATCTGCACGCCGCGCGCGCCCAGGTCGTTCACCGCGCGGTGGATTTCGTCCACGCACCGCTCCGGGGCGTTGAGCGCGAGCGACGCGAGGAACGTGGGGAAGCGGTCGGGATACTTGTCGCAGAGCTCCGCGAGCCCGTCGTTGCAGATGCGCGCGAGCTCCGGGCTCTCGGCCGGGCCGGCGATCGCCTCGATGGGCGGCATCGCGGCGCACAGGACCTGGACATAGTCGGGGAAGCGGTCCATCACGCGGAAGCGCTCGTCGAGGTCGACGAGCATCGGCAGCTCGCGCACGCGCTTGCCGATGTCCTTCATGTCGCCGATGCGCTCGGCGAATTTCTGCGGCAGGACGTGGTTGAAGACGTCGATCTTTTTCATGCCGGGACCTCCTTCGTGGAACCTTCGATGATACCCGCAGCCCAGCGCATCGTGCGGAAGTCGAAGCCCTTCTCGATCGCCGGCTTCACGACCACGAAATAGGGCGACACGTCGAAGTCGCGCGGCGCGTAGAGGCTGTGGTGGCGGATGCGCAGCACCTCGTCGTAGCAGGTGTTGCATTCGCCGGTGGGCCGGCGCTCGATTCCCGGCAGGATCGGATAGCGCACGGCCTGGAAGAGCTGCGCGATGAAGGTCGAGCAGATCGCGCGCGTGGGCTCGCCGCTTCCGAGCATGAGCATTTGCCTGCGCATCGATGCCGGCACCGGCAGCGGCAGCAGGTAGCGCGCGAGGTCGAAGACGTTCTTGAGGTCGTACTGGTGGCCCAGGCGCTCGACGGCAAGCGCGACGATGCGCTCGAGGTCCGCGGGCGAAAGGCCGACCGGACGGCAGATGCGCGTGTGGCAATCGGCGTAGCGCGCCGACGGCACGAGGCGCACGCCCTCGACGAGATCGACCTCGATCAACGCGTTCTCGCCGGGACAGCAGCCGTTGAACGGCCCGCGCCCCAGGCACAGCGCCGCGTGCGACCAGGTCGATTGCGTGAGGTACTTGATCGCCCCCGAGATGCGCGTGTCGCCTTCGACCAGCAGCACGTCGCCCGGGCGCAGGTTCGCGTCGAGGTCGGCGAAGCTCGAGGTGGCGAGCGGGTGGTACGCCGGAACCGGCCGGCTCAGGTAACGCGCCAACGCGTTGCCGGCCCAACGAAGAAGCGCCTTCATGTGTATCCCCCCAGCATCGGATGGCGTTGCGTCGGCTTGCGTTCCCGGGCGAGCCGCCGCGAACTCGCGCGCGCCGCCGCAATCTCAAGCCAACACACGTCCGCCGCGGAGCATTCCCCCATGGAGCCCAACCTCGCGAAGATCGAGCCCCTCATCCGGCAGCTGCTGATCGAGCTGGGCGAGGATCCCGATCGCGAAGGGCTGGTGAAGACGCCGTATCGCGTCGCGAAGGCTCTCGCGTTCCTCACGCACGGCCACCACGTGAAGATCGGCGAGGTGATCAACCAGGCGATCTTCACGCAGCCGACCTCCAGCATGGTGATCGTGAAGGACATCGAGCTCTATAGCCTCTGCGAGCACCACATGCTGCCATTCTTCGGCCGCTGCCACATCGCCTACATCCCGAACGGAAAGGTGTTCGGCGTGAGCAAGCTCGCGCGCCTCGTCGACATGTACGCGCGGCGGCTGCAGCTGCAGGAGAGGCTCACCGAGCAGATCTCGCAGGCGATCATGGATTCGATCGACGCGCGCGGCGTGGGCGTGATGATCGAGGCGCGGCACCTGTGCATGATGATGCGCGGGGTGGAAAAGCAGAATTCGACGATGGTCACGTCCGCCGTGCTCGGCGTGCTGCGCGAGAACCTCGCGACGCGCGAGGAATTCCTCTCGCTCGTCTGCCGCAAGGCCCCATAGCGTGGCCGGGAAGGAAAAGGAAAAAGGCAGGGGCGGCCCGCTCGCCGGCCGGACCGCGATCGTCACCGGCGGCTCGTCGGGCATCGGCGCCGGCATCTGCCGCGCGTACGCGAAAGCGGGCGCCGCGGTCGGCGTCAACTACATCCGCGGCGCGGAGGCGGCGGAGAAGCTCGTGAAGGAGATCGAGGCCGACGGCGGGCTCGCGGTGGCGCTCAAGGCCGATGTCTCGCGCGAGGCCGAGGTCGCGCGCATGTTCGACCGCTTCGTGAAGCGCTTCCACCGCATCGACATCCTGGTGGCGAACGCGGGCATCCAGCGCGACGCGCCGGTCGAGACGATGACACTGGAGCAATGGAACCAGGTGCTCGCCGCGAACGTCGCCGGGCAATTCCTCTGCGCGCGCGAGGCGATCCGCCATTTCCTCGCGCAGAAGCCGCCCGCGGACTCGCGCGCCATCGGCAAGATCCTGTGCATGAGCTCGGTGCACCAGCACATTCCGTGGGCGGGCCACGTGAACTACGCGGCGTCGAAGGGCGCGGTGCACCTCCTCATGGAAAGCCTCGCGCAGGAAGTGGCGGGGCGCAAGATCCGCGTGAACGCGATCGCGCCCGGCGCGATCCGCACGCCGATCAACAAGGACGCGTGGTCCACGCCGCAGGCGATGAAGGAGCTGCTGCGGCTCATCCCGTACGGGCGCATCGGCGAGCCCGACGACGTGGCGAAGCTCGCCGTGTGGCTCGCCTCCGAGGATTCCGACTACGTCGTGGGCGCGACCATCGTGATCGACGGCGGCATGAGCCTCTACCCCGGATTCGCCGGCAATGGCTGATCGCGGTGACCGGCCGATCGCCGATTACGCGATCGTCGGTGACTGCCACGGAGCCGCGCTCGTCGCGAAGGATGGCAGCGTCGACTGGTGCGCGCTCGAGCGCTTCGACGCCGATCCGCTCTTCCTGCGCATCCTCGACGCGCGCCGCGGCGGCTTCCTCGCCATCCGTCCGCGCGGCGATTTCACCTCGACGCGCGCGTATTTGCCGCGCAGCAATATCCTGCGAACGGAATTCGCGACCGCGAACGGACGCGCCGCCGTCACCGACTGGATGCCCGTGGGACGCACCGCTTCCGCGGGACCGAACGACTACGTCACGCTCGCCGCGCCCGGATGGCTGATCCGCCGCATCGAGGCGCTCGAGGGCTCGATCGAGCTCGAGGTCACGTGCCGCGTCGCGCGCGAGTATGCGAGCCGGCTTGCGCCGCTCGCGCCGCACGGGCGCGACGTGCTCATCGAAGGCACGCGCCTGGCGCTCCGCAGCGACGCCGCGCTCGCGGTCGACGGCGACACCGCCACCGCGACGCTCAGCCTGCAAGCGGGCGACCGGCGCTACGTCGCCATCGCGCCCGAAGGCGACCGCGTCGACAGCACGATCGTCGACACGCTTTTCCAGGTGACGCGCGCGTTCTGGCGGGAATGGATCGGTTATTGCCGCTACGACGGCCGCTATGCCGCCGAGGTCGAGCGCAGCGCCCTCGCGCTGAAGCTCCTCACATTCGCGCCGACGGGCGCCTGCGTGGCGGCGCCGACGACGTCGCTTCCGGAGGAGATCGGCGGCGAGCGCAACTGGGACTACCGCTTCTGCTGGATCCGCGATACGAGCCTGATGCTGCACGCGCTCTCCATGCTCGGCTATTCCAGCGAGTCGCACCGCTTCTGGGAATTCCTGTGCGAGCGCATGGAGGAAGGAGTCGCGAAGCTGCAGGTGATGTACGGCATCGGCGGCGAGGCGAAGCTCGAGGAGAGGCTGCTCGATTGGCTCCAGGGTTACCGCGCGAGCAAGCCCGTGCGCATCGGCAACGCCGCCCACGCGCAGCGCCAGACCGATCTCTACGGCTACGTGTTCGAGGCGGCGATGGTGTACGACAAGCTCGGCGCGGACCTGACGCCGGGCGACCGCGAGGTGCTCGCCTCCGTCGCGGATTTCATCGAGAGCTGCTGGAACCAGCCCGACACCGGCATCTGGGAGAGCCGCGGGCCGATGCGGCACTTCGTGCATTCGAAGGCGATGTGCTGGCTGGTGGTCGATCGCGCGGTGAAGCTCCTCGGGAAGAAGGAGAGATGGGTGCGGGTGCGCGACGAGATCTGGCGCGCGCTGTGCGAGCGCGGACGCGTGGACGGGCATTTCGTGCAGGCGATGGACGAGGGCGATCCGAGGCGCATGGACGCGGCGCTGCTGCAGCTCGCGACCCTCGGGCTCCCGGTCGACCGCGAGACGCTGCGCGCGACGCGCCTCGCGGTGGAAAAGGAGCTCTCCCGGGGCGAGTGCTTCCTCGAGCGCTACACCACCGAGGACGGCGTGGCGGGCGGCGAGGGCGCCTTCCTCATCTGCAGCTTCTGGCACGTCGACGCGCTGCTCGCCGAGGGCGAGGAGGAGGCCGCGCGCTCGCTTTTCGAGAAGCTCCTCGCGTTCGCGAACGACGTCGGCCTTTTCTCCGAGGAGATCGACGCGCGCACGGGCGAGCTGCTGGGCAATTTCCCGCAGGCTTTCACGCACCTGGGGCTCGTCAACACCGCGGTCAACCTGTCGCTGCACGCGCGCCACGGCACGCGCGCGGTGCGGCAGGGCTACGCCGAGCGCGCGCGCAAGATCGTGACAGCGACCTTCGGCTGGCGCGGCGCGCTCGCGGCGCTGCTTTCGCGCGGCGAGGTGCGCATGGCGGGCTCGCGCGACTCGGTTCTTCGACTGGAGGCCATCCGCCCGCCTGCTACACTGCCCGCATGATTCTGGTCGGCATGCTCGACTCTCCATACGTGCGCCGCTGCGCCGTGTCGATGAAGCTCATGAGCGTGCCGTTCGAGCACAGGTCGCTCTCGGTCTTCCGCACCTACGACCAGTTCCGCGGCATCAATCCGGTGGTGAAGGCGCCCACGCTCGTGTGCGCCGACGGCGCGGTGCTGATGGATTCGACGCTCATCCTCGAGTACGTCGAGAGCCAGGTGCCCGAGAGCCGGCGGCTCATGCCCGCGCACGGCATCGAGCATCGCGAGGCGCTGCGGCTCACCGGTCTCGCCCTCGCCGGGGCGGAGAAGTGCGTGCAGGTTTTCTACGAGAAGATGCGGCCCGAAGACAAGCGCCACGCGCCGTGGCTCGAGCGCGTCATCGGCCAGGCGAACGCCGCCTTCGCGGAGCTCGAGCGCGACATGCAGCGGGCGAAGCCCTGGATGCAGGGCGAGAAGCTCACCGCCGCCGATGTCGTGGTGCAGTGCGCGTGGCGTTTCGCGCAACACGCAACCCCGGACGAGGTGCTGTCGGCGAAGTACCCGCGGCTCGCGCAGCACTGCATGCGCGCCGAGGAGCTGCCGGAGTTCTCCTCGACACCTCTCGAGTGAGACGTCTCGGGCACATCCTTTCGCTCGACGACTTCGAGCGCGCCGCCGCGCGGCACCTGCCGCGTCCGGTGTTCGCGTACGTCTCGGGCGCGGTCGAGGACAACCTGGCGTTGCGCGACAACCGCGCCGCCTACGACGAGATCGCGTTCGTGCCGCGCGTGCTCGTCGACGTCTCGCAGCGCTCCATGGCGGCCTCGCTCTTCGGCCGCCGCTACGCGGCGCCTTTCGGCATCGCGCCGATGGGTGTCGCGGCGCTCTCCGCGTATCGCGGCGATCTCGTGCTCGCGCGCGCGGCGCGCGAAGCCTCGATCCCGATGGTGATGAGCGGCTCCTCGCTCATCCGGCTGGAGGATGTCGCGAAGGAGAATCCGGCGGCGTGGTTCCAGGCGTACCTGCCGGGCGAGCCCGCGCGCATCGCGGCGTTGATCGACCGCGTCGCAGCCGCGGGCTTCGGCACGTTGATGATCACGGTGGACGTCGCGGTGCTGCCGAGCCGCGAGAACAACGTGCGCGCGGGATTCACGCTGCCGCTGCGCCCGTCGCTGCGGCTCGCCTGGGACGGCATCTCGCATCCGCGCTGGCTCTTCGGCACGGCGCTCGCGACGCTCGCGCGCCACGGCATGCCGCACTTCGAGAATTCCTTCGCCGAGCGCGGCGCGCCGATCCTCGCGCGCTCGATCGAGCGCGACTTCTCCAAGCGCGATCACCTGAGCTGGACGCATCTGGAGCAGATTCGCAAGCTCTGGAAAGGCACGCTCGTGGTGAAGGGGATCCTCAGTGCCGAGGACGCGCGCATCGCGCGCGAGAGCGGCGTCGAGGGGATCGTGGTCTCGAACCACGGCGGGCGGCAGCTCGAATCGAGTGTGGCGCCGCTACGCGTGCTGCCGGCGATCGCGCAGGCCGCGGGCGGCATGACGGTGATGATCGACAGCGGCATCCGGCGCGGCACGCACGTGCTCAAGGCGCTCGCGCTCGGCGCCCACTTCGTCTTCGTCGGCCGTCCTTTCAACTACGCGGCCTCGGTCGCCGGCCGCGCGGGCGTCGATCACGCGATCGCGCTCCTCAAGACCGAGGTCGATCGCGACATGGCGCTGCTCGGCATCACGTCGCTTGCCGAGCTGGGCCCGCAGTGCCTCGCGCGGCTTCCATCAGCAGCTCGAACGACCTGATCCGGTCCTCGGAGCGGTACGCGTCCGAGACGAGGATGAGCTCGTCGGCTTCGGTCGCCTCCACGATGCGCCGCAGTCCCTCGCGCACGCGCGCCGCGCCGCCGACGACGAACAGCGCCATGCGCTCGGCCACGGCGGCGCGTTCCATGTCCGACCAGTCGATTCGCTCCACCGGCGGCTGCAGCGCCGCGCGCTTGCCGCGCAGGATTCCCAGCGAGCGCTGGATCATCGAGGTGGCGAGGAGCTCGGCCTCCTCGTCGCTCGCGGCGGCGAAGGCCGGCACGCCGACCATCACGTGCGGCCGCTCGAGCGCGCCGTTCGGGCGGAACTCGTTGCGGTAGATCTCGAGCGCTTCCATGAGATCGCCGGGCGCGAAGTGCGAGGCGAAGGCGTAGGGGCGGCCGGTCGCGGCGGCGAAATGCGCGCTCCACGTGCTCGAGCCGAGGATCCACACGGGGACCTCGATCCCTTCGCCTGGAATCGCCTTCACGCGCTGGTCGTCGTGCGCGGGCGCGAAATACGAGACGAGTTCGGCCACCTGCGCGTCGAAATCCTCGGCGCCGAGGTGGCGGCGCAGCGCCCGCATCGTCGTCGGATCGGTTCCCGGCGCGCGCCCGAGCCCGAGGTCGATGCGTCCCGGATAGAGCGACTCGAGCGTGCCGATCTGCTCGGCGACGACGAGCGGCGCGTGGTTGGGCAGCATGATTCCGCCCGATCCCACGCGGATCGTCGTCGTGTGCGCGGCGATGTAGCCCATGAGCACCACGGTCGCCGAGCTCGCGATCCCGTCGAGGTTGTGGTGCTCGGCGAGCCAGTAGCGGCGGAAGCCCAGCGTCTCGGCGCGTTGCGCGAGCGTGCGCGACACGGCGAGCGCCTCCGGAATCGATCCGCCCTGCGCATACGTGACGAGGTCGAGGATCGAAAGCGGCGTCGTGTCGATCGTCTTCATGAAATGAAAACGGCAGCCGGGAGGCCGCCGTTCGAGCGCAAACGATGTCGCGTGGCGCGCGTCAGGCGACCGGGCGAATCTGGACGGCCTGCTTGCCCTTCGGGCCTTCCTTCACGTCGAACTCGACGCGCTGGTTTTCCTTGAGGGTCTTGAAGCCCGCGCCCTGGATTTCGGAGTAGTGCGCGAAGAGATCTTCGCCGCCGCCATCGGGCTTGATGAATCCGAAACCCTTCGCTTCGTTGAACCACTTGACGATACCGGTGCTCATTGCGTGTCCTCTGGATTGATTTCCCGGCAACCCCCGGGAGCCGGGGCCAGCGAAGAAAGGAACGCAAGAACAAACTGGAGTGGGCCGGTCGTGCCGGCGTACTGAAGTTGCTGCTTACCGAACCTGATCACTGCGAGGGCAATTATACGCGACCGTTTTGCGCGAACTGTCAACGCCGCCGCGCTCGAAATGTGCCGAATGGATCAGCCGGAACCGAGCGAGCGCTCGAGAAGCTCGACCGCTTTCGCGAGTGCCGCCGCCTCGTCGGCGGTCGCATCGGCCATGAGCTTCGCGATCGCATCGAGCCGGTGCTCGCGCGCGCGCAGCATGCGCTTGCGGCCGCGCGCGGTGGCGACGATGCGGATGCGCCGGTCGTCCCGCGGCGCCGTTGCGGCCGCGGCGAGGCCTTCTTTCACCATCGCCTTCACCAGCCGCGACATGGTCGGCGGCTTCACGCCTTCGGCGGCGGCGAGCTCCCCGAGCGACTGCGGGCCGCGGAAGACCAGCACCGACAGGGCGGAGGCGCGCGGGCCGGAGAAGCCGTGCGCTTCGTCGACCTTGCGCAGCCACCTGAGGAGCCGGATCGCGGCATGGTGGAAGCGCTGGACGACGCGCGGGTCGGGCGGGGAACGGCGCGGCATTGACAAGTCACTTAGCAGAGCTAATAATTAGCAATGCTAACAGAGTGCGCCGCGACTTTCAAGGAGACCGCCATGCCCGCCATCGCCGCGATCCAGCAGATCGCCGTCAACGCCCGCGACCTCGCGCGCGCCACCGCCTTCTATCGCGACCGCCTGGG
>Ga0075426_10003109_pt1 | contig 11864 bp, 9 predicted proteins | sample SoiMethybrSBSTD5_FD_75304 | JGI IMG/M metagenome (GOLD analysis project Ga0075426, IMG submission 75304) | Bulk soil microbial communities from a Populus tree surrounding site in Tennessee, USA - Soil MetaG P. TD hybrid SBSTD5 | ecosystem: Environmental > Terrestrial > Soil > Tree plantation...
GTGATGTCCTGCTTCTGCTTGTCGTAGGACAGGAAGTAGAAGAGCTTGTCCTTGATCAGGGGACCGCCGAGCGAGCCGCCGTACTGCTCCTTGCTCTGGTCGGCGGGATCGTGGCCTAGCGTCGGGCCGACGCGGGGGAAGTTGGAGATCAGGCTCTGCGGCTGCTTGAAATAGAAGCCCGAGCCGTGCAGCGTGTTGGTGCCGCTCTTGGTGATGAGGTTGACGAAACCGCCGCCCGAGCGCCCGTACTCGACGGAGGCGCCGTTGGTGACGACGTTGGCCTCCTTGATCGACTCCTGGGAGATGGAGAGCGGGGCGCGGCCCTCGGCCACGCCGACGGCGCCGCCGAAGAAGGCGTTGTTGTAGTCCACGCCGTCCACGGTGATGCTGGTGTTGATGCCGCGCTCGCCCGAGAGCGACAGGTTGTTGCGCTCGGAGTCGAGACGGCTCTCCGGGGTCAGCAGCACGAGCTGCTTGAAGTCGCGGCCGGCGCTCGGCAGGTTCTTGAGCTGCTCGGTCTGGATGGTGGTGCCGACCTGAGTGTTGGTCACCTCGACGACCGGCAGCTCGTCGGCGGTGACGGTGATGGTCTCCGTGACCTTGGCGCTCTGCAGGGTGAAGTTGATCGTCGGGGTCGAGCCGAGCAGCAGCCGGACGTTGTCGGCGGTCGCGGTGGCGAAGCCGTCGAGGCTCGCCGCGACCTTGTAGGTGCCGGTCGGCAGGTTGAGGACGCGGTAGAAGCCCTCGGCGTCGGTCACGGCGACCTGGGTGAAGTTCGTATCCTTGTTGGTGGCCTCTACCGTGACTCCCGGCAGAGGAGCGCCATCGGCGCCCTCGACGGTGCCGGAGATGCGGCTGGTGGTGACGTCGGTCTGGGCGAACGCCGCGCCGGCCAGCCCGAAGACGACCAGCATAGCCGTCAGGACATGGACCCAGACCCGAGTGCGGTTGGAACGGACACGCGCCATAGGTGAAACCCTCCTTTTTCGGTGCGCAAGTTTTTTGGCGGGCGGGAGCTTATGCGAGGAGTGCAGTGCGGCCCAGTGGACCCTGCGAACTTCCGGTTACAGGCCCATGGCGATCGGGCGCCACCACTCCCTATGCTAAGCTCCGCCCGCGATTGCGGTCTTCTTGACGGCGGCATTATACCTCCGGACCGACCGCCGCGCTCCAACTTTTTTTCGCGGATTCCAACATGAGCTCCGAGAACCGGCCGCTGGTGAGCGTCATCATGGGGAGCAAGTCGGATTGGGAGACGCTGCGCCACGCCGACGAGATGCTCACCCGGTTCGGCGTGGCTCACGAGTGCCGCGTCGCTTCCGCCCACCGCACTCCGGACCTGACGGCCGAGCTCGCTCGCTCCGCCGAGGAGCGAGGCATCGAGGTGATCATCGCGGCCGCGGGCGGCGCCGCTCACCTCGCCGGCGTGGTTGCGGCGTACACGCTGGTTCCCGTGCTCGGCGTGCCGGTGCAGAGCCAGGCGCTCAACGGCCTCGACTCGCTGCTGTCGATGGTCCAGATGCCGGGAGGAGTTCCGGTCGGCACGCTGGCCATCGGCAAGGCCGGCGCGGTCAACGCCGCCCTGCTGGCGGTGCGCATTCTGGCCAACAGCCGTCCCGAGCTGCGCCAGAAGCTCCGCGACTTCGCTGAAGAGCAGGCGCGCCAGGTGCGGGAGGCGACGTTGCCTTAAACGGGCCGGGTCAACGTCCCAATCGTCCTCGCCCGCGCGACCTCACCCCCTCACGCACCCTGCATCGCCAGCGACACGCGCACGTTCTGCGGCAGCGTCAGCGCGAGATAGACCGGGCAGCGCTGCCGCCAGACCTCGAACAGCGCGCCGATCTTCTCCTGCGGGCTCGGCGAGTCGATCTCCACCTTCAACGCGAGATCCTGGAGATCGGGAACGGCTCCGCCGATGCCGAGCAGGCCCCGGTCGTCGCTCTCGCACGAGGCGGTAGCCCTCACGGAGTGGAGCGCCACGCCGAGCTGCGGCGCCAGGATGTCGCGCAGGAAAAGGACGGCGCAGCCGGCAAGCGCGCTGAGCAGCAGCGCCGTCGGGCTCGGCGCGGAGTTGCCGCCGCCGAGCGTGACGGGAAGGTCCGCTCGCCAGGAGAAAGATCCGGTTACGAACGAGGCGGCGGCGCCCTCGGAAGCGGCCGATACGGCGAGCCGGCCCCTGGCCTTCTCGGGCTCCGCCCGCCAGAGTTGGGACGTATTGTGGATGACGTCGAGCGTCATGTCGTTCTCCTCGAAACGTGATGCACACGGGTCGGGCCCGTGCATGGAGAACGGAACGACCGGCGAGAGCCTTTCCCCTCACCGCGGAGCACCGGCGCTCCTATGATATGAACGCCGCATGACCGGACCCGCCCGCGGTCGCCGGCTGGTTTCGCCCGCTCTTCTGGGGGCGCTCGCCCTGGCCGGCTGCGCCGGAAACGCGCACCCGTCCAAGCCTGCCGGCCCCGCGCTGGAAAACGATCTCCAGCAGGCGCTGCAGCGGCAAACCTGGAACCGCCTGCGGCTCGACGCCGAGTGCCGCACCGAGGGCGGCTGGCGCTCGGCCACGATCTTCGGCAGCGGCGTCGGGATCTGGAACGGCGAACGCCAGCTCGTGCTGCCGCGCGAGGGCGTGCTCTCCCTGCTGCGGGAGCTTGCGGCGTCGCGCTTCGCCGCCATGCGCGAGACCTACGGCGAAGGGGAAGATGAGGCCGAGCTGATCTGTCGCGTCGGGCTGGATCTGGACGGCGTCAAAAAGCAGGTCCAGCAGCTCGCGACGGGCCCTCAGTTTGGCCCCCTGAATCGGCTGGCCGGCCGCATCCTGGCCGCCGCCGAGGCGGCGGGGCGCGCGGGCCTGGAGGCGTCCTCGCTCACCGACGGCCTGGAGAAGATCGCCCGCGGCGAGCTGGCTCCGGAGCTGCTGTCCGTTCACGTCCTGCGCCAGAGCGAGGCGCCCGGCGCCGCAGAGGGCTGGCAGCTTTCCCTCGCGGGCGGCGAGCTCGCCGTGCAGCGCCACCCTGGCAACGCGGCGCCGCAACGCTCGCGGCTGCCGGCCTCCGAGCTGAGCCGGCTCGCCGGCCGCATCGCGGCGGCCCGCCTGGAGGAGCTGCCGGTCAATCTCTGGGCGCCCGCGTACACCGATCTCGAAGTTCGCGTCCTCGGCCGCGCGCGCGCTCTCCAGGCGCGGCAATTCGCCGGCATGACGCCGGCCACCCATGGCGAGCTGCAGCAACGGTTCGATCGCTTGTGGGAAGCGCTGGAGGCCCTGCGCGGCCGGCTCGACGCCGGCGGGCCATCGTCATGACCTGGATGATCTACGGCGCCAACGGCTACACGGGAGAGCTCGTGGCGCGCGAAGCGGTGCGTAAAGGGCTCTCGCCCATCCTCGCCGGCCGCAACGCCGAGGCGGTGAAACGGCTGGCGCGGGAGCTCGGCCTCGCAAGCCGCGCCTTCTCGCTCGGCGATCCTCAAGGGGCCGCGGCGGAGCTCTACGGCGTCAAGGCGGTGCTCCACTGCGCCGGACCGTTCCTCCACACCAGCGCGCCCATGGTGGCGGCCTGCCTCGCCACCCGCGCCCATTACCTGGACATCACGGGCGAGATCCCCGTCTTCGAAGCCGTCCTGGCGATGCGCGACGAGGCGCTCCGGGCCGGCGTCGCGCTCCTCCCGGGCGTCGGCTTCGACGTCGTGCCGAGCGACTGTCTCGCCGCGCGCCTCGCCGCCGCCCTGCCCGACGCCACCGAGCTCGCGCTCGCCTTCTACTCCCCGGGCGGCAGCACCAGCCGCGGCACTCTGAAGACGATGATCGAGAGCCTGCCGCACGCCGGCGCCATCCGCAAAAACGGCCGCATCGTGCCCGTCCCGATCGCCTGGGACGTGCGCGAGATCGACTTCGGCGGCAGCGCCGGCCGGCGCTGGACGATGACCATTCCCTGGGGTGACGTGTCGACGGCCTATCACTCGACCGGCATCCCGAACATCCGCGTCTACACGGCCATGCCGCCGGCGAGGATCCGGCGCCTGAAGCGGCTCGCTCCCTTCCTGCCGCTCGCGGGATGGAAGCCTGCAAAACGCTTCGCGCAGCGCTGGGTGGAGCGGCGGGTGACGGGACCTTCTCCGGAGCAGCGGGAGAGCGGCCGGACGTACCTGTGGGGCGAAGCGCGGAACGCCGCCGGACGCGCGGTGACCGCGACCCTGGAGACGCCGGAAGGCTACCGGTTGACGGCGATCTCCGCCGTCGAGAGCGCCGAGCGCGTGCTGGCCGGCAAGGTGCCGCCCGGAGCCTGGACGCCCTCCCGGGCGTTCGGAGCCGATTTCATAACGGAGCTGCCGGACGTCGTGGCTACGTCACCGCGCTGAACGCGGCCCAGGCCACACCGCCGAGCAGCGCGAGGGGCAGCAGAACGATACCCGCCACCAGCAGCACCGGTCCGACCACCACCAGCAGCACCAGCCCGACCAGAACCCCGACCGCCGCCAGGACCAGCTTCAGCGCGCCGAAGGCCAGCGCCAGCGGCAGCAGGGCGACCTTGAAGACCAGCTTGAACAGCCCGGCCAGCAGGACGAAGGCCACGAAGACCGCGCCGGCCATGGCGAGGAGCAGGAAGAGTCCGGCGATCGCGAACATGTTCGTCACCTCCGCTCTCCATTACGGAGGACGGGCCGGCCGGGTTTCGCAGCGTTGATTCAGAGCCCGATCGAAAACGCCAGCGCCAGGAGCGTCTGCTGCTCCATGGTGTGGGCTTTCGCCGAGCCGGTGGCGGGGCTGCCGGAGGCCGAGCGCTTGACCGAGCGGATGGGCCGGCGCAGCAGGCGCTCGATGCGCGGCTGCACGAAGAAGAGCGCTCCCATGTTGGCCGGCTCCTCCTGCACCCAGACGACGTCGCGGGCCTGCGGGTGGCGGCCCATCTCGGCGGCGAGCTCGGCTTCCGGGAAGGGATAGAGCTGGTCGAAAAGGACCACCGCCGTCGCGGCGTCCTGCCGCCGCTCGCGCTCCCGCCGCAGCTCGTGGCCGATCTTGCCGGTGGCGAGAATCACCCGCTGCGCGCCCTCGACCTGGCGCTCGGGGACCACCTTGAGGAAGCGCTCGCGCGCCAGGTCCTCGACGGCCGAGGCGGAATCCTTGTGGCGCAGCATGCTCTTCGGCGTCATCACGACGAGCGGCTTGCGCCAGGGGCTCAACGCCTGCCGGCGCAGCATGTGGAAGTACTGCGCCGCCGTCGACGGCTGGCAGACCTGGATGTTGTCCTCGGCGGCGAGCTGCAGATAGCGCTCCAGGCGCGCGCTCGAATGCTCCGGCCCCTGGCCCTCGTAGCCGTGCGGCAGCAGCAGCACGACGCCGGAGAGCAGACCCCACTTGTCCTCGCCGGCGGTGACGAACTGGTCGATGATGATCTGGGCGCCGTTGGCGAAGTCGCCGAACTGCGCCTCCCAGCACACCAGCGTCTCCGGGAAGTCGCGGCTGAAGCCGTATTCGAAGCCGAGAACGGCGGCCTCGGAGAGCATCGAGTCATAGACCTCGAAGCGCGCCTGCTCGGGAGCCACGTGCTCTAGCGGGATGTGCTCGGAGCCGTCCTCGACGTCGATGAGCACCGAGTGGCGCTGGTTGAAGGTGCCGCGCCGGCTGTCCTGGCCGGAGAGCCGCACGGGGATTCCCTCCTTGACCAGCGAGGCGAAGGCGAGCGCCTCGGCCATGCCGAAGTCGAGCGGTCTTTTCCCCTGCCCCATCTCCGCCCGCTGCGCCAGCAGGGCCTGGATCTTCTTGTGGACGTGGAAGCCCGCGGGCGCCGTGGTGAGCGGCGCCGTCAGCTCGGCGATCGCCGCCGGCGGCAGTCCCGTCTTCACCTCGTAGTCCGCCAGCCAGCAGCCGCCCCGGTAGCGGTCCCAGTAGGCCGGCAGCGTGCGCAGGGTGGGCTTCTTCTCGATCGCCGCGGCGGCCTTGTGCGCGGCGTCCAGCTCGGCGCGGATGACCGCGGCCCGGCGCTCCGTCTCGCCCTCCGACAAGCCGATGGCGCGCGCGAAGAGGCGCCACAGCGGCGGATGGGCCTGGATCTTCTTGTAGAGCAGCGGCTGCGTGATCGTCGGGTCGTCCACCTCGCTGTGGCCGTGCCGCCTAAAGCCGATCAGATCCACCACCACGTCGCTCTTGAAGGCGTAGCGGTAGTCGACGGCGATCTGCGCCACCCGCGCCACGGCGTCCGGATCCTCGCCGTTGACGTGGAAGATCGGCACCGGCAGGCGCCGCGCCACGTCCGAGGCGAAGCGGGAGGAGTGGAGCGCGCGGGGCTCGGTGGTGAAACCGATCAGGTTGTTGACGACGACGTGCACCGAGCCGCCCACGCGGTAGCCGTGGAGGTCCGCCAGGTTCAGCGTCTCGGCCACGATGCCCTGGCCGGCGAACGCGGCGTCGCCGTGGAGGACGATCGGAAACACCTGCTCGCGCGCGGCGTCGCCGAGCCGCGTCTGCTTGGCCCGCACGCGCCCGAGCGCCACCGGATCGACGGCTTCGAGGTGGCTCGGGTTCGACACCAGATGGATGTTCACCGTATGGCCGTTGCCGCCGGCGTGGTCGCCCGTCGCGCCCATGTGGTACTTGACGTCGCCGCCGCCGAGGATGCTGCGCGGATCGACGTCCTCGAAGCCGGCGAGGATCTCGGCGGCCGGCCGGCCGACGGTGTGCACCATGACGTTGAGCCGGCCGCGGTGGCTCATGGCGAGCACCACCTCGCTCGTGCGGTGCGCCGCCGCGCTCTCCAGCATCTGGTCGAGGCACGGCAGCAGCGCCTCGACGCCCTCGATGGAAAACCGCTTGGTGCCGAGGTAGCGGGACTGGAGGAACTGCTCGAAGATCTCCGCCCGCGTCAGCAGATCGAGGATGCGGTCGCGGTCGAACCGCGGCGAGGCGGACTCCATCCGTTCCTCGATCCACCGCCGGCGGGCGGGATCCTGGATGTGCATGAACTCGACGCCGATCGTGCCGCAGTAGTAGCGGCGCGCGTACTCCGCGGTGGCGGGATCGCAGTCCTCCAGCCCCGTCTGCGCCTCCGCCTCCAGGCGGTGCATCGGGTCGAGGTCCGCCAGCAGGAACCCAAGCCGGCGGTAGGCGTTCAGGGTTGTCTCGTCGAATTCGGCGGGGCGTTCGGGCGTGACCGCGGCGGGCTGCAGGGTCGTTGCCATGGCAGGGAGGAGGATAACACCCGCCTGGGAGCGCCGGCGTGAGGGCCTACCCCTGCTGCTCCTGCGTAATCCCGTATTGCTCGAGGAACCGCCGGTCGTAGGTGACGTTGAGCTCGCGGCGGCGTTGCGCGATGAGCGCGGCCTGGAGGCGCCCCAGCCGGTCCTGCATCAGGGTGGCGCGGGTCTGCTCGCGGTTCGAGGCGTACTGCTTCGGATCCCACCCCTTGTGCTCGGTCACCTGGAAGAGCAGCGCGCCCTGCGCGTCCGCCACCGGCCCGCCGATCTGGCCGGCCTGCAGCGACAGCGCGGAGCGCACCAGCTCGGGGTTGTTGCCGATGCCGGGGATCATCCCCTGGCCGCCGAACTCGGCCGTCTCCTTCGCCTCGACTCCCAGCTCCGCGGCCACCTGATCCAGGGTCTTGCCCTGCGCCATCTGGCGGCGCGCCTCCTCCAGCCGGCGCATGGCTTCCGCCTGCATCTTCTGCCGGGCGAGCGCGGCGCGCACCCGCGGCTCGACGTCGGCCAGCACGGGGGTGCGAGCGGGATAGACGTCCTTGAGATAGAGGATGACCCAGCCCTGCGGCACCTGCACGGCCTGCGAGACCTCGCCCTTCTTGAGCGAGAAGGCGCTGGCGGCAAACGCGGGATTGGGTCCCAGGCCAGGCACGGGATCCTGGGCGCCGAAACGGCCGCTCTCGGCGTAGGTGACGCCCGGGTTCTGCTGCGCGAGGGCGCGCAGATCCGCGGCGCTGCGCGGCTTGTCGCTGGCCAGCCGGCCGGCCAGCTCCTTGGCCTTGGCTTCGGCAAGCTGCTGGACCTTCTCGGCGCCCAGCCGGGCGCGGATCTGCTCCTTCACCTCTTCGAAGGGACGCTGGCCGCCGGGGCGCTTGTCGGTCACCTCCAGGAGGTGATAGCCGAAGGACGACTTGACCGGCCCCACCAGCTTGCCGGTCTCGGCGCCGAACGCCGCGTCCTCGAACTCCTTCACCATGCGGTTGCGGCCGAACCAGCCGAGGTCGCCGCCGCTGCCTTTCGAGGCCGGGTCCTCCGAGTACTCGCCGGCGACGGCCGCGAAGTCCGCGCCGCCCTGGAGGCGCTTCTTCGCCTCCTCGATGCGCTGGCGGGCCTGCGCGTCGCTGCGCTTGTCGTTGACCATCACCAGGATATGGCGGGCCTTCACCTGCTCTTCCTGCTTGAATTCGTCCTGGTGGGAGTCGTAGTAGCGCCGCACTTCGGCGTCGGCGGGCTTGGCCTGATCGGCCAGGCGGCCGGCGTCCACCAGCAGGTAGGCCGCGTCGCGCTGCTCGGGCAGGCGAAGCTCAGCCTTGTGGGCGGCGAAGTAGGCGGCCAGCTCGGCCGGCGAGATCGGAACCGTGGAGGCGAAACGGGCGCTGGGAAGCTGCACGTAACGGATCTTGGCGCGCTCGACCTGGTCGCGGTACGCCCGCTGCACCTCGTCCTCGCTGATGAACAGGTTGGTGGAGAGCGCGTCGGTGAGCTTGCGCAGCAGCAGCTCCTGCCGCATCTCGTCCTCGAAACCGGCGGTGGAGAGCTGGTTTTGCGCCAGGATCTGCCGGTATCTCTCCTCGCCGACGAAGCGCCCCCGCTCGTCCTGGAAGGCCGGCTCCTTGAGGATGCGGTCCTGCAGCTCGGCGTCGCTCACGGTGAGCCCGAGCCGCCGCGCCTCGGCCATCAGGATCTTCTGGTTGATCGCCCGGTCGACGGCCTGGAGGGGCAGGCGCATCTGCTTCTCCATCTCGGGCGTGAGCTGATCGCCGTAGGCCTGGCGGTAGATGTTCTCGATCTGGCGGTAGGAACGCAGGAACTCCTCCATCGACACCGTATCGCGGCCGACCGTGGCGGCCGTGGCCGTGTTGCCGGTGCCGCGGATGTTGCCGCCGAACTGCACCGCGAGACCGAGGATGAACAGGGCGATGATCACCCAGAGGATCCAGGCGAGACTCTTGAGGTTGTCCCGAAATACCTTGAGCATGGATGGACTCCTTCCCCTCCGAGGAGGGACGGGAGACTTTAGCAGCGCCGCGCGGGACGGGCAAGCCGTGATATATTGACCTTCCTACATGAAAGGGAATTGAGTGGCGGCCCGGAAGACCAAACCGCGCAGGGATTGGTACAGCATCTCTGTGGACACCCTGCGGGGGCTCGGGTTCCTGCTGCTGGTGCTGGCGCTCGTGGGCCTGAGCGTCGTCGGCTTCCGCACCTGGGAGCGCTCGGCGCAGCGGCGCGAAGCGGCGAACGTCATCGAAGAAGCCGTCAACCTCTCCCATAGCCTGCAAGGCGAGAGGCGGCTGACCCGCTTCGCCGGCGAATACTCCTCCGCCCGCCAGAGCCTGCACGAAGCCCAGGTCAAGTTCGCCGCCGGCGAGTACGGCGGCGCCTTCGACCTCGGCCAGCGCAGCCGCAACGTGCTGCAATACATCCTCGACGCGCTGTCGCCGAGCGGCGCCGCGGGCCAGGCGCAGTTCGTCGTCGTCGAGGGCGAGGTGGAATTCCGGCGCGGCGACAGCGGCGACTGGCAGGAGGCGCGCAGCCGCGTGCAACTGCAGCCCGGCGACTACGTCCGCACCTCGGACAACGGCTCGGCCGAGATCATGTTCCTCGACGGCAGCCTCTACACCGTGCGCCCCACCACGCAGTTCATCGTCGCGCCCGGCAGCTCCGGCTCTCACGGCACGGCGGAGCAGGCCATCGAGATGGCGTACGGCTGGGTGAACCTCAGCACCTCGGAGAAGTCCAACAACGTGCGCACGCCGCGGGCCGTGGCGCGGGTCCGCGAGCAGTCCGACGCCTTCGTGGCCGTCGACAAGGACACCAGCCAGGGCCGCTTCGGCGCCTACCAGGGCGGCATCGAGGTCTCCTCGCAGGGCGGGCTCACCCGCCAGGTCGGCCCGCTGCAGCAGGTGGTGCAGACCGGCGATCTGCTCTCCGAAGCCAGGCCGCTGCCCAGCCGGCCCGAGCTGCTGGCGCCCTCCGACGACGAGGCGCTCGATCTCGACACCACGCGCCGGCTCGTCCTCTCCTGGTCGGCCGTCCCGGGCGCCAGCCGTTATGCCCTGCAGGTCTCCCGCAACCAGCTCTTCGTCGACAACATCATCGACGTCTCGAACCGCGCCCGCACCCGCGCCACCCTGGGGCTGCGCGGCGAAGGCAGCTTCGACTGGCGGGTGGCCGCCTTCGGCCCCGACGGCCTGCAGGGGCCCTGGAGCCAGCCGCGGAAGTTCCGCGTCGTCTCGGCGCGCAGCGCCAGCGGCGAGAAGCGGGACACCACGCCGCCGGCGCTCGATCTCGACGACGTCAAGACCTACGGTAGTATCTTCATGGTCGCCGGCCGCAGCGAGCCCGGGGCGCGGATCGAGGTCAACGGCGAGCAGGTCAAGACCTACGTCGACGGCACCTTCAACAAGACCGTGCAATTGACCAAGGAAGGTTGGAACATCATCGAGATCCGCGCGCGCGACGCGTGGGGGAACGAGGCCGTGCGCCGGCACCGCGTATTCGTGGAAAATCCGTGAAAAGGATGTCCACGGTCCCACAAACCCCGTAAACTCCCGTCGCCTCGCCGCATGCCGCGGCGGGCTTGCCGGAGGAAGGATCAAGAAGGCAGATGCCCCTCGCCTCGTTGCTACGCTACTTTTCCAAGGACCTGGCCATCGATCTCGGGACCGCCAACACCCTGGTGTTCGCCAGCGGCCAGGGCATCGTCGTGCGCGAGCCCTCCGTCGTCGTCATCAACAAGATCACCAACCGCATCGAGGCCGTCGGCAGCGAGGCCAAGGAGATGCTCGGGCGCACGCCCGGCAACATCGAGTCGATCCGGCCGATGAAGGACGGGGTGATCGCCGACTTCGAGGTCACCGAGCGGATGCTCGAGTACTTCATCAAGAAGGCCCACGGACGCAAGATGTACGTGCATCCGCGCATCGTCATCGGCGTCCCCTCCGAGATCACCCAGGTCGAGAAGCGCGCCGTCCGCGACTCGGCGATGCGCGCCGGCGCCTCCGAGGTCTTTCTGGTCGAGCAGGCGATGATGGCCGCCATCGGCGCCGGCCTGCCGATCACCGAGCCGTCGGGCAACATGATCGTCGACATCGGCGGCGGCACCACCGACGTCGCCGTCATCTCGCTCGCCGGCACCGTCTACAGCCGCTCGGTGCGCATCGCCGGCAACGAGATGGACGTCGCCATCATCCAGTACCTCAAACGCAAGTACAACCTGCTGATCGGCGAGCGCACCGCCGAGCGGATCAAGATCGACCTCGGCTCCGCCTATCCCTTGAAGGAGGAGCTCAAGATGGAGATCAAGGGACGCGACCTCGTCGAGGGCGTGCCCAAGACCCTGACCATCTCCGACGAGGAGATCCGCGAGGCGCTCGCCGAGCCGGTCGCCACCATCGTCGAGGCCGTGCGCATGGCCCTCGAGCGCACGCCGCCCGAGCTGTCGGCCGACATCATGGACAAGGGCATCGTGCTCTCCGGCGGCGGCGCGCTGCTGCGCAACCTCGACCAGCGCCTGCGCGACGAGACCGGCCTGCCGGTGGTCCTCGCCGAGGATCCCCTCGCTTCCGTCGTGCTCGGCACCGGCCGCGTGCTCTCCGACATCGACCTGCTGCGCAAGGTCTCCATCCGCTGATCCGAGCTCGAAGCGGTGGACGAAAGCCGCACCGGCTGGG
>Ga0075426_10003110_pt1 | contig 11859 bp, 7 predicted proteins | sample SoiMethybrSBSTD5_FD_75304 | JGI IMG/M metagenome (GOLD analysis project Ga0075426, IMG submission 75304) | Bulk soil microbial communities from a Populus tree surrounding site in Tennessee, USA - Soil MetaG P. TD hybrid SBSTD5 | ecosystem: Environmental > Terrestrial > Soil > Tree plantation...
GCGGAGCGCGGCATGGTTGCCCGCCGGCTCCTGTGGTTCGACGAGGACCTCCAGAGCGCCACAGACCGGGACCCCAACTCGCGATGGAACGCGTTCTTGCAGCGGCGAGCGGTCGAGCAGTCCCCTCCTTTGATTCCGAATCCACCATGGTTCCCGCTCGGTCCGACCAATATCGCGGGTCGGATTCTGTCGGTGGCGTTCGACCCCGGCGACAGCCGAGTGGTCTATCTCGGCTCGGCCGGCGGTGGCCCGTGGAAGTCGACCGACGGCGGAGTTTCGTGGCGGCCGATTGGCGACAACCTACCCACCCTTGCGGTCGGGGCGATCGCGGTCGCCCCGAATCATCCGAACATCGTCGTCATGGGAACGGGAGAACCTACGGTGGCTTCCGACGCCATCTACGGGCTGGGAATCCTGCGCTCCACGGACGGCGGCTCGACCTGGAGTCCCACGAGCGTGGCCACGAACCCGGATTCTGCGCGAGGTGGATTCGCGGCAATCGCGGCGAATGCTCGAACAGGCGTGATGCTGGCCGCAGGAAGAGAAGGTCTGCTCCGCTCGACCGATGACGGCGCGACATGGATCACGATCCAAAGTACCGGTTTCTGGACCGATGTTCAGTGGCGTCCTGGGAGCGTCGACACCGCCTACGCCGCGATGGAATCCGGCGGTCTCTTCATGTCGGTCAATGGAGGCCTATCGTTTGCCCACCTCTCGAACGGGCTGCCACCTGACGCCAGCATGGCAGGGCTGGCGAAGATAGCCGTCAGCCCCAGCAACCCCGACTACGTTTATGCGGGGCTGAGTGCGGCCGGCACGTTCTCCCTACTCGGCTTCTATCGGAGCGTGGACGCTGGAGCGACGTGGACTCTGCGAGCGAATGCGCCCGATCTGTACAACGGCCAGGGGTTCTACAACAACACGTTGATCGTCGATCCAACGAACCCGGACCGCCTCTTCGCCGGGGGTGTGTTCCTACTTCGGTCCGCGGACGGTGGCGCAACCTGGGATCCTGTTGGATACAACGTGCACGCGGACCATCACGCGATCGGATTGGGGCCCGACCCGGTTCCGAAGCTGTGGGTGGGAACCGACGGTGGCGTGTATGAGTCCGGCGACGGAGGCGACACCTGGCAGGACCGGAACGTGGGTCTCGTCACGTCCCAGTTCTACAGCGTCTGCCTTCCGAGCGGCTCCAAATCCCGAGCCTACGGGGGCACCCAGGACAACGGGATGCTCCGCTATTCAGGAAGTCCAGCCTGGGATCTCAGGACTGGGGGTGACGGTGGTTTGTGCGATTGTGACCCGCAAGATCCTCTTCATGTCTATGGCGAATTCGATTCTGGAAACCACTTCGTGAGTTGGGATGGGTTGGAGAGTCTGGCAGGAATCGACAGCGGCCTCGTGGGCGAGAGCCGATTTATCGCGCCGTTCGACATAGATCCCCATGACTCTCAGCGTCTGTTCACGGCGACGAAGCTCGGGATCTACCGGAGCACCAACGGCGGAGCGTTCTGGGAAGAGGTCATGCCCGTCTTCGATGTCGTATCGATCTCCGTCAGTTCGGTCTCGAGCCGCTGGGTCTGGGCCCTGGACCGGAGCGACGGGATCGTACGCTACAGCGGGAATGGAGGCGATACGTGGTCTTCCGTTCAAGCCGCGCCGTTCGCAGGGATCGGGGGCACGAAGATCCTCGCCGACCCGAACGACTCGCTGGTCGCCTATTGCACCTTCCTCTCCCACCCGCTTCGTCCTCCTCTCGTTCTCCGCACGTACAACGGCGGAGCGTCGTGGCAGGATGTGACAGGGGACCTCCTGGGCCAATCCGTGAATACGATCGCCGTTGATCCCGATCGGGAAAGTGATTGGTATGTGGGGACCTCGGTCGGTGTCTGGTTCTCCGACAGCGGCGGGCACACCTGGCGGCCATATGGGCGCGGGCTGCCCTATGCGCTCACCCTGGACCTGGGGATTCAGAGGAAAGCCCGGAAGCTCCGGGCAGCGACACACGGTCGCGGGATGTGGGAGGTAGCATTGGGAGGCAACTCCAGCGTTACCAACCTCAATCGCGCGTCCCTGATTCTCGAGCGCGCGTCGTCCAATCCGGGGAATGGCGTCATCCTCTTTCGCTACGGGGGCCGTGGTCAGGGTCCGTTGGAGTTGAGGGTCTATACGGCCACGGGCAGGCTCGTGTCACGGGTGGCCGCCCAGTCGGCTGATGGCTTCATGAGGACGGCTTCCTGGGACACGCGTTCGGTTGTGTCCGGCGTCTATATCGCGGTTCTCGAATCGGGAGGAAGCCACGTGAGCAGAAAGTTCGTCGTTCTTCGGTAGTCGGCGCTGCTCTTCACCCCCAGAGGGGACGAAGGAGGGCCGCGCACTCCTCGAGGAGCCGGCGATCTTCCTCGCCGAAGGTAGATACGTCGACGCGGAGCAGCCCCACCGCCTGCGCGCTTGTGATGCCTAGGATGGGGACAGCGATTTCCGAGCCCGCAGCGCCGGGCCGATCCCGCGGATCGCTGGGCCCGCTCCAGGCCAGGACGCGGATCTCCTCCCCGGCGAGCACCTCGCAGATTCCCACCCATCGGTAGCCGCCCGTCTCGCGGATCGCGGTCGAGATGCGCCTCGCCTTTCCGACCCGGTCCCCGGGAACCGAGAGGATCTCGCGCAGGCGCTTCAGGATGGGAGCCGGATCAGGCCTCGAAGTAGTTCTCCCGGTAGTCTTCGATCTTCGCTTTCTTGCGAAGGGCCGTCATCCACTCGGTGAAGGTCGCCTGGCGGCGCTCGTTCACGAGGGTCTCCCGGAGACTGCTCTCGATCTTCCGGAACCCGTCCTCGGTGGGTCTCGAGTGCTCCAGGACGTAGCCCACCAGGGCGTTGTTGCTCCCGGCGAGGGGCCGGCTCCAGGTCCCCGCCGGCGTGCTGAAGAGCCCGCCCACGATCTTCGGCTCGGCACCGACGCTTCCCATGTATCCATTCCGGGTGACCTCGGTGGCGATCCCGGTGACCCCGTGGAACCGCTTGGCGACTTCGAGGTCGTTCCCGCCCGCCGCGAGCGCGGCCCGGGCCGCGGTCGCGGCATCGGCGGCGCGAGCCACCTGCAGCGAGTGCACCAGCCGCTCGCGGACGAACGTGCGCACCTGGCCCAGGGGGCGTAGCCCGGTCGGCTGGCGATCCGCGATCTGATAGAGGTACCAGCCGTTCTCCGTCGGGATGGGGCGGTAGACGGAGCCCACCCGGGCCGAGAAGGCCCAGGCCTCGGTCTCGGGAAAGCGCTGAAAGACGTCGTTGTTGCTCTTGCCTTCCCGGAAGTATGGAGTCGCCTGGGTCGGGAAGCCGCCGCGAAGCGCCGCCTTCTCGACCCCGACCCTCCGGGCGTCGGCCACGAGCGCGTCGACGGACTTGCGGGCCTCGCGGATCGCGTCCGCCCCCGGTTGGACCCGGAACGCGATCTCGTGATAGTGAACCTTCATGAGGTTGGTCTTCGGGTCCATCCATCGCTTGTCCAGACGGAAGAGGTGGACGGACTTCTCCTCGCGAACGATGTCCGAGAGCTGCCCGGGCTGGATGACCTTGATCGCCGCCTGGAACGCGGGACGAAGGTTGCCGTACAAGGCGTCCGGCGTGTCCCCGCCCGCGACGTTGGAGCCGGCCTCCGAGTAGGTGCGCGCGTACTTCGGAAACGAATCGGGCTGCGCCATGATTTGATCGCGGATGCCGATCATCCGCTCGCGCGCCGCGGCGAAGTCCGCGTCGTTGGGGCGCCGCTGCACCATCGCCACCTGGAGCTTCACCTCGGGCGGCCCGGTGAACTCCTCGGGGTGGGCGTGGTAGTAGGTCTCGATGTCCGCGCCCCCGATCTTGGAGGTATCCACCGGGAAGCTGTCTGCCGCGAAGTCGATGTAGCGGACCTTGAGCTTCTCGTTGATGAGCTGGTATCGCTCCCGGACGTCGGCCTCCGAGACCTTCGCCGAGGACGTGATCTCCTGCTCGAGCTTCTGCTGGGGCAGGGTCATGGCCACGTAGGCCTCCACCTGGGCCCAGGGCACCTGGGAATTGGGATTGTCCAGCTCCGCCACGTACTTCCGGTAATCGAACTGGCCCTTCGTCTGGAATCCCGGCGCCGACGTCACGAACTGCGGCGGCGAATACCGGATGGCGATCTTGATCTCCTCCGGCGTCGCGTGGATGCCGCGGCGGCGCACTTCCTGATCCACCAGGCGGGACTGGACGATCTGCTGCCAGGTCTGCTCGCGAATGTAGCCGTCCTCTCCCTCCTGGAGCTCGCGTCCTCCCTTCCGGACCTGGTTCACGTTGTTCTGGTACATGCCCATGAACTCTTCGTAACGGACCGGCTCGCCGTTGATCTTGGCGATGACCCCGGCGGGTCCGGCCGCGTTGGGAGGGTTCAGGACTCCGCCGAGCTGGAGAACCCCGAATCCCACGAGGAAAACGATCGCGGTGATCCAGATGATCACCTTCATGTTGTCCCGCATCTGCTGCATCATGGTGAGCGAACCTCGATCGAAAGCGTACGAAACAGGAGCGGCGCCCCGCGGGCGCCGCGAGAATCCACAGTCCCGGGAAGCATATCGCCTGGACCCCGATTCCGCAAGAGACGGGCCAAAACGCGCATTTGGGGTTGACGGGATGCGGAAGCCGATGCAACGTCATCGAATATCGCCCTGAGACTCGGGAGGGCCTCGATGCCACGCGCTGAAGCTCCCGCCGCGGAGCGGGAGATGTTCCTCCACATCCTGGACGCCCTCGATACGGGACTTCTCGCCGTCGACGAGGACCGCCGGGTCGTCGCGATCAACGACACGCTGGCGAGGGGCTGGGGCGTGGACCGCTCGGAGATCGAGGGCCAGCCGCTCGCGGATGTCTTCAAGGCGGAGGCGGACCGCTGGTATCTCCCCGAGCGCGGCGGCCGCGGGGAGTCGGGACGCGGCACCCGGGAGGTCCGCGGATCGATCGCCGATCGCGAAGTCCTCATGCGCTACAGCGTGCGCGCCCTGGGCGACACCGGCGGCGTTCTGGTCCGGGTCGAGGACCTGGTCGACGCGGATTCCGAGGAGGAGGTGTTCCGGAACACGGAGCGCCTCATCTCCCTGGGCGAGCTCTCGGCGCGCGTCGCGCACGAGATCCGAAACCCGCTCACCGGCGTGCGCACCACCGTCCAGTTCGTCACCTCCAAGCTCCGGGCGGGAGATTCCCGCCGGGACGATCTGAACGACGTCTTGAAGGAGCTGGATCGGATCGAGCAGATCATCACCGACCTCCTGCTCTTCGCGCGGCCGCAGGCGGCCCGCCCCGTGCCCACCGACGTCCGCGAGGTTCTCGACAAGGTGCTCGACAATCTCGCCATTCGCTGCCGGGAAGCCTCGGTGGAGGTGGCGCGCGATTTCGACGAGGAGCTTCCGAACGTCCTGATCGATCCCGACATGGCCCAGCAGGTGTTCCTGAATCTGGGGATCAACGCGCTCCAGGCGATGCCGGAGGGCGGGCTCCTGCGCGTGGCGACGGGGCTGCGCCGGACGCGCTCCAAGAAATCCTACGTGGACGTGGTGGTGGCGGACAGCGGTCCGGGCATCCCCGAGGAGGTGAAGGAGAAGATGTTCGATCCCTTCTTCACCACCCGGTCCATGGGAACGGGGCTCGGGCTCTCCATCTCCCTCCAGATCGCCCGCGAGCACGGGGGCAACCTCACGGCCCGGAACAGCGCGCAGGGCGGGGCGGTGTTCAAGTTCAGCCTCCCCGCGCTGGTGTCGCCGGACGGCGACGAGGCCAAGGAGTAACCGCCATGAAGCTTCGGATCCGCATCGCCGACGACGAAGAGCTCATCCGGAAATCCCTGGTGAAGCTCTTGACCGCGGAGGGCCACGAGGTGGACGCGGTCGGCTCCGCGGCCGAGGTGATCGAATCGGTCCGGAACGATCCCCCCCAGATCCTGATCCTGGACCTCCGATTGCCCGACGGCTCGGGCCTCGAGCTCCTCCCGAGGCTCAAGAGCATCGAGCCCTCCCTCAAGGTCGTGGTGATCACCGCCTTCGGCGACCTCCCCACCGCGGTTCAGGCCATGCGCCAGGGCGCGACCGACTTCATCAAGAAGCCCTACGAGATGCACGAGATGGTGCTCGCCATCGAGCGGCTCAAGGCCGGCATCGCGCGCGAGAACCAGCTCGACGCCTTCCGGCGCGGGGAGCTGGAGTCCTTCCTCAAGACGAAGATCGTGGGGGAGGCCCCCGCGATGCGAAAGATCTGGGATCTGGTCGCCAAGGTGTCCAAGAGCGAGGCCACCACGGTCCTCATCGAGGGGGAGAGCGGCACGGGAAAGGATCTCGTGGCCCGGGCGGTCCATTTCGAGAGCGCCCGCCGGGAATCCCCGTTTCTGGCCTTGAACTGCTCCTCCTTCCAGGAGCATCTCCTCGAAAACGAGCTCTTCGGCCACGAGCGCGGCGCGTTCACCGACGCTCACGAGCCCAAGCGCGGGCTGGTGGAGCTGGCGGACCTGGGCACCCTGTTCCTGGACGAGATCGCCGACCTTCCCGCCGCGACCCAGGCCAAGTTCCTCCGATTCATCGAGGACCGGACCTTCAAGAGGGTGGGAGGGGCCGCGGACCTGAGCGTGGACATCCGGATCATCGCCGCCACGAATCGAGACCTGGACGAGACCGTCAAGGAGGGCCGCTTCCGTCAGGACCTCTACTACCGGCTCAAGGTCGTCTCCATCCTTCTCCCGCCGCTCCGGGACCGCGGCGAGGACGTCGAGCTCCTCACCCGGCACTTCCTCGCGTACTACAACGAGAAGTTCCGGAAGCGGTTCACCTCCATCGCCCCGGAGGTCGAGGAAATCCTCCGGGGATACCGCTGGCCGGGCAACGTCCGCGAGCTGCGGAACCTGATCGAGCGGATCGTTCTCCTGGAGGACGACGAGGTCCTGCGCGAGGATCATCTTCCGGCGGAGATGGTCGCCGAGGTGGAGTCGGTGCCGCGCGTCCTGCGCGACGCCCTGACCGCGCGCGGGGAAGGGGACGAGGAGATGCCGACCCTCTCCGAGGTGGAGCAGGAGCACATCCTCAAGGTCCTCGACTTCACCGAAGGGAACCGCTCGCGCGCGGCGCGCATCCTCGGCATTTCTCGTCAGAGCTTGATCGAAAGGATCAAGAGGATCGCGGCATCGCGCGGATCGCTTCCTCAAGACGATTCGATTCGCGCGCGGCTTCTTCGGTAGAAGCGTTTCCTCGCGCGCGTTCCCTCTTCACCGCCGCAATCCCTGTCGTGTTTCTTGGGATGTCGCGTTTCTCGACATCGCGCCGCATTTCCGTCCGCTCTCCGGGGAGAAAGTGATTTCACGCGTCGATCGCGGACGCGATGCGCTGTCTATTCCCATGACACCCGCGTTCCGTCGCATCGCGCGCGCTCCGCTTCGATCACTTCGCGAAGAGAGTTTCCTAAAGGTTCGCGCGCGCACGTGATGCGCTGACGCATCACCTCGCGCGCATCCGCCGTGATCGAGTTGGCCCGCTTCCTGCTTTCTATATCTAGTCGATGGACCTCATCGCCGCGTCCGTGGAGGTGTGCATTGACGAAGTCCGTCCTCATCGTGGACGACGAGAAGCTGCTCGTACGCACACTCTCCAACGCGCTGAAGGAGGCCGGGTATCGGATCGTCGTCGCGGGATCCGCGGAGCAGGCCGATAAGCACGTCTTCGGCGATCCGCCCTTCGACCTGATCCTGCTCGACAACCGCCTCCCGAACGGGAGCGGCATGGAAGTGGTGAAGCGGGTGCGCGACCGCGCGGTCAAGTCGAAGGTGATTCTGATGACCGCGTACGAGACCCCGGAGGTGAAAGCGGAGGCGAAGCGGCTCAAAGTCGAGCGCTATCTCAAGAAGCCGTTCGACCTGACCGCGCTCCTGGAGGAGATTCACGACCTGATCGGGAACGGAAACGGGAAGACAGCCGGGTAACCGGAGGCAATTCCAACGTGAGGGGAGGTGATTCCACGATGCCGGCGAAGAAGAAGGCTGGAAAGAAGAAGGCCGCCAAGAAGAAGTAAGCGATTGTGGATTGGGCACGTCCTCAGGGCCGTCCGGGTACTCCCGGGCGGCCCCGTTTCTTGGGCGCCGGTTTGACAGGACCCGCGGTCGCTGCGAAGATCGACGGGTGCCCGGTCCCGAGATGTCGAATCCAGCGGAGTTCGTGCGCCTGCGCGGCGCCCGCCAGAACAACCTCAAGAACATCGACGTGGCGTTTCCCCGCGCCGCCCTCACCGTCGTCACGGGCGTCAGCGGCTCCGGGAAATCCTCCCTCGCCTTCGACACCATCTACGCCGAGGGCCAGCGCCGGTACGTGGAGTGCGTCTCCACGTACGCGAAGCAGTTCCTGGAACGCCTCCCCAGACCCGACTACGACGGGATCGAAGGCCTGGCCCCCGCGCTCGCCATCCGCCAGGGGGCGGCCGCGCAGACCGGGCGCTCGACCGTCGGCACCGTCACCGAGGTCGCCGATCATCTGAGGCTTCTCCTCGCCCGGGTCGGAGACACGGTGTGCGGCCGGTGCGGAACCCGGGTTCCGAGGCACACCGTGGACTCGGTGCTGGAGGCGATGCTCGCCCGCGGCGAGGAGGAGGTGACGATCTCCTTCACCCTGGCCGCCCACCCGGGCGAGAAGGCCAAGGGCCTGTGGGCGCGCGCCCTGGCCCGCGGGTTCGTGCGCGCCCGTCCCACCTCGGCCGCGGCCTGGGCCCGCCTCGACGAACCGGCTCCGCGCGGGCTCGGAGCTTCGATCCAGGTCCACGTGGACCGGATCGCCCCCACGCCGGAGAACCGGATGCGGCTCCGCGAGAGCCTCGAGATCGCCTGGCGCGAGGGGCACGGACGGGTCTTCGTCGAGCGCGCCGGCGGAGAGACCCTCGTCTACCACGATGGCCGGACGTGTGAGCGGTGCGGGCGGGAGTTCCCGGAACCCCTCCCGCAGCTCTTCTCCTTCAACAGCCCGTACGGCGCCTGCCCCGAGTGCCGCGGCTTCGGGAACATCCTGACCTTCACGCTCCGGCGCATCATCCCGGATCCCGGAAAGACGATCCTGGAAGGCGCGCTCGAGCCCTGGGCCAACTCCTGGCGCGCCCACTTCATGCCGAAGCTCCGGGCCGTCTCGGAGCGCTACGGGATCCCGCTGGATGCGCCGTTCCGGTCCCTCTCGGAGGAGCACCGGAAGATCCTGCTCGAGGGAGCGCCCGGGTTCCGCGGCGTTCTTCCGTTCTTGAATCGTCTGCGGGAGAAGTCCTACAAGTCCAGCGCGCGGTTCCTCGTGAAGCACTATCAGGAGCCCGTGGTGTGCGAGCGGTGCGGCGGCGGCCGGCTGAAGCCCGAGGCGCTCGAGGTCTTCGTGGGGGGCCGGAACATCGCCCAGCTCCTGGCCATGACCGTGGGCGAGCTCCGGGCGTTCCTGTCGGCGCTCACCCTGGACCCCGTCCGCGAGACCATCGCCGCCACCGTTCTGGCGGAGCTTCGCGGGCGTCTCGAGTATCTGGACGAAACGGGTCTCCACTACCTCACGCTGGATCGCCCCTCGAAGACCCTGTCGGGAGGCGAGGCTCAGCGGATCGAGCTCGCCAACGCGCTCGGCGGCAGCCTGAGCCACGCGCTCTACGTTCTGGACGAGCCCACGGTCGGGCTCCATCCGCGCGACACCGAGCGGCTGATCCGCGTCCTGCGCCGCCTCCAGTCCCGAAAGAACACCCTTCTCATCGTGGAACACGACCCCGACGTGATCCAGTCCGCCGACTGGATCGTGGAGCTGGGACCGGGCGCGGGGGAGCGCGGGGGCCGGGTGCTCTACCAGGGGCCCCGTGCGCGCTGGCCCGGGCGGGATCTCGCGGGCTCGGAGTGGGCCGAGGCGGTCGCGGACCAGGGCGGGCCGCCCTACGGCAAGGGGAAGGGGAAGAAGACGGGGTGGATCGAGATCCTCGGAGCGCGCGAGCACAATCTGAAATCGATCGACGTGCGGATCCCGGTCGGGGCGATCGTGGGCGTTTGCGGCGTCTCCGGATCCGGAAAGTCCACCCTGGTCGAGGACATCCTCTGGCGCGCCGCCGAGCGGGCCCTGGGCGGAGACGCGCCCGAGCCGGGCGCCCACCGTTCGGTGCGGGGCCTCGACTGCTTCGACCGCGTGGCGCTGGTGGACCAGACGCCGGTCATGCGTTCCCTCCGCTCGAACCCCGTGACCTACGTCAAGGCTTTCGACCGGATCCGCGAACGCTACGCCCGCACGCCGCTGGCCCGCGAGCGCGGGTACACGCCCGGCACGTTCTCCTTCAACGTGAAGGGGGGACGATGCGAGCGCTGCGAGGGAGCCGGGGTGAACCGGGTCGAGATGTACTTCCTCGCGGATCTCTGGGTGCCGTGCGAGGCGTGCGGCGGGCGGCGCTACGGCCCCGAGGTCCTGGAGGTGAAGGTCCACGGGCTCACGCTGGACGCGCTCCTCGACAAGACGGTGGAGGAGACGCTGGCGCTCTTCCAGGGCGAGACGGAGATCCAGGAACCGCTCTGGGTGCTGGAGCGGGTGGGCCTCGGGTACCTGCGCCTGGGCCAGCCGCTCTCGACCCTGAGCGGCGGCGAGATCCAGCGCTTGAAGCTCGCGCGCGAGCTGTCCGACCGGACCACCGCCTCCACCCTCTTCCTCCTCGACGAGCCGACCGTGGGGCTCCACCGCCGGGACGTCCTGGTGCTTCTCCGCGTGCTGCGCGAGCTGAAGCGGCGCGGCTCGACGGTGGTCCTGGTCGAGCACAACCTGGATCTTCTCGCGGCGTGCGATTACCTGATCGAGCTGGGACCGGAGGGAGGAGCCGAGGGCGGCCACCGGATCGCGGAGGGGACGCCGGAGGATCTGGCGCGAAACGAGGCCTCGCTGACGGGGCGCTATCTGAAGAGAATCGCGGCCTGCGCGTAGTCGAAGGGGCGGTGGCTCGGATAGGAGACGCGGCCCCGCACGAGGAATCCGAAACGCCGGCTGAGAAGCGCCTCGAGCCCCGCGTAGGCGTGCGTCTTCAGGTAGACCTGGGCCTTGTATCTCGTGCGATTCAGCCCCTCGAGCGAGGCCACCTGGACCGTCGTGTGGAATCCGGGTCCGACCTCCACCAGTGGGCGGATCCGCCAGTCTTCCCGGTAGCTCTTCGCGGGACGAAAGAGCAGGTAGGCGCTGAACACGCCCTCGGTGAGTTGATCCTTGGCGGTCCCCGTCAGCTCCGCCATGATGCTCCGCTCGAACCGGCGGCCCTCCCCGATGAATCGCCGATAGCCGAGGCTCCCGACGGCGTCGAAGAAGCCGTGCACGACGCCGGCTCCCAGCTCGAAACGGTCGGTCTCCTCGCCGGTGCGGGTCACCTTCGAGGTGACGCGCGGCGTCTGCGGCGGAACCGGAGGCGTGGCGTCTTCGGCGGACGGCGAGGCCGTGGACGGCTCCGGGCGAACCTCCGGGGTGACGGGCGCCGGGAATCCCGGGGGCTCCATCGTATGCGGCATGCTGTCGAGGGGCGCCGCCGTGGAGTCCTGCTGGGCGCGCGCCGGGGACGGCGCGGCGAGCGCGAGGAGCCCCAGGGTCAGGAGCGTCAGGGCGGTTCGCGTCACAGCGCCAGGTCGCTCGAAGAGAGGAAGCTCTCGCCCGCTCTCATGTAGACGCGGTAGTCCCCGTGGGGCACGTGCGCGCCCTGCGCGTTGGTCAGGTCCCACTCGACCGGCGGCGTCCGGAAGGGGCCGATCGTCGCGGGCTCCGAGTCGTCGAGGAGCACCTTGACGAGGGCGCCGTGCGCGTCGAAGACCTCGATCTTGACCTGGGCCGGGGTGGGCAGGAAGAA
>Ga0075426_10003114_pt1 | contig 11849 bp, 11 predicted proteins | sample SoiMethybrSBSTD5_FD_75304 | JGI IMG/M metagenome (GOLD analysis project Ga0075426, IMG submission 75304) | Bulk soil microbial communities from a Populus tree surrounding site in Tennessee, USA - Soil MetaG P. TD hybrid SBSTD5 | ecosystem: Environmental > Terrestrial > Soil > Tree plantation...
GGTTGACGCCGTTTGCGGGCACCGGCGAGCCGGGCGTCGTCCGGGAGCGGGATTCCTGACTCCAGGCCGCAAGGCGGCTCACGACCCAGCGGTCGACGTACGGCAGCAGCCGGTACTCCTGCAGCATGGGAAAGAACGTTCCCGGCGGAAGCAGCTTCTCCTCTTCCTCCTTGAAGCGGACGAGGACCTCCTGGAACGGCGACGCGTTTCCGGCGAGGGGCAGGATTTTCTGGGCGTAGAGCACGAAGCCGCCCGTCTTCAACGCCGCAATCAGCTTGTCGGCGATGTTCTTCTGTATCGTGCTCTCGTCTTCCATCTGCAGTGTCATATTGCGCCGTCGGGTCCCGATTTCGGGGGGTTCCCAGGGACGGAAAGACGCAAGAATTGTTCCCGAACAGGATCGCTCAGATGCGCACCGCCTCGCGCGGCGGCTTGTTCGCCGCGCCGCCGACCGCTTTGTTGACCCGCGGCATCACTTCGTCGGCCATCAACTCCATCGAGCGGCGCGCGAGCGTCGGGTCCGCCCAGTCCATCCCGGCATAGACGATCTCGCCGAAGTCGCCCGAGCGCTCGCGCAGGGCGAGCAGCTGGTCCACGACCTTGTTGACTGTCCCGCAGAGAACGAGCTCCGCCAGCAGCCGCTCGAGCGTCACCGCGCCGTCGTCCTCGTTCTCGTGCAGCTTGAAAATGACCTGACGCCCGGCGCGCAACATCTTCTCGCGCAGCTGCTTCCAGTAGAAGCGGTAGGGACTGGCAGGATCCTCGCGCGCGTAGCGCTCGGCGACGCGGTCGTCGTCGGACACGAAGATCGTGCGCGCAATGCGCCACTCCGCGGGATCGGGACTTTTCCCGGCCCGGCGCTTGCCTTCGGCGTAGTTCTCCCAGTGGCTGGGCAGCCAATGGGGGAGAAGAAAATTCGCAGACAGCGGATGAAAATCGCGCTCGCCCATGGCGATCACGCCCTTTGAGCGGGGCGCGACAACGGTGCCGACGATTTCGGGCCGCGGCTTCTGCCAGGGCTTGTACATGATCCCCCGGCCGAGTCCGGGCACGAAGGTCTTTTCGGTCGTCACCTTGTAGCGGTTTCCGGGCAGGTCGATTCCATAGGGCGCATCGCGCTCCCAGATCGCAAGGATCACGTCGATCGCCTCGGCGAACATGCGGTTGCGGTCCTCGGCTAGGATGCCGAGCGCCTCGGCATCCGAGGAGAGCGCTCCCGGGCTGACGCCGAATATGAAACGTCCCTTCGCGAGGTGGTCGAACATCGCCGCCTGCGCGGCGATCACCACCGGGTGCGATTGCGAGAGGTTGGAGGTCCCGGTCGCGAGCTTGATCGTCCGGGTCTCGCCGATGAGCGTCGCGAGGAAAATGAAGCTGTTGGTGACGTTCTCGCAGCGGTCGGTGAGGTGCTCGCCGACGAAGGCGTCGTGGAATCCGAGCTTGTCCGCGAGGACGATCGCCTCGCGGTCCTCCTGCAGCGTCTGCGCCGGATCGCGGTGTGGCGGATGCAGCGGCATCGTGAAGTAGCCCAGTCGCATGGGCGGAATGTGCCGCATCGGGGCGCAGCCGTCAAACGCGATTGCCTTCCTTGTCTCCCGGTGCGTTAGAATCGGCCTCGGCATTCGAAGGAGGGGGGATTCAGGCGAGCATGGCGGAAGCCGCAACGACCGGAAGCCGGCCCGCGATCGAGTCGATTCTCTCGCACGGCACTTTGAGCTCCGACCGGCCATGACCAGGACGCTGTTTACGCCCGAACGGGATCCCGACCAGGTTGCGCGGGTGCGCCAGTTCCTGCTCGCGTCCGTAACCTACGCGATCTCGGTTCCTTTGCTGCTGCTCGCCCACGCGTTCGGCCTGATCAAGCTTCCCCCGGTCATCGCGCTCTGCATCGCCATGGCGGTCATCACCGCGGGGTTCTTTCTCGTGTTCCGCACCGGTCTCAACCTGCGCTTTCGCGATCCCAGCCTGATCTGGCAGCAGATCCTCATCACCAATGCCGTCCTGATGGTGGCGGTGTACTACTTCAACCAGGGCCGCGCGTTCGCGCTCATCATGTGCCTGGTCGTGCTCCTGTTCGGAGCCTTCCGCTTCGACACCCGCGAATTCGTCCGGATCACCCTGATGATTCTCGCCGGCTACGCGCTCGTGATCAACCTGCTGATGTATTTCAAGCCCGAAACCGTCAACGTCTACGTCGAGTGGTTCCAGTGGGCCGGGATGGCGGCGTTTCTTCCATTTTTCGGCGTGGTCGGGGGCAAGATCAGCGAACTTCGCGCGCGATTGCGCCGCAGCAACGACGAGCTGAGCGCGGCTCTCGCCTCGGTGCGGCAGATCGCCACGCACGACCATCTTACCGGCCTGCCCAACCGCGTTCTGTTCAACGAGGAGCTCCAGCACGCGCTAGCCCGGGTCGAGCGGCACCGGCGGCCGGCGGCGCTTTTCGTGCTCGACCTCGACCGTTTCAAGGTGATCAACGATACGCTCGGCCACCAGTTCGGCGACCGGGTGCTCCAGGAAACCGCCAGGCGGCTGCACAGTTGCGTGCGCGAGAGCGATATTCTCGCGCGCCTGGGCGGAGACGAGTTCGTGCTCCTGCTGGAGGAGTTCGGCCACGATTCCAATTTGACGGAGATCGCGCGCAAGCTGCTCGTCTCGGTGTCCGAGCTCGATTCGATCGACGGCCACGAAGTCGGCCTCTCGGTGAGCATCGGGATTTGCTCGGCCCCGGCGGACGGGCGCGATGCGAAGACGCTGTTCGCCAACGCCGACATCGCGATGTACCGCGCCAAGGAAATCGGCCGCAACAACTACTGCTTCTATTCCTCGGAAATTCACACCTACACGGTCGAGAAGCTCGCGCTGGAGGCCGGGCTGCGGCACGCGCTCGAGCGCGGCGAATTCCGCGTCCACTACCAGCCCAAGATCGACATCACCACCGGCACGATCACCGGCGTCGAGGCGCTGCTTCGCTGGCAGCATCCGGAGCGCGGCCTCATCGGGCCGGACAAATTCATACCGCTCGCAGAGGCGAACGGACTGATCGTGCCGATCGGCCTGTGGACGCTGCGCGAGGTGTGCGAGCGCGGCAAGGCCTGGCAAAATCTCGCGCTGCCGCGATTTCCGATCGCCGTCAACCTGTCAGCCACCCAGTTTCGCCAGGAAGACCTCGTGCCCCAACTCGCCGAGATCCTGAAATCCACCGGATTCGATCCAAAGTACCTGGAACTGGAGATCACCGAGAGCGTGGTGATGCAGGACCCGGACAAGGTCGTGACGAAACTGGAAGCGCTGCGCCGGATGGGCGTTCGTCTCGCCATCGATGACTTCGGCACCGGATATTCCTCGCTCGGATATCTGAAGCGCTTCCCGATCAACAACCTCAAAGTGGACAGGAGCTTCGTGCGTGACCTCGCGCACTCGAACGACGACGTGGCCATTACTCGGGCGGTCATCGCCATGGCACACAGCCTGGGCATGAACGTGGTCGCCGAAGGCGTAGAGTTGAAGGAACAGTTCGACGTGCTGCGCAAAGAAGGCTGCGACGAGTTCCAGGGCTGGCTGTGCCGTCCGGCGCTCGCGGAGGAGGATCTGCTCAACTTCATCCGGGAAACCGCACCCGTCGTTGCCTATTGACGACAAAACCCCGTCGCCCTGATGCAGGACGACGGGGTTCTCTTGGAGCCGCGGAGACTTCAGGCCGGAACGGGTTCCCTGGGCTTTACTTCGGGGGCAACGGGCTTCACGGGCGCGGAAGGCTGGGTTTTGCTGTCGTCGGCCGCCTTTTTTCGGCGCACTTCCTCGGCCTCGCGCGCTTTCCAGTACATCTCGTCGAATTCGTAGCACATAAGGACTCCTTTCGCATCTCAAGTGATGGACAGGTCTCCCCTTGTCACTCATGCTACTCGCGGCGTGCGGGAAGTTCAACGGGACGACCGTGAGCCGTTCCTGACACGAAAACCTGTGCTACCGTTGCCCGAAAATCATTCCCCGCGCGTCATGAAAGATGGTCCGATCGGCTCAATTCGGCTCGCCGCGCTTCTCGCCGGCGCGCTCATTCTCGGCGCGGCCTTCGCGCAGTCCCCGGGGTATCCGGGGAGGACGATTCGCCTGGTGGCGGGCACCGCCCCCGGCGGCATCACCGACTATCTCGCGCGCATGTCGGCCGAAGGCTTGGCGGTCCAGCTCGGGACGCAGGTCGTGGTCGAGAACAAGGCGGGCGCGACCGGCAATCTCGCGATCGAGCACGTGGCGAGATCGGCGCCCGACGGCTACACGCTGCTGCTCGTGGCGGGCGGAAACGTCGTCATCACGCCTTTCCTGTACCGCTCGCTGCCGTTCGATCCTCTGGAGGACATCGTGCCGGTCTTCAACGTCGCCGGTGCGCCGCAGCTGCTGGTCGTGCCCGGGGCGCTTCCGGTGAGCGACCTGCGGGAATTCATCGCGCTCGCCAAGGCGAATCCGGGAAAGATGAACTACGCGTCGGCGGGTCCCGGAAGCACCACGCATTTGGCCGCCGATCACTTCGCGCGGCTCGCGGGAGTGCAGATGGTGCACGTCCCCTACAAAGGAACGGGGCCGGCCCTCAGCGATCTCGTCGCGGGCCGCGTGCAGATGCTCTCGGTGGGTTTGGGGCCGGTGCAGGCGCACCTGAAGAGCGGCGCGCTCAAGGCGCTCGCAGCGGCCTCCAAGACGCGTCTCGCCGCGTTGCCGGGCGTGCCGACTTCCGCCGAAGCCGGGCTCCCGGGCTACGAGATGACCACCTGGTTCGGCATCTTCGCGCCGAAAGGCACGAGCCGCGAGATCGTGCGCCTGCTCAATGCAAGGATGCAGGCGGTGATCGACGAGCCGAAGACCAAGAAACGCCTGCTCGATTCCGGCATCGAACCGATCGGCGGATCGGTGCAGGCGTTCGCGGAGCTGGTGCGCTCGGAGACTCGCGCCTGGGAGCGGGTCGTCAGGGCCTCGGGCGTGAAGCTCGACTGAGCCTTTGTTCGCGATCGAGGGAGAAGGCGATGAAGATCTGCCATTACAACGAGGGCCTCGCGGGGGCCGTGGTCGGGGAGAAGCTGTATCCGATCGGCGACGTGCTCATGAAGGCGGGCCATCTGAAGCCGGGCCACGGCATGCTCGAAGTGATCGAGCGACTCGCGAACGAGCCCGCAGCGATGAAGCTGGCGCGTTTCGCCACGCAGACAGGCTCGTCCCTGCCGCTCTCTCAGGCGAGGCTGCTCGCGCCCGTTATCAACCCGCCCGCGATCTGGGCGGCGGCCGCGAACTACAAGGCGCACCAGGCGGAGATGCGCGAGAAAATGGGCTCGTCCGACCGCTCGAACCTCTCCAAGGACGAGCTGATGGCGGAGTTTTTTCTCAAGCCCGCGTCCTCGATCATCGGCCCGGGCGGAACCGTGATCCTTCCGAGAATATCCAAAGACGTGGATTTCGAATGCGAGCTGTGCGCGGTGATCGGAAAGACGGCACGCCACGTCAGCGAAGACCGGGCTCTCGAGCACGTGTTCGGCTACACGATTTGCTGGGACTTCAGCCAGCGCGATCCCTGGGGGCGGGGCAGGCAGAACACGCGCAACATCCGCAAGGGCTTCGACACCTTCACCGGCCTCGGACCGTGGATCGTGACGCGCGACGAGATCGACGATCCGCAGAACCTCGCGATCCGCGTCGAGCAGAACGGCAAGCTCGCCATGAGCGCGCACACGGGCGACATGATCTGCGGACTGCGCGAGCACATCCGCTTTCTCTCGGACGCGATGACGCTCAAGCCCGGAGTCCTGATCACGACAGGGACGCCGGCGGGCGTCTCGAAGCTCGCCGACGGCGATCACCTGAGAGGCAGTATCGAGCGGATCGGCGAGATGGAAGTCGCGGTGCGGGCAGAGCGCTAGCCGGGCAATGGCGTAGACTTGCGGTCGACCTCGGAGGAGCGGAATGAAAGTTCGAACGCGCACGATCGTCGCCGGATTACTTCTCGGTCTCTCCGCCGCGCTCGCGTTTGCGCAGAGCGGCTACCCGAGCAGGCCGATCCGGCTCGTGGTGCCCTGGCCGCCCGGACAGGCCACGGATCTCTCGGCGCGGCTGGTCGCGCACAAGCTCTCTGAATCCCTCGGGCAGCCGCTGGTGGTCGACAATCGCCCGGGCGCGGGCGGGGTGATCGGCTCCGACACGGTCGCGAAATCCGCCCCCGACGGCTACACGCTGCTCGCGGGCTCCTCCGGCCCGATCTCGATCAACCCGATCGTCCAGAAGGTTCCTTACGATCCTGAGCAGGCGTTCGCGCCCGTGAGCCTCATCGCGACCGTCGCCTACCTGCTCGTCGCGAATCCCGCGTTTCCCGCGGCGGACATCCGCGAATTCATCGCGAGCGCGCGCGCGAATCCGGACAAGTACACCTTTGCGTCCTCGGGCACCGGAGCGACCGGCCATCTCGTGGCGGAGCTGTTCAACTCGATGGCCGGCATTCGCGCGACGCACGTGCCCTACAAGGGCAGCGTTCCGGCGATCACCGACCTCATGAACGGCAACGTGACCTACACTTTCGAGACGCTCGCCGCGACGGCCGGTCACGTGAAATCCGGGCGGCTCAAGGCGTACGGCATCTCGAGCGCCCGGCGCAACGACGCGCTGCCCGAGATCGCGCCGATCCACGAATCGGCCGAGCTCCCGGGTTTCGAAGTGGTCGCCTGGATCGGCTACCTCGCTCCAGCCGGTACGCCTGTTGAAACGCGCGCGCGGCTCGCCGCCGAGGTGCGCAAGGCGGTGCAGGCGGGCGACCTGCGCGAGCGCTACGCGGCGCTCGGCATGGAACCGGTGTCCAGCTCGCCCGAGGATCTCGGCGCGCTCTTAAAGCGCGAGCACGAGCGCTACGCGGCCATCGTGAAAAGAGCGAACATCCGGATCGATTAGGGAACGATGCGCTTGGCGCCGCGCAATTCCATCGCAGCCGGGTGTCTTCTCGGCTTGGCCCTGGGCTGGGGTGCAGCGCCCTCCGCCGCGCAGAACCCCTATCCGAACCGCGCGATCCGGATGGTCGTGGATACTTCACCGGGTGGGCTCACCGATATTCTCGGGCGCCTCGCCGCCGAGGGCCTCGCGCGAGAGCTCGGCAAGCAGGTCGTGGTCGAGAACAAGGCGGGCGCCTCGGGCAACGTCGCCATCGAATACGTGGTGAAATCGCCCGGCGACGGACACACGCTGATGATCTGCGCGGGAGGAAATCTCGTCATCAAGCCTTTCCTCGAGCACTCGCTCGTTTTCGATCCGCTCGTCGATCTCGTCCCGGTGTTCAATTTCGCCGAGGCGCCGCACATTCTGGTCGTCCCGAATTCGATTGCAGCCATTGATCTCGCGGAGTTCATCGCGTACGCCAGGGCGAATCCCGGCAAGGTCTACTACGGCTCGGCGGGGACCGGGAGCCCGCCGCACCTCGCCGCAGATCAATTCGCGCGCCTCGCGGGCCTGCAGCTCGTGCACGTGCCGTACAAGGGCGTGGGGCCGGCGCTCCCCGATCTCATCGCGGGCCGCCTGCAGCTCATGTCGATGAGCTACGGCTCGGCGCGGCCGTATCTGAAGAGCGGCGCGCTGCGCGCGCTCGCGGCCGCATCGAAGCGGCGCCTCGCCGGACTGCCCGAAGTGCCGACCTCGGGCGAGGCGGGGCTGCCGGGCTGGGAGATGAGCGCCTGGTTCGGCATCTTCGCGCCGAAAGCGACGAGCCCCGAAATCGTGCGCCTGCTGAACGAGAAGCTCGAGGCGGTGATCGAGGAGCCCAAGACGAGGCAGCGGCTGCTCGAGGTCGGCGCCGAGCCGCTCGGCGGTCCGGCTCCGGCATTCGCCGAGCGCGTGCGCGCCGACTATCGGATGTGGGGGCAGTTCATCAAGGAATCGGGAATCAAGCTGGAGTAGCGCCATGGCTCGTTCCGTGCTCAAGACGAAATTCATCTCGCATGGCACGCTCGGCTCGAAGGATCTCGAGGCGACGCGCCGTTTCTACGAGGAGTTCCTCGGCTTGGAGGTGGTGCGCACCAGCCCGGTGTCCCTCATGATCCGCCTCGGCGGCAACCATGTGTACGCCGTCGTCTACACCAAGAAAAAAGAGCGCATGCCGCGCGTCTACCACAACGGCCTGGACGTAGCCACCGACGCCGACGTGGACGAAGCCTGGCAGGCGTGCCACTCGCAGGCGGAGAAGTGGGGGCTGCACGACATCGACAAGCCTTCGGCGCGCCACGGAACCTACAGCTTCCTTTTCTGGGACGCCGACGAGAACGCCTGGGAAATCCTCTCCAACCCGACGGGCGGCTACACCTGGATCTTCGAGCAGGGCGATCTCGAAGGCCGGGGGCATTTCGAGCGCGGCTTCCGTCACAGACGCCCGGACGCGAAGAAGGAAACCGCGTGAGGGCGGCATACTACGAGCGCAAAGGGCCTGCGTCGAAAGTCATCGTGCTGGGCGAGCTGCCCGATCCGCAGCCCGCGCCGGGCGAAGTCCGAGTCAAGCTGCATTTTTCCGGAATCAATCCGACCGACACGAAGTTGCGCGGCGGCTGGGACGGAAGCATGGAAATGCCGTTTCCGCGCGTGATTCCGCATCAGGACGGAGCCGGGGTCATCGAAGCGGTCGGGCCGGGCGTGCCGCGATCGAGGATCGGCGAGCGCGTCTGGATTTACGAGGCGCAGCGCGGCCGCGCTTTCGGCACCGCCGCCGAATATGTCGCGATCCCTTCGGAGAACGCGGTGACTCTTCCGGAGGGCGCCAGCTTCGAGATCGGAGCCTGCCTCGGCATCGCCGGGATGACTGCGCACCGCTGCCTTTTTCGGGACGGGGGTATTCAAGGGCAGACCGTGCTCGTCGCCGGCGGCGGCGGCGCGGTCGGCCACGCGGCGATCCAGCTCGCGAAATGGGGTGGAGCGCGCGTCGCCACTACCGTGAGCCGGCCCGAGCAGGAGAAGGTCGCGCGCGGGGCGGGCGCCGATCTCGTGGTCAACCGCAAGGCAGACGACGCCGCCGCGAGAATCAGGGCGTTCACGCGGGGACTGGGTGTCGACCGCGTGGTCGAAGTCGCCTTCGAGGCGAACCTCGAGCTCGATCGCGCGGTGCTGAAGGCCAATGGAGTAATCGCTACCTACTCGTCCGGCCCGTCCGACAGCGCGCCGCGCATCCCATTCACCGCTATCATGCGGCAGGGAATAAGCGTGCACTTCGTCCTCGTATACGTCATGCCCCGCGAAGCGCACTGGGCGGCGGCGCGCGACCTGAACGCCGCGCTCGAGTCGGGGCGCTACCGCCCCCACGTCGCAGGCATCTTCAAGCTCGATGAAACGGCCAAGGCACACGAAGCGCAGGAAAGCGGCGGCACGGTCGGCAAGCTCCTCGTCGGGATCTGAGGCCATGCACAAAGCGAGCCCAGCCGCGAAGAAGCTAGGCGCGTACGCGCAGGCCCTGGGGTCGTACGCCGCCCGGCTGCGTCCCTACGTCGACAAAGCGCGTTTCTATATCGCCAAGCTGCGGCCCTACGCCGATAAGCTGCGCCCCTTTATCGACAGCTCGCGTCCCCACGTCGACAAGCTGCGCCGGCATGCCGTGAAAGCCGTCGATGCCGTCGGGAGCTGGCTGCATCGGGGGATCGTTCAGGTGGGCAAGGTGAGCCCGCGCGCGGCGAGGCGACTCGAAGCCGTCGAAGCCTGGGTCTGTCGAGGCGACGGGCGCAAGCTCAGTGTCGCTGCGCTCGTTGCCGTGCTCGTGCTAGCGACCGCTCTCTCGGCGATTTTTCCGGAAGCGGCCGGCCGCTACGGCCGCGTGATATTCACCTCGAACCGCGTCGTTCCGCTTCCGGACGAAACGCGCCGCGCCGTCCGCGAAAAAGCGAACGAGCTTGCCGCGGCTCTCGACAGCCGCCTCGACAGGAAAAGAAAGCTCGCCGGCGAGACCTGGATCTCCGCCCAGATTCTCGTCGCGCTCAGAGAAAACGATCCGGACTACGCGAGCCGGATCGACGCCAAGCTGGTCGAGCAGTATTTCCGCTCCATGGCCGGACCCGAATGCGCCTGCTGGCGACGGTTTCCCGAGGGAAAGCATCCGAATCACCTCGGCGTCACAGCGTGGGTGCTGTGGACTTTCGCGCAGTACGGGATTCCGGCCCACAAGAGCGAGCTCGAGTTTCTCCTTTCGGCCCAGGGCAGCGACGGGGGGTGGCCCCTGTTCGGGGGCGCTCAGGAGGAAAAGTTCATCTCGAGCTACGGGACGGCCGCGGCAATCCTCGCCCTGCACGCGCAAGCGGCTCTGCAGCCTGATCGCGGGCAGAGGAAACGGCTCGCCGCCGCGGTGGAGCGCGGAGCGGACTGGCTGAAGAGCCGCGCAGTCGCCGGCCGGGCGCGCTGGGTGGACTATCCGGCGTGGCCGGAGGCGCAGGAAGGCTTCCTGGGAGTTTCGGGTTTTGCGGTTTTCGCGCTGCATCGCGTGGGCGCGTGGTGGCTCGGCTCGCTCGACCGCGACTGGCTGCGCGAGCTTCCCGCGCAAGCTCCCGCCGCGCTGCGCGGCGAAGCATCCGCGAAGGCGGTGCAGGTCGGCAACCGCTCCTTCCCCGACGAGACGCGCTATTACGAGCTTCCCTGGACGATCCTCGCGACCGAGGAGGTTTACCGCAGCGCCTGGATTTTCCGAAAAGTCCGTGCAGTGCAATGGCTCGAGCACGCCCTTGCGCCCGGGGCTTCGATCTACGAGCTCACCGGACACGAGAAGAACGCGACGCTCCTCGCCGAAGTCCTGCTCGCCCTGCGGAACGAGGTGAAGCATGACTAGCGCGAAGAGCCGTCGCGGTGCCGAACCCACGCTCAAGCGCGACGTAGCGCTCGCCAACCTCATCGTCGAGCGTTTCGGCCTCTCCAACGCCTTCGGGCATGCGAGCGCCCGCATCCCGGGCACCGACACCTTCTTCATGCCCACGCGGCGCAGCCCCGGCCTCGCCAGCGCGACCACGCTCTTGGTACTGGACACCGAAGGCAAGATTCTCTCGGGCCGGGGGACTCCGAACAGCGAGCTCTGGATCCACGCGCGCATCTACGCAGCCCGGCCGGACGTAGGCGGCATCGTGCACGCGCATCCTCCGGCCTGCGTCTGCCTCACGCAGATCGGGCAACCGCATCGCGTCGTGCACAACCAGGGCGGGGCGTTCTACGCAGGCGTGCCGGAGTACGAGCGCATCGGGCTCATCCGCACGCGCGAGCTGGGCGACCTGCTCGCGCGCAAGCTGGGCTCGGGACTCGCCATCATGATGCGCGGCCACGGCATCACCACCGCGCTCCCCGACGTGCGCGCCGCCACCGTGGCCGCGTGCATGCTCGAGGAGAGCGCCGCGATGCAGCTGCGCATGCTCGCGGCCGCGGGCGGGGATGCCGCCCGCCTGCGTGCCTACAGCCGCGAGGAAGCCGGGAGCGTGAGCGACCAGATCAGCCCGCGGGTGGTCGAGCGGGCCTGGGAATACTACGCGCTCGCGGCCGAGCAAAAGCCGCTGGGCGGCTAGAGGGCTCCGGTCCTCGCGACGCGCAGGACGTCGTCGACCGGCCGGCTCACTTGCGCCCCGGGCCAGCCTCCTGCACGAGGTTCTTGTCGATCAGCGTGATCTCGATGCGGCGGTTCTTCTTCCGCCCTTCGGGGGTGTCGTTCTCGGCGACCGGCTGGTATTCGGCGCGGCCCGAGGCGATCATGCGCTCGGGCGGGATGCCCACTTCCTGCAGATAGTGCACGACGTTGGTCGCGCGCGCGACCGACAGCTCCCAGTTGGAGGGAAAGACCTTCTGCGCCGCCTTGCTGATCGGCACGTTGTCGGTGTGGCCGACGA
>Ga0075426_10003117_pt1 | contig 11844 bp, 10 predicted proteins | sample SoiMethybrSBSTD5_FD_75304 | JGI IMG/M metagenome (GOLD analysis project Ga0075426, IMG submission 75304) | Bulk soil microbial communities from a Populus tree surrounding site in Tennessee, USA - Soil MetaG P. TD hybrid SBSTD5 | ecosystem: Environmental > Terrestrial > Soil > Tree plantation...
GCGACGTGCCAGTGCACAGCTTCACGCGGTTCCACGTCTTCGCCGCGTTCTTCCCCACGCAGATCGCCGGCCCGATCAAGCGGTTCCAGCAGTTCGTGCCGTCGCTCATGTCGATCGGCCACTTCGATGCCCCGCTCGCGCGCGACGGCCTCATGCTCATCGGCCGCGGCCTCGGGAAGAAGGTGCTCCTCGCCGACCGCCTCTCCCCGTTCGCCAACCGCGGATTCGCGGCCGCGGCCGACGGCTCGATCGCCACGGCCGACGCGTGGCTCGTGACGCTCGCGTTCTCGCTGCAGATCTTCTTCGACTTCTCCGGCTACACCGACATCGCGCGCGGCTCGGCCGCGCTCTTCGGCTTCCGCATCCCGATCAACTTCGACGGCCCGTACCTCGCGACGTCGATCGCCGACTTCTGGCACCGCTGGCACATCTCGCTCTCGACGTGGCTGCGCGACTACGTGTACATCCCGCTCGGCGGCTCGCGACGCGCGCGGATCGTCGTCATGCGCAATCTCCTCATCACCATGCTCCTCGGCGGTCTCTGGCACGGCGCGGCATGGCACTTCGTCGCATGGGGTGGTCTCTGGGGCGCCGGCCTGGCGCTGCACCACCTCCTGCGGCCCTACATCCGGTTGCGCCCCTCGCGCCTGGTGACCATCGCCGGCTGGGCCTTCACACAGACCTTCGTCCTCATTGCGTGGGTGCTGTTCCGCGCCGACAGCTTCAGTGCCGCGGCGGTGATGCTGCGGGCGATGGCCGGCGCAGGCGCGCGCACCTCGCTCCTCACGCCGAAGGACATGCTCGCGATCGTCGGCGTGGCTGTGGCGCTCATCATCGTGACGCTGCTGGCGCGCACCGGGCGGTCATTGCCGGTGCGCATGCCACAGGGCGCTCTGCGGCCGGTGCTCTACGGCAGTGCCGCCGCGTTCGTTCTCCTCGTCGCGCTCGTGGCCGCGCCCACGGGTCGCGAGGCGTTCATCTACTTCCAGTTCTAGGCGACGAGGTCGCGGCGGCTGTAGAGCGCGAGCCGCGTGTCACGCAGGTGGTAGATGGGACGGTCGAGCGCCGGCGCGAGCTCGTTCAGATACGTCCAGATGCCCGAGTAATACGTGTAGTCGTCCCAGACGATCGTGCCGCCCTCCGAGAGCATGCCCAGCGCGGCCTCGGTATCGGAGCGCACGTAGCTGTAGCTGTGGCTGGCATCCACGTAGACGAGATCCATCGCGCCGCGATACGGCGTGAAGTCGAAGTCGGCCGCGTCGCCGAAGAGCTGAACGATGCGCTCCGCCTCGGGTGTGTCGCGGAAGCGCGTGCCACGCTCGAAGGTCGCGAAGTATTCAGGGTCGGTCAGCTCGAGCGACGCGCTGCGCATCGCCTCGGGACCGGGGAGGTCCAGCGTATAGACGCGAGCGCCGGGCACGTTGTGCGCGAGCAGCCAGGTCGTGTCGCCGCGGTACGTGCCGAACTCGAAGATCGTCCGGCACTCAGCGAGCATCGCGATCGCCGCGACCAGGAGCGGGCAGTAGCGCCAGGCCGGACCGCGCACGTTCGCGCGCTCGATGCCGAGAAGCCGCGTGGCCTCCACGCTGGTGACGTGGGGCGCGGCGTGTCGCTTCGCCTCGATCCACAGCGCCTTGAGGAGCGCGCTCCGTTGCGGCGCATGACCGAGAGCGCGCGCGAGACCGGCGAGGACGCCGGGGACGATGTCGCGATTGCGTACCCGCCGTACGCGCGTCCGGGGAGCCGCGCCGGGCTCAGGCAGCGCCGTCGCGTGTGAGGACAACGGGGATCGTCTTGAACAGGATGGAGAGGTCGAGCGCGAGCGAAGCGTGCTCGGCGTACTCGACATCAAGGCGGTACATGTCGAGCAGGCTGAGCCGGCTGCGGCCGCTCACCTGCCACAGCCCGGTGACGCCCGGAGTCACCGCGAGGCGCCGTTGCATCCACGGCGCGTAGTCCGCGATCGCGTATGGGACGTCCGGTCGCGGACCGACGAGGCTCATGTCGCCGCACAGCACGTTCCAGAGCTGCGGCAGCTCGTCGAGGCTGGTGCGGCGCAGGAACTTGCCCATGCGGGTGACGCGGGGGTCGGACGGCACCTTGTAGATCGCGCAGGTGGTGCCGTCCTGCATGAGCTGATGCAGGAAGGCCGCGTGCGCGGCGTTGTCGGAATCCGCGCGCATCGAGCGGAACTTCACCACACGGAACCGGCGGCCGAATCGTCCGACGCGCTCACCGCGGTAGAAACACGGGCCGGGACTGTCCAGGTGGATGGCGATGCCGATGATCAGGATGACCGGCAAGAGGGCGACGATCATGGCCGCGGCGACGAGGATGTCGAAAGCACGCTTGAGGAAGAGGTAGAGCGCATCGGATTGCGCCGGCCGGTCGAGGGGTTGCGCGACCGAGCCCATCGCGGTGACTACGGGGAGTGTCATGGGCTCGGTCGCCATGTGCGTATGAGGCGCTCATCGGATTGAGGACCAATACGTCAGCGCGTGGAGGTTGCCCCGCCAATTCCGCACGCATTTGCTGATGGTTGTTCGTAGGCCTGGATGCGCGCACCGAACTCGTCCTTTACCCAGACCACCGAAACGCCATAACTCACGTCATCGCACTCGAGGTCGCCCGCGGATGCAAGGTTCATCGGCCAGGAGCCGACCTTGGCCCCGGTCTTCGTGAACGCGAAGTACAGCGGGCAGCCCGAGATGCTCACGAAGAGATCCGCGCCGCCGACGGCGACGCCGCTGCTCTGGCTGTAGCCGCACTCGGCATTCATGTCGACATCGATGTACGGCGTCGGTGCGAGGACGGCCGACCCGAGCGCGCTCGGGGTCACGAGGTAGTGGAAGATGCGCACGGACGCGTCGGGGCTGTACCAGAGCGTGTCGTCAGCCGCGTCGTACGCCAGCTTGATCTCGGCCGGGTACATCTTCGCCTCGAAGCCCGGACGCTCCGTCGCCGCGTTGACGCGGAAGACGAGCGTCGCGGCGCCACCCTTCGTCAGCTTGTAGATCGAGACGCCGTCGCCGCCGACCGCCCAGAAGACATCGCGCGCGCGGTCATAGGCGATGGACATGATCCCCGACGGGGCCCCGCTGATCGGCGTGTCGACCAGCCCGGTGGCAGCGGTCGAGCTGCCGGCCGGTGGCACGTCGAGACGGTGGAGGACCGACCCGGCGTACTCGACGTAGAACAGGTGGCTGCCGTCAAAGCCCACGCTCGGTGAGATGGCGCGTGCCCAGAGGATCGTGCTGCCCTCCGGGGTCAGGACCTCCGCGACGAGATCGCCGGGGGATGCGGATGCGCGCTGCCCCGCAGCGAGCGAGAGAGCGGTCACCAGCACGGCGCTAGCGATGACCGCAAGGGTGCGGCGGAAAGATGTCATAGCGAGACCTCCTTGCCTCGATGGGCAGGTCCATAGCAGGCGTCCGCCGTTGAGGTGACCTGCGGAGCGCGATAGCGGCGCGTCCCGGCCGATCGCACGGGTCACACGGACGCCGCGCCGAGGTCAATCGCGCGTCAACGCTGAATCAACGGCGGAGCGCGCACGCTTGCCGCAATAGACGTGAACGCACCACTGCGCGCCATCCTCCGCAACTGGTCGCTGCTGGGCTCGGCGCAGATGATCGCGAGCCTCGTCGCGATGGCGACGATGATCGTCGTCTCCCGCACGCTCGGCGACGCCGAGTTCGGCCGGCTCTACCTCGCGCTCACGCTCGCCGCGATCGTCGGCGTCGTCGCCGATGCCGGTCTCACGCCGGTCGTGACACGCGCGATCGCGCGCGATCGCGCCGCGACGCGGCCGTATCTGGTGCGCGCGGCGGCCATCGTCGCGATGCTCGGGCTGACGCTCTACGGCGCGCTTGCCGCGGGCACCGCCGCGTTCGGCCTTGCGGCGGACCTGCGCGTGCTCGTGCTCGTCTTCGGCGCGTTCGTGCTCGCCGATGCCTACGCGCAGGTGCTCACCGGCGTGTTCGCCGGGCACGAGCGCATGGCCGTCCCCGCGGCGACGCGTGTGTTCAGCAATCTGCTCGTCTTCGCATTGATCGCGATCGCCTCACACGGCAGCGCCGTGGCCGTCGCGCTCGTGCTCATGTTCGGCGCGGTCGTGCGAGCCGTCGTGCAGCTCGCGGCGCTGGGTGGCCTCGAAGGACTCCGCGCGGCCGGCGGTCCGCCGCCGGCCTGGCGAGGTCTGCTACGCGCCGGAGCGCCGTTCGCGGCAAGCCAGGGACTCGGCCTCTTCGTCGTGCGCGTCGACGTCCTCATCCTGGCCTACGTCGCAAGCGATGCCGCCGTCGGCTGGTACGGCGCGGCGACGCGGCTGACCGAAGCGCTGAACGTGCTCCCGATCGTGCTCGTGACCGCGACGTTGCCCGTCCTGTCGCGGCTCTGGGCGAGCGATCCGCGCGCGTTCGCTGAGACGCTGCGGCGCACGCTGACGTGCGTCATCGCGCTCGCGGTGCCGATCGCGGTCGCGCTCTTCCTGCTGGCCGAGGACGTCGTCGGCACGCTGCTCACGCTGCGCGGCTACGCGAACACCGTCCCGATCCTGCGCATCGAGGCGCTCCTAGTCCCGTTCCTGTTCGTCGATTACCTGCTGGTCTGCGCGCTCATGGCGTGCGGCCGAGAGCGACGGTGGCTCGCGATCGTCGCGACGGCGTGCGTGCTCGTCCCCATCCTCGACTTCGTGTGCATCGTCGCCGCGAACGACTGGACCGGGAACGGCGGGCTCGGCGCGGCGTTGGCGACCCTCCTCGTGGAGCTCGCGTTCCTCGCCGCGACGGTGCGTTCGCTTCCGGCGCGCACGCTCGATCGCGGCGCCTTCGGTGCGGCGGCGCTCGCCGCCTCGCTCGGGATCGTGGACGGAGCGACGCTGGTGCTTGCCCGCTCGGCCGGCGTTCCGTGGCCGGTCGCCGCCACGCTGGGCGCGCTCGTGTACGCCGTCGCCGCGCTGCGGCTCGGTCTGGTGCCGCCGGACATCGCCACGGCCATTGAGGCCAGATATCGAGCGATGTTGAGGCGGGCCCCGGCGCACGGCGACGACGCTGGTGGCGTCAAGACTCCCGAGCAGACCCGCTCAATGAGCGCTCCCTAGGGTCGGTCTCCGTGCGTCGATATCTCGACATGGCGCTCCGCTACCGCGCGCTGATCGTCGCGATCTGCGCGATCGTGTGGACCGCCGGCGCGATCGCGGCGCTCACCGAATACCGGACGACGTTCGAATCGACCGCTTCGGTGTGGGTGCTCCGCACGTCGCCCGAGCTCGCGCAGACGAGCGCGGACGATCCGAACGTCACGCTGCTACAGACCGCGGCCACGCAGCAGATGGATCTCATCACCCAGCTGCTCCAGACGGATAGCTACGTCCGCGATGTGGCCACGCGCGCCGGTCTCGTCGTGCCGACCGGCGCCGACCAGGAGGCCTATCTCGATTCGCTTCGCAAGCGGTTCCGCGTTCGCGCCGTCGGATCGAACCTCCTCACGCTCTCGTACGCGGCGCGGGACCCGCAAAGCGGACCGAGGCTCGTGAACGCGGCGCTCGATGTGCGCGGGGAGCGCATCGCCGAAGCGCGCACCGCGTCGACCGCGGCGCTGACCACGCTCTACCAGAAGGACTACGACGTGGCACAGACCGCGGCGCTCGATGCGCAGACCAAGCTCCAGGACTTCGAGGCGTCGCACCCAGCGCCCCTCTCCGACGTCGATCAGCACCTTCAGGCGCAGCTGCGGCTCACGCTCGACCTGGCGCAGGCCCGCCTCGCCGACCTGCGCGGCCGCATCGACCGCGCGGTGCTCGCGCCCGCGCTCATCGAGGTGAGCGGCCAGGAATTCCAGATCGTCGATCCGCCGAGCGTCCCGTACGGACCTAGCGGCGGGTCGCGCTCGGCCATGACCATCGCCGCGATCGCCATCGTGGCGGGGCTCGCGATCGCCGCGCTCCTCGTGATCGTGGCCGCGCATGCGCCGCGCACCGTACGAACCGTGACGCGACGCGAGCGGGCCGCCGCGCTCGCGGGATGACCTACACCGCGGTCGCGGTCCTGTTCCTTCTGGCCTGCACCGCGCTCGGCACATTCATCGGCCCGGCGATGAGCCGACCGCGCCTCGTGGCGTGCTGCGCCATCGCCATGGTCGTGCTCCAGCTGCTCGTCATCTTCAAATGATCGCGCCGCGAGCGTGGCCGGTGCGCGCGCGGATCCAGGACGCGGGTGTCGTGCCGCTGGCCGCGCTTGGGCTCGCGATCGCGTACGCCGTGGCGCTCCTCGTTCGCGGCGACAACATCGTGCTTCTCGCGCCACTGCTCGCGGCGCTGGTGGCGGTCATCGTGTTCGTGCGACCGGTGGCTGGCGTCTACCTGATCTTCGGAACGGCGATCCTGCTCGAGCAGTTCGTCATCCTCGGCCTGAATCCCATCACCGTGGGCACGCACTTCTATCAGAACCTTTCCGCGTACACCGAGATCCCGCTTCGTCTCTCCGTCGCGGACCTGCTGCTCCTGCTGACGCTCGCCGCCTGGTGCGCCCAGGTCATGCGCGGCAAAGCGCATGTGACGATGGGTCGGTTCGGGTGGGCCCTTGCCGGTTACGGTGGCGTCTTCCTTCTCGGCGTCGTGATCGGCGTGGCGCGCGGCGGGTTCGACGCCGACGCGGCGCTCGCCGAGCTGCGCGGTCCGGTATTGCTGTGCCTGGTGTACCTGCTGAGCGCGAACTGTCTGCGCGGTCGCGCCGCGGCGCAGATCGTGGCGTGGGAGCTCGTCGTGCTCGTGGGCATCAAGGCGCTGCAGGGGATCCAGAACTTCATCGATGGCTTGTCCGTCCCGTACGACCTGGAAGCGGTGACGGGTCACGAGGACGTCATCTTCTTCGACCTCATCTTCGCGCTCGCGCTCGCCGCGTTCGTGCTGCGCCTGCGGACCCGACTGGCGATCGCGCTGTATGCGGTCACACCGCTCATCCTCACGACGCTGGTGCTCACCGAGCGCCGCGTGGGATTCATCGCGCTCGGTGTCTCGTGCATCGTCGTCCTGCTCGTCACCGCGCGTCTCGAGCCACGCCGGGCGCTCACGCTCGGCGCCATCGGACTGGCAGCCGCGGTGATCTACGGGGTCACGTTCTGGGACGCTGACGGCGCCATCGCCCAGCCGATACGCGCGATCCGCGCGATCGCCGAACCCTCCTACGTGAGCGTGCGCGATCAGATGTCCGACAACTGGCGCGTGAAGGAGGACCTGAACATCGCCAACACCATCCGGCAGCTGCCGCTCACCGGCGTCGGCGTCGGGCAGGAATACCTCGTCTACACCGACCCGCCGCCGCTGCCTCCAGCATTCACGTTCTGGCGCTTCATCACCCACAACGCGCTGCTCTGGCTCTGGCTCAAGGCCGGCGTGTTCGGCGCGTTCGCGCTGTGGTTCCTGGTGGCGCGTGTCGTGACCTTCGGAGCGTCGACCGCTGCCCGGCTCCGCGACGTCGACCTGCGCTGGTTCGCGCTCATGCCGGTATGTCTCGTGGTCGCGCAGATCGTGTTCTCGGCGGTCGAGCTCGGCCTCAGCTATAGCCGGACGATGATCGTGCTAGGGACGGTCCTCGGCCTCGCGTCCTCGCTCTTTCCGCGCGAGCCGGAGGCGCCGTCACGCTGAGGTAGCCGCCGTCGGGCAGATCCAGCGGACAGCGCACGTCGGCGACAGCGCCACGGACGCGCGCCGGATTGCCACCGACCACCAGCCCCGCAGGCACGCTCTCGGCGACGACGCTGCCCGGCTCGACCAGCGACGCCTCGCCGACCTCGACGAACGGATAGATCGTGGCGCCGGCGCCGATTTGCGCGCCGCGCTCGAGCGTCGGACCGCGCGCGCACAGGTTCGACGGGCTGCCGGGGTGCGGATCGTTCGCGAGCTGCGCGCCGGCGGCGACCCACACGTCGTCCCCGATCGTCGACAGCGCCGCGATCGAGCAGTTCGCGTCGATCCGCACGCGGTCGCCGATGGTGCAGCCGTGCCCGATCACGGTGTTGTGACCGACGCTGCAGTCGTCCCCCAGCGAGGTGTCCTCGGCGATCACCACGTTGCGACCGGTCTCGAGGCGCTCGCCGGCGCGCACGCCGTTATGCAGCGCGCTTCCCTGCCGGATGATGGCGTCCCGGCCGATGGCAAGCGCCGCTTCGGTCCCGCGGGTACCCGCTGGACTACCGAGGAGGACGCCCTCCTCGACCAAGGAGCCGGGCCCCACACGGATGCCCATCGACGTTATGAACGCGCGCGGGCGTTGAGGGCGGGTGCGCCGCGGCCTTGAGATGCCCGCGCTGCGCCGCATCACGGTGCGAATGCCGCCGGCGGTGCTTAAGAACGCGAACGCGCCGGCCTCAATCGCACCGACCTAGCGTGCCCGTCATTCGCCGGTGGGCGGCGCGAAGGAGCGGCAACGTGGCGCGTATCTGCGTGATCCGTGCGTGGTACTTCCCGGTCGACGAGCGCATCAATCGCGAGGTCGACGCGCTGCTGCGCGACGGCCATGAGGTGGACCTGATCTGCGCGCGCAAGCCCGGCCAGCCCGCCGTGGAGCGGTCGGGACGGCTCACCGTGCACCGTCTGCCGATCGCGCGGAAGCGGGGCGGCGTGCTGCGGTACGCGTTCGAGTTCATCGCCTTCCAGCTCGCCGCGACGCTGCACGCGGCCGTGCTGCACGTCCAGCGCCGCTACGCGGTCGTCCAGGTGAACTCGCTCCCGGACTGGCTCGTGTTCGCGGCGGTCGTGCCGAAGCTCCTCGGCGCGCGCGTCGTGCTGGACCTGCACGAGTGCATGCCGGAGTACGGCGCGACGAAGTACCACCTCGGCCCGCGCCATCCGCTCGTCGCGGCGCTGGGGCTCGTCGAACGGGCCTGCGTCGGATTCGCGGACCAGGTCATCACCTGCACGGACCAGATGAAGGAGCTCTTCGTCGAGCGCGGCGCACCCGCGGACAAGATCGCGGTCGTGCTGAACTCGTTCGACGAGGAGCGCCTCGGCTCCGAGCGTTACCACGGCGTGCCGCCGAGCGATGGCCCGTTCACGCTCGTCTGCCACGGGACGCTCGATCCGAACTTCGGCATCGACCTCGTCATCCGCGCGGTCGCGCTGCTGAAGGACCGGATCCCGGATCTCCAGCTGCGGATCTACGGCGACGGGCCGCAGCGGCCGGAGCTCGAGGCGCTCAGGTCGCGGCTCGGCGTCTCCGACCGCGTCACGCTCAGCAAGGGCTTCATCCCCATCGACGAGCTGCTGGCGCGCATCGCGGAGGCGCATGCCGGCGTCGTCGCGATCCGCCGCGACTCGTTCCGCGATCGAACGCACTGCAACAAGATGTACGACCTCATGGCCATGCGACGTCCGGTGATCATCTCCCGGACACGCGCGGTGCAGGAGTACTTCGGTGAGGAGTGCTTCGCGCTCTTCCGGTCCGAGGATGTCGAGGATCTCGCGAGCGCGATCGTGCGCGTTCATGACGACCCGACGCTGCGCGAGGAGCTCGTGCGACGGGCGACCGAAGTGAGTGAGCCCTATCGCTGGGTGCACCAGCGCGAGGAGTACCTCGCTGCGATCCGCAGCGTGTTGCCCGCACCGCGCGAGGTCGCGGCAGCATCGTCGATCGTCGCCGCGGCGGAAGAGCCATGAGCCTCGCGATGAGCCTGCGTTCGCGTGGCGCGGTCGGCTCGGCCGGCCGTGTGGCCCGCGTGCTCGCGCGGTTCGGCTCCACGGCCAGCGCGATGCGACGCCGTCTCGACGCGTACCAGACGCTCACGACGGCGCACGGGATCCAGCCGACGTGGCCGACGACGGCCTGCGTCCTCGAGCGCCACCCCGCACTGCTGCGCAGCTATGCCGAGCGCGGCGTCGAGCTCGCGCTCCATGGCCTCGTGCACGGCGACCACGCGCGTCTCGACGCAGCGCGGCAGCGCGAGACGCTCGCGCGTGGCCTCGAGATCTTCGATCGTGCCGGCATCAGCATCACCGGCTTCCGCGGCCCGTACCTGCGCTACAACGACGCCACCCTCGAGGTCGTGCGATCCCTCGGTCTGCGGTACCACTCGACCCAGGCGGTTTCCTTCCCGCTTGTGGCCCAGCCGACGACGCCGCGCGCCGCCACCGGTCACGCGCTCGCGCGTGCCCTGTACCAGGCGCGCGACGCCTCGGCCGTCGCAGTGCTCCCGCGCATGCACGGCGGCCTCGTCGACATCCCCGTCGCGATCCCCGACGACGAGATCCTCGTCGATCGCCTCGCGGCGGACGGCGAGGTCGCCGCTGCACAGTGGGGCGCCATGCTCGACCAGACCTATCGCACTGGCGAGCTGCTCGTCATCCAATTGCACCCTGAGCGCATCTACGAGCTCGGCTCCGCGCTCGACGCGGTGTGTGCGGAGGCGCGACGCCGAACTCCAGCGGTCTACATCGCGCGCCTCGACGAGCTCGCGGCGTGGTGGCTGCGGCGTAGTGCCTTCGGCATCGTCGTGACGCGGTGCGACGCGGACCGCTATCACGTCGCGATCCGCGCGGACGCCGACGCGACCGTGTTGCTGCGCGTCGATGGTCTCGCGACGGAGTCGTGGTCAGATCAAGTTCGCGAGCCCGACGACTTCGACATCACGGCGGGGCGCTCGCCGGCCGTCGGCGTCTCGGCTCGCACACCCGGCGCAGCGCGCGAGTTCCTCGTCGCCGAGGGCTTCGCCATCGAGCCGGCCGAACGGCCCGGCACGCACGGGGCATTCATCGACGTCGGGCCGGACTGGCGCGAGCGCGACGTGCTCGACGCGATCGAACAGGCGCCCGGGCCGCTGGTCCGCATCGCGCGCTGGCCGCGCGGCGCGCGCAGCGCCCTCGCGGTCACCGGTGACATCGACGCGCTCACGCTCGGCGATTTCGCACGACGTTCATGGGAGACCCGTGGGTGGTCAATGAAGGAGGATCTGCAATGACTCGCACATTCGACGCGATCGTGATCGGGGCCGGCCCCTACGGGCTCGCAGCCGCGGCGCACTTGCAGGCAGCGGGCGTGGACGCCCGCGTCCAGGGCGTGCCGATGTCGTTCTGGTCCACGCATATGCCGCTCGGCATGCGCATCCGCAGTCGCTGGGACGCGTCGCACATCGCCCATCCCCAGCGAGCGTTCACGCTGAACGACTACCAGACGTTCCGTCAGACCCGCTTCGAGCGTCCGATGGCGCTCGCGGACTTCATCGCCTACGGGCAGTGGTACCAGGGGCACGTCGTCAGCGAGATCGATCCGCGCGCCGTGACGAACGTGGCACCCGAGACCGACGGCTTCCGCGTGCGACTCGCCGACGGCGAGACCCTGGCCGCGCGCCGGGTCGTCGTTGCGGCCGGCATCGCGCCGTTCGCGGTGCGCCCGCGCGAGTTCGACGCCATCCCCGCGGAGCTCGCGAGCCACTCGAGCGATCACCGCGACCTCGGCGTGTTCGCCGGACGGCGTGTCGTCGTCGTCGGCGGTGGCCAGAGCGCGATCGAATCGGCCGCGCTGCTGCAGGAGGCCGGCGCCGACACCGAGGTCATCATGCGCCGCCCGCTGCAGCGCTGGGTCGGCCGCGCGCCTCGCGAAGGTCTCCTCGGTCACCTTCTCTTCGACCGCAGCGACGTCGGACCCGCGCTCATCAGTCACGTCGTCGCGCGGCCGCCGCTGTACCGCGCCGCTCCCGCGTCCGCGCGGCGCTACATGATGCGGCGTTCGCTCGCGCCGGGCGCTTCTCTGTGGCTGCATGATCGCCTCGGCGGCGTGTCGTTCTCGAGAGGAAGCCGCATCACGTCCGTGGCGCGCGTGAACGGCCACCTGCGCCTGTGGCTCGACGATGGAT
>Ga0075426_10003118_pt1 | contig 11842 bp, 11 predicted proteins | sample SoiMethybrSBSTD5_FD_75304 | JGI IMG/M metagenome (GOLD analysis project Ga0075426, IMG submission 75304) | Bulk soil microbial communities from a Populus tree surrounding site in Tennessee, USA - Soil MetaG P. TD hybrid SBSTD5 | ecosystem: Environmental > Terrestrial > Soil > Tree plantation...
GTGAAGGCCAAGGAAGGCGTGACGCTGCAGGGCGCCGGCCTGACTTCCTTCCTGCTCAACGTCCAGGAATACGCGGCGGTGGCCGCCAAGCTCGGCCGACGGTTGAAAGAACCGAAGCTGGCGGAAGTACTGGCGGAAAACGGCTTGGACAAAAAAACTGACTTCGAAGAGAAGAAATCCGTCGAGAAACTTCTGAAGGACATCGAAAAAGCAAAGCTGAAGCTCGAAGGGAAAGTGGCCTTCGACGAAGAGCATAGCTTGTACGAAATCCTCTTGGATGCGCCAAACAATTCCAAGATCAACTGGGCGCTGGCGGCGACGGCGGAATACAAGCGTCTGCGCGCGCTGGCGAAACAGATCGATGAGTTCAACAAGCCGCCGTTCACCGTTTCGCGCAATGGCGACAAAGCCGTCAAGGAAAAAGCGCAGGACGTCCTGAGCTATGTGATGGAAGATGCCAAGAAAGATTTCACCATCACGCGGTTCAAGGGTCTCGGTGAGATGAATCCGTCCCAGCTCTGGGAAACCACCATGAATGCGGACACGCGCACGCTCCTGAAAGTGAAGCTCGAGGATGCCGTCGCCGCCGAAGATATTTTCACCACGCTGATGGGCGAAAACGTGGAAGCGCGCCGCAAATTCATCGAGGAGAATGCGCTAGAAGTCGTGAACCTGGATATCTGACGCGTGGCGGACGAATCCAAGGCCGACGCGGGGTCCGTTCGCAGCGCGATTCGCTGGGGCCTGGTTCTCGCGGCGGTGGCCACGTTTGGATTCAGATTGCCGCGATTGATGCATGAAATTCAGGCGTGGCGTGGGGCCGTTCATTTAGGCGACGCATCAGGAGCAGAAAGCTTGCGAAACTTTGTGATCGCCGACTCGATCGGCCTCCTGATTGTTTTGGCGTTCGGTGTGGTGATCTATTTCGTTTTGCGGCCACGCAGCACGAGCCAGCCATGATGTATCAGTTGGGCTGGGCCACGCTGCCGGGACTGCGCGGGTTGAGCGTCAGCGAGTTTCGCGCAACGCCAACGGATGCGCCTGATAACGAGAGAGGCGTGGCCATCGAGTTCCCTAGCGAGGGTGAGCGCGCAGCTTTTTTGTGCGAGATTGAGGCGGCTTTCGCCGCGCGGCGTTTCACGAATTCAGCGGACGCGTTCGATACCGTGAAGGCGTGGGTGCTCGAACACGCAGGCAAATAAGTTTAGGCTGTCATCCTGAGCGAAAGCGAAGGATCTCAACCACTGCGCAGTCCAGGTTGAAGCGAACGCTGAGATTCTTCGGGCCCGGACGCGGTCAGGGCTCCTCAAAATGACAAGAATAGATACCGAGGACATATGGCGGACGAACAAAACCTGTCAGTAATGATTCCGGTCGACATCGAAGCCGAGATGAGGAAGTCGTACCTCGACTACTCGATGAGCGTGATCATCGGGCGGGCGCTGCCCGACGTGCGCGACGGCTTGAAACCCGTGCACCGGCGCATTCTTTTCGGCATGTATGAGCTGGGACTTACATCGACAAGGCCATATCGCAAATGCGCGAAGATCGTCGGCGAAGTCCTCGGCAAGTACCACCCGCACGGCGACACGCCGGTTTATGACGCGCTGGTGCGCATGGCGCAGGACTTCAACATGCGCTATCCGCTGGTCGATGGGCAGGGCAACTTCGGCTCCGTTGACGGCGACATGCCGGCGGCGATGCGGTACACGGAAGCGCGGCTCTCGAAAATCGCGGAAGAATTGCTCGCCGACATCGAAAAGGAAACTGTCGAATTCACGCCGAACTTCGACGAAACGGAAAAAGAGCCGACTGTTCTGCCCACGCGCGTGCCGAATCTGCTGGTCAATGGTGCGAGCGGCATCGCTGTCGGCATGGCTACAAACATTCCGCCGCACAACCTGCGCGAAGTCATTGACGCCACCATGCTGCTGATCGAGAAGCCGGAAACGACATTGAAAGAAGTGATGAAGCTCGTGCCGGGGCCGGACTTTCCGACCGGCGGCTACATTGCCGGTCGCGAAGGCATCGAGGCGGCGTACAAGTCCGGTCGCGGCAGTTTCACGATGCGCGCGAAGGCCGCCATCGAGGAATCCGGCAAGGACCGCGAAAACATCGTCATCACGGAAATTCCCTACCAGGTCAATAAGGCCACGCTCATCAAGCGCATCGCCGAGCTCGCGCAGAACAAAAAGATCGACGGCATTGCGGACGTGCGCGATGAAAGCGACCGCGACGGCATGCGAATCGTGGTGGAGCTGAAACGCGGCGAAGAATCGCAACTCGTCCTGAACAACCTGTTCAAGCATACCCAGATGCAGGAATCCTTCGGCATGATCATGCTGGCGATTGCCGGCGGACAGCCGAAAGAGATGGGGCTGCTGGAATTCATCCGGCTCTTCATCGACCACCGCCGCGACGTGGTGGTGCGGCGCACGCGCTACGAACTGCGCAAGGCCCGCGAGCGCGAACACATTCTAACGGGCTACCAAGTGGCCCTGGATCATCTGGACGACGTGATCCGCATCATCCGTGGATCTTCGAGCCGCGCCGACGCCAAGGAAAACTTGCTCAAGTTTTTCTCCGAGCAGGACGTCACGGTCACGGAAAACGGCAAGTCACGGAAGATCGAAGGCGTCAAGCTGGATGGCAGAAAGTACAAGCTTGGCGGAATCGAAGGCGAAACAGCGCGCGCTATTACCGGCGGCCTGACGCCCATTCAAGTGGAGGCGATCCTTGAATTGCAGCTGCACCGCCTGACGCAGCTCTCCGTCGACGAAATCCTAAGGGAATTGAGGTCCATCCGCGAGCGCATCACGGACCTGGAAGAAATCCTCGCCAGCGAGAAGAAACTGAAGTCCGTAATCATTGGCGAGTTGAAGGAAGTCCAGAAGGATTACGGCGACGACCGGCGCACGCAGATCGTGGACAAAGTCGACGAGATCAAGCTCGAAGATCTGATCGCGGATACAGAGATGTTGATTACCGTGAGCCATGCGGGCTACATCAAGCGCACGGCGGCCGATACCTACCGGCATCAATCGCGAGGCGGCAAGGGGCGTATCGGCGCGAAGACCAAGGAAGAAGATTTCGTCGAGCACCTTTTCATCGCTTCGGCGCACAGTTACATTTTGTTATTTACGTCGAAAGGGCGCGTCTATTGGCTGAAAGTGTACGAATTGCCGGAGGCGGCGGCAGCCACGCGCGGTAAGGCGATCTCCAGCCTGGTGAAATTCCAGGAGGACGAAAAGCTGACTGCACTCGTGGCGGCGCGCAACCTGGAAGAAGCGGACAAATTTGTTTTCATGGCCACGAAGAGCGGCACGGTAAAAAAATCCGCGCTGACAGAATTCTCCAATCCGCGCTCGACCGGCATCATCGCCATCACGCTGGACGGCAAGGACGAGCTGATCGGCGCGAAGCTGACCGACGGAAAGAAAATGGTTTTCCTGGCCAGCCACGATGGCCAGGCGATCCTCTTCCGTGAAACGGAAGTGCGCCCGATGGGCCGCAACGCCGGGGGCGTGAACGGCATGGACCTCGCCAAGGACGACTACGTCGTGAGCATGGACGCAGTCCAGCCGGACTTCGAGATCATCGCGAAGGAACACCAGACCACGACACAGAATCTCGAGGAGCTCGAGAACGAACAGATCAAGGACTCGCTGGTGACGCTGATGCTGACCGTCTCCGAGAAGGGCTACGGCAAGCGCACACCGCTGGCGGAGTACCGCATCACGTCACGCGGTGGCAAAGGCGTGGTTAATATGAAGACGACGGACCGCAACGGGTTCGTTGTCGCTACGCTTCAGGTGACCGAAGAATCAGACGTGATGATCATCACACACAACGGCAAAGTGATTCGCGTGCACGCCAACGAAATTCGCGAGGCCGGCCGTTCGACGCAGGGCGTTCGCTTGCTGCGGCTCGAAGCGGATGACTCCGTCGCCGCCGCCGCTGTCTTGCAGGAAGAAAACGAAGAAGAAAAGAAGTAGCCCTGTCATCCGGAGACCGTCAGCGGGCGGCATTACCTGTCGTCCGCTCCCTGCACCACAAGCGCCTTAGCTACAAACTTCCCTTTTGTCTTCAACAATTTAGTCGCGGAGTGCGGGTTGCTTGTCGCGCATGAAGTGCCCTTCTACGAGGTGGCTCATGTGCAAGACCACGCTTCTTCTGGCTCTCATGTGTTGGATCCCGACGGGATTGTGGGCCCAAGGGCCGCAAAATGCGGGAATCCCCCGGTATGAACTGGGCATAGTTCGATCTGGGCTACTCGAACAGCGTCGATCCGGGTCTCACTGCCGGTGCGCGGTTTCATTATAACTTCAACAAGCACGTGGCGCTCGATTCGGAACCGACAGGCCGACGACAGGACGAGCAAGTCAACGGCCTGCTTGGGCTTCGCGCCGGAGAGCGCGTGGGGAACAGCGGTCTTTTCGTGCGCGCTCGCGCGGGTTTCCTGTACTACGGCTCGGCGAACGGGCTTTCCTACCTCAGCCGGAATACTGTTCCGGCGTTTGACGTCGGCTTGACGATGGAGCATTACAGCAACCCGATGGTTGTGCGTTTCGAGTTGGGTGAGATGATTGTGCCTTACGGGAGCACCACCGTTCTTCCCCCGCCGCCGCCCGTCGTGGTGTTCCCTCCTGGGCCGCCCAAGCCTCTCGGTACGCGGTTCAATACCAAGGTCGGCCTGGGCGTTGCTTTCCGATTTTGAGTCCCGCGCAGCTTCCCTTGCGCGGTTGGCTTGTGCGTCTTCGAGCGGCGGGAATCGGCATGCCCTTTGAGGCAGCTCCAACGCGAAGGTGTTAGAATCTTCCCCCTCATGAAAAATATGCGACGAACTCTTGCTGTGCTGCTGTTGCTGTCCGCGTTGTTGGTTCTTTTTTCGTCTGCTCAAACTTCCAGCACGGCTGCGCCAAGCAGCCGGTATCTCGCCTACGTCGGGACATACACGACAAAGACGAGCAGCAAGGGCATCTATGTCTTCCGTTTCGACGCGACGACGGGAAAGCTTAGCGCGATCGGGATTGCGGCGGAGACGAGAGACCCGTCGTGGGTGGCGGTGCATCCGAGTGGAAAATTTGTGTACGCCGCGAACGAAGCAGGCAAGGCCAGCACTGTAAGCGCCTTTGTCATCGATAAGAAAGACGGGAAGCTTACTCTTCTGAACCAGCTTCCTGCGCTCGGGGAGGATCCCTGTTATTTGTCGTTCGACAAAACAGGCACGTACCTGCTCGTCGCCAACTACACATCCGGCAACGTCGTGGTGTTTCCGATCGGCGCTGGCGGCAAGCTCGGAGCCGCCACCGCGAATGTTCCCGACGAGGGCAAGCCGGGCTCCAACAAGGAACGCCAGGGCGGTCCGCACGCGCACTGGATTGAGGCGACAGCGTACAATCATTTTGTTTACGTGGCCGACCTGGGTTTGGATCGCGTGCTGATTTACAAATTCGATGCCGCCAAGGGCTCTCTCACGCCAGGCGCGCCGCACCCTCGGAAAGAAACCCCAGATCGAGCAGCAGCGCTCGATCCTTTTTCTGCGACACTGAATCCCGGCGCGGGGCCGCGGCATGCGGCGTTCAGCCCGGACGGCAGGTTCATGTACGTTCTGGGCGAACTGCAGTCCACGGTGACCGTTTTTGCAAACGACGCGCGAGAAACCTATCGGAGCGTGCAGCAGACTTCCACGTTGCCGAAGGGTTTCTCCGGTCGGAACGATGCCGCAGAGATAGCGACCGATCGCAACGGGGAATTTCTCTATGCCTCCAACCGCGGGCACGACAGCATCGCAATTTTTGCCATCGATCCTCGGAACGGGACGCTGACGTTAGTGGCGCATGTGCCAACGGGCGGCAAGGAGCCGCGGCACTTTGCAATCGATCCGAGCGGCAAATACCTGCTGGCGGAAAATCAAATGTCGAACAACATTGTCGTTTTCAAGATCGATCCCGCAACTGGCGGACTGACGCCTACCGGGCAGGTTGTGGAAGTTCCGTCACCGGTTGACATTGATTTTTGGCCTGAAGATTAAAGCTGGCAGGGGAGAAGTGGGTACCCCTACCCCCATCATTTTGTATGAATATAAAAACACGAGGCTTATAAAATCTTGTATTTCGCAAGCAGTTGATTCTAAAGGACGCGGCTTTGGTTGTTTGGGACTAACAAAGCCAACATGGCTGCTTGAAAAAAGAAAAGCGGGACCAAGGTCCCGCACTCAAAAACAGAATTGCAGCAACAAGCTTGCACCGCCTAAAGCCGCAGCATTTCCTAAGTGTGAACGTAGCACACTATTACACGAAAGTCAAGGAAAAGTTTGGGAAAGCTTTCCGGCGGTAGCAGGCGGAATGGAAGTGCTTGCACCTTGAGGGGTTTAGGTTACAATCCCCGCCAACATGGCGAAGCGCAAAGCAAGAAAGGCGGGAGCAAAGAAGCCTAAACGCAGCGGGCGCAAAGGGCGAGCAGCGGCGGGCGGGAAGCTGCCGAAGGACGCCGTGACGCTAATCGTTATCCTGCGGGCGCGCGAGGGGCAGGAAACGCTATTGGAAGCGGAACTGCGCGCGCTGGTTGCCCCCTCACGAAAAGAAGAGGGCTGCCTGACATACCACCTTCACCGGTCCACCGATACGCCCGGCGCGCTGCTGCTGCATGAGGTATGGACGAGCCGCGAGGCGCACACTGAGCACACCCATACGCCGCATTTCCTGCGTTGGAACGCGCGCAAAGACGCGCTGCTCGCCTCGCGCGAGGGCACCTTCTGGAAGCAGGTTGCCTAACGGCATACTGCTGCCTACAATCGAGTCCGTGTTATGACTTATGGTTATTCTAATCCATGAGTTATGAGAACAAGATTCTTGTTTTGACTTTTACAGGAACTCTCGTTCTTGCCCTTGCTTATTTGTACCTCAAGGATTTTCTATACACGAAAACCACAGGGCGTCCCGCTTCTCAACGCTACCGTGACCGCGTTGCGAGATGGAATCGCCCGTTGACGCGCACTAAGTACCTCTCGGTTTCTCTCTTGTTTGGACTGGCCACCCTGCTGTCTGCCTGGCGGGTTGGAGTCGTGAGTACAGAGGCTGGGGCAGGCTAGTCGCGGTAGGTTGGACGATTTACTTAGGACTGATATTCTGCCATTTTCAGATACGCTGGCATAAACAGCAAGCGAGTCTGGACGATCAGCCTTCTGGCGAGGCGAGGTAATAGCCCGGGCGGGCGCGGACCTTTAGGTTTTTCGCGTCATCGCGAACGATACTCACTTTAATTTCGTGATATCCGGGAGTATCGGCGCCAGCCGGCGCGTAGCTGATGTTGTATTGTGAGTGCAGCTCGCCGCCGATTTCGTCGATGGCTTTTTCGATGGAACGGTCCTTGAACGTGGAGAGGTGCGCGCCTCCCGTGGCGGTGGCGGCGACTTCCAGCGCGTGATCCTTCACTTGATCGTGAATGTGCTGGACAATCCAGACGGCTGCGGCCATCAGGTCAATATTGCCGTAGCGGTTTTCCTCGCTGGTGGGCGTTTGCGGGACGCCTGGCTGCGGAGGCAGCGGAAATGTGCCGGGAGGAGTGATTTGCGGCCGCGTGTCTTTGGGCTTGGCTTGGAGTTCGGCTCGGGTGGTGGAAAGCCCCACGCTATAAATGGTGACGTTAGCCAATTGCGCCTGTCGCAGGACTTCGCCGAGCTTCGCTTCGCTGCCGGCATCGGTAGCTTCGGAGAGAATCATCAGCACACGGCGACGGCCGGGCTTATCCGCAGTGGCCTCCGGACGGCCAGAAAGCATTTCCACGCCGAGGGCCATGGCATCGTAGAGCTTCGAGCCCGATGTGCCCTCCCGGAGACGGGCAAAGGTGTTCTCGATCCGGTCGCTGTTCGTGGTGAAATCCTGCAGCCTGTCGACGGAGTCGTTGAAGCCCACTACGGCGGCTTCTCCGGTTGGCCCGATTACGGTTTGCGTAAATAAAATGCCGGTCTTGCGCATTTGCGGCAGGAGCGGCTCGATGCGGGAACTCGTCTCGAGCAGGATCACCAGAGAGAGCGGGTCGCCGCCAAGATCGAAGTGAGAGATCCGCTGAGCCACGCCATTGTCGGTGATCTGAAAATCGCGCGCCTCCAGATTGTGAACCATTTCGCCGCGGCCATCGCGCACCGTCACAGGCGTGTTTACCAGCGCAACCTGCACTTTGACTTTGGCTTGCGTGTCCTTGGGAGGCAACTGGACTTCGACGCCGGCTTTGGGAGGAATGGGCCCTGAGGGGGACTGCGCGCGGGCGGCAGCTCCGGTGAACGCCAGAAGAAGTATCAGAGTTAGGGCTGCGGCAGCGATCCGGATCATGCGAATTTCCTGGTGCGACGGGGTTTGGCCTGGGCCTAAATTAGCGCAGCCTCATGCACGAACCAAACTTCCTGCACTACACTGTACTTGATTCGACGCAGGTGCAGCGGAAGACGTTGCCGCGAGGCGCTGCAATTCCTACAATCAAAGTTCGTCTCGACGGGAGAAAAGACCGATGTCCGACGGCAAAAAACTGAAACCGCAGCATGCGCCGAAACCGCCGCACCAGGACGCGAAGTTTCTGGCAAGCACCCCGGCGCGGCCCATCCGCATCGTGGGCGAATACATTCACCCGCTGGTGCAGCTCAAAAGAGAGGGCATTGGGGACACCATCGTGATGTTCGGCTCGGCCCGCATCGAATCGCACGAAACAGCGCAAGCACGATGCACGCGGTTGAAGAACGTGAAGACCTCGAAGCTCTCCGCAGCCAAGCTGGCCAAGCATCGCGCGGACGTGCGGCATGCCAAGAGCCTGCTGGAGATGTCCCGCTATTACGAAGAAGCGCGGCAGCTTTCGCACAAGCTGACCACCTGGTCGCTCACGCTAGGGCCCAGGCCGCGGCGTTTTGTGATTTGTTCGGGCGGCGGCCCAGGAATCATGGAAGCAGCGAACCGCGGCGCGTATGAAGCCGGCGGAAAGTCCGTTGGGCTTTCCATCGAGCTGCCGCATGAGCAATTTGCAAACCCTTACATCAGCCCGGAGTTGAGCTTCAATTTCAAATACTTTTTCATGCGCAAACTGTGGTTCGCACAGATCGCCAAAGCGCTGATCGTGTTTCCGGGCGGTTTTGGCACGATGGACGAACTCTGGGAAATGCTCACGCTGCTGCAAACCGGAAAGCTGGCGAGGACCAACCTCATTTTGATTTATGGCCGCAAGTATTGGGACGAAGTGCTGAACTGGAAGGCCATGGTGCGCTGGGGCACGATTAACGAGGACGAGTACAACATGCTCCAGTTCGCCGACACTGTGGACGAGGCCTTCGACCGCATCCGCGCGGGGCTTGAGAAATACCACATGGAAGGCGACCCGTTCTTGCAGGCGTACTAGGACAATCTCAAACAGATTCTCTAAGTGGCGTTGTTTCAATCGGTTGTAAGGTTTCGTGCGACATTCCATGCCACGGCGTGTTTTATGGGACAGATGTCACCCCATCCCAGTCGGGGCCGAACATGGAGGATGGAGAGAACATGAACCTTCAAACGGGAGAGAAGAGGATTTTCGGAAAGGCCATATTAGCGACCGCTGTGCTTGTTGGCATGTTGGCGTTCGCTGGAACACCCCGAGCCTACGCTTATGACGACGACAGATGCCAACGGCGCATCGCCAAGGCAGATCACAAACTCCACGAAGCGGTCGAACATCACGGCTGGAACAGCCGGCAAGCCGAGCGCTGGCGTCACGAACTGCACGAGGCTCGCGAACAATGCTGGAGAGAGCGGCATCGCTGGTGGGATGAAGACGGCCATCGTTGGCATTCCGATCGCGATTGGGATGACCACGACCACGATTGCCATTAAACCAACGCAGTAGTCCGCGCAAGAAAAACGAAACGGGGCGCCACGGATAAACCAGGGCGCCCCGTTCTTGTGTTGGCATGAAGGGCAGAAATTAGCGCGAATTCACCAACTCTTCATCGGAAAAAACGGCTTCAAAGCGCCGAGTTTCATCCTGATCGTGCAACATCACGATCGGAACGACGCGCAAGTATTGCTTGCAGGCATGGCATTGCGTGACTTCACCCTGCAAGTCCTGCAAGAAGCCATCCGTGAAATGATAAAGCGCGCGCTCGCGCCGGGCATTCTTCTTGTCCCGCGCGCCGCAGTGCGGACAGATAAATTCCACCATGTCCTTCTGCGGATCGCGGTCCAGAGCAGCCCAGCCGGTGCGGCGCACACCTACAGTTTCGAGATTGTGCCGGCCCATGGGGGCAATCCTCCTTAGATCCACGTCCACAAGAGATAAGATGCACAATGGTAACATCCGGATGCGACGTCTGTAACACACTCATTCTACATAGGTTACTGGCTGTCGTGCAGACTGCACAGCTCAGTTCCTCAGGAAACCCGGCTCTTTCGCGAAAGCCAGCGGGAACTTGTCTCTACCCTTGGTGTCCAAGCCAGGGAGGACGCGCGCAACCTCACATCCCTGCGAGCGCGGCGCCGGTCTCCTGGAGATCTAGAGCAACCCCCAGGAAATCGGCGCCGCAAAATTTTTGTGGTTTCGTTCTGCGAGACCGCGGAACGCTCCACGCTCGCAGAAAAAATGCGGAGGTGTGTGATGGTGTCTGAGTCCGAAAAAGTTTCCGGCAAAATTCCCGAAGACAGTCTTGGATCACTTAGCAGTTGCCTGGTAGACGGCGACGCGGAACAGCGCACGCGTGAACGTCGTGTCCGCAGGCGCGCTCTGGTCATTTCGATCATTCTTCAAAGTGCTGTCCTCACAGCACTCATCCTTCTGCCGCTTTTTGGCAAAGCGGAGCGCATCACCTTTACCATCGTCACTCCCATCCCACCATACTCACCGTATCGCGGGCCGGCGCGCAATCCAGCACAACCTCCTCATCAGAGGACCACGCAGAACCAGTGCCATTTCTGTGTGCCACACAATATCCCGCCGACAATTGTTATGCGTGATTCCTCATCTTCCACCACTCAGCCGGATGACAATCCTCCGGAGGAGATTGGACAGGGCATTCCTGGAGAAGGATTAATACCGCTGTCAGATCCGCGCCAGGGCGCCCTGTCGCCCCCCAAGCCTGAGCGCCAAGTGACACGGCCTCAAGTCCTGCGAATGACGCATCTCGATCCTGCAATGCTGATTCACCGCGTCGAACCGGTGTATCCACCGCTGGCGATACAAACGCATCGCGACGGCCGCGTGGAATTGCGCGCCATCATAGGCACGGACGGCACGATTCAGTCTTTGCAGATTGTGGCTAGCGATCCGCTTTTTGATCTTTCTGCAAGGGAAGCGGTCAGCCAGTGGCGCTATAAACCGACTATTCTCAATGGCCAACCAGTGGAGATTGATACCTACATCACTGTGATTTACACCGCGCGGCACTAAGAGGAGTTCCAATGGTGCAAGGGGCCGCCCATTCCAGTGGACGGCCCCTCTGCCTGCACCGGGCAACCGAGTTTTGGTAGTTCCGCCGGAAGAATTATTTGAAGTGGAAAACGATTCCGGTGGAAACGCGCAGGTTGTTCTGTGTTTGATTGTTACCGTTGGTGACTTCCGGCAAATGGGTCAAGAGATAGTCGAATTGCAACGGGCGAATTGACCAACGATCGCGCACGTGCCAATCGACGCCGACGCCAAACGCCGTCGCGAACGCCGTGTGGGAGTTCGATGTGGCAAACACACCTGAACCCGCACGCGCCCCGCCGACCAAAACATGGCCGAAGGGCGAGATCCGGCGGTATCCCCGATAGGTGAGCCGCGGGCCAAAAAGATATGTAAGCATGTGGTTGTTCACGCTCACGCCATTGGCGCTACCCACGCTGTA
>Ga0075426_10003119_pt1 | contig 11842 bp, 10 predicted proteins | sample SoiMethybrSBSTD5_FD_75304 | JGI IMG/M metagenome (GOLD analysis project Ga0075426, IMG submission 75304) | Bulk soil microbial communities from a Populus tree surrounding site in Tennessee, USA - Soil MetaG P. TD hybrid SBSTD5 | ecosystem: Environmental > Terrestrial > Soil > Tree plantation...
TGGCCGCTCAAGCTGCGCACCTCATCGAGCCACGAGGAGGGCGCGCTGCGCGAGTTCTCGGTGCTGACCCAGAAGTTCACCGGCGAGAACGGCGCGGTGAAGAAGCTCCACTGCGTGCATGTCGACGAGAAGTTCAAGCCGAAGCCCGGCACGGAGTTCGAGCTCGATGCCGAGCTGGTGCTGCTCGCGATGGGCTTCGTGCATCCGGTGCACGAGGGCATGATCAAGTCCCTCGGCCTTACCCTCGACCAGCGCGGGAACGTCAAGGCCGACACCGAGAGCTACAGGAGCTCGCTCGACAAGGTCTTCGCCTGCGGCGACATGCGCCGCGGCCAGTCGCTCGTCGTCTGGGCCATCCGCGAAGGCCGTCAGGCCGCGCACGCCGTCGACAAGTTCTTGATGGGCTCGACGCTGCTGCCGCGGTGAGCGGAACGCCCGTCGGCTATCGTCCGAAGAACGGGAAGAAGAACGGCCGCGCTGACGGGAAGATGCTGCGGCGCTGCTCGCTGCGCGCCTGCTGCTGCTGCTGTTCTCTCTGAGATGGCCGCGAACCGGCCTGACGTGTCGGCGCGCCGCGCGCCGGGGCCGTGGGTTTGGGCGGCCCGATGGCGGTCGCCGCCGCAGGCGCATGCTGCTGCTCGCCCTGCATCGGCGTCATCGGCGTCGTGGTGGTCGCGACAACCGGGTCGGTGCCGAGCGGCGCCACGCCGCGCCGCGGCCAGGCGAAATCGTCGGCTCGCCCCGCCGGCACATGCGTTGCCTCGCCCCGCACCAGCACGCGTGACGCGATCGCATCGCTTGCGGTCTGACGAGTGCTCGTCCCGCCGAGCAGCTCGTCGGCCTCCGACGGCGTGGTCAGCGGCATCACCGGCCCGGCGAGCGGACGCGGGGTCGGCCCGGAGCGGACGGCCGGCGCCTGCGAGGGAGGCTCGTCGGTAGCCGGCAGCGCGACCGGCGTCGCACGCGTCATCAGCGAGCGTTGGATCTCGCGCTCGACGTAATGCGCGAGCTTGCGCGCGCCCGCCTGGGTGAAGTGGATGCCGTCGGCCGAGCGCAGGCGGCGGATCTGTCCCTCGAAATCGGGCCCCTGCATCACGAACCGGCCCGCCTCGTCGATGAATCCGTCCCAGGTATCGATATAGGTGATGCCCGCCTTTTCGGCGCGGCTGCGATAGAGATCGTTGAGATAGCTGAGATCGGCGGAAACCTTCGGGCTCCGCACGGGCGGCAGGCCGACCCAGAATACCGGCACGTTCTTGGCTTTGAGCGACGCGATCGTCTCGTCGATGCGCTTGATGTAGAGCTCGGTCCACTTGTCGGAGCGGAATTCGTAGCTCACCGTCCCGGGAACCGCGGGCTCCTGCTCGGTCTCGGGTGCCGCCGACGGCTCGTCGGCCGCGCTGTCGCGCTCTGCGTCCTGCGGCTGGCGCGCGGGCGCAGGCTGTGCCGTGCCCGCCGGGGCGCCCGGTTTTGCTGCCGGCGCCTTTTCCCGGATCGAGCGGCGGTCATTGAGACCGATCATCATCACGACGAAGTCGACCTTGTCCGCGTTGAGCACCTCGCGCGCAGCCTGCGGCCAGTCCGGATACTCGCCGCGCGGATCGTGCTTGACCTCGGTGCGGATCAGTCCCGAATAGGTGCGGTGCCGGCGCAGGATGCCGATATCGGGCGACTCGGCCGCCGCCTGCTCCAACCCATAGGCCAGCCAGTCGGCCATTGAATCGCCGAGCACCACCACCGAGGTCAGCGGCGCGGAATCGGTCTTGCGCGCCGGGGATGGCGCCTTGGCGTTGCTCTCGCTCGCCTGGCGGGACTCATTGCCGCCTGAATAGGAGCGGCGCTGCCGCTGCTCCAGGAACGGGAAGCGGTCATCGAATACCTGGGCTGCCGCCGGAACGCTCAGCGTCGCCATCAGCGCAAGAACAACGGCGCCCTCGGCGAGCGCAATCACGAGCGCGCTCAGCAACAGGCGGCCGAGAGGCCGGGCGAATGCCCGCCTCGATGTCGCGCATGCCATGCGTATGGATCCGAAAATCACGGCCGACCAACGCCTTGCAGACCGGAGGGTTCCGCCGACGCTCTCGCGAGCACCGCCCAAGGTCATACCATGGCGGCCGCCGCGGCGGAAAGGACCTCGCCGGTTTGGTTACCGTCGCGCCATCCCACCACCACGCAGGCGGTCGAGCAAGCCGGCGGTCGCAAACCCGTCCGGCACCAGACCGGCCGCCACCTGATAACGCCTCATCGCGGTGCGCGTGCGCGCATTGATCCGGCCGTTCGGCTCGCCCCCGATATCAAAGCCAAGCGCCACCAGATGCTGCTGCAGCTCGTAGCGCTCGGCGCTGCTCAGCACGCGCTCGTCGCGCGGCCAGGGATGGACGAACTCCGGATCGCCGCGCAGGCGGTCGGCGAGATGGCCGATCGCCAGCGCATACGCTTCCGCCGGGTTGTAGCGCATGATCACGCGGAAATTGTTGAGCATCAGGAAGGCGGGCCCGCGCGCCCCAGCGGGGAGCAGCAGAAACGCCTTCTCGGCCGGACGCGGAAACGCCTTGCCGCCGGCCCGCACCACGCCGTGCCGCGCCCAGTCCTGCAGCGTCATCGGCTTGGCGCCGTCGGCCAGCAGATAGTCGAACCCCGCCGGCAGCATGACCTCGTAGCCCCAGGTCTCCCCCGCCTTCCACCCGTCGAGCTTCAGATTGTTGGCGGTCGAGGCGACGAGATCCGGGATCGAATCCACCACATCGCGCCGTCCGTCGCCGTCGAAATCCACCGCATACCGCTTGAACGCGGTGGGCATGAACTGCGTCGGTCCGAACGCGCCGGCCCACGACCCCTTGAGCCGGTCCGACGGCACATCGCCGCGATCGAGGATCTCGAGCGTCGCCAGAAACTCTTCCTTGAAGTAGGCCTGCCGTCGCCCCACGCAGGCGAGCGTCGCAGTCGATCGCAGCACCGAGCGCTCGCCGATCGCGGTCGAATAATTCGACTCGATGCCCCAGATCGCCGCAACGATGTGACGATCCACCCCGTATGTCCGCTCGGCTGCGTCGAAGGTGGCCTTGTTGGCGGCGAGAATCTCCCGCCCGCGCTTGATGCGCGCATCGCTCACCAGGATGTCGAGATAATCCCACAGCGCCTTGGTGAACTCGGGCTGCGCATCGACGAAGTCCATGATCTTGAGATCGGGCGTGAGCCGCGCGGTCGCGCGCTCGAACGTCGCGCGCGTCACGCCGCGCCGCGCCGCGTCCGGCCAATAGCCCGCGATGCAGCTCGGGAAGTTCTCGGCGGCGGCGCGGATCGCCTCGGCCTGCATGAGCGGATGGCCGGAAGCCCCCGACTCGCCGCTCCAGCCGTCCAGGCTCGCTGGCGCGACCGGCGCCGGTCGAGCGCCGAACAGCCGCGATCCGATGTCGGCGAACAGGCTGGCCGGGCTTTGCGCCTGCGCGCTGCCGCCTGCGCCGAGCGCAACGCCGAGCACCAGCCCGGCGGCCGCCATGGCCGATCCTCTCCTCCCGCGCCTCATTGTTGCAAATCCGTCTTTTGGAGGCCCCGCCTCGCCGCCGCCATTAAGAGAGCAGATGTGGTTTCAGTATGTTTAACATGCGCCCGGACGGAGGCGAACCGACGGGGCGAACCGCCGCGGCGTTGATTCGTTTACCCCTCCGGATGCCGCCCATGCTAAACACCTCCCCGCATGCTCACCTCTCGAACCTTTTGAGCGACGCAGGTGTCGGCCGCGCGCCGGCACGCCGCTCCAGTCCGACATCCCCATGAGAACGATCCGCAAAGCGATTTTCCCGGTTGCCGGCCTCGGGACCCGGTTCCTACCCGCCACCAAGGCCATGCCCAAGGAGATGCTGCCGGTGGTCGACCGACCTCTGATCCAGCACGTCGTCGACGAAGCGCGCGAGGCGGGCATCGAGCATTTCATCTTCGTCACCGGGCGCAACAAGGGCGTGATCGAGGACCACTTCGACCGCCAGTTCGAGCTCGAGCTCACGCTCAAGGAGCGGAACAAGCAGGAGGAACTGTCGCTGCTCGAGAGCGATCTTCCCGGTCCCGGGCAGACCAGCTTCACGCGCCAGCAGTCGCCCCTCGGGCTCGGCCATGCGGTGTGGTGCGCCCGCGAGCTCGTCGGAAACGAGCCATTCGCGCTGCTGCTGCCCGACGTGCTGGTGCAGCACGAGCCGGGATGCCTGGCGCAAATGGTGAAGGTCTACCGCGACGCCCGAGAGGCCGCCAACATGGTCGCCGTGGAGGAAGTGCCGCTCGATCGCATCCACATGTACGGCGTGGTCGGCATGGGCGCGGAGCTCGGCAACAACGCGTTCAAGATCACCCAGATGGTGGAGAAGCCGGCGCGCGAGGCTGCGCCCTCGAACCTCATCATCACCGGCCGCTACATCCTGCAGCCGGAGATCTTCGACATCCTCGGCAACCAGACGCAGGGCGCCGGCGGCGAGATCCAGCTTACCGATGCGATGATCCGGCTCGCCCAGGCGCAGCCGTTCCTCGGCCTCAAATTCGCGGGCAAGAGCTTCGACTGCGGATCCAAGATCGGCTTCCTGGCCGCCAATGTCGCCTACGGGCTCGCGCGCGATGATATCGCGCCGGGCTTCCGGGCGGAGCTCGAAGAGCTCCTCGGCAAGCGCTAAAGGCCGGCCTACCAGCGCCGGCTAAAGCCGCGACGCCAGCCCCAGCTCGGCCCGCGCACCAGCCGGATGATCAGCAGCAGCACCACGGCGCCGATCGTCGCGTTGACGATCGCCGAGATGATTCCGACACCGAGATGGATGCCCAGCCGCGGCAACAGCCAGTCGCCGATGAAAGCGCCGATGATGCCGACAATCAGGTCGCCGATCAGGCCGAAGCCGGAGCCGCGCATGATCTTACCGGCGAGCCAGCCGGCGACGAGACCCACGAACAGGATGACCAGAAGACTTTCGTTGGAAAGGTGCATTGCCGCGTCCTCCCGGCGGTTCAATCCGTGAGAAGACGCGGGGCAGGTCGAAAAGTTCCACGCTGCACCGCGGGCGCGAGGTGTATTTTACCTCTGTGCGGCGGTAAAGAAGCCGCCACGCGCGGATTCGACCAGGCCGATCATCCGGCCGTGCATCACGGGCATCGACTGCACCGCCATGTGGTCCATGCCCGGGATGCCGCCGACATCAATGTTTTCCAGGCGGCCGTGGAAGCCCGGCGCGGCTGCGAGCATGGCGCCGGAGCCCGCAATGTAGAAATCGACGGCCCGTCGCACGTTCGCTGTCACCGGTCCAGGCGCGGTCGGATCGAGCGCGATCAGGAGCGAGACTGGCACGCCGGCGTCGTTGAGCTCATCCGCGACCGACAGCACGGCCCCGCCACCCATCGAATGACCGATCAGCACGATGCGGCGCGCCCTGCCGCTCCTGTAGTCGCTGATCGCATCCGCTGCGACGGCGCCCGATTGCGTGTGGCTGTAGACGCTGCTCGCCACGCCTAACCGCCTGAGCTCGACCGCCAGCGCGTCCAGCCCGACTGAGACGTCGAAGATGCCACGCACGAGATACACATGCGTGGCCCCCGCCAGAGACACGTGCGTGGCGCCCGCCGCCGCGGCGGGCCTTTGCGCGAACAGGACGGACAGCGCCAGCAGCAGAGCAAGGCCGCTGGGCCTCAGGCGGTGAAATGTCATGAACTTTCTCGAGGTGGGGCCAGGGCGAGGCTGGAGTGACGGATCGATGCGGCCGGCCCACGCCCCCGTGCAGCCGAACGGCGGAGCCCCGACCGCTCCGCCGATTCACGAGAGTTTCGTCACGGGCCTGCGCCCGTCAAGTCACGGCTGGGGATAACGCGCCGACGGCGTCAGCGCTGCAAGCGCACGCCGAGCAGCACTTGATCGGCCGTATAGCCCGCTCCCGGATCATTGGAGACGAGCCAGTCGCGGCGGATCTCGCCCTTGAGCTGGAGGTCGCGGTTGAGCTTGTAGATGATGCCGAGCGATGCGAACCAGCGCTGATCCACGCGCGAGAGGCCGACATAGTCGTCGGTGCCGAATCCGAACTTGGCGGTCCCGGTCAGCCAGCGGCGGAACGCGTGATCGACCTGCAACGCGATGTCGCGCGAGAGATCGCCCGACACACCCGGAACGGTCACCTCGTTGACGCCCGACTTCGCGATAAGCGTGAAGGTCGTGAGCGCGGTCGCGGCGTAGATCAAGGACGCATCGAACGTCATGCCGCCGATATTGGAGAGTGCCGCGTCGCGGTAGCGGCGCGCCAGATATCCGATCGAGACCTCGCCGGTCAGCTTGCGGGTGATCTCGAACGTGCTTCCGACTTTCGCATAGCTGCCGTTCGAATCGCGATCCTCGCCATTGCGATCGAGCGCGAGATCGTGCACCCGCGCGTCCGTGCCGATCTCGGCGAACGGTCTGATGCCCGGCTTGAGCTCGTAGCTGCCGCGCAGCGCGCCCCCGAACTGGTCGAAGTCGCGGTCATCATTGCTGGACGTGGTGCCGTCAGTCAGGCTCGATGCCTGCCAGACGCTGCGATCCACGCTGCCCTTGGCGGTGAGCTCGAACCGGTTGAAGCTTTGCGTATACGCGAGCGTCGAACCGAGTGTGGTCATGATCGGCAGGCGTTTGAGACCGGCCTGCAGGTTGGGGCTGCCCGGATTGTCGGTGGCGACGAGCAGCCGTCCTTCCACATCGAGGCGGTTGCGGCTGCTGATATCGAGGCGTCCATCCGCCCGTGCATCGACGTTCGGGCGATCGAGCGAGACCGGCGGGCCACTGACGCCGATGGGCGCCGGCCAGCTCTGGAAGTAGTCGGTGTAGCTCGCCTTGATGTCGGCATTGAGCGCGTGGCGCTCCCAGTCCGAGCGCAGCCTCAGCTCAGGCGCGACGACGACAAAGCCCGAGCCTTTCTCGCCCGCTATGCGCTGCGGATTGGTGTCGTAGCCGCCGGTGAGTTCGATGGCGGGAAACAGCACGAACGCGCCCGTCCGCACGCCGACCGGCGCGAACGGGTCCGGGTCGACCGTCGGCTTGCGCCGGGTCGGCGTGGCGATGGCCGGGACCAGCGTCGGCGCGGCCGTCGGACCGAGCGAGGCGCCACGCCGGCCCTCCTGCGGCGAAGGCCGGGTGGCCACCGTCGTCGGCACGGGATCGGGCACCACGCCCGGCGGTGGCGCAACGGGCAGCGAGACGCCTGGCTTCCGGCGCGGCGCGGCCCGCGCCTTGCGGCGCACCGCATTGGTGGAGTCAAATCCGGTCGCCCCGGCCCCGGAGGCCGGCGGATTGCCGTAACCTTGCAGCTCGCCGAAGTGCGACGGACCGCCGCTCTGGCCGGGCGGCGCGCCGCGCCGGAAACGGCCCGGGTTGCGCGGATCGTATTTCAGCGGGGCGAAGATGCTCGCCGCATCGGGCAGCCGGAACGGATCGCTCTGGTCGGATGCCTGATCGGGCGGCGCCGATTGCGCGCGTGCAGGCGCGAGCGCGGCCACGCAGAAGACCGCGCCCGCCACCGCGGCGCTCAGCACAGAACAAAGACGCGGCACGTTGACGTTCCCAAGGCCGGCCGATCGGCCCGCATTGGTTAACGGGAATAAAATGACCGTGGTTAACGGGACGTTGAGGAAACCGGGCGACGAGGCCCCGTCGAGAGCGGCCGGACTGGCGCGCAGCCGGCTACAGCCAGCCCTGAAGCTCGCGCAGCACCACGGCGCGGATCACCTCCATGCCGGGTGGGCTGTCGTTGAGACACGGAACGTGGGCGAAGTTCTCGCCGCCCGCCCGCTTGAAGATATGCGCGTTCTCGACCGCGATCTCCTCCAGGGTCTCAAGGCAATCGGCCGCGAACCCGGGCGTGATCACGACCAGGTTCTTGATCCCCTCCTCGCCCAGCTGCTTCACCGTCGTGTCGGTGTAGGGCTGCAGCCACTCGGCCCGCCCGAAGCGCGACTGAAAGACCATCCTGAGCGTCTCGCCATCGAGCTTCAGTCGCTCGCGCAGCAGCACGAGCGTCGCGGCACACTGGTCGTAATAGGGATCGCCCTTCTCGACATAAGCCTTCGGCATGCCGTGGAAGGACGCAAGAATGACATCTGGTTTGAACGGCAGCCGCGCGAGCGTGCTTTCGAGCGTGCCCGCCACCGCCTCGATATAGACCGGGTCGGCGAAATAGGGTGGCGCGACGCGCAGGCTCGGCTGCCGCCGCATGCGCATCAGCACGCGGAACGCCGCATCGCATACCGTGGCCGTGGTGGCGGCGGAGTATTGCGGGTAGAGCGGCACGAGGAGGATGCGGTCGCAGCCTTGCGCCACAAGCGATGTCAGACGCTCGGCCATCGACGGATTGCCGTAGCGCATCGCCCAGTCGACCGTCACTGTCTTGCCGAGCGGTCCCAGTATGGCGGTGAGCTTCTCGGCTTGCGAGCGGGTGATGGTCTTGAGCGGCGACTCGTCCTTGTCCTGGTTCCAGATGGTCGCGTAGTCGCGCGCCTTGCGGCGCGGCCGGAACGGCAGGATGATTCCGTTGAGCACGAGCTGCCACACCAGTCCGGTATCTTCGATCACGCGCTTGTCGGCGAGAAACTCGCGCAGATAGCGGCGCACCGAATCCGCATTGGCCGCATCAGGGGTGCCGAGATTGACCAGGAGCACGCCGATGCGGTCCGCCACGGCGGGGCGGAATGTCACAGGCGCAGTGGGCTGGTCGGCGGCGTCGTTCATCGCTGGAACCTCCCGCCCAACATAGGCGTTGGCGGGCCGCTGTCCATGCGTGATAAGGCAACCCCATGACCCCCGACGAGCAGCGCGCGCTGGTCATGGCTGAGAAGCCGGAGCTGCGCATCCTGCCGACGGAGGAGCTCAATGTCGAGACGCCGGCTCACCTGCTCGACGACGACCTCACGCCGGCGCACCTTCTGTTCGCGCGCAATGCCGGCACGATGCCGGCGCCGACCGCCGCCGAGACTGCCGCCTGGACGCTGACGATCGACGGCCGCGTGCGGACGTCCGAGCGCTGGACCATCGCGGAATTGCAGCGGGAGTTCGAGACCGTGACGCGTATCGCGGTGCTCGAATGCGCCGGCAACGGACGGGCGTATTTTCCTGAGCCGGCCGGCACCGTGCTGTGGCAGCGCGGCGCGGTCGGCTGCCTCGCCTGGACCGGGGTGCGGCTCGGCGATCTGCTGCGCCGCTGCGGCCTTTTGCCCGACGCGGTTTATACCGCGCATCACAGTCCCGACATGCGGCTCGACAGGGTCGGCCCTGCGCTCTCGCGCGGCCTGCCGATTGCCAAGGCGCTCGCGCCGGAGACGCTCATTGCCTGGACGATGAACGGCGCGCCCATCCCGCCGCTGCACGGCGGGCCGCTGCGGGTCGTAGCGCCGGGCTTTCCGGGCTCGGCCTATCAAAAGTGGATCACCCGAATCGAGGTACGCGACCGCGAGCACGATGGCGAACGCATGCTCAATCTGCACTATCGCTTGCCGCGGGTCCCGGTCCGGCCGCTGCCCGAGGGCGAGCGCTACGACGAGGCGCTGTTCGAGGTGATCACGGACATGCCGGTGCGCGCCGTCATCACGTCGCCGCTCGACGGTTTTGCGGCGCCGGTCAACGGCCCGCTCGTCGTCACCGGCCGGGCCTGGAGCGGCCATACGCCGCTCGCCTCGGTCGCGCTGTCGTGCGACGGGGGGCGGTCGTGGCAAGCCTGCGATCTCGGTCCGCTCGCCGACACCTTCGCGTGGCGCCGGTTCACGGGCGTGCTCGCGGCGCCGCCGCCCGGCCCGATCGAGATCATCGTCAGGGGCACGGACGTGCAAGGCCGCGTCCAGCCGCTCGAATCGGCGCCATGGAATCCGCGCGGCTACTGCAACAACACGGTCCACCGCGTGCGTGGCCGCATCGGATGACGCGGCTCGATGCACCCGCGTTCCATCGCAATCACGGGCCGATCTGGTCGGTGATCGGACCGTTCCTCGAAGGCGCAAGCGGCGACGTCCTCGAGGTCGGCAGCGGCACCGGCCAGCACGCGGTCGAGTTCGCGCGCAAGGCGCCAGATATCACGTGGTGGCCGAGCGACGTCGATCCGCATTCGCTCGCAAGCATCGCGGACTGGCGCGCGCAGGCCGGCCTCGCCAATTTGCACGCGCCCTTGCGCATAGACCTTCTCGACTCGAGCTGGGATGCCGCGTGCCCGTTCGATCGCCCTGTCGCGATCGTCGCCATCAACGTACTTCACATTTCGCCCTGGCGGGTGAGCGAGCATCTGTTTGCAGGCGCGGCGCGCCGGCTCGGTCCGGATGGCCGCCTGTTCGTCTATGGGCCGTTCAAGGTCGACGGCGCGCACACGGCGCCGAGCAATGCGGCGTTCGATGCCACCCTGCGCGCCCAGAACGCCGAATGGGGCGTGCGCGACATTCGGGATCTCGCCACGCTTGCGGTCGCGCACGGACTGCGGATCGCCGAAACCGTGCCGATGCCGGCGAACAATTTCACCCTGGTGATCACACGCGATCGAGAGCCGTAGCCCGCACTCATTCATCCTCGTCGCGATAGCCGCCCGTCAGCTTCAATCCCTCGATCGTCGTTGCACCGTCGTGCTTCACGACGCGACGCGCCGGCTTGCCGGTCTCCTCCTGCAGGGCGTGGGCGAGCGCTTCCGAATGGGTGACGATCCAGATGCAGGTCTTGTCCGCGGCTTTTGCGATCAGGCGCGCGAGCGGTTCGAGCAGCGAGGGATGCAGGCTCGCCTCCGGCTCGTTCAGGGCGATCAGCGAGGGCAGCCGATACCCCATGAGGGCGCCGAGCAGGCAGAGATATTTCAGCGTGCCGTCGGACAGTTCGTGCATGCCGAACGGGCGCGGCATGTCGGGAAACCGCATCTCGAACCGGCACCAGCTGCCCTCGTCTTTGGCCCAGATCCAGGCACCCGGGAACGCATCATCGACAGCGGCCGCGAGGTCGGCCGTGTCCTCGCGGATCACGAACAGCGTCGCCAGCACCGCCGCGAGATCGCGCCCGTCCGCCGATAGGGTGGGCGTGGTGATCGCGTGACAGGGCTGGCGGATCGGCGAGGCGGCATCGGTGCGGAAATCGTGATAGAGCCGCCAGTCGAGCATCTCGCGCCGCACCGCCTCGAGCTCGGGATAGCGCGCGCCGTCACGGAAGCCGGCGAGCGCCGTCTCGGACGGGAGGACCGCGTCGCGGTGGGTCTCGCGGCTGCCTTTATCGTTGCGCAGCGCCACGAACGCCCCCTTGCGCTCCATCATGACGACGTCGCGCCCGCGCAGGCGCATGGTGAGCCGTTCCTCCTTGACCAGGGGCTCGATCGAGAATGCGGCTTCGGCCGGCTGACGCAGCCCGATCTCGACCTCGTAGGAATGCGGAAGGCCTGCCTCGATCGCGTAATCCATCTCGTCGAAATGCGCCGTCAGGGCGAGACGCACCGGCTGACCGGCGCGCCGGGGACCCGCCCACAGCACCGATTCGATGCCGCCCTCCTCGGCGATTGCCCGCGTGATGGTGCCATCCGCGGCGGCGCGCAGCAGCGCCAGCGCCTTGTAGAGATTGGTCTTGCCGACGCCGTTCGGGCCGACAAAAACCGAGCATCTCTCGATCGGCAGAAAGAGGCTGCGGATCGAGCGATAGCCCCGGATCGTGACAGCGGACAGCGGCATGGCGGTTCGACAGCGATGTAGCCCGCATTGAGCGAAAGCGAAATGCGGGGACGACGGTCCCGGATTTCGCGGAGCCTGTCCTCGGGCTCGCCGAAGGCGAGACCCGTGGGCTCAATCCGGGCTACGGGTCAATGCGAGTTACGAACTGCGTTCGTCGGCGATCACCTTTCCATCG
>Ga0075426_10003123_pt1 | contig 11838 bp, 8 predicted proteins | sample SoiMethybrSBSTD5_FD_75304 | JGI IMG/M metagenome (GOLD analysis project Ga0075426, IMG submission 75304) | Bulk soil microbial communities from a Populus tree surrounding site in Tennessee, USA - Soil MetaG P. TD hybrid SBSTD5 | ecosystem: Environmental > Terrestrial > Soil > Tree plantation...
CGCTCTTGAGGCGCGCGAGCAGCGGATCGAGATCGACGCCCGGCTCGGGGCGCGATTTCACCGGACCCTGCGTCAGCCGCATGCCGGCCCCAAGTGCCAAGCCTCCGCCGAAGCTGATTGCGAGGGTCTTGAGAACGGCTTTCATCATAGGCAAGATGAGCGAGTAAGCGCGAAACTCGCTTATTTCCTATTATAACGCCAAAAGTCGCTCGTAAACTCTAGATTTTATTGCGACGGAAGTAGGGTGTTAGCCCCATGGCACAGTCCAACTCCTGGCGGTTGGGCTAAGGGCTTGAAATGGTAGCAGGACGAGGATAAGCAGTAGAATCAGCCACCACCGGCCGATTTAGCGACGGCCGGCTCTTTCCCCCCTCCGGCGGGGCGGCCTCGCCCTTTCTGGGCTTTGAGCCAGGCGGGCGGGCGTCCACGGCGCGGTCCGCTGCCAGCGGCCAGCCTCTCGAGGCTTAGAATTGCTTCATCAATCTGTGCGCGTTCCCGGCGTAGGTCCGCCAGAATTGTCGTTAAATTCATGGAACTCCCTCATCTGAGCCATGGCGCGAAGTCAAACTGGTGGCACTTTTTCGGGCCCAGATTCCTAAATTATAGGCTCGAAAGCGGCTCTCGGAATACTAGGATAATCCTTGAAAACGGGGTAGGTATTTCCTGAAAACCAGTATTCAGGCTGGAGCATAGTCATACAGGACATGTAGCGAACAACGGCCCTGCGGTCGTATGGAATTTCCAGAAATTGCGCGAGAATTCGCGGCGGCCACTGGCGACCGCCGCACAAAAAACGGGCTGCGATTCAGGCTTCGATATAGCCCTGGCGGATCGCATAGCGGACCAGATTGGCGGTCTGATGCACGTTGAGCTTGTCCATGATGCGGGTCCGATGGCAGTCGGCGGTCTTGACGCTAATGCCTAGCCGCGCGGCCACTTCCTTGGTGGAGTTGCCTTCGGCGATCAAGGTGACGACCTGGCGTTCACGGTCGGTGAGCTGGCTGGCGCGCCGGACGGAGCCGCGGTTGGTGAACGGCTCGAGAACCAGGTCGGCCACCACGTGCGCGATCTCGGGCGAAAAGTAGGTGCGCCCGTGAGACACTTCCTCGATGCTGCGCAGCAGTTCGTCGGCGGTGCGGGTCTTGAGCACGTAGCCGCGGATGCCGAGCTCGAGCGCGGCGCGCACGCGGAACTCTTCGGAGTGCTTGCTCAGCACGATAATGCGGGTATTGGGGATGACATCGAGAATCCGGCGCGCGCAATCCAGACCGGTGGGGCCGGGCAGCTCGATATCCACGATGACGATGTCGGGCGCAAACTGCTGCGCAAAAGCGACGGCTTCGGGACTGTCCTGGTGTCCCATCACGCGAAAGCCTTCGCCCTCCATCAGCGCCTTGAGCGCCTGAAAGACCAATGGGAAGCGGTAAACGATCAAAATCTTTGTCGGCATCTGCCCTCCGAATTTTTCGTGCAGGAAGCGCCCGGCGCGCATAAAATTTACGACTTTGCCCGCCATGACGCGACCGCCAGCTCTTCTTTTTCCTGCTTGCCTGCTGTTCTGCATTTGGAACAGAACCGCTGTTTATGAAGTGCTACATTGTTATTTATCAGAGTTTTTGGTGGCATTCAAGGCTTTTGTTCTACTTTCGGAACAAAGTGGGTCTAGTACGATAGTTTCCTCTGTAGGCCTAATGCCTTTTCGGTTTACAATGCCAGTTGCCTGGAAGCTACGGCGGGGGAATTGCGGTATACAGGGGAGATAACCGTGAAACATCTCACGTTCGCATGGTTGGCGGCCATTCTGTGGAGCGGCGTCGGAACGCAGCCGGGTGCGGCGGCTGCTTATTACCGCGGTGCGCCAGATCCCGGCGTATGGACGAACGTCGAGCGCGTTGTAGCAATAGGCGACATACACGGAGATTACGATCAACTGGCGGCAACGCTGAAGTCGGCTGGCCTGATCGACGACCAGGGAAACTGGACGGGCGGCAAGGCGCATCTGGTGCAGGTGGGCGACGTTCTCGATCGCGGACCCGATTCGCGCAAAGCCATGGACCTTTTGATGCGGATCGAGAAGCAGGCCCAGGAAGCGGGCGGCTATGTCCATGCGCTGATCGGCAACCACGAGGCCATGAACGTGTACGGCGATCTCCGTTACACCTCGGCGGGCGATTTCGCCGCGTTTCGCGATGAGAATTCCGAGAAACTGCGGGAGACGGAACTAAAGAAAGAGCATCCCGCCGACGCGGCCCAGTGGCTGGCGCAGCATCCGCTGGGATACTTCGAGCACCGGCGGGAGATGGGTCCGGGCGGATATTACGGCAAGTGGATCGCCGGCCATGACGCGGTGATCAAGATCAACGACTCGCTGTTCCTGCACGGAGGTATCAGTCCAAAGTACGCTTCGACGAAAATTCCCGAGATGAACCGGCGCGTGCGCGAGGAACTGGAGGACTTGAACAAGCTCAACGGTGGAATTGCCAGGGACATGGATGGACCCCTGTGGTACCGGGGACTGGCCCAGGGCGACGATTCGCTGGCGCCGGTGGTGGATAAGGTCCGGAAGAATTTCGGCGTGGAGAGGATCGTGGTGGGCCATACCTATGCCACTGCCGCCATCACGTCGCGATTCGACGGCAAAGTGATCCTGATCGACGTCGGGCTTTCGCGCGTTTACGACGGCATCGGGAAAGTGGCGTGCCTGGTGATCGACAACGGTAAGCCGCCCTACGCGCTGCACCGCGGGACGCGGCTCGAACTGCCCACCGACGCCGGTACGAATCTGCTTCGGTATCTGAAACAGGCCGCGGCGCTCGATCCACCGCCCTCGCCGCTGCTGGCGCGCATCGGGGAACTCGAAGCGAAGCTGGCGACAAAATAGCGCGCGGCTTAACGCACTGGCAGCTTCCGTTCCAGCAGCGCGGCCTGCGCATTGAGAACGTTGATTTGTTTTAAATCTTCTTCCGCTAAGGCGATGCTGTTCTGGATGCGCGAGATTTCCGCGGCGCTGGTGGCGACTCCCCGATCGCGCTGGCTGTCCATAACGCCGGACATAGCGCGATATTGTTCGGTGATTTCCCGATAACGGCGGAGAATATTATTCAGATGGGTTTCGCGGCGGCGGAAAATCCCTTCGAGATCGGAGATGATCTGCTGTGCCGGGCCGGGGGATTGCTTGGCCGTGGCGGCATCTTCCTTGAGCCTGGCGTTGGACTTTTCCAGCTGTGTGATACGGGCGCTATTGGCTTGCAGCTCGGCGCGAACCGTCTCCACGGTTTCCTGGGCGTCGGCCAGGCCCTTTTTCGACGCCTCGGCGGCGGCGGTCAAGGCGTGATGATCGGCGGCGGCGCTCTCTACCTGCGCCTGAAGGTCGGACGTGCGGGCCTGAAGGCGTGTGATTTCGGCATTGGCCTCGGCCAGGGAGTCGCGCAAATGACCGGCCCGCTGCTCAGCCGCGTAGAGAGCCTCGGCGCCTGATGCGCCGGCATCGGACGGCGTCAAACGTGGCATGGAAGCCTTCGGGGCGGCCGGCGCCTGTTCGGCCGGGGCATGGGTCAACTGATCCAGGCGGCGCTGGAGTTCGGCGTTCTCACTGGCGCGGCTGGCCACTTGGCCCTGCACCCTGGAGATCATACGGGCCTGCCAGAAAATGACGTTGCCGGCGCCGGCCAGGGCGGCACAAACGATCACCAGGGTCAGCCATACCGGGATGCTTTTGTGAGAATGGGCGGGCTCCGGCACAGGCAAATGGTATCATCTCCGGCGCATCATGATGTGTGTGCGGTAGCTTAGGGAACGGTCGCTCTCCGGCATGCTAAGCCGGATCTGCAGGCGGGCCGGAACGTGCTCGGGCAGAGAAAGCGTGAGGCTGTAATGCGCGGCCGCGACCTCAAAGCTCTTACGAATGTCCTCCGGTATTTCGGTAGTGGAACGGCTGAAGAACGCGGTGCCTCCGGTGGTCTCGGCGAGCTGCTTGAGCCCGTTGCGATAGGCCTGATTCAACCGGTCGGCGCGCGAATTGAGATCGACGATGAACAAGGGGGCCTGCTCCGCCGCGAGGCCGGCATCGAGCTTGGCGATCTTTTCCTGCACCAGTGTTTCGGGAAATCGGCGGCTCAGATCGTGCGCATCGCTGTCGTTGATCACCGGGTTGGTAAAATCCTCGCGGTAATTGCGCACGTCGCCGTCGGTGACGTAGAGAATGGCGACGCGCACGGCGGATTTCCGCAGCATGGAATCGGCGATGCCTTCGATGGTATCGACGGTGGCAAGCAGGCCGGTTTTGCCGCTGAGGGTCTGCAGGCCGATGGAACGGTCGATGGCGTCGCGGTCGGCCGTAGGATCCGCGAGAACTTGCAGGCCGTCCTGTGCGCGCAGTAACCCTACATAAGTTGTGGGCGGAAGCTTGCTGATGGCGTCCACGAGGGTATCCTTGGCGGGGTCGACGAGTGTGACGTCGCCGGACGACAGGTCGAGCACCAGCAGCAGGATCAGATCGTCGTCGGGACGGCGGACGCCGAGGACGTGAACATCCGTGCCGTCGATGGAGGCCTGAAAATCCTTGGCGGCGAGGTCATGGCCGGGTGGGGCATCCAGCCAGACGGGAATTCGGATTTGGGTGAGGCGCGCGCGGGGAGGGGCGGCCACGGCCAGGGCGCCGCACAGCAGCCACAACAGCCACCGCACTAAAAGCTGAACCTCAAACCCAGTTGGATGACGCGGCCGCCGCGCGAGCCGATGATCTTGCCGGCATTCACGTTGGGCGCGCTGGGAGGGCCGATCACGGGGTCGGGTTCGTTCCAATTGGCATGATTCAGAAAATTGAACCCGTTGGCGTCAAACTCGACCGCGCGCTCGGCGCCCAGGCCCACGCGCTTGCTTACGCTGAGGTCGTAGTTCTGCGTGCCGGGATTGCGCAGAGTGGGATTGGTGCGGGCAGCGTCCCCCAGGGTGAAATCGGGCGGCTGATCGAAAGCCGCGGGGTTGAACCACTGGGACGGGCCGGGATTGCTGACGCCGGGATCGACGCCCGGCACCACGTTCACGCTGAGGGCGCTGATGACGCCCCCGGTGTTATTGAACTCGGGACGCAAGGCGATTGGCGTGCCGGCGGCGAGCGAGGCCGTACCGCTGAGCGACCAGCCGTCGATAAGGTAGCGCCGCCAGTCGGAATACGTCAGAAACGGCTTATTGGCGCCGAGGGGCAGCTCATAGCTATAGCTCAATTGCAGCCGCTGCGGCTGATTGTAGGAGGTAAGCGACCAATCGTTCTGGCGATTGAAAAAGTCTTGCACGCCGTAGGAGCCGGAGTAATCGTCCATCTGTTTCGAAAACTCGTAATAGGCGCTTAGCGACAGCCCCATCGAAGCGCGCTTCTCGAGGCGCACGAAACCGGCATCGCGCTGGTAGCGGCCAATAGGATACGAGCCATAGACGTCGAATCCCTGGTATTGCGGATAGGGGCGGAGCGACTGGTTGAAGGCCAGGTTATAGAGCTGGTTGCCGTACACCAGCGCAGCGGGAGAGATGGCGTTGGGGTTGGCGGCGCTGTTACCAACCAGAAGATTGCGGCCGCCCGAATAGGAGGCGCCGATCGAAATGATCATGGAACCGGGCAGTTCCCGCTCGATGGTCAGAGAGGCGGACTGGTAAACAGGCTCGCGGTCCGTGGCGTCGATCAAATCGGCGATGGTGTTATTGGCGGCGTCGGGACTGAGATCGGGCAGCGCGTGGGCGGGCGGCGGAAGCTGGGCGGTAAGTGGCGCGGCCGGCTGCAACTGGGTGTTAGGAGAAAGGAACGTCTGGTATCCGTTGAAGCCCTGCGTGCCCCACTGGCCCTCGTAAATGGGGATGGCGGAATAGCTGCGCGAATAACTCGCGCGCAGAACAGTTTTCGAATCGCGCGTAAGGTTCCAGGCGATGCCCAGGCTAGGCTCGGCGCGCCACACGATGGGGCGGAAGCCGCGGCTCACGCCGCCAGTGCCGGCAAAGGCCAGCGCACCGGGGAGACCGTTGGCCGGATCGATCAGCGCCGGATCGATGGTGGACTGGCGATCGTATTTCTCGACGCGCGGGGAGTGGCGCGCGATGTTGACCCCGACATCGAAAGCCAGCCCTTTGCGCGGTTCGTAATGGTCGCGCAGAGACACGGAGCCGTATCCCCGGCGGAAATAAGAGGGCGAGCCTACATAAGTCTGCTCGGCAAAAGCGGGAAGCCCCAGCAGAAAACTGGCGAAAGCGTGGCCGGTATCGATGATGCCAGGCAGGCTGGTGAGCCCGGCGTCGAACTGGAACAGGCCGTCGGGATACTGGGGCCAGAACGTATTTACCTGGTAGAAAGAATATCTGGCCACGCCTCGCAAGGAATGTTGGCGCCATCGCGTGGAGAGGCCATCGGTCCAGGTGTAGACGTTACTTGCGTTGCTGGACGTGGGATACGAGCGGCCCATGCCTAGGTACGGACCGAGCTGGTAAACCGGGAAGGCTGCCTGGTTTTGACCGCTGCGCGAGGTGGACGAACTGGCGTCGAAAGTCGCGGTGTTCACCGTCTGGGCGGACGCGGTGAAGACGTGCTCGAGCGAGCCGCGGCGCGTGGAGAAATTCTGGTTGGAAGCGCCGGGGTTGGCAATCGAAGGGAACCACTGGGATGGTTCCAGCAGGCCGTTGGAGAACGCCAGTTCCGTGCTGAGTCTGTGGCGTTCGCCGATGGAGTGGTCGATTTTGCCGATCATGCCGTTGGCGGTGTTGGCCTCGGGAGTGTTGATGAAGTAGTTGTTCTGGAAAAAAGGGCCAACGGCGGTGTTGGGCTCGGGATAAAGCGCGATGGCGCCGAGGGCCACCGGATTCAGCCGGTTGGAGGGGATCACATTGCCCGGAAACGGATCGCGAAGATACTGGAGGTTGGTGAGCGATACGGGCTGCGCGGGATCGAAAGCGGCGTTCGGCCGTGTGGTTGCGGGATCGTAAATAGGAAGCAAATTGCCCGCCGGATCGACGACGTGCGAATAGTCGCCGGTACGCTCGGGCACGGTGGGGATGGTGGTCAGGTGAGTGCGCGCGATACGCTCGCGCACCCCTTCATAGGAGAGTGAAAGGTAGGTGCCGCTTTTGGCGTGCGTGCGGCCCGGGATGAAAAGCGGCCCTGCAATGTTGAAGCCGAACTGATTGCGCCGCAACAGGCCTTTGTTTTCGCCGCGCTGCACGATCTGGTGCGGCACGGCATCTATGAAATCGTTGCGAAAGTTTTCGTAGAGGCGGCCATGCCAGTCGCGGAGCAGGCTGTGCGCGGGCGCGCTGTTCGCCTGATTGCCGGCGCGCAGGCCCAGATTGGCCGTCTGGATCTTGAACTCGTCGATGGCGCGCTGGATCTCACTGGGCTGCTTCGCCGGCTGCTGCGCCCAGACGCAGGCCGCAAGGCACAATCCTAGCTGGATCGCACAACATCGCATACTCTGAGTTTACATCGTCAGTTTTGGCCGTTGACCGAATTGAGAGGCGACAGCGCCTCGCCTACGGTAATCTGGAGGCTGGCGATGAAACTTCGCGATATCGCGAGCGCACTGGGCTGCCAGTTAATCGGAGACGGAGACCGCGAGATCACGGGCGTGGCGGGGATGGAACGCGCGGGCCCCGGCGAACTGACGTTTCTCGCGAACCCCAAGTACGCTCACAAGGTGAAGGACACACGCGCGGCCGCGATCCTGACCTCGGAACCGTTGGCCGGTCTGTCCATCGCCAGCTTGGTTTCGACAAACCCGTATCTTGATTTCGCTCGCGCGCTCGAGCTTTTCTATCAGCCGCCCAAGCCAGAGCCCGGCATACACCGGCTGGCATCCGTCGCGGAATCGGCGCGGATCGGGGAAGGGGCGTCGATCGGCCCATTCGCGGTGGTAGGCGAGCGCGTGACCGTCGGCCGCAATGCCACGCTCCATCCGCATGTGGTGATTTATGAAGGCGCCCGGATCGGCGACGATTTCACGGCGCACTCGCACGCCGTGGTGCGCGAGTTCTGCCAGATCGGCCATCGCGTGATACTGCAAAATGGCGTGGTCATCGGCGGCGACGGCTTCGGCTTTGCTAAACACGCCGACGGCACGCATTACAAAATCGTGCAATCCGGCAGAACCGTAATCGAGGACGACGTCGAGGTGCAGAGCCTGACGTCGGTGGACCGCGCGACGGTGGGCGAAACGCGCGTGAAGCGGGGCGCGAAGATCGACAGCCTGGTTCAGGTGGGACATGCGTGCGTGGTGGGCGAGGACAACATTATTTGCGCGCAGGCGGGCCTGGCCGGCAGCTCGATATTGGAGCGCAACGTGCTACTGGCGGGTCAGGTAGGGATTTCGGGACACCTGACCATTCACGAAAACGCCGTGGTGTACGCGCAGAGCGGCGTGGGCGGGGACGTGGAGCCGGGCGCGCGCATCTCGGGCTCGCCGGCGTTTGCCGCCAACGTCTGGCTGCGCGCCATCACGGCTTTTCCCAAACTGCCGGAACTGATGAAACTGGTCCGCGAACTAAAGAAGAAGGTCGACGAACTGGAGAAGAGATGAACGAGACATTTACCGGCCGCCGCCGGCCGGTGGCCTATAAGAACGATGACTTCCTCAATAGCCCCGACGCGCGAATTTTGAGGATTCTCTCTGAGTACCTGGAGCCACTGGGGCATTTCCGCCACGAGCGCATCCGCGACACGATTGTGTTCTTCGGCTCGGCCCGCGTGCAACTGGAGGGTCCGCTGGGACAGTACTACCGCGATGCCCGTGCGCTGGCGCGCCTGATGACCGAGTGGTCCAACCAGTTCGCCAATCATACTTACCGGTTCGTGGTCTGCACCGGCGGCGGGCCGGGCATCATGGAGGCCGCCAACCACGGCGCGCGGGACGCCAGCGGCAAGACCATCGGGCTGAATATCGGGCTGCCGTTCGAGCAGCTCCCCAATCCGTTTATCAGCCCCGAATTGAGCTTCGAGTTTCATTACTTCTTCATGCGCAAGTTCTGGTTCGCGTATCTCGCCAAAGCCCTGGTGGTTTTTCCGGGCGGATTCGGCACCATGGACGAGCTTTTTGAGATTCTGACTCTGGCGCAGACCCAGAAATTGGCGAAAAAGATTGTGATCGTGCTGTACGGCTCGCAGTTCTGGAAAGAGATCATCAATTTCGATGCGCTGGTGCGGCATGGCATGATCTCGCCCGAGGATCTGGATCTGTTCCAGTACGCCGACGATCCCGAGAGCGCCTTCCGTATCCTGACCGACGGGCTGATTCATCACCACATCACGCCCGAAACGCCAGAGACTCCGGCCATCGCGAAATCCCGCGATCCGCAGACGCCAGACGGCGCGCGGTAGCGGGACACCTCAAGCGTTGCGATATCCTGAAACGTGTCGCGGCTGAAGAGTCTGGCGCAGAAAATCGGGGGCCTGGGGAGCGCCTTCGTCGTTCTCCTGATCCTTTACCTGCCGCTATACTTTCTGGCGTACGGGCGAGGCTTCACGGCGGTGGCCGCGATCGCCGTATATGTCACCGGCGCCCTGTTCGCTATACGGCTTTTCCGGCGCAACGTGCGCCGCGTGATCTGGCGGCTGCGCAATCGCCTGATCGTCGCGTACCTGTTCATCGCGTTCGTGCCCATCGTGCTGATCGGGATTCTGGTGGCGATAGGCGGGTATTCGCTCGTGGGCCAGCTCGCCGTGTACCTGGTCAGCTCGGAATTAGACCGCCGCACCGAGGCCATGAACGGTGTGGCGCACCTGCTGGCGAGTACGCCTGCCGCAAAACGCGAAAATACCGTGCACGAGGTTGCTCCCTACATCCAGGACCGCTTTCCCGATGTAGAGCTGCTCATACAGGACAAGACCGTTCATCGCTACCCCGACGATTCCGATATCTCACCGCCGCCGGCGGGCTGGAAGGACGCCAACGGTTTGATCTTGAAAGCCGGCCTGCCGTGCAGTTGGGCCCACGTCGTTCAGGGAGATACGGAAGTGACCTTGCTCGCGCCGCTCACGCCGGATCTGCTAGCGCGCCTGGTGCCCGGCATCGGCGAAGTGGTGTTTCTCGGGCCGTCGGACTTTCGCGGGAAAAGCCCGGCCAGCTCGAGCGCTCCGCCGGTGTCCCGGAACCGGAGAGCCAGTCGGCTTGTCCCGCCCTCGAACCGCTTCGACGTGGATGTGGCGTGGATCATGCCGATGTATTTTCCTTACTGGGAGACACCCGGGAAGCAGCGTGAAGTGGACCTGGTGGTGCATACGCGCCCCTCGATCGTGCTCGGCACCGTGTTTAGCCAGCAGATGAATTGGGCTCAAGTTGTGCTCGCTGCGTTCCTGGTGGTGGGCGGCCTGCTGCTGCTGGTTTGGGTAATTTCCTTCATCGTGGGCGTGTCCCTAACGCGCACGATCACGGGAGCCGTGCACAATCTTTACGAAGGCACCGAACACGTCAAGTCCGGCGACTTCTCGCATCGCATCGCCGTCGAGGGCAACGATCAGCTCGCGGAGCTGGGGCGTTCGTTCAACGGCATGACGGAGAATCTCGAGCGGCTGATCGTCGTCGAGAAGGAGCAGGAGAGGTTGAAATCCGAGATCGCCATCGCGCGCGAAGTGCAAGGCCAGCTTTTCCCGCGCGGCGCTCCGGCCATGAAGACGCTCGAGCTCACCGGGGTCTGCCATCCGGCGCGCATGGTTTCGGGCGATTACTACGATTTCGTGAGGGTGCAGGAATCGAGTGTCGCGCTGGCCATTGGCGATGTGGCTGGGAAAGGAATTTCGGCGGCGCTACTGATGGCCGCCCTGCAATCGATCATGCGCACGCAACTCACCGCGGGCATTCCGGCGCAAGCAGCGGCCGCGCACGGGGGCCACGGGGGAGCGCCGCGGGTGGCGCTGTCTACGTCCCTCCTGGTCTCGCAACTGAACAAGCAGGTGTATGCCACCACCGCGCCGGAAAAGTTCGCTACGTTTTATTTCGGTTTATACGATGACGATAACCGGATGCTCACCTACACCAATGCCGGCCACATGCCGCCCATTCTGATGCACGACGGCACGGCCGAACGGCTGGACGTAACGGGCACGGTGGTGGGCGCATTTCCGTCGGCGCGCTACGAGGAAAAGACGGTGGAGTTGCAGGCGGGCGATCTACTGGTAGCCTTCACCGACGGGATCGTCGAGCCGGAGAATGAGTACGGCGAGCCTTTTGGCGAAGAAAAGCTCGTAGACCTGTTGCTGCGCTATGGGCAGCGCGAATCGAAAGAAATCATCGCACGCGTGATGGAGACCGTCGAGCAGTGGACGGGATCTTCGGAGCTGCCCGACGACATGACGATGCTGGTGGCGCGCGGAGTGTAATCCGGATGAAGGTCCTGACAGCGGCACAAATGCGTGAAGTGGACCGGCGCACGATTGCGGCGGGAATTCCGGGCGCGGTTTTGATGGAGACTGCCGGCGGCCGCGTGGTCGAGTTTCTGGAGCAGAAGTTTGCGCCCCTGGGCGACCAGCGCATCGTGGTCTTCTGCGGCAAGGGAAATAATGGCGGCGATGGCATGGTGGTGGCGCGGCACCTGTTCACGCGCTACCGGCCGCAGGGGCTGCAGGTCGTGCTGGTAGGATCGCCAGAGGAGATGAAAGGCGAAGCGGCGGCGAATTACAACCGGCTGGTGGAGTGCGGGTGTCCTGTCGTGCGGGAACTGCCGGAGGAACCGGACGGCGTGACGCTGGTGATCGATGCGCTGCTGGGCACGGGGCTGAGCGGGCCGGCGAAGGGCGAGATGCTCGAAGCGATCCGGCGAATCAACACCAGATTTCCGGGCGCAAAAGTCGTGGCCGTGGATATTCCATCA
>Ga0075426_10003124_pt1 | contig 11833 bp, 9 predicted proteins | sample SoiMethybrSBSTD5_FD_75304 | JGI IMG/M metagenome (GOLD analysis project Ga0075426, IMG submission 75304) | Bulk soil microbial communities from a Populus tree surrounding site in Tennessee, USA - Soil MetaG P. TD hybrid SBSTD5 | ecosystem: Environmental > Terrestrial > Soil > Tree plantation...
GCCCATTCTCGAGATCGTCCCCCTGCAGCTTCTGGCTTACCACATCGCGGTGCGGCGCGGCTGCGATGTGGACCAGCCGCGCAATCTGGCCAAGTCGGTCACCGTGGAGTAATCTGACCGCCGAAACGTAGAGCACGCCGAGAAAACTTATTGCGTCCCCTAAAACGTGGAAGATCAGGTGAAAGTTCCCTTCAACAGCAGTGGGGGTGCGGAGCGAACGCGAGGTCCTTCCACTGCGCCCACTGATTCGCAAGCGACTCAGCGGACTCCGCTCAGGATGACAGCTTTAAAGAAATGAAGCTTTACAACATCCATTCTTGGTAAATTCGGTGGTGTCGGCGATGAATGTTTTCACTCTCCCAGCCAAGCCCCCAACGGCCGCAGCGAATCCACGTGGTCGAAGATAATTTTGGTCGCCCCCACGATGGGAATGGCCAGCACCAGGCCCATCGCCCCCCAAATCCACGCCCAGAACAATAACGCCAGAGTGACAGCCAGCGGGTTCAGGCGCACGCGGCTCCCCACCATCTTGGGAAAAAGCACATTCATGGTCACCAGGTGAACAACTAAAACGGTACCCACCACGATGACGATTCCGGTGTGGTTGAGCACCCCAATCCCCCCCGCCAGCGGTGGAAGGATGGCCAGCACCAGCCCCAGATAGGGGATCAGGCTAGCGAAGCCGCTGATGATGCCGATGAAGTAGGGATACTTGATTCCGAGCTGCCAGAAAACCACGCTGCTGACCACCGAAGTGATCACGCCCACAACGACGTTGCCGATGATGAAGCTGCGGATCATCGTGGAAATGCGTCCCACGGTGCGGTGCGCTACCAATCGGTGTTCCTTGGGAAACAGCTGCACCGTGGCCCGGTGGGCATGGTCCTTCCAGCTCAACATGAAATAGACCAGGAAGGGAATGAAGCTCACCGCCAGGATGATGTCGCCAAACACCCCCGCCCCGCCCTCGAGAAAGCGAAACAGGCTCGTCCCTTGTTGCACTTCCACGGGAATGGGCTTCTTCGTATTCGGTCCCTTGAGCACCTTGGAAGTGTTTTGCTCAATCTTGCTGGTATTGGCCGTGATTTTCGCTACCATGCCGTGAATTTCGGCGGAGTACCTGGGCAGTTCGCGGCCAAAGGCCACGGCGCGGTTGTAGAAAAGATAAGTGGCAGCCGCAAGTGCTACTACCAGGCACAGCACCGCAATGAAGGCCCCGAGCGCCCGCGGAACACGCCATTTGTGCAGGCGGTCCACCAGCGGCTCCAGGATGAAGGCGATGAGCAGGGCTACCGAGAGCGTAATCAAGGGGACGCGGGCGAAGTAGAATACGCCGATAGCGGCAATGACGGCGACCGCCACCTGGGCCATGCTGGCGGCGCGAATGTTGGCATGCAGCAGTTCATGCTCTTCTTCGAGCTCAGCCGCGGTTTCCACCGGTATCACCACCTCCGGCCCCGGTGAAGGCGGCTGTACTGGAAAGGGCTTGGCGGGTTCCTGCTCCGGCTCTGACCGCGGGGATTTGCGTTGCGAACTTGGATTGGAAGCCATTGAAGGGCGCGGGCCGTGCAACAGGGCTATTAGCTGAGATGCGGGGGAGCGGAGCCGTGCCGGACCGGCATTCTGCATTCGATGTCAGCGCTCGTACAAGCGTGTGGCTCCCGCCGCATGACATCAAGCTAGGAAACTAGTGTGAGCCCGGCGTCTCCCTCTATAAGGGCGCGTGCTTCCACGTTGTGGGCCCAAGGCTTCTTAGAGCTGCTTCGTACCGACTAACACCCTGCATCCCATAGGTTGCCACGGACATCTAAAAGTTGACAGTAATACACTCAAGTCTTATCATGGCTTTGCTATCAGAGCAGAGCTGAACAAGAAGGCACATAGATTCAGGTACTTACAGGCGGTTCAAGCGTAGGAGGCAGTGGCAATGGCAAAGATTATCGGTATTGATTTGGGCACCACGAACTCAGTGGTAGCCGTCATGGAAGGCGGCGAGCCCAAGGTGGTTCCTAACGAGGAAGGTGGTCGGACGACCCCCTCGGTGGTCAGTTTCAGCAAAACCGGGGAGCGCCTGGTAGGCCAAGTGGCCAAGCGCCAGGCCATCACCAACCCGGAGAACACGGTTTACTCCATTAAGCGCTTCGTGGGGCGACGCTTTGAAGAAGTGAATGAAGAAATGAAAATGGTCCCCTACAAGGTGATCCGCGACGGCGACCACGTGGCCATCGAGATCATGGGCAAGAAGTACACCCCGCCCGAGATCTCAGCCATGATTTTGCAGAAACTCAAGAAGGCGGCGGAAGACTACCTGGGCGAAAAGGTTACCGAGGCGGTCATCACCGTGCCCGCTTACTTCAACGACGCGCAGCGGCAGGCCACCAAGGACGCCGGGCGCATCGCCGGGCTGGACGTGAAGCGCATCATCAACGAGCCCACGGCGGCAGCGCTGGCCTACGGCCTGGACAAAAAGAAAGACGAGACCATCGCGGTGTACGACTTTGGCGGCGGAACCTTCGATATCTCTATCCTGGAAGTCGGCGAAGGCGTCATCGAGGTCAAGGCCACCAATGGCGACACCCACCTCGGCGGCGACAACATTGACCAGCGCATCGTGGACTGGCTTATCGACGAGTTCAAGAAGGATGAGGGCCTGGACCTGCGATCCAAGGGCAACGAGATGGCGCTGCAGCGGTTGCGCGACGCGGCCGAGCGCGCCAAGATCGAGCTCTCCACCACCATGGAGACGGAGATCAATCTGCCCTTCATCACCGCCGATGCCAGCGGCCCCAAACACTTGGTGAAGCGGCTCACCCGCGGCAAGCTGGAAGAGATGGTGCGCGACATTATCGAGCGCTCCATTGGGCCTTGCAAGCAGTGCATGAAGGACGCCGGGATCAGCGCCGACAAAATTAACGAAGTGGTGTTGGTCGGCGGTCAAACTCGCATGCCCCGCATCCAGCAGCTGGTGAAAGAGCTGTTCGGGCGAGAAGGCCACAAGGGCGTGAACCCGGACGAAGTGGTGGCCGTGGGCGCGGCCATTCAGGGCGGCGTGCTCAAGGGCGAAGTCAAGGACCTGCTCCTGCTCGACGTGACACCGCTAACGCTCTCCATCGAAACGCTGGGCGGCGTGGCCACGCCGATGATTCCGCGCAACACCACCATTCCGACGCGCAAGACGGAGACCTTCTCCACCGCGGCGGATAACCAGACCTCCGTCGAGGTGCACGTCCTGCAAGGCGAGCGGCCCATGGCGGGACAAAACCGCACCTTGGGTAAGTTCCACCTGACCGGGATTCCACCGGCTCCGCGGGGCATGCCTCAGATCGAGGTCACCTTCGACATTGACGCCAATGGCATCCTGAACGTGACCGCCAAGGACATGGCCACGCAGAAGGACCAGAAGATCACCATCACCTCTTCTTCCGGCCTGTCGAAGGAAGAAGTGGAGCGCATGGCCAAGGAAGCCGATTCGCACTCCGCTGAGGACAAGGCCAAGCGCGAGGAGATCGAGGCCCGCAACCAGCTCGATTCTCTGGTCTACAGCATCGAGAAGATGCTACGCGAGCACGGCGACAAAATCTCCGGCGCGGAGCGTGGCGACGTGGAGAATGCTGTGGCCGACGCGAAGAAGGCGCTCGAGTCCAACGACAAGGAGCAGATGAACAAGGCGCGCGAGCGCCTGACTGCGGCGTCGCACAAGCTGGCCGAGCAGATGTATCGCGCGGCCCAGCCGCAAGGCGGCGCTGGCGCTGGTCCGCAGCCGGGACCCGGCGCAGGTCCCCAACCCGGCGGCGATGGCCAAGCCAAGAAAGAAGGTGACGTCATTGACGCCGAGTACGTGGACGTGGAGGACAAGAAATGATCGCATTTAGCGGGGCGTCTGAGCCCCGCTGCGATCAATCCTGAGCGCAGCGAAGGATCTGGTTCGCTTTCTGGCTGACTGGCTTTTAGCGGAATGTGTGGAGCAGGGGCCCGGCATGGACGGGCCGAAAAACCCGTTCTTACACAATCCATTGGCTTGTGAGGGGCGCCGCAGGCGCCCCTTGCGGTATGGCTTCGTATCAGGGCATGCCTTCAGGCGTGCCGAACAGGGAGAAAAAGTGCAATTCGCAGTCAACGGCCAAGAATACTATGTGAGCTTTGTGCCGGAGGAGGGGCAATGGTTTGTATTCACTCCCACGGCGCAAGGCCTTTACCGCACTCCCGTGGTGCACGACGATGAACTGCCCATCGGCAGCCCGGTCGTGGTGATCCCGGAGGATGAAGACCGCAAAATCGTAAACTAACTGGTCACTCGGGGCGGAAGACCGAACTTAGATGGCAACTCAGACCAAAGACTACTACGGGGTTCTGGGCGTGAAGAAGAGCGCCTCGACGGACGACATCCGCAAGGCGTTCCGTAAGCTGGCGCGCAAGTACCATCCCGACGTTAACCCCGGCGACAAGACCGCTGAAGAACGCTTCAAGGCTATCTCGGAGGCCAACGACGTCCTCAGCGATTCCAAGAAGCGCAAAATCTACGACCAGCTCGGCTACTACTCCGACAACATCAGCCCGGAGGCGGCGGAAGCTTACGCACGTGCCGGAGGGGGAGCGGGTGGCGGCCCCGGAGCCGGCTTTGGCGGCGCACAAGCCGGCCGTGGCGGCGCCCAGGGCGTGCCCTTCGATTTCAGTGGCTTCGACTTTTCCGATCTGTTCGAAGGCGGCGGCCGCGCCACCACCCGCGAAGAGCGGGGGGGCGGCTTCCGCGATATTTTTTCCGGCATGTTCAGCGGTCGCGGGCAGCAACCCAGCGGCCCGGACCCGGGCAGCGACCTGGAGTACCAGGTAAATGTCGGGTTCTGGCAGGCGATTCGGGGAGCGGTGCTGCGCCTGCAAGTGACGCGCCGCGATATCTGCGGCCAGTGTCACGGGCGCGGGTTCCTGGAAGAACCAGGCGTTTGCCCGCAATGTCATGGCACCGGCCAGGTAACCCAAACCGGCGGGCGCATGAAATTCAACAGCCAGTGCCCGCGCTGTCATGGCACCGGCAAAAACGTCACCACCTGTCCGACCTGCGCCGGCGAGGGGGTGGTGGAGCGCACCGAGCCCCTCGAAGTACGCATCAAGCCAGGCACCCGCGATGGGCAGCGCATTCGCTTGGCAGGCAAAGGCAATGCCGGTTTCCACGGCGGTACCCCCGGCGATCTCTACGTGATCATCCGCACCGGCGAGCACCCTCTCTTCCGTCGTGAAGGCGATGACATTTACCTTACTGTGCCGGTGACCGCCAGCGAAGCCGCGCTGGGCGCCAAAATCGAAGTGCCCACCATTGACGGCCGGGCCCTGCTCAAGATTCCGCCGGGCACGCAGTCCGGCCAGAGACTGCGCCTGCGGGAGAAAGGCGTGCCCTCGGCTACCAAGGACGGCATGCGCGGCGATGAAATTGTGGAAGTCAAAGTTACCGTGCCCATGCCGCGTGATGAAAAGACCAAGGAACTGCTGCGCGAACTGGCGCGCCTCAATCCCGACGATCCGCGCGCCGAACTTTGGCGGCAGGTCTAAGCTCTTTCTCGGCTGAGCCAAGAATTTCAGCTGCTCACTCCCGGCCCCAGTACACCCGGCAGTAGAGTGCGCTCCGAATAATTCGTTACACGACCCACCACATTTTCATGTTTGCGAAAATCGTTTGCTGCTCGCTTCCGTGACGTAACTCGTCCTGAGTTCGAGACTCTCTTCCTCAACCGCGCACGAGCAACGCGGGGAAGGAGAACGGACATGAGAGGCCTCAGGACAGCAGCATTGCTCATTATGGCGGGCGCCATGATTGCCGCCTACAGCCTGCACACTCCAGCCAAGGTCAGAGCGCGGCCCGACAGAACGCGATTTGACGCCGCGGTGATCAAGAACGCGGCCCAAATGCTGGACCAGGGGCGGCATACCTTCCGCTTTGACACGTTCGGCGACCAGGATTTATGGGGCGGAACCCTGCAATTGCACAAGGCACTGGAAGGCAGCCAGTTTGGTGGGGTAGGGCCGGGAGTGAGCCCGGCGACCGCGCTCGCCGTGGGCCTGAAGGTCGATGTGGACGCGCTGCCACCCTCGCTCATCGCGGCGCTGAAGGCTGGGCAGGTCAACCTCTCCAGCCCGGCGAGCACGCTGGCGTTGCTAAAACAGAACGCAGTTTTGGGCGTTACCGGATATTTCAAGCCGGATGGGTCGCTGCGCTCCATGGGGATTCAGTGCGCCCTTTGCCACTCGACCGTCGACAAATCGTTCAGCGCGCCGGGCATTCCGCCGGGCAACATCGGCCACCGGCTCGATGGTTGGGCCAATCGCGATCTCAACGTGGGCGCCATCGTCTCCCTGGCTCCAAACCTGCAACCTGTAGCTGACCTTCTTCAAGTGGACGTGCCCACGGTTAAGACGGTGCTGGCCAGCTGGGGCCCGGGCAAGTTCGATGCTGAGCTGTTCATGGACGGCAAAGCGTTTCGTCCCGATGGCGAATCCGCAGCCACGCTGATCCCGCCTGCGTTTGGGCTTGCAGGCGTCAACCTGCACACCTGGACGGGCTGGGGGAGCGTGCCTTACTGGAACGCGTTTGTCGCCAATCTGGAAATGCACGGCAAAGGAACTTTCTTCGACCCGCGGCTGGATGACGCCGCTCAGTTTCCCGTGGCGGCCAGGAATCATTTCGGCCACGTGAGCAACCAGCCCGACCTGATTACGGGCAAGCTGCCGGCGCTGCACTTCTACCAGCTCTCCATTCCCGCGCCCGCTCCGCCCCAGGGCAGCTTTGACGAAGCAGCGGCCAAGCGCGGCGACGAACTGTTCAGCGGCAAAGCCCAATGCACCACCTGCCACACCGAGCCGCTGTGGACGGAACCGGGCTGGGACCTGCACACCGGCCAGGAAATCTGCATCGATAATTTCCAGGCGGACCGTGCCCCCGACCATCGCTACCGCACCTCGCCCCTGAACGGCCTGTGGACGCACGCCAAAGGCGGCTTCTATCACGACGGGAGGTTTGCCACCTTGCTGGACGTGGTCAACCACTATGACAGCTGCTTCAACCTGGGTCTGAGCGCGCAGGAGAAGTCGGACCTGGTGCAGTATTTGAAGTCGCTGCCGGCCAAGGAATAGGAGATCAAAGGGCGAACTCTGGCGGCAGGTCTAACCTCTTCCTAGCTCCGCTGAAATTCCAGCCACTCACTACCCGCGCTGCTGCCACATGAAGCAATGCGGGAAGGGAGAACGGACATGAGGGCTCAGGACAGCAGCATTGCTCATTCAGGTCCTGAGCTTCGTCTCTGCGCCGCTGTGGTAGGCTACGCTTCAAATGCGCGGGCAAGCGCAGCCAAAAAAATCTATTCCGTCCGGAATCAGAATTCTTATCGGGCGCGCGTGTTTGTTTCTGCTCGCCTTGATCCTGGCCATAGCTGCGGGCGGGGCCGCATTCCCGCAAACCTCTGCGCAATCCAATGCGACAGCGGATACGCCCGCGCAGCCCACGACCAGCGCCGCCGCCGAAGCTCACCTGAGCCGGGGCTACGACGCCCTTAAGCAGGACCGCTACACGGTAGCCCTGGATGAGTTTCGCGCCGCGCTCGGCCTGGATCCCACGCTGGTTCTGCGGGCACGGTTCCCCCTCGCGGTTGCGCTTTTCGAAATGCACAAATCTGAAGACGCTCGACGCGAACTGGAAGCGGTGCGCCAGGCGGTTGGCGATCATCCCAACGTCATGTATTACCTGGGCCGGCTCGACTTGCTTGATCACAAGTTCCCGGACGCCATTCGTCACTTCACTAAGGCGGTGGTGAAGCCGCCGTTTCCCGACACGTTCTACTACCTCGGCTACGCTTATTTCCGCCAAGGCGACTTGCCGGCGGCAGAAAAGTGGCTCAAGCAGGCCGAAGTTGCCACTCCACACGACTCGCGCGTCCCTTACCAGTTGGGCTTTGTCTATCGCCAAAAGGGGCTGAAAACGGAATCGGATGCTGCTTTTGCCCAAGCGGAACAGCTTCGCCGGCGCGATGCCGACGAGGCGCGTATCCAGGGCGAATGCGTTCAAAAACTCGACCAGGGCCTGCGCCAGGAAGCGCACGCCGTCTGCGACCAGCTCTACGATGCGAGCGACGGCGATCGCCTCACCGCGCTGGGTACGCTTTACGGTCAACACGGGGACTACGAAGCCGCTCTCAAGCCTCTGCGCCGGGCGGCGGAGCTCTCTCCGCAGTCGCCGCAGACGCAATTTAATCTGGCGCTGGTTTATTTCCAGCTCAACCGGTTTGAGGACGCCCGCGCTCCTCTGCACAACGCGCTGCAGCGCTGGCCTGACTTGTTTCAGCTGAACTCTCTGTATGGCGCCGTGTTGTGGAAGTTAGGCGAGGAGCTTCCCGCCTATCAGGCTCTGCGGCACGCTCATGAGCTTGGCCCTGGCGATTCCGGAACGGCAGACCTGCTCTACACCGTGAGCCTGGCCTTGGCCGCGAAGAGTCAGGACCTGCGCCACTACTCAGAAGCCCTGCAATATTGCGAACAGGCTGCCAATGTGCGCCCCGCCGAGGCCGAACCGCATCGCCGCATGGCCAGGATCTATGTGCTCACCGGCCGTCCGGCCCAGGCCGGAGCCGAGCAAAAGCAAGCCGACCGCCTCGCCCAGAACACCAGTCATCCTTGATGCCGCCGTTAGTTCTTCTCGAAGCTGGAATGGATCAAGCCGAGAACTTCATCCCGTGCGCGTTAAAAAAAAGCGGTGCTCCGGAAACCCGGAGCACACCGCTTATCTGCAGGGCTTGAAAATACGCCTAACCTAGTTGCCCGTTCCCGAGAGTGACAGCAAGAACGGTAAACCGGTCATACCTCCTGCATACACTGAGAACGACCCGCTGATGGCGCGGTTGCGCAGGAGCATGAATCTAACGAACATTGTGCAGGCTGCTCTGCATTGAGCCCGGTTAAAGAAGCGGTGATCGAATGGAGAGTTTCGCCAATGGCAGCTCTCGCGAACTGGCAGGCTATTTCAGTCCGTGGCAGCGGAATTTCGCTCTGGGAAACGCACCGTGAGCAGAACCGGCTCCTTGTGAGAGAGAACTTGCAGGCTCGATTATTGCGCTGACGAGAAGGAATGTTGCAGAAAGATATGCGAACCGTCTGAGTAAAGTTCCCGCTTTGGGACAGACTGTTGCCAGCCAAATGCGATCAGGAAATTTCTGCGGGCAAATCTGATGCCGTATGCGGGCGATGGAGCAATGAATGACGCTTGCAAGCGATTCCAGTCTCTGGCGTCTCATAGGGAGTTACCTCCAATCGGCAACGGGGTGCCGCCAAGGCCAGAAGGCCAAGCGCCGGCCGCCCTCCTCGCGAAGCCGCAAATGACCTGTCCCGCTCGCGCATCCGAATCTGTTTCTTCCTCCTGTGCTGACGAAGCATCCAACTCCAGGGCTGCAGTGCGCCGCAACTAACGTCCTGCTAACATTCAAGGCAAGCACATTTCGCTCCATGACCTACTCGCTTCACTTTGTTCTCCTGTTGCTGGCTGCCGCGGGTGTGGCCGGCTTTTTCGGCGCCCTGTTAGGCGTGGGCGGCGGCATTTTCATTGTTCCCGCCATGGTGCTGGCCTTTCGCCTGCCCATGAAAATTGCCGTGGCCGCCAGTGTCGTCTCGGTGATCGCCACCTCCAACGCCGGCGGTTCCTCCTACGTGGACCAGCGCATCACCAACCTGCGACTGGCCATGTTCCTGGAAGTACTGACTACCACCGGCGCTCTCACCGGCAGCGTCCTGGCCCTGTATTTGAATGAATGGGTCATGTCGCTGATCTTCGCAATCATGCTGGGCTACATGGCTTGGGCCGCCTACACGACCCGCAAACTGGATGACGAGCGCATCGCTTCCGGCGACTTTGCCCGGGCCCACCCCGACCGTATTACCGGCTACCTCGGCCTGCGCGGCAGCTATCATGATTTGGCCGCGGGCAAGGATGTCGAGTACGTCGTCAACGGCGCTCCGGTGGGCATGAGCATCGCTTATCTGGCGGGGATCACTTCCGGCCTGCTGGGCGTGGGCGGGGGTGTGCTCAAGGTGTCAGCCATGAATCGCTACATGAACGTGCCCATGAAAGTGTCAGTGGGCACCAGCAAGCTCATGATCGGGGTTACGGCGGCAGTCAGTTCCATCTTGTTTTTCCTGGCCGGCCTGATTCACTTCTTCGTAGTGGCCCCGGTGGCGCTCGGCACCACCATTGGTGCCACCATCGGTACCCTGGTGATGAATCGACTGCACAGCGTTGTGCTGAAGCGCATCTTTACGGTGCTCATGCTTTACCTGGCTTATGAAATGTTTGCCAAGGCGCTGGAACTGGGCTTCCACTGGCACCTGCCCAGCTTGGGATAAACATGCCCGATCGAACTTCCTCCTTAGTGACACCACCGGAACCACCAGAGACCGAGGAGAACGTCTACATTGACGTTTACCGCCTGCTCATCGCCGGCATGATCATCAGCAGCATCCTCTTTGCGCTGGGCATTGTACTGGCCCTCCTGCATCCACAGTACATCCCCTTGTCCACGCGTTGGGTGCGCTCGCAATACCACGTCAGCACGGTGGTGCGCGGCATCATGCATGGCGATCCCACCGCCATCCTGCTGATAGCTACCGTGCTGCTCATCCTTACTCCGGTGGCCCGGGTGGTCGTTTCTATTGTGGCCTTTTTGGTGGACCGCGACTACAAGTTCGTTGTCGTTACCAGCATCGTTTTCCTGGTGATGGTGATTACGGTTATTTTGGGTGAGCTGGGTCTGAAATGAGAGCGGGCGTCTTGCAGCGAACCTCTTAAAGGCAAGTGTGATTCACGATGCTGCAGCCTGTTGGATTCGAGCGGGCAATACCACCAGGCCCCGTCGCCGGTCGTAAGCCAGCGTCATCTGCTGCGCGCAACTCGAGCACAGCCAGAAGAACTCTACCCGCCGCACCGGTTTGCGCGCTTCTTCGAGAACTTCCTGTTCTGGACGACCCTGCTGTACGGCTACTTCCATCTGGTATAGCTTGCCATCCCTTAGGTAAAGAAAAGGGGCATTGCAGGCTGGATTGGCGCACTTCGCTAGCATGCAACCTCCTTATTCGACACCAGAAGTCGCTCGGCCCGAGCCTATGTGTCGGTTGACTGTCAGTGAGATGCTTCTGGCGGCTCAGCCGTTTTGTGAAATTCGGGAAAATTTCAGGGCCGCTGCTCCTGTAACAACCCTAGCAACAAGGAGTTAGCAGCCACGAATCGCCTGATATGGGTTCCATCTGCGAGAATTGACTGAATGCGCTCGCACGTCGGCAAAACCGTCCTGCTGCTCTCAACCACCACTGGGTACCAATCCCGTGCCTTTGTGGCAGCAGCAGAGAAGCTGGGCACCACCGTCGTCTTCGGCACCGACCGCTGCCACGTACTCGACGACCCCTGGCGTGATGGCGCGTTGGCGCTGCGCTTTGAAGATCCAGCCGCTTCTGCGGGCATACTCGTCGAGTATGCCAGGGCACATTCTGTGGATGCAGTGGTGGCGATCGGCGACCAACCCACCCCCACAGCGGCTCGGGTTGCGCAGTGGCTAAGCCTGCCCGGGCACCCGCCTGACGCTGCCGACGTCTGCCGCGATAAGTACCGCTCCCGCGAGTGCCTGTGGAGCGCGGGGCTGAAGGTGCCTCGCTTCCAGCGTTTCGTCCGCAACACCGATCCACGGCAACTCGCATCCGCCATTTCATTCCCCTGCGTGCTCAAACCCCTGGCCCTTTCCGGCAGCCGGGGCGTTATCCGCGCCAACGACGCTGAGGAATTTGTAGCCGCCTTCGAGCGCATCAACCGGCT
>Ga0075426_10003126_pt1 | contig 11830 bp, 10 predicted proteins | sample SoiMethybrSBSTD5_FD_75304 | JGI IMG/M metagenome (GOLD analysis project Ga0075426, IMG submission 75304) | Bulk soil microbial communities from a Populus tree surrounding site in Tennessee, USA - Soil MetaG P. TD hybrid SBSTD5 | ecosystem: Environmental > Terrestrial > Soil > Tree plantation...
GCGCGCGCTGTTCCTGCATCCCGGTGCAGAGGGGGTGCACCTGCGCGTCCCGAACAAGTTTTACTTACGCGCCGTCACGATGCACCTAGCCGACCCTTCGCGCCTCGAAGTGCTGGCGCGTGTCCTCCGGCGAAAAATTCCGAAGATTTCAGATGAACGGCAACGGTCTGTCCTCATTCGAGGTTTCCTCGAGCGGCTCCTCGATTGGGGTGAGGATCTGACGCCGGGGCTCGCCGACGCGGCGGAAGCTCTCGTCGCTGACCAAGATCCATTGCTACGGTGGGAGAAAGAGGCAGTACTGCGCGTGCGGCGCCGGCGACCGATTGACGCGGCCACGGTCTTGGCACATCCCGGACTTGCATCCGCCGTCGGTTGGGCAACGCTCAAGTTTCCGTTGCTCGGATCGGGCAACGTAGGGAAAGACTTCGTCAAAGACGTCGCTGAGCGAATTCGCGTGGTGACTGACGAGGATCACGCGCGGACGCCAGCAGGGTCTTATGCCGATCCTGGCGTGACGGCCGTCTCATACTCGAATCTGCTCCGCTGGTTTGCCTACGACGTCGACGCAAAGGGCCGTCCGCGGTCGTTTGAGCGGCTGGGCCGCGAGCCGTCGATAGTTCACCATCGACCGCACAAACAACCGACGACGTCGGACCTGGTGCAGATGGTGTTCGAAGATGTGATCGTTTGGGCTGACGGGATCAAGGCGGGCGCGACGCCCGTGCGCGTCAACCACGTACGGGCCGCCGAGGAACTGCGCAAATCAATGCGCGCTGATCTGGCGACGTCGTCGCTATACCAGGCCGATGACTACGCAGCGTGGCAAATCGCGAACCGCCTGTTCAGTTTGACATGGCACAACGAGTGGATGAGCAACACCGACAGCTACTACCGCGACATCGCAGGTAATTGGCTTGATCGGTTTCTGCAAGTCGGCCTGTCGCTCGTCAGCGAGCATCCCGATCTCCTCGCTGTCAATCTGCAGTACCACTGGCACCACATGCTCGCGCAATGGGCCGTCTGGACCCGAGATTGGTGCTTTGCGTCGAATACGGAAACATACGAACATTCCAGGCAACTCTCGTCCGCGCCCGGCCCTGAATCGAACAAGGCGATCCGGGCGCTGCTCGGTGAAATTCTACAGCGGTGCAGCAACGAGCGTGACGTTCGTAACGCGTTCTTTCTCCTCGGAAGTCGTGAGGCCGCCGTCGACGACGCGTCGCCTCTTCTGGACGGCATGTCCCGGTTCTCGGACGCTGCACACGACAACAAACTGTGGCAAGGATGTTTACAAGCCATATACGAACTCGCGCGGCAGGGATTCCTCGATCCGCCGGCACCGAGGACAATGGGCGAGCGGCCGAGCGTTCACTCGCCGACAACCGACCGCAGATTCCGCGAGGCATGTCATGCCTTCTACTGTCGACACCACAATGAAACCACATGGATAGAGTATTTACGCGACTTGCGGGACGTGACACATCTGGATGTGATTCCCTCCGCACCCAACGACATTCTGCCACCCGACTGGGCGTCCGACATACTCCCTGCCGCCAAAACACCGTCCGCGCCGGCAGCTCCGGCGTTAAGGTACGCTCCGGCGTGAGGTAGGTGTTTTCGCTGGTAGGAGGTATGCACTTGAGATACGATCGGCTAGGATCTTCATGACGATCGAAAAAGATTCTCGCGGTCCTGGGGAGCTGGGGGTTGAATGCCTCTGCGATCAATCTCGACCTGGAGCAGACGGCGGAGCGGTGATGACAATTCTCTTCGTCGTCCCTCCCTGTTTTTCCGATCGCGAGCTTGATTTCGAAATCGGTGTTCCCATTCACCTGCCGCTTCTCGGGCGTGCAGCGCGGCAGGCGGGATGGATCCCAACTTATCTCGACATGACGTTGTTGGAGAAGGAAGGGCTCGACAGCTATGCGGCACTTTCGTCCGCTCTGGATGACCCCTCCGTCCGCATCGTCGGCATCTCGAACCACACGGTCCGAACGTCTGTTACCACAAAAGCGGTAGCGGAATATGTCAAATCGCGCAGCCCGAACATGACGGTGATCGTAGGCGGAGTGAATTCAACGTTTATGTGGCGAGAACTTCTCGCGCAATGCCCGTTCATAGACTACGTTATTCGCGGGTACGGCCAGGCCGCACTCCGTCAGACGCTCTCCGAATTCGCGACGGGGTTGCCGGTCACGGCTCCGGGAATCGCGCGCAGACGGAATGAGGTGCTTTGCGCGGAACCACTCGCGACGGTTTTGGCCTCAGACTTTGCTGCGCCTGACATCGAGGAACTGCCCCTCGATCGATACCTTCAGTGGACCCACACATATCCTCTAATGACGCACACCGGCTGCGGCTTTTCGTGCAACTTCTGCACTTCCGTCATGCCAGGACCGTATCAGAGCCGCGAGGTATACCGGCCCGTGGATGACGTGGTTGGTGAAATGCGACATGCAATTGATTTGGGGTTCAAACGCTTCTTCGTTTCCGACAACGTTTTCACGTCGCGACGCGATCAGTGCCTCGCCCTTTGTAGTGCGATTCGGGAGACATCGGTTCCGAGCGCGGTGAGCTGGGTGTGCATGACGCGGGTCGAACTCGTGGACGAAGAACTCCTGAACGCCATGCGCTCTGCGGGTTGCATGAATGTCGCATTCGGCGTCGAGACGGCGGGGAAAGAAGGCTGGAGCGAACTGCGGAAAGGACGTTACGTCGAAAAGACGATTCGGCGCGCGTTCCAAATGACGCGCGCGGCAGGAATCGGCACGACCGCCTATGTCATGGTCGGCGCCCCATCACAGACGCGCGCCGATGTGGAGGCGACGCTCGCGCTGCTGCACGACGTTGACCCGACGTATAGGGTCATCAGCTTCTTTCAGCCCTTTCCGGGAACACCGTACTGGATCAATGCCGAAACGTACGGCCTCTCCGACATTGCGCCGCTCGACCAATGGAATTTCCATGAGGGCCCGATCTGTCGGACCGCGTCCTTTTCCAAGGCTGAACTCGTCGACATCGCCGTTCGCATGTATCTTGATCGTGCGCCGGCTGAACGGATCGACATTCACAGCGATTCGCTCGTCGTCCGATCCGACATTGCCGACCTCGGCGAGCCACCGGAGGCCGTCCGCGATGTTCTCGCATGCTGCGACGGCCGGAAGTCAATTTCAGCGATTCTGGCGTCTTGTAATTCGCGCCACGGCGCACGCGCGCGGCTGATGTCACTGTACTGGCTGTCCGCAGCGATCAGCGACGGGGCAGTCGAAGTACGCAGTGGTCTTACGGACAAGGAGTCTTGCGATGAGAGGTACATCTACTCTGTCCAATGAATCCACGACCGACGAAATCACCAACTCCATTACCGAAGGAGGAAATATGGGATCCGAGAGAAGAGAATATGATAACCATAGGCCGGCAGTCCCACCGTCGCAGCCGGGAGGCGAAGGCGCCGGCGGCCAGTCCTCGAAGCGAGCACCGCGCGGGCGACGGTCACGAAGATAACGTCCCGGCAGCCGGAAGGCGGCCTGAGAGCATGACAGTGCCGCCTGCAACTGGCGCCAGCGTCAACATTGCTTTGCTTAGTCCGTCTCACGATTCGTTGGTCGACGTCCCGATGACGTATTTGAATTCACTTTTGTGCGCACACGCACCAACAATGTTCTGCGGCGCAACGCCGGCGGACGGAAAGACGTTGATGAGTCCGCCCATGGCGCTATGCCCACACAATACGCTCTCGGCCTTAACCCTGTAGTCGTGTAGGAGGATTAATGAAGAATCTGCGTAACATTGCGTTTCTGCTGACGCTATTTGCTGCGGTCGGACCTACCGGATGCAGAGAGAGCGTCGAGCCGACTGCCGCCGAGATCAAAGTCGGCGTCGTCGGTCCATTCGAAGGATCAAACGCGCACATCGGGCAGATGATCATGAACTCGGCCAAGTTGTACTTCGATCAGCATCGAGCCAACGGCGTAAAGGTGACGCTCTTGCCGGTGGACGACAAATCGAACCCAGCTGACGCCGTGTCCGCGCTTCAGGGCGTCGTTGGCGACAAACAACTGGTCGCACTCGTCGCTTTTTATAATTCCTCCACGGCTCTCGCCGGAAAGCCGATTATCCAAGAAGCAAAATTGCCGACACTCATCTATAGCGCAAGCAATCCGAAGGTGACGGACGAGGCACCGTACTATTTCCGGCTGGTTCCAACCGATGACAACCAAGCCGTGGGATTGAGCCGATATGCGGCGAAACTCGGAGCCAAACGGGCCGCCATTCTCTACTACGCCGACGAATACGGCAAAGGTCTCGCCGACGGCATATCGGCACGCGCGCCGGCGGACGGGTATAGGATCGTTTCATCGCAAAGCTACGACAACACTACCAGCGACTTCCGGCCGATCCTCACCGTGATCAAAGGCCAAAATCCCGACGTCGTGTTCATCTGCGGGTTCGTCGAGAAGAGCATTGCCATCCTCAATCAAGCCGCCGAGCGCGGCCTGAGTGCCAAGTTCATCGCCGGCGACGGAACTTTCAACGAGGAGCAACTGATTCAAGGAGCGGGCAAGAACGCCGAAGGCGTGTACGTCGCGGCGCCTTACGTATTCGACGAGGGCAACGAGAAGAACAAGAGCTTTCTCGACGCGTACTGGAAGACGTACGACAGCGGCGGCAGCAAAAAGAAGCCCGCCAGTTGGGCAGCGTTTGCGTACGACGCCTGCGGCATTCTCAACGAGGCATTTCGTTCCGGACACCGCGATCGCGCGTCCATTCAACAGTTCCTGAAGGAAAAGAATGCTCCGCAGAAAGCGTATGCGGGCATCACCGGCCTCACGTACTTCAACGCAAAGGGCGACGCCGAGGCGCGCCAGTTCCGCCTAGCCGTGGTGAAGAATCAGCAGTTCGTCGCCGCTGACTAACCGGGACATGTTCGTCGATCTGTTCATCAACGGCCTCGTGGAGGGGTGCCTTCTGGCACTGATCTGCATGGGCTACTCGCTGGCGTACGGGACGGCCAAGATCATCAATTTCGCTCACGCCGATGTAATGATCTGCGGCGGCGGATATCTCGTTTTACTCTGGCTCGGAGGATCTGGCCCCGCTCCAGCTGCTCCGCTGCTCATGGCGCTGCTGTTCGGTGCCGCTGCGTCCATGACGGCACTGCTCTATCTCCCGCGTTCCGCACGCTTGCGCGTATTGACGGCAGCGGCAGTCGGCATGACGGTTGCCCTGCTTACTTTCGGGTTGACTGGCCGCCTGCCCTTCTACGCCGCGACTCTACTCGCATTGCCGTTGACTGCAATGCTCGCTGCCGCCATTTACCGCACGATCTACCTTCCGCTACTGCTGCGCAACGCGCATCGAACATCGATCCTGCTCGCTGCTCTCGGCACGTCGATTGCCTTGCAAAGTTGGCTTCTCGTCGGATGGAACAGCGGTCGCCGCGTCTTCCCTGTCGACCGGATGCCTGCCGGCCTGACCGCACGTGCCGTGCCAGACGCATCGACGCTCTGGCAGGCAGTGACTGAATACGGTGTCTTCAGGCTGACCGGGAACCACACGCTCGCGGCTCTCGATTTTCTGATTGTCGTCGTCTTCGTTCTCGTCGTTGTGGGTCTTGCACTGTGGTTTCGGTTCAGCCGCACCGCTGATGCGATGACCGCCGCGGCCGACGCGCCGCTCGCGGCACGTGCCTGCGGGATTCCGGTCGAGCGCATCGCCGGCCACGCATTCGTCATCGGTGGCGCCATCGCTTCAATCGGCGGAACGCTGTATATTCTTCGGTCAAAGAGTCTGGACCCAACGGCGGGCCTTTCGCCCGGCATCCTGGCATTCGCCGCTTGTGTGCTTGGCGGCATCGGCAGCCTCCGGGGATCCGTCGCGGGAGCGTTTCTAACCGGGCTGGCGATCTCACTAGCGCCGGCCGTTCCGTTGGAGAGGTGGGCGGGGAAAATGATGAGTCCCCATATCGTGGGGCAACTGCCATCGCTTCGCTTGAGCGATTGGTCTTACGGGGTCGTGTATCTCTTCATGATTCTCATCATCTTGCTCAAGCCACGAGGGCTGTTTGCGTCGTGAGCGTCGAGGCTACTGTCCCACCGGCACGGGTAACTGCGGTCCGAGGATGGGCGTTGCCGGTCGCAATCAGTCTGGCATTGATACTCTTTCCGCTGATCGCGCCGGCAAGTCTCGTGTCTGTTGGCTTCGTGGCGCTTCAATATGCATTGTTCGCCCTAGGCCTGAACATCATCGTTGGTTGGGTCGGACTTCTCGACCTCGGCGCAGCAGGTTTCGTCGCGGTCGGCGCGTACACGACGGCAATTCTGATGACCCGGTTCGGCATGGCTCCCGTCGTAATTTTGCCCCTCGTCGCCGCCTGCGGGTTCGCAGCCGGCATTGGGTTGGGAATTCCGACGCTGCGTCATCGGGCCGATTACTTCGCCCTCCTGACTCTCGGCTTTGCGGAACTGGTGGCGCTCGGCCTCCGCAACTGGACCGTCGTGACCGGTGGGTCGTTCGGGTACAGCGGCATCCCGGCGACACGACTGCCGTTTTTGTCCGAGCCGATTCATGCACTGCCGCCAACAGGCTTTTACTATTTCGCGCTCGCCGTCGCGTTTCCCTGCTACTTATTCGTGCTGTGGCTTCGATCGACCCTCCTCGGCCGCCGATTCCACGTCGTGAAAGACAGCGAGGAAGTGGGGCAGGTATACGGAGTGAACATTCTCGCGGTGAAACTCGCGGCATTCGGCATCTCGGCGGCCCTTTTGTCGCTCGGAGGCTTCTTCTGGGCGGCGTATCAGCGCTCTATCATCTGGACCGAATTCAATGTGCTTCTGTCGTGTCTGTTGCTCTCCGTGGTGATCATTGGTGGCGTCGGCAATCCCAACGGAGTCGTCATTGGCGCGGCGGTAATCGGCAGTTCACTGGAGATCCTCCGCCGGCTCCTGACGGCGGTCGGACTACCCCAGAACATCCGCTATCTCATCTTCGCGTCGGCACTCATCCTCGTCGTCCACCTTCGACCGTCCGGCATGCTGCCGGATCGTCCGTCGTGGGTGCCGCGGCTGCGTCGCACGCCCGGACGGCGCCTCATCGCCGCAGATGCTGAGATCGGCGAAAAGCTGACGGACGACATCCTGGAAGTGCGGCGTGTGGTGAAATCGTTCGGCGGAGTTCGGGCGCTTCAAGACGTATCGCTGACGATCCGCTCGCATGAATCCGTCGCCCTGATCGGACCGAATGGCTCGGGAAAAACGACCCTCCTCAACGTTATCAGCGGTCTGGTTCCGCTCAGCGACGGATCGATCCGCGTCGGCGGCCGGGATCTTCGAGCGCGACGTCCATTTGCGCTGGCGCATTACGGGGTGGCACGGTCGTTCCAGGAGGTCAGCGTTTCTGAAGATCTGTCGGTAGAAGACAACGTCTATGTGACTGCAGGAAGAGTTTCACCGGAACAGATTGATCTCGCCCTCATCAGATTCGGTCTTCGAGACTTCCAGGCGACCACCAGTTCGCTTCCGTACGGCCAGAAGAAGGCACTGGACCTAGCCCGACTGTTCGTAAATCCGAGACGAATGAGGCTCGTCCTGCTGGACGAACCGACGGCCGGATTGAATCAAGCCGAAGCGATGAAAATTGTCGAGTCGCTTGCAGCATTACGCGCTGACTGCCGATTCGCGATGGTCGTGGTGTCACATGACATCATGTTCCTCGAAGCGTTGAATCTCGATCGCGTCGTGGTCATGCATCAGGGAAGGATCTTTAAAGAAGGCTCGTATTCCGATATCCACGACGACGAGGATGTGCAAAAGCTTTTCTGGGGAGACGATTCGTCGGCATGAGCATGCTGCTCTCCGTCAGAGCGATGGAATCCGGCACATGGCACCGGTCGGTGTCGTTCGACGTCCCGACAGGGGATGTGGTTGTCCTTCTCGGGCGGAATAGTTCCGGTAAAACAACGCTCCTGAACACGATTGCCGGATTATTACCGGTACGTGCTGGCGAGATCTTGATCGACAACGCCGACGTGACGGCAATGGATAGTATCGGTCGCGTACGAAAAGGTGTGCGAATCGCGGTCGAGGGGAGGCACGTCTTCCCAAGACTGGCCGTGAAGAGAAATCTGCTGCTCGGTGCCTACGGAACCACCAAGAGGGACGCGGAGAGCCGTTTGGACACTGTTTTGCACGTTTTCCCGGATCTCGTTAGCAAGCTTGACTCGCTGGCATGGTCATTGTCGGGCGGGCAGCAGACGATGCTGAACGTCGGGCGCGCCCTCATGGGCGAGCCACGATTGCTTCTTCTCGATGAGCCGATGTTGGGTCTCGATCCCCAGAACACTAGAAAACTCATTACTGCGCTTCGGCACATTCGCGGCCTCCGGGACATCGGTGTTGTTGTGGCGGAGCAGAGCGCTGTCTTCGCGCGCAGCTTCCCGGAACGCGTGATGCTAATGAACGGCGGTGAGATTCTATTCGACGGCTCGCTTGGGGCAGTCACACGTAGTGCCGCCCTCGCCGAAATCATCGTCTGAGCACCAGGGAACTACTATCGCCCGCCTTTGGGCGAGGCATCTGATGTCATCACCACCCGTTGCAGCGATTCTCCGCCTAAGTACCGCAGGAATTCCGCTTCGAACATCTCGCAGAGATGGTACGCATCGTCTATCGACGTATCGAATGGAAGATAGGCGATCATGACTGCATGACTCGTATCGTCGCGAATGATGGCGCGTCCCGAATCGCTCACGGGACTACCGACAACGCCTGCCGGATCGGCGAGCACCAGTTTGCCTTCAGCGCTCTTCGAAGCTTCCGAGATAGTCATGTAGCTCTCGCCCGGCGCGCCGGTTCGATATGTACAAGCGGAATGAAGCCGTTCCCCGTCATAGACGCCCAACGGTACACGAGAACGTACCGAGAGCAGGTTGTTGATGTCTACGATGGGATTGATTCGGAAGAAGTCCTTCGTCAGAAATCGCCTAATCAACGCTTCTGAAGCCGGTCGGTATCGTGTGGGATCCATGTCGGGCATCGCCTTAAACGTGGCGCGCATTCGCCGAATGGCCGGTTCATCAAAGACAGCCTCGCCTTTAGCCCGTATCTCCGACAAACACGTCGCTACTTCCTGTTTGAAAGTGGAGGGAAGCGGCGTGGTTTTGAGGTTTTGCATCTCGAGAATGCCGAGGACTGCAGCGCCGGACCATCGGTTGCGAACCTCTGGGTCAATCGTTAGGTTGATCATTGCGTCCTTCCATACTTCGAGGCAATCAGCTTAGCGCAGTCGCGCTGTTCCTTACATCACTTTCGAGATCTACTGGCCTGTAACTTGAATTGCCAACAATGCGGTTCGCGACGTTCTCGTATCCAGGTTATGGGTGGCGGTTGTGATCCTCGCCGCGACGCGGCGGCACTTCAGCGTCGACTTCGATCTCGTCGTCACCGCGCAGCAGGTCCGCTCGTACAAGCCGGGGCACGCGCACTTCCTGGAGGCGCGAAAACGGATCGGCGGCGCGTCGTGGCTGCACGCCGCCGAGAGCAATTTCCACGACATCGTTCCGGCGAACGTCCTCGGCATCGAGAACGCCTGGATCAACCGCCGCGGCGCGCCGCAACTCCCCGGCGGCGTGCCGACGCTCGGCGAATTCCGCGACCTCGCCGCGCTCGCGGACGCGATCGCCTAAAACCGCCAGCTCGCGCCGAACGAAACGCGGAAGGGCTGATCGTACGGCTCGCGGGTGCCGACGATCACGCGCCCGTCGAGCATCGCCCCGAACGCCGGCGTGAACATGAACAGCGTCCCGCCGTTGATCTCGCCGTCGACATGGCTGTGATAGCGGAACCGCGCGTCGGCGTTCGGCGCGGCAACGTAGTGCGCCCCGACGCCGAGGAACGGCTTCCAGCGCGTGTCGTTGAGCCAGTGATAGCGCGCCGTCAGGTCGATCGGAACCGTCTGCAGCCGCTCGCGGTCGACGAACGTGATCGAGCCGTCATCCTCGACGATGTACGGATAGCTGCGATGATGCTCCAACGCCACTGCGCCCTGTACCGACCAGCGCGGCCCGAGCATCCGCTCGTACGACGCGCCGAAGCCGCTCGGCCACTGACCCGTTTTCCGGTCCGTTTGGTTTTGCATGACGTCGCTGAGGAAAAACGACGCCGTCTGCGTTTGCTGCGCCGCGAGCGGAAGGGCGACAGCGACGATGGCGAAGACGAGAGTCAGCCGTTTCATGAAGAACCTCCTTCAGTAGGGTAGGACGGCTGACCGGCAGCGCCGTCACCGGCGTCACGCAGGATCGTGACAGCCCACCAGTTCATACCCGCTCGACGATCATCGCCGCGGCCTCGCCGCCGCCGATGCAGATCGCGGCCATGCCACACTGGAGATTGCGGTCCTCGAGCGCGTGCAGCAGCGTGACCAGGATGCGCGCGCCGCTGGCGCCGATCGGATGGCCGAGGGCCACCGCGCCGCCGTGCACGTTCATCTTCTCGTGCGGGATCTTCACGTCCTCCATCGCCGCCAGCGCCACCGCGGCGAAGGCCTCGTTGACCTCGAAGAGATCGATGTCGTCGACCGAGAGACCGGCCCGGCGGAGCACGATGTCGATCGCCTTCGCCGGCGCCGTCGTGAACCACTCCGGCTCTTGCGCCGCCGTCCCCTGGGCGACGATGCGAGCCATCGCCTTGAGGCCGTGCTGCTCCGCGTAGTCGGCCGACGTCACCACCAGCGCGGCGGCGCCGTCGTTGATCTTCGACGCGTTCGCGGCCGTCACCGTCCCGCCGTCCTTCTGGAACGCCGGACGGAGCGATCCCATCTTGTCGAGCGGCGCGGCGAACGGCTCCTCGTCGTCGACCACCACCGACTTCCCCTTCTTCGACTCGATCTCGACGACGGCGATCTCTTTCTTGAACTTCCCGCCCTTCGTGGCGTCCTGGGCGCGGCGGTACGACTCCAGCGCGAACGCGTCCTGCTGCTCGCGCGTGAAGTGGTACTTCGCCACGCACGTCTCCGCGCAGTTGCCCATGTGCTTGTCGCCGTACGGGTCCCAGAGGCCGTCGTGGATCATGAGGTCGATCATCTTGCCGTTGCCCATGCGATAGCCGCCGCGGGCCTGCGTCAGCGCGTAGGGAGCGTTCGACATCGACTCCATCCCGCCGGCGACGGCGATCTCGTATTCGCCGCAGCGGATGTCGTTCGCCGCGTACATCACCGCTTTGAGGCCGGAGCCGCAGACCTTGTTGATCGTCACCGCGCCGGCCTCGACCGGAATCCCGGCCCCGATGCCGGCCTGCCGCGCCGGCGCCTGTCCGATGGCGGCCGGCAACACGTTGCCCATGAGCACCTGCTGAATCTGCTCCGGCTTCACCCCGGAATTCATGAGCGCGCATCGGATGGCCACCGAGCCGAGCTTCGGCGCCGGCAGCGACGAGAGTGTGCCGAGGAACGCGCCGATGGGCGTGCGCGAACCGCCCAGGATCACGATTTCTTTCATGGAAGATTGCTCCTTTGTGGGACTGCGATAAGATCCGCAGCCCGGAAATCTGACATCCGCACCCCGCGGCATGTCAACAGAAAACAGGAGCAGCGAATGTCCCCCTCCACCACGATCACCGATCGCCGTCTGCACGTCCAGCCGGCCGAAGTACACAGCGTCCTCGCCCGGCACATGCTCGCCGACGGCTACGAGATCGTCATGGACCTGCAGAAGTCGCGCGGCTCGTGGGTCTTCGACTCGCGGCGCGGGCGCAAGGTCCTCGACTTCTTCACGAACTTCGCCTCCTGTCCGATCGGCTACAACCATCCGCGGCTCGACAACGCCGAGTTCCGCGAC
>Ga0075426_10003127_pt1 | contig 11829 bp, 12 predicted proteins | sample SoiMethybrSBSTD5_FD_75304 | JGI IMG/M metagenome (GOLD analysis project Ga0075426, IMG submission 75304) | Bulk soil microbial communities from a Populus tree surrounding site in Tennessee, USA - Soil MetaG P. TD hybrid SBSTD5 | ecosystem: Environmental > Terrestrial > Soil > Tree plantation...
CGAAACGTTTGAACAGGAAATGGACCGGGCCGGCTGGGGTAACGGCGAGGTTTCACTGTTTTCGTTTCACATCATGGGAACGGCGCGGCTAGGCGATTCGCCGGCGACGAGCGCGACGAATCCCGACGGAGAGACGTGGGAAGCGAAAAATCTATACGTGATGGACGGCGCATCGTTTCCGTCCGCGTCCGGCGTGAATCCGATGGTTTCGATCGAAGCGATTGCGCACCGCAATGCAAGGGCGCTCGCTGCAAAAGTTACTTCGAATTGATGTACTTCTGGCCCTGCTCGTCCAGAAGTTCCAGCGGAAGCGCACCGTCCCGCAAAACCACGTCGTGAAATTCACGGATATCGAATTTGGGGCCTAGTTTCAACTGTGCCTCCTTGCGCAGCTTCATGATTTCAAGCTGCCCCATTTTGTAGGCGAGTGCCTGGCCGGGCCACGAAATGTAACGATCGATCTCGGCGACAGATTCCTGCGGCGCGTGCTCCTGAAAAAAGGCGAGCGCTTGTTCGCGTGTCCAACCCATGGAGTGAATGCCGGTGTCCACGACCAAGCGGACGGCGCGAAAACGTTCGCTGGCGAGTTGGCCGAAGCGGTCGTAGGGATCCGTATAGAGACCCAATTGTCCTCCGAGCGATTCGACGTACAGCGCCCAGCCTTCGGCGTACGCGCTGTTGCCGTAAAATCTCCGAAATTCCGGCAGACCGGTCATGGAATGCGCGACCGCGCCTTGAAAGACGTGGCCCGGCACGGCTTCGTGCAAGACGAGGGCTTGTTTGTCGTAGCGAACCTGCTTTTCCGGTTGATAGGTATTCAGGTTGAACCAGCCGGGCGTGCTGCCGTCGGGCGAAGGAGCCTGGGCGTTCGTGGCGGTTGCAGCTTCGCGGTCCGGCGGAATGGGACGGACGCCATAAAGAAGAATTGGTATGCGTTTGAAAAGAGTCGGCAATTGCGGCTCGATAATTTTTGCGACATTGCGGGAATAGATCAGCATGTCGTCTTTCGAACGGAAATGCTGTTCGGGCATTGCGTCGAGTTTTTTCTCGAATTCGGTGAGCGTTCCGCTAAATCCAGTTTCGCGCGCAGTAGCGAGCATTTCCGCTTCGAGCCGCTGGAGTTCGGCTTCGCCGGTCTTGTGAATTTCTTCCGGAGTGGCCCGCGTGGTGGTGAGCCGCCGGACGAGAATGGCGTAGGCTTCCTTGCCGCCGGGGGCGCCGCCGATGCCGTCCGTTTTGCGGACGTGCGGCGCGTACGTCTCTTTGATGTATTTTTGCAGCTTGCGCCAAGCGGGAAGAAATTCGGTGTCGTATGATGCCTCGGCGTCGGCGCGAAGTTTGGCTTGTTCCTGCGGCGTGAAGTTGGAGGGGAAGTTGCGGAAGGGAGCTAGAAGAGCGGAGTCTTTTTTCTCCTGCGCCACTTGCGCGTCGATTTGTTTGGTCACGCGGTCCACGACGATGGCGGGCTGCATCAAGCCTTCCTGAATCGCTTCGTCGAGAATGGCGAGGTTCTGGTCGATGAGCGCCGGGACGCCATGGAGGCGGGCGAGAATATTTTGATAGTCCTTGAGCGTGCGAGCGGGCATGCGGTCCATCGTGAGATAGACGCGATTGTGAAAGCCGTAAAGCTGGCCGACGCGGAGAAGGTGGGTGCTGATGTCATTGGATTCGATCTGCGAAGTGAGTTCGTAGTTCAGCAGGCGAGCGCTCAGCTGATCCTGCTCGGAAAGCTTTGAGAAGTCGTACTTGTTGAGATCGGCGAGGCGCGAGCGGAGATGGGCGAGATGCGCGTCGCGGCCGGCTTTCGACAGATCGCTCCAGCGATCGTCATAGTCGTGGCGGCCAACGCCGGTGGCGTTTTCCGGCTCGTCCTTCAGATTTTCCTCGAAATAGCTCTTGAAGAAGTCCTGGATGGGCACAGCCGGCGACTGGGCGGAGGAGTGGACAGAGAAGAGCAGGGAACAGGCAAGGAGAATAACGAATCGAGCGGTCAGCAAGGTTTTCATGATGGCCTCATTTGCGGAGAGGGATTGTACAACAGGCTGGCTTGGGCCGGGGACGTCTGCGAGCGGGCGCGGCGATTTGCGAGTTACCTTTTGTCAAAGCGTTCTCAGAAAGGTAAGAAATGGCAAAAAACCGCGAGGGTGCAGTTTCCGCAAGAAACAAAGGTTTGTACTACTATCGCGCCCTACGTCCCCGGTAGAATCTAGATTGACTATCGAAGGCCACCACTCCGGTGCGATACCCGCGGCGGAGAGAATGGCAAACGGCGGCGCCAGCTGGGCGCCGGCAACGCTTCCCTCTACGGGGCAACGACGTTGGGTACACGCATCTTCAAAAACGCAACGAAGCGGCGTTCGGCGCGAGGCTTCAGCCTCGTCGAACTGCTTGTGTCGGTAATTATCCTGGTGATTCTGGCGGCGATTTCCGTGCCGACTTTGCTGCAAGCCTACCGGTCGTATCAACTGAGCGACGCGGCGTCGAAATTGTCCGGGATGATGAAGACCACGCGGTTCAGCGCCATTCGAAAGAACACGCCTATTAGCTGTGTAGTTCAGCAGAACGGAACGGCGTGGACGGTGTGGGCGGATTTGGACAATGACGGCAACGTGGAAACGACCGAGCCACAGATTCTTATCACTGGATTGGTGCAGATGCTGGACGCAGGCTCGGTGCCGCCACCGGACGCGATTGTGACGGCGGTGGGCCCGGCCAGTCCGGGGATCAACGTGCTATCGCCCGGCAACGTCGCAGTTAGGTTTGACCAAAGGGGAGCGCGGCAGTTTCCCGGAGCACCGTCGGTCGACGTTTTTTACTTGGGGAATACGTCGATCGGCGATTTGGGATTTCGAGCCATCGTGCTTATGCCGTCCGGAACCGTTCAGGTCTGGCGAGCGGGAGTGGGCGGCCCGTGGACGAGGGTGAGCTAAGGTGCAACGCGGGAACAAGAGGGAGCAGTTCACCGGCCTGCGGCGGAGATACGGGAAAAATTCGCGCGGCTTTTCGCTGGTGGAATTGCTCATCGCCACGGTCATTTTGTTGGTTGGCCTGGTGGGGATTGCGCAACTCGTTCCGGCTTCGATTTTGATTAACCAACGAGGCAGGTTGGATTCAACGTCGCTTGTGTTTGCGCAGCGTGAAATGGATCAGATGCTGGTGCACCCGTTGACGGATACCAGCTTTCTCGAAGCGAATGGGGCATTCTGCCCCGGCGGGTTCTGCAGCCTGGGCGATGCGTCCTCGCCGGGCGCCGTTGAGGGCAACAACGTAATTTGGGTGAGCAACCGGCCGTTTATCGATTTTTCGGGGGCGCCGGTAGACAACTTCAGTTTTACGTATACCGACCCGAACGATCCCTTTGCCGTGACATATGACGTTCGTTGGGCGGTGGTGACGACCGTAAACGGTTCGTCCATTACGGGCAAACGATTTTTCGTTGGTGTACGGCAATTGAACGGGAGCAATTTTGTTCCGGCGGTTACGCTGGACGCGATGATCGAACAATGAGCGCGCGCAGACCAACTCGTACCCGGGGATTTTCTTTAGTCGAGCTGATGACGGCATTGGCGATTCTGCTCATCGTCTGTGGCTTTGCGTTCGAGCTGTTGACGATTTCGATGAAGAAGTATCATTCCGATTCGCAGCTGTTGAACACGTTTCAGGAAGCGCGTTTTGGGTTGGACCAGATGGTGCGCGACATCAACGACTCCGGATTTCCGTCGCGAACCACCATTCAAGCGTCATCCGCGCCTCCGTTTCAGCGCTATGCGGCGGCGCCGTTCGCGTGGGGACCGGCCGGAACGTATCCCAATTCTCCGTGCGCGATCGGGTCGAGCTGCACGACGCCGAACGGATACGACCTGATCATCGAAACAGACATTGATCCGCAGAACCATGTGGGAATCGTGGAATGGGTTCGGTACGAATTGATTGGAACGACGCTCTATCGAGGAGTTGTCCCGAAGAGCAATAGTCCTGCGACCGATCCAGATGCAGCGACGAGCGGTTCTCTGGTTCCCTACGTGCAAAACGTGATGAACAATCCTCCTGCGGCGCAACTGGCTACCCTGCAAGCGCAATATCCGGCGATGTTCCCGAGCGGTCCGGTGCCGATTTTTCAATATTTCTGTGAATCGACGCCGCAGCCTATTGACTGCACGAGTACATCGCCGCCGCCAATGACAGACGATCCGACGCATGTCGTAGCGGTGGTGGTTACGCTGATTGTGCAAGCGCCGACGTCGGACATGACGACGGGGCGGCTGCAACTTGTGCAATTGAAGGGCGAGGGGCGGCGGTTGAATCCGGATAACTGATGGTCGAGAAGAGGCCGAGCGGTTGAGAGAGAAAGGGAAAATTCGGAGCAGGCGAAAACAGGCGGGCGTCGCCTTGTTGCTGGCGATTTTCGTTTTGCTGCTGGTCGCGGTCGTCGGAATTGCGATGATGGCCACATCCGGTACGGAAACATCGCTGACCGCGAATTACCGGTCGTCAACGTCCGCGTATTACGCCGCGCTCGCCGGACTGGAAGAAGGCAGAGGACGGCTGCTGCCAAAAAACCCGAACTATTTGAGTTGCTGTCTTCCACCGTTCGGGTCCACGTTGCCGCTGGGGCAGGTCATCTATATAACGAATCCTCTTGCGGGCGATCCGGTTACCGCCGATCCAACGAACTACGGCGATCCCAGAGCATACCCGGATACCGAGTACGCGACGGAGTTTCGCGATTCCTACAATCCGCCGTCGTCGGTCACCAAAGTGCCTTCGGTGCAGGTTTTAGGCGGGTTCGCGAATCCTTTGTACAAATGGGTGCGCATCAACGGAATCGACGAAGAGGCGATTTTGGTCGACGTGAACAGCTCGAATTCGGGATCGGATTGGTTCGGCCAACTGAATTTCGCGCAGCCGATTTATTTTGACGGAAAGAACCTGACACGGACGGTGACCCCATATCAGGCGTTCTCGGTCACAGCGCTTGCGGCGCTGCCGGATGGAAGTACAAAGGTGCTGCAATACGTTGTCGGCCCGGTGACTTTGCAAATTCCAGTTTCAGCGGCGTTGACGATCGCCGGACCTGGCTCAGTCGGGAACGTAGCTGTATTCAATCAACCGTCGATGCCAACCTATACATTTTCGATTCACGGAGATGACCAGGCACCCGGCAACAACGGTGCGTTGACTTGTCCCGTGAAACCATCGCTTCCGGCAATCGGGGTACTGAACGGGGCCGACTACACGAACGTCCACGACAACACGCTGGTGGCGCCCCAACCCGGGAACTACACTGGCGGCGGCGTACCCACCCCGAGCGTTTCCAATCCATATGTGCATCCACAAAATTCGACGGTAGATATGACCGACCCGATTTCACTTTCTCTTTTTTTGCCGGTGGTTCAAAACGCCGCGGATTCGGTGCTAAACGGCCCGCGGACGGAAGCGGACATGCCGTCGGCGATGACTCCGTCGAATCCGATGACGGTGTACGTCAATGGAGATCTCTCTCTCACGGGTTTCACGGGCTATGGACTTCTAGTCGTCAGAGGGAACCTTACATACAGTGGCGATTCCGGTTGGAAGGGATTTGTGATCGTATTGGGCGGCACGATTACAGCAACTAACGCCCCAGGTAGCAGCGGCGAATTTGACGGCGCAGTTTATTTGGCGAATCTGGCAACCGGCGGTGGCGGCGCGACACTTGCCGCGCCGACGTACAATGCAGCGAACCATGCAGGAAATGGAATTTATTACCACTCGTGCTGGATATCAGCTGCGCTGAAGCCGTTTGCGTACAAGGTCGTATCGTTCCGCGAAATTCCGTATCCATGAGCAATTGGACGAGTTTTGGTGCCCCCTCCCGCCAAGCTGTATAATGGACTGATGCAGACAAGCCGGAATAGCGCGCAGGGCGATGCCGCAATGCACGGCACAACCGTGCTCTGCGTGCGCAAAGATAACAAAGTGGTGCTGATCGCCGATGGGCAAGTGACGATGGGCGATCACGTGATGAAGCATTCGGCGAAGAAGACGCGGCGGCTTTATCAAGACAAAGTGGTTGCGGGATTTGCAGGCTCGACGGCGGATGCAATTTCATTGTTCGAACGATTCGAAGGCAAGCTGCAGGAATTTTCAGGAAACTTGCAGAAGGCGTCGGTTGAGCTGGCAAAAGAATGGCGGAAAGACCGGGCCTTGCGTCACCTGGAAGCTTTGCTGATTGTTGCTGATACCAAGGGAACGTTTATTTTGTCCGGGAATGGCGACGTGATTGAGCCGGATGACGGGCTCGTGGCAATCGGTTCCGGCGGGACGTACGCACTTTCCGCGGCACGGGCGCTGGTAAAACATTCCAAGTTGAGCGCGAAGGATCTTGCGCTTGAGGCGATGCGCATAGCCAGCGAGATTTGCATTTACACCAACGCGAACTTTACAGTGGAAGAGTTGTAAGGAAACGAGCAAGGCGCACTTCTGATCCGCAAAGACTGATACTCTAAGACAACCCATGGCAAGCAAGTCCGATAAAGAACTGATATTCATGCCGAACGGAGCAGCAGCCGCTCCGGGCGAAGGCGAAGAATTTCTGCCCGCACTGGATGAGATGACGCCGCGCGAGATTGTGGCGGAGCTCGATAAGTACATTGTTGGGCAAGGGGCGGCGAAGCGCGCCGTAGCAGTGGCTCTGCGCAACCGGGTGCGGCGGCAGAAGTTGCCGGCGGAAATGGCGGAAGATATTCTGCCGAAAAATATTTTGATGATTGGTCCGACTGGCGTGGGCAAGACGGAAATTGCGCGGCGGCTCGCGCGGTTGGCGGGATGTCCGTTTGTGAAAGTGGAAGCGTCGAAGTACACGGAGGTTGGGTACGTAGGGCGCGACGTCGAATCGATGGTGCGCGATCTCGTCGAGACTTCGATCGATATGGTCCGCGAAGAAAAATTGGATGAGGTCGCGGACCGCGCGGAACAAGCAGCGGAAGAGCGCGTCCTGGATTTGCTCTTGCCGCCACCACCGCCTCCGCCGCCGGGTACGCCGGACAGCGAAGCGGCCAGCCAGCGCGAGATGAATCAGAGGTCGCGCGAAAAATTCCGCGTTCAGCTGCGCGAAGGCAAGCTCGACGAACGGATGGTGGACCTTGAGGTACGCGAGCGGCAGATGCCGTCGTTCGAAATCATTTCGAACCAGGGCGTCGAAGAGATGGACGTCAATCTGAAAGACATGCTGAGCGGCATGTTCGGACAGCAGAAGAAAAAGCGGAAAATGACGGTGGCGGATGCGTTCGAATATCTGATCCAGGAAGAAGAGAGCAAGCTGCTCGACATGGATCAGGTGACGCGAATTGCAGTGGAACGCGCCGAGCAAATGGGAATTATTTTCATCGATGAGATCGACAAAGTGGCGGGGCGCGAATCAGGTCACGGGCCGGACGTCTCGCGCGAAGGCGTGCAGCGGGATATTTTGCCGATCATCGAGGGCACGACGGTCAATACACGTTACGGAATGATCCGCACCGATCACATTCTGTTTATTGCGGCGGGCGCGTTTCATGTGACGAAACCATCGGATTTGATTCCTGAGTTGCAAGGGCGCCTGCCGATTCGCGTCGAGTTGCAATCGCTGAAGGAAGAAGACTTCATCCGGATTCTAACGGAGCCGAAGAACGCGCTGATCAAGCAGTATGTGGCGCTGCTGGAGACCGAAGGCATCAAGCTGAATATTACCGAGGACGCTGTGGCTACCGTGGCGAAGTTTGCGACGACCGTAAACGAGCAGACGGAAAATATCGGGGCGCGGCGTTTGCACACGATTCTGGAAAAGGTTCTCGACGACATTTCCTTCGAAGCGCCGGACCTGAAGAAGAAAAATGTGAAGGTGGATGCAGCGTATGTGACGAAGCAACTCGCCGATATTGTGAAGAATCAGGATTTGAGCCGCTACATTCTCTAATCATCGAAAATGAAAAATGGAAATTAGCAAAGCGGAACGAGCCCTCTCCAACCGGCTGATTCGGACGGGTGCGTTTGCGCTCTGGTCTGTGCTGGCTGCGATATTTTTTTGTGCAGCGTGCGGAGCTCCGGGAGAACCGACTCCGCCCTCGCCGCCAATCCCCGCCGCCATTACCGATCTCGCGGCCCGTCAGTCTGGCGACGGAGTATTGCTGACTCTGACTTTGCCTACGAGGACGGTGATGAACGAGCGCCTTACCGAACCGCCGGCAGTGGAAATTTTCCGCGGTACCGTCAAGCCGGATGGCAAACCTGACAACAAATCGTTCCAGCTGGTTTACACGTTGCCTGGCGCGCTGCTCGACACCTACACGAACGAAAAGCACATTCAATTCAAAGATCCGATTGCGCCGCAGGAGATTCAATCACGCCCTGGAGCGCTGCTGGTGTATCGGGTGCGCACGCGCGCGGCGAAGAAGCGCGATTCGGCGGATTCGAATACGGTGACAGTAAAAGTGTTTCCTGTGCCAGAGCGAATCACGGCCGTTGACGCGAAGGTGACAGAAGGCGCGATTGAATTGAGTTGGGGTGCGCCAAAAAAGACGTCGGCCGGTGCAGCGCTGGAGGGCCTTACCGGTTATCGCGTTTTGCGTGGAGAAATTGACCCGGCCAGCTCCGATGCGGCGGCGCACGATATCGCCCAGGCAAAATGGAAGTCGGCGCTGACACTGGTGGCGCCGGCGCCGGAAAATTCCTATCGCGACACGCTGTTCGAATTTGGCAAGACGTATCTGTATGTTGTCCGCTCCGTAGCTCTGACGCCAGAGGGCCCGGTCGAGTCGGATGATTCCGCACCGGCCATTGTGACGCCGCGTGACACATTTTCCCCTGCCTCCCCGCAGAACGTCGTTGCTGCGTTGACAACTCCGCCTGGAGAGGCCCCGTCGGTGGATTTGTCGTGGTCCATCAATCTGGAAAACGATTTAGCCGGATACCGCGTTTACCGGAGTGACTCTCAGGATGCGCGCGGCCAGCTTTTGACCACAGATTTGTTGCCCGCACCCGCCTATCGTGATATGTCAGTGCAACAGGGGCATCGGTATTGGTACAGTGTGACGGCTGTGGACCGCGCAGGGAACGAGAGTGCGCCCACAACGGTCGCGGCCGATCTGACGCAACTTTCGCAATAGCTGAGGGTTAGTTTCGTTTTTGAACGCTTGGGAGCCTAGCAACCCATGATTTTTGCCGCGCATTTGCCCGGCTACAAAGTGTACGACGCGCTGAAGGATTCAGCGTTTCGAATGGGTGTGTGCGTTGGATTATGCCTGTTCGCCGTGTTTGCGTCTTGGGTCGTCGTGGCGAACCGATTTTCGATGTTCGATCGCGTCGCGATGGAGCGAAATATTGTTGCGGCGGCGGCGATGATCTTGCTGGCTGCTTTGCCGATTCTTCGATTCATTCGCCGCCCTGGAAGTTTGCTCGGTTCTGGCTTGACGGCGTGGGCCATCTTCAGTTTTCTTTATCGCATCATTTGTCTTTTCTTTGAGGGGCTTTCGTTTTGGCATGGCGCCTGGCAGGTTTTTGTGGCCGGAATGGTGCTGTACCTGATTGCGGCGACGCTCGCGTGGATCGTTGGTCTTGTGTGGCGGGTACGTGCGTCGCATTCTGGGTCGCGCGAGAATCATCAACTGACCTGATACACTCTCCACATGAAATTTTGCCGGTTCGTCGCCAAGGATTCGTCCGCGCCGCGCTTCGGAATTCTGGATGGAAATGGCGTCGCGGAAATCGCCGCAGCGCCGTGGGCGGCGGCCCGGCCGGATAAAACCGGAAAATCATTCGAACTGGCAAACGTCAAGCTGCTTGCGCCGGTCGCACCTTCCAAGGTCGTTTGCGTTGGGCGCAACTATGCGGCTCACGCCGCCGAACTGGGGAATGATGTTCCCAAAGAGCCGCTGATATTTCTGAAGCCGCCGAGCTCGATTATCGGCACGGGTGACGCAATTGTTCTTCCTAAGTATTCGAACCGGGTGGAACACGAAGGAGAGCTTGGGCTGGTTGTCGGGCGAAGGGCTTCTCGCCTTTCCGAGAGCGACAACGCGCTTTCCTATTTGTGCGGCTATACGTGTGTGAATGACGTCACCGCTCGCGATCTCCAAAAAGCCGACGTGCAGTTTACGCGAGCGAAAGGATTCGACACGTTCTGCCCCGTCGGGCCGCACATCGAGGCGGATTTGATTCCTGCGGACGTGGCGGTGGAATGCCGCGTGAATGGAGCGCTTCGCCAGGCCGGCAGAACGTCGCTCATGATTTTTCCCGTAGAGTTCATTGTGCGTTGGATTTCGCGGATGATGACGCTGGAACCGGGCGACTTGATCGCGACGGGAACTCCTGCCGGGGTCGGGCCTTTGCTTGCTGGTGACACAACCGAGGTCTCGGTCGAGGGCATCGGCGTGTTGTCCAATCCGGTGCATCCGACACAACCCTGATGCCGCAAGCACCCAAAAGTTCCGATAAAATATGTAACTTCACAGTCGCTTGGGAGTCTGCGCGTTGAGAAATTTGTTTGCCGACCCGAAAACTGTACTTGCTCTTGCCCTGGCAATCCTTGCCGGCATTGGCGTCATTTTCTACGCTTTCTTTCGGCCGGCTGCTGACCCGGAAGAAGCCGAGCGCAAGCGGCGTCTGCACTTGAATCAGATTGGACGAATCGCCGAAGGTCAAGTCGTCGAGTTGATGGAGCATCCGGCTGAAGAAGCTCCTGCATCGAAAGGGCTCTTCGGCTCGAAGCCACGACCGCTTGCCGGACGTTTGCGGCACATCGTTTCGTACAGCTATTCGATTTCCGGAGTGACGTATCAAACCGGCCAGGACATTACCGGACTCGAAAGCCAGGTGCGCCTCGAGCGGCTTGTCGCTGGCCAGCCCGCCAGCATCAAGTACGATCCTTCGAATCCGGTCGATTCGATCCTCGTTGCGGACGATTGGTCGGGCTTGCGGTGATCGCCGCGGCCAAACTCCTACTGACTCACCAAATTCTGCGCTATTCTCGTCCCGGCAAATGGTGAACGGCCGGAGTCGCATATGAAAATGGTGCTGGCCTCAACTTTTGTGGTAATTCTCACTGTGGCGATGGCCCTCGCGGCGATGTACGCGCTCGTGATAACCACCGAATACGTGACTGCCATTCAATCCACGCCGCCTCGAATCGCGGCCATTGGCGCCGAGTTGTTGCTTGGAGTGGTATTGCTGCTCGGCACGGTCTGGGTCGCCACTCATTTCGCTGTGCGAATATTCGGCGTAAAGAATCTGCCGTCTGACGGAGGTCCGCTTGGCTGAGAAGAATATGCGCGCGCCGATTAAGAAGTCCGCGGCGGAACGGTTGCAGGAATTGCGGCGGCGCAGCGATGAAGCCGAAGCCGGAGGCGGCGCCGAGCGGCGAGAGAAAGAGCATAAAGCCGGCAAACTCACCGCGCGTGAACGCATTCAACTTCTTTTGGATGAAGGAACGTTCGAAGAGCTGGATAAATTTGTCCGGCATCGCTGCACGGATTTCGGCATGGAAGATCAGCGGCCCGCGGGCGACGGATTCGTCACTGGATTTGGCCGTATTGACGGCCGGCTCGTCTATGCATTCGCGCAGGATTTTACGGTATTCGGCGGATCACTCTCCGAAACCAACGCGCAGAAAATCTGCAAAATCATGGACCTGGCGATGCGTGCCGGCGCTCCCGTGATTGGACTGAATGATTCCGGCGGCGCGCGGATTCAGGAAGGTGTGATGTCTCTTGCTGGATACGCGGACATTTTTCTCCGCAATACGTTGGCGAGCGGCGTGGTGCCGCAAATCAGCGCCATTATGGGGCCGTGCGCGGGTGGCGCCGTCTATTCCCC
>Ga0075426_10003129_pt1 | contig 11823 bp, 14 predicted proteins | sample SoiMethybrSBSTD5_FD_75304 | JGI IMG/M metagenome (GOLD analysis project Ga0075426, IMG submission 75304) | Bulk soil microbial communities from a Populus tree surrounding site in Tennessee, USA - Soil MetaG P. TD hybrid SBSTD5 | ecosystem: Environmental > Terrestrial > Soil > Tree plantation...
AGCGTTTCTCACTTGTATCCGCGATTGGATCATGACGCGACCAACACGAGCATCGCTGGATTCAATGCCGATCGAGAGGAAGCCGTGGGCAGAGCCGCGCCTTAGCACGCACCCTTCGATGACGGCGCTGACGCGGAGCGTGTTAGGCGTTGCGGATGCGATGGTCTTGTTGCAAGGCGTCGGCGGTTCGACGGGGGGCATAGGTGGTGGCGGTCCGAATGGTAGCCGGGCCGGTCCGTCGGTGACGCCCCAGGGCGGCGCTGCGAGTCAACCGCAGCATTGATCCTTACGAACTCTCTGCCGATGATGTCGACGCACGATTCGAGCGGGGGCGCACGGAACATTGGCGCCCCCGTTTGCGCGTCCGCCCCCTATCCAGAGACACATTGGCGTTGCGGCCTCGTTGACGGCGTCACGACCGGCTCCAGCTCAAAGCTCATTGACACTGAGTGTCGAGCAGAGCTACGCCTTGCGAAGGGTCGGTTGAGTCGCGGTCCCGGCTATGAGACGGCCCCGCGCCTGACGCGACAGCGACTGGCACGCGTTGGTGCGATGTTGAAGCTTCGCGAGCACGCACGGTACCATATGCATGCCGCGGGCGTCGTGGCGCCCGACGGCCGCGCCTGGCTTTTGACAGGCGAGACGGGCTGCGGAAAATCGACGCTTACCTACGCCTTAGCGCGCCGTGGCTGGCCGGTGTTAGGCGAAGACGGTGTGGTGCTTCAGCACGACTCGATAGGCGTTATCGCGCATGGCTGGCACGATTTGCTGCGCGTTAGCATCGAACTCGCCGAATGGTTTCCCGAGCTCCGAGACCACGAGTCGCAGGTGGATTGGCAGGACACGCGTCATCGAGTGGCCGTCGGAGCGACGTTCAATAAACGAGCGCCCGTCGCCGGCATGGTGGTCCTTCAGCGCGATTCGCGCGATGCGTTGTCTCCGATCACGTCGACGGCGGCACTAGCGACACTTGTGCGTCAGGCGACGTTCCTGTTCGTACCTGACAATCACGCGCAGTCGCACCTCTCGGTCCTGCGCGACCTTGTGGAGTCAGTTCCCTGCTTTACGCTGCACCATTCACCCGCCCAGTTGGCGTGCATCGACGCCACCATTCTGGGGGCGTGCGCGTGACACGCTACCGCATTGTTCCCGACGCACTCTCCGCGTCGCTCAGCGACGGCGCGGTGCTGCTCAACCTGTACACGAAACGCTATTTCTCGCTCAACGATACGGGCTCCCGAATCTGGTCGCTGCTCGAGCACCAGGCGTCCGAAGAGGAAATCGTCGAAACGCTGGTTCGAGAGTACGACGTAGAGAAACCCGAAGCCGCGCGAGCAGTCAATCGGTTGCTCGACGACCTCGTCGCCGAGCGACTCATCGAACCTACATCGGTGTGAGGTACGCCGTGCGGCCAGTCAGATCGATGTCCTTCGTGTGCATCGCGGCACTCGCTGCATGTTCGAGCTCGTCCGTCGCTCCCGGCATCGGCACCGCACCCACGTTCGTGTACGTGTCGGATGCGACGGGGCCGTCGCAGCTTTATCTCTTTCGCCACGACAGCTCGATTCAAATCACCAACGATGCGGGCAACGACACGGATCCGCGCAGCGCCGCCTCGCTCCTCGTGTTCACGTCCGATCGCGACGGAAACCAGGAGATCTACATTTCCGACACCCTCGGCGCCGTGCAACATCGCGTCACCAACAATGGGGCGAACGATTTCGAGCCGGCGTTGAGTCCGAACGGCGCCCTCATCGCATTCACGAGCAACCGCTCGGGACTCCCTCGCATTTGGATCGTTCCGGCGCCGGCTCTCTCGGACACCGGTTTCCCGACGGCAACGGCGCTGGCTACCGGCACCGATGCAACCGTGCCCGAGCAGTCGCCGGCATGGAGCCCCGACGGATCACAGCTGGCGTTCACGTCGACGCGCAGTGGAGTGTCGCAGGTATTCACGGTCGCGGCGGCGGGCGGCAGCGCGACACAGGTCAGCCACGAGGCAGGCGGCGCATTCTCACCGATCTGGTCGACTGATGGAACGTCAATCATCTACGAGTCGGGCTCCGGGCTGCCGACGATCCAGCGCGTGAACGTGAATACCGGCGCCGTCAAGCAACTGGCGAGCGACAGTCTCGGCATCGGCCAGCCGACATGCAATGGCAAGCTGTGTTTGGGCGTTACCAACCCATCGGACACGTCGGGCGCAATCGTGTCGTTCACGATGTCATCCTCAAAAACGACGGTGGTGTTGACCCGCGTGTCCAACGAGCGTCAGCCGGCATTTCTCGTTGCTCCGTAACGCGCGCTCAGCGTACATTGCGCGCGTGGCGCGCGAATTCAGTTTTTCCGCACACCGCGACTGACGTGTGGTCGCCGGATCTGTTGAGCGTCGAGCGAGTCCACGTGCTCCAGCTGCTCGTGTGGAGCGTGGCGAGTTTCGTACTCGGCATCGGGGTGATCGTCGCGTTCCGTGCACGAGCGGCGCGCGCGCCCCTCGCATTGTGGTTCGCCGCGGCGATGGCGGTGTCCGGCGCCGTCGAGTCCCTGTTCGCGCTCGTGCGCTGGCACGGACTCGGGGAGCGCGATTTTGCGAGCGCGCTTCGCCTCACGGCGCACGTGCGGCTGGCGATGATCGGGGAAGTGTGGTTGTTCGCCGGGGCGACGATGCTCGTGTGCGTCGGTATCCTGCTGGCGAAGCGCCTGGACGTGACGGGCGTCGGGGTGGCGCTCGTCGCGCACGCCGGCGTGTTGTTCATCCTGGATCGTCTCTTTTTGTCGCGCCTCACGCCCGGCGCCTAACGCAATGGCGGCGGGAGGATTCTCCGATGGCTGAACTCACCCTCGATCTGCGCGGCGTGCCGCGATCCACGGCTTACGCCGACCTCGACGCGCATCTCGGCGCCGTGCTCGAGGGCATTCACGATCGCGTCGCGGTGATGGCCACGATGTCGGCCGTGCTGCATCACGGCTTCGGCTTTTTGTGGACCGGATTCTACCGAGTCCTGGATCCGGGCCGCCTTCTCGTGGTCGGACCATACCAAGGGACGCTCGGCTGCCTAACGATAGAGTTCGGTCGCGGGGTGTGCGGCCAGGCGGCGGCCACGCGGCGAACGGTGGTGGTGCCCGACGTGCGGGAGTTCCCCGGCCACATCGTGTGCGACGCGCGCTCGCGGTCGGAAATCGTCGTGCCCGTGTTCGATGAGCGGCGTGACCTGATCGCCGTGTTGGACATCGACGCCGAGACCGTGCACGCATTCGGCGATGACGATGCCGCGGGCCTCGAGCTGCTGGTGCGCCGTTTCGCTCGCCCGGCCCTCGCCTCACGATGAACGGTTACTCGGACCGCATCAGCCACGCGCTCGCGTTCGCGGCCAAGCACCACGACCAGCAGGTGCGGCGCGGGACGCGGCTGCCGTATTTCACGGCGGCGCCTAACGTGGCAGTGATCCTGTCGCGGTACGACCGCGACGATGACACGGTGGTCAGCGGCGCGTTGCGCGATGTCGTGCAGGACTACGTGCGGGACGGTGCGTCGGTGGAAATGCTCGAAGTCCGAATCGGCGAGAAGTTCGGGGCGCCCGTCCTCGCGGCGCTGCTGGGCGTCGTCGAGCGGCGCCATGATGATTTTGGCGTCGAGATGTCGCTGGAGGAGCGGCGCACCGACCTCGTGAACCGCCTCGCCGGCGCGGATGAGCGAGGACGGTGGGTGATGGCAGCGGTCGTCGTGCACGCCGCCGGCACCCTGCTCGCCGATCTGTCGCGCACCAGCTTTCCGGGAACCGTGTGGACGCACGCGACCGATGGCGCCGGGCGCGAGAGCACCATGCGGTGGCTCCGCGGCGTGCACCAACGCCTAACGGTTGCCGGATTCGCGGCGCCGATCATGACCGAGCTGGGCGAGATGCTGGCGTCGCTGGAGGAGCGAGCGGCGCTGTTGGAGCGCGGCCGATCGACGGTCAGGTAGTCGCCGCGACCGAGCTTGGCCGCGCGGCTTCATCGTTAGGCGTGGGGTACGCCCGGGCGACGTACTCGTCGAGGATGGACAGGAACTCGGCGACGATGCGATCGCCCTTGAGCGTGACGGCGAGTCTGCCGTCGATGTACACGGGGGCCTTGGGCTCCTCGAAGGTGCCGGGCAGCGAGATGCCGATGTTCGCGTGTTTCGACTCGCCCGGACCGTTCACGACGCACCCCATCACCGCCACTCGCATTTCCTCGACACCCGGATGACGCGTCCTCCAGACGGGCATCTGCTCACGCAGATACGTCTGAATGTCCTCGGCCATGTGTTGAAAGAACGTCGATGTCGTGCGGCCGCACCCTGGACACGCCGACACCTGCGGCGTGAACGTGCGCAACCCGAGGGATTGAAGGATCTGCTGCGCAATGTGCACTTCTTCGGCGCGATCGCCGCCCGGGCGCGGCGTCAACGACACACGAATCGTGTCGCCAATACCCTCTCCGAGGAGAATCGAAAGCGCCGCCGTGCTCACCACCGTGCCCTTCATGCCCAGGCCTGCTTCCGTAAGGCCAAGGTGCAGGGGATAATCGCAGCGGACCGCGAGAAGTCGGTAGACATCGACCAAGTCGCGAACGCCAGAGACCTTTGCGGACAGAATGATGCGATCGTGCGCGAGCCCCGTTTCTTCGGCGAGCTGAGCCGAACGCAGCGCGCTCTCGAGCATGGCCTCGATATAGACGTCGCGAGCATCGCGCGCGCTCGTGCTCCGGGCGTTCTCGTCCATGAGGGTCGTGAGGAGATCCTGGTCGAGCGAGCCCCAGTTCACTCCGATACGGACGGGCTTGTCGTTCGCGACGGCGATCTGCACTATCGTACGGAAGTTTTCGTCGCGTCGCTTGCCGCCCACATTGCCGGGATTGATCCGGTACTTTGCGAGCGCGCGGGCGCACGCGGGATAGCGGTCGAGCAGTAGGTGCCCGTTGTAGTGGAAGTCGCCGATGAGCGGGACTTGAACACCGGCATCGGACACGCGATGGGCGATTTCCTCGACGGCGGCGGCGGCTTCCGGTGTGTTGACGGTAATGCGTACGAGCTCGGATCCGGCTCGAGCGAGAGCGATGACCTGCGCCGCGGTTGAGGCGGCGTCCGCAGTATCGGTGTTGGTCATGGACTGCACGACCACCGGATGGGAGCTCCCGATCTGGATACCGCCCACCACCGTGGTGACGGTGTGTCGGCGAGGCGCGAAGGTCATGCGCGAAAACTAACGGGACTGAAGAGCGAAGGGATGCGGCCGTGGCGAGGTGCGCCCAAGGACCGTTGTCCATCGCAGAAACTCTACTCTACTGGAGCTGCCACATGGCTGAAGACATTGAGCACCCACCACGGGCCTACAACACCGAGGATGTGGCGGCACAGGCTCCAGCGCCGAAGAAGCGACGCTTCAAGTGGAAGCGCTATGTCGCCATCGTGTTCCTGATTCCCATTTTGCTCTTCGTGCTCTACGGCTGGTCGACGCTCACGTTTTCGTACGGGCACGGCGAGCGGTCCGGATACGTGCAGAAGTTCGCCAAGGAAGGATGGGTGTGCAAAACATGGGAAGGCGAGTTAGCCATGGCGAATTTGCCCGGCACCATGCCGCAGATCTTCCACTTCACAGTGCGAGACGAGGCGGTGGCGAAACAAATCGAACAGAACATGGGCAAGCGCGTATCGCTCACCTTCGAGGAGCACCGCGGGGTGCCCACATCGTGCTTTGGAGACACGGAGTTCTACGTAACCTCCGCTCAGATTGGGCAATGACTGCCGGGCGTCGTTGCCCACACGCGGTATTGCTGGCCTAGCGTCCTAACCGTATATTCTGGCCCGCACCACCCGAATCGCAGGTGCAGACCCGGGCGGCTCGCTGCGCCCGGGTTTTCTGTCTCCGTCACCATTCCGGAGTTGGACATGCGTGTCACAGGCAAGGTGAAGTGGTTCAATGACGCCAAGGGGTACGGCTTCATCACTCCAGACAATGGCCAGAAGGACTGCTTCGTCCACTACAGCGCCATTCAAGGCAGCGGATTCAAAACGCTCGCCGAGGGCGACGCCGTGGAGTTCGACATCGTCGATGGGCAGAAAGGCCCTGCTGCGGAGAACGTGACCAAGCGGGAGTAAGGCATCGGCGCTTCGGTACGTGGAACGGGGGACGCCGATCGGCGTCCCCCGTTTGCGTTCAGCGGGATGCGACGAAGTTTTACGATAGCGCGGTGTGGGCGGCGGCGAGCTGCTCGCGCAATGCGCGAGGCCCGGTGCCTCCCTCGACGTCGCGCCGCTCGACAGATGCGGCTGGTGAGAGTGCGTCGAACACATCGCCGGAGAACAGCGCATGCGCCGCGAGGAAGGACTTGAGAGGAAGGCTGTGTAACTCGACGCGGCGCTCTTCGCTCTCGCGGACTAACCGACCGACGCTCGCGTGTGCCTCACGGAACGTGGCGCCCTTGCGAACGAGATAGTCGGCGAGATCGGTGGCCATCATCGCGCTCGAGAGCGCGGCGTGCATGCGATCGGCGCGGAACGTCAGCTCGCCGAGTGCTCCCGCCACCGCCGGCAGCACGAGGCACATCGTGTCGACGGCATCGAAGAGCGCGCGCTTGTCGTCTTGCAGATCCTTGTTGTATCCACTCGGCAGACCCTTGAGTGTGGCGAGCAACGCCGTGAGGTCGCCGAGGACCCGCGCGCTGGCGCCGCGCGCGAGCTCCAGCGCATCCGGGTTGCGCTTCTGCGGCATCATGCTCGAGCCGGTGGTGAAGGCATCGCCGAACTGGACGAATCCGAATTCGCTGCTGCCGAAGAGCACGAGATCTTCGGCGAGCCGCGACAGGTGCGTGCCGAGGAGCGCGATCGTGAACATCAACTCGGCGACAAAATCGCGGTCGCTCACGGCATCGACGCTGTTCGGGCTCAGGCGATCGAAGCCGAGGCTGCCCTGGAGCAGGAGGCGTGAGATCGGGTAGGCGCATCCGGCGACGGCCCCCGCGCCTAACGGAAGACTCGCGGTGTCGCGCGCCGTCTGCGCGAGGCGCGCGCGGTCGCGGTCGAGCGGCCAGAAGTGCGCCAGCATCCAATGCGCGGCGGCGATCGGTTGGGCGCGCTGCATGTGCGTGTACGCGGGCATGAGCGTGCCGTCCTGGTGCAGCGTTTCGGCGTGGCCGAGCATGACGTGCTGGAGGCCGCGGACATGGGCGTCGAGCACGACACACGCATCCATCGCCCAGAGGCGCGTCGCCGTGGCGACTTGATCGTTCCGGCTGCGTCCGGTGTGCAGTTTGGACGCCAGGTCTCCCACCTCCTCGTGGAGAAGGCGGTCGATCATCGTGTGTACGTCTTCATCGGACAACACAGGCGTGGCGCCGGCTTTGAGGCGTGCGGCAACCGCATCGAGTCCGCGCTCGATGCGCTGGCTTTCCTGCACCGTTAGGACGCCCGCGCTCCACAGGGCAACGGCCCATGCCTTGGACAGGCGCACGTCGAACGGCCAGAGGCGAAAGTCGACGCCGATGGAGCGGTTGAGCGCGTCGAGGGCGGGCGCTGTGTCTCCGGTGAAGCGTCCACCCCAGAGTTTGTGCGCCGTGGCGTCGGCGCCGACCAGCTTCAAGGACGTCACGCGATGGCGAGCGCTTCGGGCGCTCCCTCGACGGCGGGTGCGTTGTCGGCGGCAGCGTCGGCGAGCTCACGATCCTTCACGGCACGAACGCGCTGCGAGAGGCCGTAGAGACGAATGAACCCGGCGGCGTCGCTTTGTTGATAGACGTCATCTTCGCCGAAGGTGACGAAGCGTTCATCGTAGAGCGCGTGCTCGCTGGCGCGACCGGCGACGGTGACGGTGCCCTTGAACAGGCGCAGCGTGATGGTGCCGGTGATGCGCTGCTGCGTGGTGTTCACGAACGCATCGTACGCCTCGCGCTCGGTGGTCCACCACCGCCCCTCGTACACGAGATCGGCGTAGCGAGGCGCGATGAGATCTTTGGCGGCGAGCGTGCGGCGGTCGAGCACGAGCTGCTCGAGCTCCGAATGCGCGGTGTGGAGCAGTGTGCCGCCCGGCGTCTCGTAGACACCGCGCGATTTCATGCCGACCAGGCGATCCTCGACGAGGTCGATGCGGCCGACGCCGTGGCGTCCGCCGATGGTGTTGAGGGTCTCGACAATGGCAATGGGCGAGAGCCGCTCGCCGTTGACCGAAACCGGCGTACCGGCGAGGAAGCCGATGACGACATCCTCGGGAGCGTTAGGCGCGGTGGCCGGGTTGGCGGTGAGCAAGAAGAGATCGTCCGGCGGCACCGATGCGGGGTTCTCGAGCACTCCGCCTTCATGGGACACGTGCCAGATGTTGCGGTCGCGCGAATAGATCTTGTCGCGTGTGGCAGTGACCGGAACATGGTGCGCGGCGGCGTAGGCGAGCGCGTCTTCGCGGCTCCGGATATTCCACTCGCGCCAGGGCGCGATGACGGGCAGGTCCGGCGCGAATGCGGCGTACGTCAGCTCGAAGCGAACCTGGTCGTTGCCCTTGCCGGTGCATCCGTGGGCGAGGGCATCTGCGTTGACGGCGCGCGCGACCTCCACTTGCCGTTTCGCGATGAGCGGGCGCGCCATGGACGTGCCGAGCAGGTATTTGCGTCCGTAGACCGCACCGGCGCGCAGCGTGGGCCACACGTAGTCGGTGACAAATTCATGGCGCAGGTCTTCGACGTAGCACTCGGCGGCGCCGGAGGCGATGGCTTTTTCGCGGACGCCGGCGAGCTCCTGGCCTTGTCCGATATCGGCGGCGACGCAGACGACGCGCGCACCGTAGTGCTCGCGCAGCCACGGCACAATGATCGAGGTGTCGAGTCCACCCGAGTAGGCGAGGGCGATCGTACGAATCATGACGGCTCCGGCGGGTCAGGATAAATATGCTATGGCAGTGCATATTTACTCTGATGCCCGGGAGGCGTCAAGACGTGTGGCGCCGGGCGGAATCAGGCGAGGAGTGCGATCACGCTTCGGCGAGGGCCTTGAGGCGGCGGATGACTTTCTCTCTCGCGGTGGCGGAGCGGCAGATGATGAGGACGGTGTCCTCGCCGCCGATGGTGCCGATGATTTCGGGCCATTCTTCCGCGTCGAGCGCTTCGCTGATCGGTTGGGCGCCACTGCGGAGGGTATGGAGCACGATGAGCTCACCGACGCCGTCGATGTGGGTGAAGAAGTGTGGCAGCAAGGCGTCGAGGCGCGGCGACTCGTCCTCGGCCGTCGCGGCGACGGCATAGCGGGCGCCGCCGTCGGGCAGCGGCACGCGCGCGATCCGCAACTCGCGGAGGTCGCGCGAGAGCGTGGATTGTGTGACGTCCCAGCCGCGGTGGAGCAGGAGCTTGCGGAGCTCTTCCTGGCTCTCGACGGCGCGTCCTTCGATGAGCTCGCGGATGGTGGCTTGTCGGTCGCGCTTGTTGGCCATGTCAGAGCATACAGCCGACCGGGCCGTGGCGGCCAGGGCTCGTCGCGGCGATTTCGCGCGCCCGACCGGCATTGACAGCACCCGTATGCTTGTTTATGCATAGCTTGTGCATAAAGTCTCTGTCGGTGTGATCGGGGCGAGCGGCTATGCGGGGCGCGAATTGTGCGCGCTGCTCGTGCAGCATCCCGGGACCGAGCTGGCGTTCGCGAGCGCGAACGAGCAGCGCGGGGCGACGACGCGATTCGGGAACCGGTCGGTGACGTTCGTGGCGCACGACGACGCGCCGCTCGACCGTGCGCAGCTCGTGTTCAGTGCGCTGCCGCACGGCGCGTCGAAGCGCTGGGTGGATGCGGCACATGCGGCGGGCGCGAAGGTCGTGGACCTATCGGCGGATCTGCGGCCGGGCCACGCCGGCGGCGCTGGGCAGGTGCCATACGGCCTCACCGAGCTCGCGCGCGACCAAGTGCGCGCGGCGAGCGTGGTCGCGAATCCCGGCTGTTATCCGACCGCCGTGCTGCTCGCGCTCTTGCCGCTGCTCGTGCGTGGGCTCATTGCGCCCGGCGGATGCGTGAGCGTGGTCGGGGCGAGCGGGGTCACCGGCGCGGGCATCGCGCCGCGGCCGGACCTGATGTTCGCGGAGGTGAGCGGCGATTACCGACCGTATGCGTTAGGCAACACGCACCGCCACCTCGCGGAGATGCGCGCGGTGATGCGGGCGCTCGACTGCGATGCGGATCTCGTGTTCACGCCACACCTGCTGCCTGTGGCGCGCGGGATTCTGGCGACGATCACGGTACCGCTGGCGGAGCCGCTCGAAAATCCACTCGCTCTGTGGCGGGCGCATTATGCAGCCGAGCCGTTCGTGGAGATCACGGACGGCGTGCCGGCGCTGCGCGACGTGGTGCATCGCAACGTGGCGCGCATCACGGCGCACCTCGCCGCCGACGTCCGGCGACCGACCGTGATCGTGGTGGCGGCGATCGACAATCTGGTGAAGGGCGCGGCGGGCCAGGCCGTGCAGAACGGCAATCTGCTCGTTGGACTGGACGAACCGATGGGGCTCCCGGCGTGATGCGCGTGATCAAATTCGGCGGCCGCGCGCAGGATGATGCGCGGCTGCCGATGGTGATGCGTGCGGCGTGGGCGGCGGCGCCGGCATCGATGTGCATCGTGCACGGCGGCGGCGACCAGGTGTCGGCGCTGCAGCGCTCGTTGGGCGCGCCCGCCGAGTTCGTGCGCGGCCGGCGGGTGACGCGCGAGGCAGACATTCAGACGATCCGCATGGCGCTCTCGGGCGGCGTGAACAAGGAGCTCGTCGCGCGCCTAACGGCGGCGGGCGTTCCGGCGATCGGGCTGTCGGGAGAAGACGCGGGTCTGTTGGGCGCGCGGCGCCTTGGCGATGCGGATCTCGGGATGGTCGGCGAGCCGGCGTGGGTGGACGTGGCGCTGCTCCGCCACGTGCTGGCGGGCTCGTACCTGCCGGTGGTGTCGCCGCTGGCGCGGGATCTCGACGCCGAAGCGGGCGTATCGCGCGCGCTCAACGTGAACGGCGACGATGCGGCGGCGGCAATCGCCGTTGCGCTCGAAGCCGACGAGCTGCTGTTCGTATCCGATGTGCCCGGTGTGAAGGATGCGGATGGCGCGGTCATCCGGCAGCTCGATGCCGATGAGGCGTTGACGGCTATTTCCACTGGGACGGCGACCGGAGGGATGGTCGCGAAACTGAGCGCGGCGATGTCGGCGATGGAGCGCGGCGTTGGGCGCGTGCGCATCGGCGACCTCGATGCGCTTCTCGATCCGGCGCGCGGCACAGTGCTCGCGCCATCACGGAGCTTGGTGTGACTGCACTTCCCCTCTCTCTCGCGACGTTCACGCCGGCCTCGGCTCCGGCGATCGTGCCCGATGCGCTGCTCGGGTTGTACAAGCGTCCATCGATCGAGCTCGTGCGCGGATCCGGCGTGCGCGTGTTCGACGCGGCCGACCATGCGTATCTCGATTTCACGAGCGGGATCGGCGTCAATGCGTTAGGCTACGGCGACGACGGCATCGCGCAGGCGATGCGCGAGGCGGCGGCGTCCGGACTCCTCCACACGTCCAACCTGTATCACACGCGGCCGGCGGCGCGACTGGCGGCGGAGCTCGCGCGCCTGTCGTCACTCGAGCGCGTGTTCTTCTGCAATTCCGGTGCGGAGGCCAACGAGGGCGCCTTCAAGTTTGCACGTCGGTGGGCGCGCGAGGCGGGCGGCGCGGCGAAGCACGAGATTCTCGCCGTGCGTGGCGCGTTCCATGGCCGGCTGTTCGCGTCGCTCGCGGCGACGGACCGGCCGAAGTATCGCGCGCCGTTTCGTCCGTTGGCCGGCGGCGTGTCCGTCGTGGAGCGCGATCTCAA
>Ga0075426_10003130_pt1 | contig 11821 bp, 10 predicted proteins | sample SoiMethybrSBSTD5_FD_75304 | JGI IMG/M metagenome (GOLD analysis project Ga0075426, IMG submission 75304) | Bulk soil microbial communities from a Populus tree surrounding site in Tennessee, USA - Soil MetaG P. TD hybrid SBSTD5 | ecosystem: Environmental > Terrestrial > Soil > Tree plantation...
GCCGACATGGTCGACGCCAATCCGGCGCTGCGCCGCATGTACAGCCGCTCCGAACCGTCCTATCGGGCGCAGGTCCTGCGCTGCATCGAAGCAGCAAAGCCGGTCCACGCGGAGATCACCGAGAAGCGTAACGACGGCTCAGCGCTCGAGATCGAGGTGCACGCCATCCCGATGCAGTACCAGGGAAAGCCGCACGTCCTGACGATCGCCCGCGACATCACCGACGAAAAGCGCTCGGCGGAGGAGCTCACGCGCCAGCGCGAGGCGCTTTACCAGCGCGAGAAGCTCGCCGCACTGGGCTCGCTCCTCGCCGGCGTCGCCCACGAGCTCAACAACCCGCTCTCCGTGGTGGTGGCGCGGGCGGTGATGCTCGAGGAGAAAGGGGATCCGGCGACGCGCGCCGCAGCGGTTAAGATCCGCGCCGCGGCCGACCGCTGCGCCCGCATAGTGCGCACGTTCCTCGCCATGGCGCGGCAGCAGCAGCCGGAGCGCGGCCGCGTCGCGATCAACGACGTGGTGAGCGCGGCGCTCGACATCACCGCCTATGCCGTGCGCACGAGCGGCATCGAAGTGGAGCTCGACCTCGCGGCCGTGCCGCCGATCCACGCGGACGCGGACCAGCTGCACCAGGTCCTGCTGAACCTCGTCATCAACGCGCAGCACGCGCTCCAGGACCACCCCGGAACGCGCCGGATCCACGTGAGCACGCGCCACGACGCGGAGCTCGAAGCGGTCCACATCACCGTCGCCGACAGCGGGCCGGGCATCCCGGCGGAGCTGCGCAAGCGCGTGTTCGAACCCTACTTCACCACCAAGCCGATCGGCATCGGCACCGGCGTGGGACTCGCGGTGAGCCTCGGCATCGTCGAAGCGCACGGCGGCACGCTCAGCGTCGACTGCCCGCCGGACGGCGGCGCCATCTTCCGCATCCTCCTGCCGGTCGGCTCGGTCGTGCCCGGCAGCGCCGAAGCCGGACCGCAGGGCGCGCCGAGCGCTCAGCGCTGCCGCATCCTAGTGGTCGACGACGAAGCCGAGATTCGCGAAGCCCTGAACCAGATCCTCACCGAGGCGTGCCATCGCGTGGTCACCGCGAGCTCCGGACGCGAAGCGCTGGAGCGCCTCGCCAGGGAGCGCTACGACGTTATCCTCACCGACATCCGGATGCCCGACGTCGACGGGCGCGCGCTGTATCAGCAGATCGAGCAGCGCTGGCCCGAGCGCGCCGCCCGCGTGGCCTTCGTGACCGGCGACACGCTCACCTCGGCGCTGCGCGATTTCGCGGCCGCGAGCGGCCGCCCGGTCATCGAGAAGCCGTTCCTGCCGGTCGACGTGCGCCGCGTCGTCGCCGAGCTGGCGGCCGCGTAACCGGGGGCTGGAGCGCCTCGCCGCGGCGGCTAGTCCTTCTTACTGTCCGGTTTGGACGCTTCTTGCGCAGCGGGCCCTTCGGTCTTGGTCGCCTCTTCCTTGTCGCATTGGTCTTTCTCGGCGCCCGAGAGGCTCTCGCAACGCTTCGATTCGCCGTGCGTGAAGGTCTCTGACTTGCGATTTTGATCCGCAGAAGAGCCCGCGGAGCTCTGAGACTTGTCCGAAGACGTAGTGGACTGCGATGCGCCGGCGGGCGAGGACGGAGCGCTCGCCGAGTCCGCCGGCCGATCGGAACTCGATTGGGCTGCAGACGGCGCGGAAAAGCCGAAAACCGCGCACGCAAACGCAGCAAGAAGGACGGTCGCTTTCATCGCACGCTCCCGGAAGATATGGTGCTTTACCGCGAGCAAGCGCTGTGCCGTTTCCCTGTCAGCCGGCTTTCACGATCGTGGGGTGTTCGCGTAGGCGGGTTGCCTCAGGAGCCTCTATATTGCCGCCCGCAAGTAAGTCGATGATGGCGCTCGGCGGCGCCGGTTTTCGCATGTGCCAGTCAAAACCAGCGATACGCGCCTTGGCCACGTCTTGGGGGCGTCCATATCCAGTCACGGCGATCAGAAGCAGACCGGCTCCGCCGGGCAGTGTTCGTAACTCCCGGGCAAGGTCATACCCATTCATCACCGGTAGGCCGATGTCGATGATGGCCGCATCGGGCGACCACTCTCTCGCTTTCCTGAGGCAGCCGATAGCCTCTTGGCAACTGAATACCTCGAATCCGCAAAGACGCAGCAACGTTTCGTAGGTCTCGGCGCCGTCCTTTTCGTCTTCGCACACGATGACCCGCCTCGCTTTGGTCATTCGGTGGTGCTGGCGACGGGTTCCAGCTGAAGACCAACGAGGGTACGCTCAGTGTCGGAGAGATCGCCCACGATCTTGCGAAGCGGCTCGGGCAACTTCCGGATCAAGGTCGGAATCGCGACGATCTGGTGCTCTTTGGCGAGGCGCGGATTCTTTAGTAGGTCAACGAGCTCAATGGTGTAGCACCCTTGCAGGTGCTTGTCGCAGATGGCCTTGAGGTTGTCCTGCGCGGCGAGCGAGCGCGGCGTTTTCCCGGCGACGTAAAGACGCAGGTGCCACTTCTCGGCGGAATCGCTTCGGTTCGACTTTGACATATGTTGCTTTAGGCGCTCTCCGGCGCGGCTCAACAGGCGCGAGTCATCGCTACCTCTAAACGACGTTGGTGGAAATTTGGATTGCAGTTCGGTTAGACGATGGCTAGGGATTCCCCGGGCATGGACCATCCGCGGGAGCGGCCATCGGTACATTATCAACGTTCGATCTGGTGATCGAGGACAACCTCGACTCGGTGCGGAGTCTGGTGATGCTGCTAAAACTCGATGGTCATGAAGCCGAATTCGCGATCAACGGCTGTTCGGCACCTGAGGTCGCGGAGCGAGTCAATCCGGAAAAGGAAACCCGTCGACTCAGAGCAACGCGTCCTTGGTGCTCGTGACAAGCACGCAGGTGCAGCCGGTCTCGCTCCACACGCGCTCGTCGCTGGTGCCCGGCTCGGCCCGGTTGTAGTCCCCTGGGTAGAGCTTTCTATGGTCTATCCACAGCTCACCGTCCAGAAGGTATAACTCCTCCACACCCGCGTGCGTGTGCGGCGGGTATTCGGCGCCCGCCGCAAGGCGCACCAGCATCGTGACGACGGGCTTATCCTCGTCGCTCGCGAGCAGCTTGCACGAAATCCCGGGCGCGACGTCCTCCCACTCCGGCTCGGACCACTGTCGCGCCGGCAGCAGCGGCAGCTCCTTGCCGACGCCCGCTGCGATGCGCCGCGCAAGGCGCACCTGCAGCGAGGCCGAGGGCCGCAGCACGTCCTGGGGCCAGGCGGCGAACGAAGAGAGCACCGGCCGCAGCGAATCGAGCTCGTGGGCGCACTCCGGGCACGAGGCGAGATGCGCCTCGATCGCGCGCGCTTCGCTCTCGGGCAGCGCCCGCAGCGCATAGGCGCATACTTGCTCCACCTGAGCGCAACCCTTCGGACCCGGAAGCGTGCTCATCGCCGCTTCGCTTCGGCGGCCAGCGCCTGGCGCAGCTTGTGCAGCCCGGAACGGATCCGGGTCTTGATGGTCCCGAGAGGCTGGTTCAGCCGCGCCGCCACCTCGACGTGAGTGAGCTCATGGAAAAAGGCGGTCTCGATCGCCTGGCGCTCCTCCGGCGTCAGCAGGACAAGCGCGGCCTGCACCGCGGCGCTCTGCTCCTTGAGCTCGAGAACATCGCGCGAAATGTCGGCCTCTGTCTCCGCTGCCGGCTCCGCGCCGTCGGGGTCAGAGCGCTTCTTGCGCTGGTCGAAACGCAGCCGGTCGATCGCACGCGAGCGTGCCTGGTTCATGATCCAGCCCAGCACCGTGCCGTTGGCGGGGTCGTAGCCCGAGGCGCGCCGCCAAAGGTCGTGAAAGACGTCGAGCGTCACCTCTTCGGCGGTTTCCCGGCTGCCGCAGATCCGCACTGCGAGCGTGAAGACGGGGCGATGGGCCCGTTCATAGAGCGCATGCAGCGCCACCTGATCGCCGCCGGCGACGGAGCGCACGAGCGCGACCCAGTCCCGCTCGGGTACGAGGGCCTTGGGCCGGTTTCCGTATAGCACGTCCCCCAGCGTCGCAGCGGGCGTCGTCGAGGAAGGCGTGCGCGCGAGCGCGAACTCATGGCAACGCGCGATCTCATGCGCGTCTTCCGGGCTGCAGTGATTTATGGAGTAGGTGCAGAGCGCGATCAGCCGGCGTCCGCGGAAAGCGTCTCCGAGTCTGCGCTCGTACTCCATGAAGTCGTCGCGCGCGGTGCGCTCCACCCATGACGTATCGCCGGAGAGCCTGAGCCCGGAATAGCCTGCCCGAAGCGCTTGCTGTTCGCGCTCGAGCCATACCTCGACCACGCTCGCAGCATCGAAGCGGCCCCCGGGCGAGTACCACTCTTTCGCGTCGCGGATCTCGATCTGTCCTTTGGCCAGGCAAGCGCCAAATTCGGGAACTGCCTCGACCATCAGCTCTTCCGCGCCGCGCGCGTCCAGCGGCCCCGCCGTGATCCACAAGCAGGCTTCGTTTGCGCGCAGGCCGGCAGCGAAATAGGGCACCAGCCTTTCGACCAGGTCCTCGCGGGAGCGATAGACGTGGCAGGCATGTGCGCCCCACGGAAGCTGCTCGATGCCCGAAAGAACAGTCTGGTTTTGCTGCTTATGAGTCATACGGCCCGTCGAAGGACCGGCGGAGGATACAACAACTACAAGAGCGCGTCCCTGGTGCTCGTGATGAGGACGCAGGTACACCCGGTCTCGCTCCATACCCGCTGATCCGCCGTGCCGGCCTCGGCGCGGTGATAGTCCCCGGGAAAAAGCTTTCTCTCGTCGATCCACAGCTCCCCGTGGAGAAGGTACAACTCCTCCACGCCAGCGTGCGCGTGCGGCGGATATTCCCCGCCGCGCGCCAGGCGCACCAGCATGCTCACCACGCGCTTTTCGTCGTCGTTCGCAAGCAGCTCGCAGGCGATGCCCGGCGCCACTTCGTCCCAGTGCGGCGCGGGCCACCCAGGCGGGGGCGGCAGCATCAGTTCGTCGCCGGACTCCGCCGCGATGCGGTGCGCAAGGCGTAGCTGCAGCGTCGCTGACGGCGTCAGCATGTCCTGCGCCCAGGCGGGTCGGTCTTTCAGGTCAGGCCCTTCGCGGTCAACGCCGCAGGGAGCGGATCGGAGAGCAAACCGCTCTGCCGATCTTTCAGGATGATGTGCACGGCGTTCAGGACAAAACGTCAATTGACCGATTTTGGATTTGGGGGATTGACGCTCGTGGACGATCGGCTACGTCCGTCCGACCAGCCCGGCCACAACGATCGCGAGCTCCGCCATATCGAAGGGCTTTGCCAGGTGCGCATGGTAGCCGGCGAGGATCGCGTTCTTGCGGTCTTCCGGCCTCGCGAACGCCGTCAGAGCAAGCGCGGGCATGCGCCGCTCCTTGGGCTCGGCCGCCCTCATGCGCCGCATGAACTGGTAGCCATCCATGCCGGGCATTCCGATGTCGCTGATCAATGCGTCCGGCGTGTGGCTCCCGAGAAGGCGCAGCGCCTCCTCTCCCGATCGGGCGGTGGTCACGAGCGCTCCCTGAGTCTGCAGAACCCGCCGAATGAGCTCCAGCGCATCGGCTTCGTCGTCGACGACGAGGACACGCACGCCGTCGAGACTGGGGAGGGGAACCGCCTCGGATAAATCCACCGCGGTCGGGTGTACCCGTGGGTTCGATTCCCTTTCCTTGCCGAGGATGATGAGCGGGAGCGTGACGACGAAGGTGGCGCCGTGCCCCTCTCCCATGCTTTTCGCCTGGATCGAGCCGCCGTGCAGGTCCACGAGCTGCTTGCAGATCGCGAGCCCGAGGCCCAGCCCGCCGTACTCGCGATGCGTCGAGCTGTCTTTCTGCGAGAACCGCTCGAATACGTGGGGCAGAAAGGCCGCCGGGATTCCGATTCCCGTGTCGCTGACACTGAACTCGATATGCGAGTTCACTCGCTGCAGCAACACCTGGATCCTTCCCCCCTTGGGAGTGAACTTGACCGCGTTGCTCAGGAGATTCCAGAACACCTGCTGCAGCCGCGCCGGGTCGCCCGAAACGATCACGCTTTTGGGGTCGAGGACGCTTTCCAGCCGCACGCCCTTCGTCTGCGCGGTCGGCTCGATGGAGTCGAGCGCGCCTCGCACGATCTCGAGCAGGGACACCTGCTGGACATCGAGCCTGAACCGTCCGGACATGATGCGGCTCAGGTCGAGCAGGTCGTCGATCAGGCGGACCTGCGCGCGCGCATTGCGCTCGATGATCTCCATCGCGCGGCTGAAATCCACGGGCTCGACGGCGCCGCGGCTGCGCAGGAGCTGCGTCCATCCGAGGATCGCGTTCAACGGCGTGCGCAATTCGTGCGACAGCGTCGCCAGGAACTCGTCCTTGATGCGGGCGGTGCGCTGCGCCAGCAGGCGCGCGTTGCGCTCGGCCTCGAGCATCGTCTCGCGTTCCGCGCCGCTCGCCTCCAGGGCCTCGGTGCGCTTGCGCTCCGTCAGGTCGCGCGTCAGCTTGGCGAATCCGCGCAGGCGCCCGGTGTCGTCGCGCAGCGCCGTGATCGTGACGTGCGCCCAGAACCTCGAGCCGTCCTTGCGCACGCGCCAGCCTTCGTCGACGAAGCGGCCCTCCGCGGCCGCGACCTTCAGCTCGTGCTCCGGCCAGCCGCTCTCCACCGCGTCCTCGGGGTAGAACTTGCGGAAGTGCTGGCCGACGATTTCTTCGGCGCGATATCCCTTGATCCGGGCGGCACCGCTGTTCCAGGTCGCGACGTTTCCGTTGACGTCGAGCATGAAGATCGCATAGTCGTTCACGCCTTCGACGAGCAGGCGAAAGCGCTCCTCGCTGTGCCGAAGCTGCTCCTCGCTCTCGCGCCGATCCGTCAGGTCGCGGGTGACCTTGGCGAATCCGACCAGCGCCTTGTCGGACCCGTACAAGGCGGTGATCACGACGTTGGCCCAGAACCGCGAGCCGTCCTTGCGCACGCGCCAGCCTTCGTCCTCGAAACGGCCTTCCGCGGCAGCGACCTTCAGCTCATAGGCGGGGAAATCCCGGGCCTCCGGCGGATAAAACCTGCTGAAGTGCTCGCCGATGATCTCCGAGGCGGAATAGCCCTTGATCAGCTCGGCACCGGCGTTCCAGGTCAGTACCCGGCCGTCGGGATCGAGCATGAAAATGGCGTAGTCCTTGACGCTATCCACGAGAAGGCGAAACCGGTCATCGCTCGGTTGGAGCGATTTATCGCGATTGGGAGACCTGGCCATTGACGTTCTTTGTTGACGCAGGCAATTCGCGTGCCCGGTTGCAAGCCTAACGCAAGCCGAGGGCATGGCGCTTGCGTGATTCCCGTCAGCAGCATCCTCAGAACGCGTCAGTAAACGACGCACCAACCCCTTTAGGAGATGTGCAATGAGACGATTGATCCCTTTCCTATTACTTACGGCCCTCGCGCTCTCAGGCTGCAGCCATCTCGGCGCGCGCAATTCGGCTTCGCAAGGGTCGACCGGCGTCTACCAAAACGGGCAAGCGCCCGCGGCCCCGTCGCCCTGGGCGAACGACTGGAACTTCATCGCGCCTCCCGCGTGAGCACGGGGCGCTGAAGTATCCCAGCTAGCTGCTGGCCAAAGCCTCGGTCCCGAACAGGACCGGGGCTTTCATTTTTCTCCCGTACCCAGCACCTATAATCGCGGCGGTGAACGAGGCCGCGCATACGCCCATGATGCAGCAGTACTTTCGCATCAAGGGCGAGCATCCGGACATCCTGGTGTTCTACCGGATGGGCGACTTCTACGAGCTCTTCTACGACGACGCCGAGAAGGCCTCGCGGCTGCTCGACCTCACCCTCACCCAGCGCGGCGCGTCGGCCGGCGTGCCGGTGAAGATGGCCGGCGTCCCGGTGCACTCGGTCGAGCAGTACCTCGCCAAGCTGGTGAAGCTCGGCCAATCGGTCGCAATCGCCGAGCAGATCGGCGACCCGGCGCTTGCGAAAGGACCGGTCGACCGGCAGGTCACGAGGATCGTCACCCCGGGCACGCTGACCGACCCGGCGCTGCTTGAAGACAAGGCCGACAACGTCCTGCTCTCGCTTCACAGGGACAAGACAACGGTAGGTCTGGCCTGGCTGTCCCTCGCGAGCGGGACTCTGCGCGTCGCCGAGATCGCGCCGCAGGCGCTCTCGAACGAGCTGCGCCGCATCGATCCGGCCGAAGTGCTCATTTCCGACGAAGCCCATCTCGACGGGTTCTTTACGACCCGCCTGCCGCCCTGGCAGTTCGACGTCGAGAGCGGGAAGAAGAAGCTCCTCAAGCAGCTCGGCGCCGCCACGCTGGCCGGGTTCGGCTGCGAGGACCTGACCCTCGCCATGGGCGCCTGCGGGGCGCTGCTCGAGTACGCCGGCAAGACCCAGGGGCAGGCGCTCGCGCATGTCACCGCCGTCACCGCCGAGCGTGCCGGCGAGTACGTGCGTCTCGACGCCGCGACTCGCCGCAACCTCGAGCTCACGGAAACGCTGCGCGGCGAGCCGGCGCCGACCCTCTTCTCCCTGCTCGATGAATGCGCCACCGGCATGGGCAGCCGGCTGCTGCGCCATTGGCTGCACCATCCGCTGCGCGATCGCGCCGCCCTGACGGCACGGCACGAAGCCGTAGCGTGTCTTGAGAAGCATTCCGTGCAAACGCAAGCGGTCCTGCGGCGCGTATCGGACGTGGAAAGAATCACCGCGCGCCTCGCGCTGAAGAGCGTGCGGCCGCGCGAGCTCTCGGGTCTGCGCGATACGCTGAAGCTGCTGCCAGAAGTGGTGAATGCTCTGCCCCCGCTTTCCAAGCTGTTGCTTCAAATCGGCTTGGATCTCGCGACACCGCACGACGGCCTCGACCTGCTTTCCAAATCGATAAGAGAAGAACCGGCAGCACGCCTGCTGGACGGCGGCGTGATCGCCGACGGCTACAGCGCCGAGCTCGACGAGCTGCGCGGCCTGCAGTCGAACGCGGGCGAGTTCCTGGTGGCGCTCGAGACGAGGGAGCGCGCGCGCACCGGAATTCCGAACCTGCGCGTGGCGTACAACTCGGTGCACGGCTACTACATCGAGGTCACCAACTCGCACGCCGAGAAGATCCCGCCGGAGTACCGGCGCAGGCAGACCCTGAAGAACGCCGAGCGCTACATCACGCCGGAGCTCAAGGCCTTCGAGGACAAGGCGCTCTCGGCTCGCGACCGCGCCCTTGCTCTCGAGAAATCCCTCTATGACGGACTCATCGAATCGCTCCAACCCCATGTCCCCACCCTTCAAACAATAGGAAAAGCGCTGGCGCTCGCCGACGTCTTGTCGGGCTTCTCGTCGACGGCAGTGAAGCGGAACTACGCGCGGCCGCATTTCGTCGACGAGCAGGTGATCGAGATCGAGGGCGGGCGCCACCCGGTGGTCGAAGGCGGAATCGAGAATTTCATCGCCAACGACTGCCGGCTCGGGCCGACGCGCAAGCTGCTCCTTATCACCGGGCCGAACATGGGCGGCAAGTCGACCTACATGCGCCAGGTCGCGCTGATCGTGCTGATGGCGCACATCGGCGCCTTCGTGCCCGCCAGGGCGGCGCGCATCGGGCCGATCGACCAGATCTTCACCCGCATCGGCGCGGCCGACGACCTCGCCGGCGGGCGCTCCACGTTCATGGTGGAGATGACCGAGAGCGCCGCTATCCTGCACAACGGCACGGAGAAGAGCCTGGTGCTGATGGACGAGGTCGGCCGCGGCACCTCGACCTTCGACGGCCTGTCGCTCGCCTGGGCGATCGCGCAGCACCTGGTTGAAAAAAACCGCAGCCTGAGCCTCTTCGCCACGCACTACTTCGAGCTCACGCGCCTCGCGCTCGAATACAGGGAGGTCGCCAACGTGCACCTCGACGCGGTGGAGCACAAGGACACGGTGGTGTTTCTCCACGCGGTCGAGGAAGGCCCCGCGAGCCAGAGCTACGGGCTGCAGGTCGCCGCGCTGGCCGGCGTGCCGAAGGGCGTCATCCGCCAGGCGAAGAAATATCTCCAGCTCCTCGAGGAGTCGAGCATCGTGCGCGGCGGGCAGGCGGACCTTTTCGTCCGCACCCGCGAAGAGGCGCAGGAGCCCGCCGAGCCCGATCCGCTGCGCGACGAGATGGCGAAGCTGAACCCCGACGAGCTCAGCCCGCGGGAAGCGCTCGAGCTCCTCTACCGCCTCAAGAAGCTTTGAATGAATCGGGGTTGATCTGACCCCATTGATCCACAGCCTGGAAGCCGTGTCCGTGCGCGCCGGCCGAGCAGTGGCATGGATCGGCATCCCGCTCATGATCCTGGCCGCGGCGCTCGAGCCGATCGCGCGCTGGCTCGGCTGGCGGCCGGACGCGCCCCTCAGCGATGCGTCGACCGTCGCTTTCCTGGCGGCGACGATGACCTCGTTCGGCTATGCCTACGCCGCCGGCGCCCACGTGCGTCTCGACCTCCTCAGCCGGCGCTTCCCACCGCGGGCAACCGCTGCGATCGAGCTCGCCGGCAGCGTCTGCATCCTCGTGCCGCTCTGCGCGCTGATCGTGGCGGACGGAATCGACTCGTCGTGGCGTTCCTTCCTCCAGGGCGAGCGCTGGGCCGACACGGGCTGGGCCGTGCAGTGGATCGTGCGCCTGTGGATTCCGCTCGGCTTCGCGCTCCTCATGGCGGCCGGCCTGGCGCGCGCCTTGCGCGCGCTCCTCGCGCTCACCCGGAAGTGAACCTCGTCCTGCCGGCGTCGATGCTGCTCGTGCTGGGCCTCGCGCTGCTGACGGGCCTGCCGGTCGCCGTGGTCCTGATCGCCACCGCGTTCCTCTTTGCCGGCATCGCGCTCCTCACGGGGACCATGCGGACCGAGGAGCTCGGAGCGATTTTCCACCGCATCTACGGCACGCTGTCGGACCGCGACGAAGTGGTGTACGCGGCCGTGCCGATGCTGCTCTTCATGGGTGCGATCCTTCACGAAACCGGGCTGGCCGCAAACCTGCTCTCGGCCTGCGCGCGGGCGTTCGGCCGCGTGCGCGGCGGCCCCGCCGTGGCTACCCTCGCGGTCGGCGCGATCCAGGCGCCGGCCGCCGGCATGATCGGCGCCTCGACCGGAGCGCTCGCGCTCTATGCGCTTCCCGCGTTGCGGCGCCACGGCTACCGCAGCGCCGACGCAGCCGGCCTGGTGGCGGCCGCCGGCTCGCTCGGCGCAGTGGCGCCGCCCGGCCTCATGCTCTTCTTCGTCGCCGACGCCATCGGCGTCCAGGTGCCCGCGCTGTTCCTCGCCATGCTGGCGCCGCTCGCCCTTCTGCTGGCGTTCTACCTGGCGTTTGCCGTTGCGCGGGGTTCACGCCCCCGACGCGAAGAAGGGATTCCCGAGAACCTCGGCGGGGCGCTCCTCACCGTGGCGCTGATGCTCGGGCTCGTCGCGCTGGTGGTTCTGGGCCTTGCCACGCTCTCCGAGGCCGCGGCGCTCGCCGCGGTCGGCGCCGTGCTCGCCGGCGCGCTGCACGGGCGGCTGAGCTGGCGCGTCCTGGACGCCGCCATCCGGCAGACCGCGCTCCTCAGCGCCATGGTGTTCTTCATCTTCGTCGGCGCCAATGTCTTCTCGCTAGTGTTCCGGCTGCTGGGCGGCACCGAGATGGTCGCCGCCGGAGCGAGCGCGGTGGGCGGCGGCGGCGGCTACGCGCCGCTCGCGGCCGCGCTCGCGCTCGTGTTCGTGCTGGGCATGTTCCTCGACTGGCTCGAGATCGTCGTGATCGCGCTGCCCGTCCTGGCGGCCACGCTGCTTGCGGCCGGCGTGGGACGCGAGCTGGGCAACGCGCAGCTCGCCGGCTGCTGGGTCGGCGCGCTGTTCGCGATCGC
>Ga0075426_10003132_pt1 | contig 11818 bp, 9 predicted proteins | sample SoiMethybrSBSTD5_FD_75304 | JGI IMG/M metagenome (GOLD analysis project Ga0075426, IMG submission 75304) | Bulk soil microbial communities from a Populus tree surrounding site in Tennessee, USA - Soil MetaG P. TD hybrid SBSTD5 | ecosystem: Environmental > Terrestrial > Soil > Tree plantation...
GTCGACGCGTGCACGCCGCGGCGTCGGCAACGGCGACCCGTCGGCGGCGATTCGCCGCTCGAGGCCCACGGCGAGCGCGGCGTCGGGGCGTGCGGCGAGCACGGTCACGCCGACGTTGACCGCGTTCGGCAGAAGCCGGTCGTCGGCATCGAGAAAGATAACGTAGCGTCCCTTGCTCGCCTGCCAGCCCGCGTTGCGGGCGGCGGGCAGCCCCCGGTTCGGCTGCCGCAGGTAGCGGACCGGCGCGTGACGCGCGACGACCGCGGCCGTGTCGTCGGTCGAGCCGTCGTCGACGACGATGACCTCGACGAACGGATAGGTTTGGGAGCGCGCGGACGCGATCGCGTCGTCCAGATAGCGGGCCTGGTTGTAACAGGGGATGATGATCGACATCAGATCGCCCACGGCGTGACATCACAGCAAGTGTGGGGCCGCGAGCGACTTGCACCGCGTTTCACGATTTGACACACTCGCGCGACGAGGCCCACGTGATCACTCTCGTGCACAACATCGGCACACTCGTGAGCGGCGACATCGGCCGGCCGCTCCTGGATGCGGACTCGGTCGTGATTCGCGACGGGAGAATCGCCGCGATCGGGCGCAGCCTCGACGGCGATGCCGACACCGTCATCGACGCCCGTGGCACGACCGTGATGCCGGGACTGATCGACTCGCACGTGCACCCCGTGTTCGGCGATTTCACGCCACGGCAGCGCACGGTCGACTTCATCGACTCCGGAATGCACGGCGGCGTGACGACGGCCATCTCGGCCGGCGAAGTGCATCTGCCGGGTCGGCCGAAGGACATCGTCGGGCTCAAGGCGCTCGCGATCGTCGCCGCGAAGGCCTGGGCGAGCTTTCGGCCGGGCGGGGTCAAGGTTCACGCGGGTGCGCCGATTCTCGAGCTCGGCATGACAGAACACGACTTCGCCGAGATGGCCGCCGCCGGCGTGCGGCTGGTCGGCGAGATCGGCCTCGGCTCGGTGAAGACCGGCAAAGACGCGGCGCCGATGGTGCGGTGGGCCAAGGCGCATGGCATGACGGTGACGATCCACACCGGGGGACCGTCGATCGCCGGCAGCAATCCCATCAACGCCGACGTCGTGCTCGAGGCGAATCCCGACGTCGTCGGTCACATCAACGGCGGCACGACGTCGATGAGCCCTGCGGAGATCGAACGGCTGGTCGGGACGACGATGGCGCTGGAGATCGTGCAATGCGGCAACATGAAGACCGCGCTGCACACGCTGCGCGTCGCACGCGACGCGCGGGCGACCCACCGATTGATCGTCGGCAACGACGCGCCGTCCGGGACGGGAGTCATTCCGCTCGGCGTGCTGCGCACGCTGAGCCTGCTCGCGGGACTCGGCGGCCTGCCACCCGCGGAAGCGATCGCGTGTGCGACCGGCAACACGGCGCGCGTACACCGACTCGACTGCGGAGTGATCGCCGAAGGTCGTGCGGCCGACCTGGTGATCTGCGACGCGCCGACGGGGTCGATCGCCGCCGACGCGCTGGGCGCGCTGGCGGCCGGGGACTTGCCCGGCATCTCGATGGTGCTCATCGACGGTCGCATCACGATCGGCCGCAGCCGGAACACGCCGCCGGCGGCGCGCGCGGCGGACGTCGTGAAGGGCCACGGCCCCGCCGGAGCCGGCCACTAGTGCGCGTGCGGCCGCTGCGCGGCTATCGCGTTGCGATCGATCGCGAGCGAGACGTCAGCAAAGTCGTCGCGCCGCCCTACGATCAGATCTCTCCCGAGCAGCAAGCGGCGCTCTACGGGATGAGCCCGGCCAACATCGTCCGGGTCTCGTATCCACGCGACGAGCCCAGCGGCACCGACGACAAGTACGTGCGAGCACGAGCGACGCTCGACCGATGGCTCGCCGAGGGCGTCTGGGAGCGGGAGGTCGCGGCCGCCGTCTATCCCTATCACCAGACGTACCGTGTCGACGGACGTGAGATCACTCGGGTCGGGCTCGTCGCGCTGGGGCAGGTCACGGACTACGCGCATGGCGACGTCCTGCCACACGAGCGAACGCACACCGGTCCCAAGCAGGATCGCATGCGCTTGCTCGAGGCGACGGGCGCCGACATCGGTCTGCTGTTCATGCTCGTGGCCGACGCGACCGGCGCGCTGCTCGAGGCATCTGCGCCGAGCGGCGAGCCGATCGCCGAGGCGCGAGATCTCAAGGGCGAGCGGCATCGCCTGTGGCGCGTGACCGATCCCGACGTGACTGCGCGCGTGCAGGCCGCGCTCGCCGCGGCCCGCGTCATCATCGCCGACGGCCACCATCGCTACGAGACGGCAGTCGAGTATGCGCGCCGCCATCCCGGCGCCGACGACAAGCTGATGGCCTTTTTTAGCGTCGATGCGCCGGGACTGACGATCTTTCCCAACCACCGTCTCGTTCACAACGTCGAGGATTTTTCGCTCCCGCGGCTCGCGGACGCCGCGCGCCGGTGGTTCGACGTGGCGCCGCTCAGCGATCCGCTCGCGTTTCGACCGACGAATCGAAGACTCGGCGTCGTCAGCGCCGACGGCGCCGTGACCCTGGCGCTGCGGGCCGACGCGTTCGACGCGCTGCCGTGGCCGGCCGGCACGTCACGGGCGTGGCGTGAGCTCGCGGTCTCGATCCTGCACGAAGGGATGCTCAAGCCCCTCTGCGGCATCACGGACGCGAAGCTCGATGCCAAAACCCACGTCGACTACACGGCGGAGCAGGCGGAGGCCGTGCGTCTCGCGCGCGCCGGAGACTATCAAGCGGCGTTTCTGATCGCGCCGACGACGCTCGAGGAGCTGCAGGCCGTCGTGCGCGGCGGCGAAGTCTTGCCGCAGAAGTCCACGCACTTTTATCCCAAGCTGCTCGACGGTTTGGTGTTTTATCGAGTCGGAGACTGACATGGTGAAAATCCGGAAGATCGTGACCGTGGTCGAAGAGATCCTCAGCGACGGCGGGCGTGAAGCCAAACGCCCAGTGCGCAAGGCCGCGGCGGTGGTCGTGCTCGAGAACCCCTTCGCCGGGCGCTTCGTCGACGACTTGACCCAGCTGATCGACGCCGGCGAGGAGCTGGGCGCCGTGCTGGCGAAGAAGGCGACCGAGGCGCTCGGCGCGCCCGCGGAGTCCTACGGCAAGGCGGCGATCGTCGGCGAGCACGGCGAATACGAGCACGCGGCGGCGCTGTTGCATCCCAAGCTGGGCGCGCCGCTGCGCGCCGCCGTGGGCGGCGGCAAAGCCATCATCCCGTCCGCCAAGAAGCTCGGCGGATCGGGCACGGCCATCGACGTGCCGCTGCACTTCAAGGACGCGGCGTTCGTGCGCAGCCACTACGACGCGATGGAAGTGCGAATTCCCGACGCGCCACGCGCCAACGAAATCGTGTTGGCCATCGTCGTGACCGATGGCGGCCGTCCGCACCCGCGCGTCGGCGGATTGACGAAGGACGAGGCCAAGAAAGAGGACGGCCAGCGATGAAGTACGGGCTGCGCATCCCATCGTTCGCATTAGGGCCGCGGACCGCGATGCTGGAGGAGATGGGGCGCTATCTCCGTCGCGCCGAGGATCTGAAGTTCGAGGCCGCCGTGACGATCGATCATCTCCTCCTCACGCCGCCGGCGTATGCGACGACGTGGCTCGAGCCGCTGTCGCTGCTGTCCGCGCTGGCTGGCGTGACGCGCACGATCCGCCTCGGGACGATGGTGCTGGTGCTGCCGCTGCGCAATCCCGTCTACTTCGCCAAGGAGTGGGCGACGCTCGACCTCTTATCGGGTGGCCGATCGATCCTCGGTATCGGTGTCGGCTGGCACGAGGACGAGTTCGAGCTGATGGGCGTGCCTTATAAAGAGCGCGGGCCCCGCATGAACGAGGCGATCGAGGCCGTGCGCGCGCTGTGGGCGGGAGACCGCGTCACGTACCGAGGCCGATTTTATCGTTTCGAGGACCTCACGATCGATCCCAAGCCTGCACAAAGGCCGCATCCGCCCATCTGGATCGGCGGCGGCACGCAGCCGTCGGAAAAGGTGTACGGCCAGACGGTGGCGAACATCGATCCGGTGCTGCGGCGTATCGCGACGTACGCCGACACGTGGGTGCCGCACTCGTCGGCCACGCCAGAGATGGTGAAGAGTGACTGGGATAAGGTGCAGCGGTTCGCGAGCGAAGCCGGACGCGATCCCGCGAAGATCGGGCGGGTCTACTCGAATTTCGTCTGGGTGCTGAAGCCCGGGGAGAAGCCGGAATCGGCGATCCCGCACTTCTCCGTGTACTCGGGCATGAATCTCGACTACTGGAAGACGTATTACCTCCTCGGGACGGCGGAAGAAGTGGCCGCGCGGATCAGCGCGCGCATCGCCGCGCTGGACAATGGCGTCGACTGGGTTGTCCTGAACCCGCTCAACTGGGGCCTCGAGCAGCTGGAGCTCATTGCGGGCGAGGTGCTGCCGCGCGTCCTGGGTGGCAGGTAATCCGCTACACCGGCGCGCGCGTCAAGCGCATCGAAGACCCGCGGCTGCTGCGCGGCCAAGGGCGGTTCATCGACGACATCGTGTTGCCGCGTATGCTGCACGCGGCGTTCGTCCGAAGCCCGCACGCCCACGCGGTGGTCCGGCGCATCGATGGTGCGCATGCGCGGGAGATCGAGGAGGTCGTGGCTGTGCTCGGCGCCGACGACCTCGAAGCGCAGGCGCTCGCGCCGCGGGTGAGCGGTGGAGGCTTCACGCCGACAGCATGGCCGGCCCTTGCGCGCGAGCCGTGGTTCTGCGGCGAGGCGGTGGCGGTGGTCGTCGCCACGTCGGCGTACGCGGCCGCGGATGCAGTTGAGCGCGTGCGCGTGGAGTACGACACGCGGCCTGCATGCGTCACGCTCGAGCAAGCGTTGCGCGACGAGGTCGTGCTCTTCCGCCGTGCGCATCGGCGTGGTGACGTCGAGGCCGCGTTCGCGTCAGCGCCGGTGGTGGTTCGCGAGACGTTCACGCACGGACGCCTGACCGCGGCACCGCTAGAGTCGCGCGGCCTCGTTGCCGACTGGGACGGCGAGACGCTCACGATCTGGGCATCGACGCAGGCGCCGGGCATCATGCGCGGGGCGCTCGCGGCCACGCTGGGGCTGTCCGAGGCGTCCGTACAGGTGATTGCGCCGGACGTCGGCGGTGGGTTCGGCCTCAAGATGCACGTCTTCCCGGAGGACGTTGCTATCGCGGCCCTCGCGCGGCGTCTGGGTCGTCCGGTGAAGTGGATCGAGACGCGCCGCGAGAACCTCACGGCGGCGTCACAGGCGCGTGAGCAGCACGTGGAGGCCGAGGTCGCGGCGGACGCCGCCGGCCGGCTCCTCGCCCTGCGCTCCCGCGTCATCTCGGATGCGGGCGCATATCACATCTACCCGCTGACTGCGATGCTCGAGCCCCTCGGCACGGCGACGATCCTGCCCGGACCCTACGTGACGCCGGTGTACGCGTTCGAGGCGATCGCGGTGAAGACGCACAAGCCGCCGCTCGGCGCGTACCGCGGTGTCGGCATGACGATGGGCGCCTTCGTCATGGAACGCCTGCTCGACCTCGTGGCCGCGCGGCTCGAGCTGGATCCGGCCGAGGTGCGCCGTCGGAACCTCATTCCGCGGGAGGCCTACCCCCATCTCTCGCCGAGCGGCATGCGCTATGACAGCGGCGATTTTCCCAAGGCGCTCGAGCAAGCGCTGGCCGCCGTCGACTACGACGCTCTGCGCTCGGCTCAGCGCGAAGCGCGCCGGCACGGAAAACTCGTCGGCATCGGCCTCGCGTGCTACACGGAATACACGGGCATGGGCTCCGACGTCTATCGCGGGCGCGGCATGGACGACGTGTCGGGCATCGAGGCGGCCAGCGTGCGTGTCGAGCCGGACGGCGGCGTGCGCTGCGCGACGAGTTTTCCTTCGCAGGGGCAGGGCCACGCGACGACGATCGCCCAGATCGTGGCTGATCGGCTTGGCGTGGCGTTCGAGCGCATTCGCGTCGAGCCAAGCGACACGCGCGTGGCGCCGCTCGGCAGCGGAACGTTCGGCAGCCGTGGCGCGGTCTCGATCGGCGGCACCGTGACGGCGGCGGTCGAACGGCTGCGCCCGAGGATCCAGCGGCTCGCCGCGCATCTGCTCGAAGCGTCGCCGGTGGATGTCGTGCTGGAAGAGGGCCGCGCCTACGTCCGCGGCTTTCCCCAGCGCGCGGTGACGCTGACCGAGGTCGCTCGCGTGGCGTATGCGCCGCCGGGCGGGTTGGCGTCAGACTTCGAGCCCGGCCTCGAAGCCACCGTCTACTTCGATCCCCCGGGGCCGACGTTCTCCGGCGCCGTCCACGTGGCCGTGGTCGAGATCGATCCCGACACGGGGCGCGTCAGCATTCCACGGTACGTGGTCGTCGAAGACTGCGGCCCCGTGCTGAATCCGACGATCGTCGAGGGACAGATTCACGGCGCCGTCGCCCAGGGAATCGGGGAGGCGCTCTTCGAGCGCGTCGCGCACGACGACGCGGGCCAGGTCCTCAGCGGCACGCTGATGGATTACGCGCTGCCGAAGGCGAGTGATGTGCCCTCGTTCGGCATCGGTCACCTCGAGACTCCATCGCCGACGATGCCCGGCGGCGTCAAAGGGATGGGAGAGGGCGGGACGATCGGCGCGCCGGCCGCGGTGGCCAACGCCGTCGCCGATGCCGTCGCGCCGTTGGGGCTTTCGATCACCGCGCTGCCCATCGATGCCGAGCGGCTCGCGCGGCTGCCGCGTCCTCCACAGAGAAAGGTCTGATCGCTCATGGGCAAGCAAGATCTCGAGATCGCGCGCACGGTGACCCTCAAGCCGATCCATGAGATTGCGGGCGCGGTGGGCCTGGCTCCGGACGAGCTCGAGCCGTACGGGCGTTTCAAGGCAAAGATCGCGTGGGATGCCATCGCGCGGCGTCGTGATCATCCCGACGGTGTGCTGGTGCTCGTGACCGCGATGACGCCGACCCCGGCCGGCGAGGGCAAATCGACGACCACCGTCGGCCTCGCCGACGGGCTGCGGCGGCTGGGCAGGCGCGCGGTTGTCGCGCTGCGCGAGCCGTCGCTGGGTCCCGTGTTCGGCATGAAGGGTGGCGCGACGGGTGGCGGTCACGCGCAGCTCGCGCCGATGGAAGACATCAATCTGCACTTCACCGGTGACATGCATGCCATCGGCGCGGCGCACAATCTGCTGGCCGCGATGCTCGACAACCACCTCGCGCAGGGCAACACGCTCGGCGTCGACACGCGCCGCGTGCTGTTCAAGCGCGTGGTGGACATGAACGACCGGGCCCTTCGGAACATCGTGCTCGGGCTCGGTGGTCCCGCGCACGGTGTCCCGCGAGAGGGCGGCTTCGAGATCACGGTGGCGTCGGAGGTGATGGCAATCCTGTGCCTGTCCACCGATCTCGCCGACTTCAAGGCGCGAGCGGGACGCGTGGTCGTCGCGGAGACCGCCGATGGCGCGCCCGTGACCGCGGCCGACCTGCGCGCCGCGGGCGCGATGGCAGTCCTCATGAAGGACGCGATCAAGCCGAACCTGGTACAGACGCTCGAGGGTACGCCCGCGCTGGTGCATGGCGGTCCGTTCGGCAACATCGCCCACGGCTGCAACTCCGTGATCGCCACGCGGCTGGCGCTCAAGCTCGGCGACGTTGTCGTCACCGAGGCGGGATTCGCGAGCGATCTCGGCGCCGAGAAGTTTCTCGACATCAAATGCCGGACGGCCGGGCTCGTGCCGTCGGTGGCCGTCATCGTCGCCACCGTTCGCGCGTTGAAGATGCACGGCGGCGTCGCGCTCACCGAGCTTCCTGTCGAGGACGTGGCGGCGGTGCGTCGCGGCTGCGACAACCTCGCCAAGCACGTCGAGAACGTGCGCCTCTTCGGTCTGGCGCCGGTGGTGGCCCTCAATCATTTCACCGGCGACACAGACGCAGAAGTCGCGGCCGTGATCGAGACGTGCCGCGACTGGGGCGTGCCGGCGGAGATTTCACGTGGCTGGGCCGAGGGCGGCGCCGGCACGACAGAGCTCGCGCAAACGGTCCTCGACGTGGTCAAGGGCGGCGACCGCAGCGCGTTTCGCCTGCTCTATCCGGACGAGTTGCCGCTCGAGCGGAAGATCGAGACGGTCGCCACGCGCATGTATGGCGCCGACAGTGTTCGTCTGCTGCCCGCTGCGGCACAGAAGCTCGCGCGCTGGCAGACGATGGGTCACGGGCGTCTACCGGTGTGCATGGCCAAGACACAGAACTCGCTGTCCGACGATCCGAAGAAGACAGGACGCCCACGCGGCTTCAACATCACCGTGCGCGACGCGCGACTGTGCGCCGGCGCGGGCTTCGTCGTCGCCTACACGGGCGACGTGCTGACGATGCCCGGGCTGCCGAAGGTCCCGGGCGCGGAGGGCATGGACGTGGACGCTTCGGGCAACGTCACAGGGCTCTTCTGACGATGCCTCGCGTGTGCGGATTGTGGCGAACGGCGATCGCCCTGATCGTCGTCGCCGCAAGCCTCAGCGGCTGCGAGCAAAGTCCACCGTCGTCGGCGCCGCGTGCCTCGACGTCGGAGTCGAAGACCGCGGCTGCTCTGAAGGCGCGCGGCGACGAGTTGAGCCAGCGTGGTGAGTACGAGGCGGCGCTCGCGGTCTACGAGGAGGCGTTGCGCCAGGAGCCGAACGACGTCGCCCTGCGGTATGCCCTCGCGACCACGCTGGCGTCGCTCACCCGGCGCGCGGAGGCAATAGAGGCTTTCAGGTGGGTCGCCACGAATGGCTTGCCGAATTCAGACCTCGTCGACCGCGCGGAGACCTGGCTGCGGGCCGAAGGCGCGCTCGGTACGACGGCCACGATCACCACGCCGACGGAGCCGGCGGCCGACAAGGCGGCGGACCGGCTCGAAACCGACAGTCGACTCCGTGGTCACATCACGTGGTCGAAGGTCGATCCCTCACGGCCGGCGCCGCGCGTGCACCTTCGGCTCGAAGGCACCGACCCGAGCAACAAGGGCCTCGTCTACAACGCGGTCGGCTCGCTCAACGGCGACTACGAGTTCGCATCGGTGCAGCCGGGCGCGTATCGGCTCACGGCGCAGTCGCCGTTGAACGCGGCGCGTCTGTGGGAAATGAACGTCACGGTGTACGACGGCGGTCCGACCGTCCTCGATCTCAGCGAAACGACGAGTCTCTCGCCGACGACGTCTTTCGTCACGCCGCGCTGAGCGGCGCTACCGTGCGTTGTCGAGCTCGGCGAGCCGCTTCGCCGCGCACTCCCACAACAGGGGAATCGACGCCGCGATCGCGCGCCCGCGCGTCTGCGCAGTGTTCTGACCCTGTTGCTCTGCGATGTACGCGGCGTTTCGCACCGGGTCGCAGAGCTCCAGCGTGGTGCTGCGCGAGACCGGCTCCCAGGCCCGAGGCGTATCGATCGCTCGCAGCTGCCATGCCGTGACGGCGAGCACGTGCAAATCCAGGATCGTCCGCAGACTGTGCTTGGCGTCCAGCGGTGCTTCGCCGTCCACGTAGCGTCCCACGACCGCTTGGGCTGCGTTCACCCGCGTCGCGTAGGACGGCAGCGAGGTTGTTGGGACGCTCGCCGCCTGCAGCCGGCGCAGGGCAATGACCGCGTTGCCGTAGGTCGGCGCCTCGCTCGAGATCGACTCGTCGGCCGGCGTCTTGCTCGATCGCGCGAAGACGGGCGCGTCAGGCTCGAACGTCTCGGCGACATAAAACGCCGCGCCGCCGGCAATCATGGCGACGAGCAGCGCCACGGCGATCCAGCGCGCGCGAGATCGGCGCTGCGCATCGGGAACCTTGGGACTGAGCGCATCACGCAACTGTTCCTGCTCTATCAGCGCGGCCCTGACGGTGGCCTCGACGTTGGATGCTGCCAACGGCGCGACCGAGCGCTTCGACGACGCGCCCGCCGCAGACGCCGCGCGCGGCGGTGCGGCGACCGGTTCGGCTGCCTGCTCTTCGGCTGCGAGCGCTTCGCGGAGGACGTCCTCCAGCGCCTGGCTCGGCTCGATGCGCCGTGTTTTGCGTTCCGTCGCCGGCGCGACCGCCGCGGCCGCCTGCTCCTCGGCGAGGAGCGCCTCCTGCATGACGCGCTCGAGCTCGGGGCTCGAGCTTGGCCGCGGGCGAGCGGCGCCACGAGGTGAGGACGGCGCCATGCTTGCGCTGGGCAGGTGAGCCGCTTCCTCCGGCGTGACGTCGCGATGAAACATGGCGCTGCACACGCACGTGAGCGTCAGGAGATATCCGCCGTCGGGCTTGGAACGAACGGCCGGCGCGATGCCGCCGCAGGGGTGGTGGGCTTGCGCGAACTCCATGACGTCTGAGAACGGGACCATCGCGATACCTACGCGATCGCGGTGGGCAGCGCGCTAGCTGGGCTTCGGAAAGTCGTCGCGCGCCTTGACGCTGTTCTCAGGGCCGAGGTCGATCACGGCATCCTCGCCGGGCCGGACTTCCACCTTCAGGCGCCATCGGGGTGCGCCGACGTTGTTGTCGGTCATCTTGTAGATACCGGCCGGAATCTTCTCGAATTTGTAATTGCCGTCCCGGTCCGTACGAACGTGAAAGCTCATCCCCTTGGGGCTACCGTCCGGCGACTGGGCGTAGAGATGAACCTGGAAGCGCTTGAGCGGCTCGACGCCCTGGCCCTCATCCCAGACGATGCGACCGTGCACGCCGCTCTCGCCGACCCGTTCGTCTCGGGCATCGCTTTCATTCGTCGTCGCGCCCACGCGCGCCACGTTTCGGCGTGCACCGGCCAGCCATTCGCGCGCCACGCGTCCCTCTTCGGAGGCCGCCGTGGTGTGAGCGACGACCCAGTCGAACTCGGTCATCGCCTCGTCACGTGAATCGAGCCAGGAGGCGGAGATCGCTAGTCGATAGTGCAAGAGCAGATCGCCAGAGCTCTGCTGAAGCGCGGCCCGATAGTGAGACGCTGCGACGTTCCACTCCTGGCGCTCGAACGCCTTGTGACCCTCGGCGGCATGATCCACCTCGGCCGTCGCGGGCACGGACGGCACTGACGGCTGCTGGCAGGCAGCAGCCGTCAGGCTGACGAGTGCGAGTAGTGCGAGACCGGCGAGTCTCAGGAGCCTGCGACCTCTCTGAACGATCCTGGCTTCACGAACCAGTTGATCGGAACGGCACCACCGCCGTTCTGCACGGCCGGGCAGTTGTATGTGACCGGCGCGTTACCAGTGTCATCCGTGTCGATGTTCGTCGATTGCGTGTCGATGCGGTTGGTCGAAACCACAGCCCCCGTCACGTTACCGTTGCCGTTGCCGTGCAGGGTCACGTCGTTCTGTGCGTAGACCAGGCCGCTCAGCTGCGCATTGCCGCTGATCCAGACCGATCCCGCGACCACGAGCCACCCGCTCCAGCCCCCGGCCCAGTTGCCGTGAATGTCCACAACCACGGACTGATCGGCGGTGGGCGAGGTACTTGTCAGCGCGTTCCCCGACGGCGTGTCGACGAAGATGATGCCGTTCGGCGGCGGGTTCGTCCACGTCTGGCTGCCCTGGTAGTACGTCCCGTTCGCCTTTGCCAGCGCCTTGATCGTCGAGATGTCGTTGTCGTTGAACAGGAAGCTGGTGAAGTTCGATGCCGGCTGGTTCGTCGCGAGGGCCGATCCGCCCGTCGGGCCCGCGATGTTCGGAGTACCGTTCGTGTTGATCGACCCCGCGGAATAGGCCGCCGCGGTAGGAGTGCTGCCCGCGCAGTACTGCGCGCCCTGAGCCAAGGAAGCGACGATCGACGCCGAACCGCCGACCTGGATGTTCGTCGTCGCGCCTGCAGGCGCCTCACC